>CEVN01058168.1_pt1 | contig 124874 bp, 110 predicted proteins | sample 427041 | NCBI WGS metagenome assembly CEVN01 (sample SAMEA2623463, study PRJEB7988) | marine metagenome | biome: marine biome (ENVO:00000447); feature: surface water layer (ENVO:00002042); material: "saline water (ENVO:00002010), including plankton (ENVO:xxxxxxxx)" | depth 5 m
GATATGAAGAAAGCAGCATTGCTTTTATCCCTGGTATTTGTAGTAAGTGCTCTGTATAGCGAGGAGCCCACAAATCCGGCCAACCCCACTCCGCTGGAGCCCACTCCAGGCGAGCTGGTATCCGAGGAAGTTGATGAGACTCAGCTAACCGATGAGCAGAAAGCCATCCGAGATCGAAACCTGAGAGCCGAAGAACTCTGGAAAAATGCGGACTACCGCGACTATGATCCTGCGTTCTCCGAACTGCATCAGCTTTCTAAAGCATTTGCAAACAATAAATACAGACTGGCGCTGTCCATGTATCAGTCCGGTGTAAACACCATCATCAAGATGCGTGATGAAGTAGAGCTTTTCCGCAAGCAGCAGGAAGAAGCCAAACACCTGAACGAAAAATGGTACTGGCAGGTAATTGACCGCAAGGCGCAAGAAGAGCGCAAAATCAACCGCATGAAGCGTAAGGCCAAACTGGAAGCGGTTACTTATTTCACGCGAGCCATCAACCATATGGATGAGATTCGCAACCCCAACCTGCGTGAGCAGCAAGCATTCAAGCGATTGATTTCAGCTGTATATCGTAACTGGGTAATGTATCAATATGACCTGGGCAATCTGCCGCAGTCGATCCCAATTCTTGAGCTCTATCTCGAGATTGATGAGAACGAAAAGGAATACCCTGCGCATAAGTATCTTTCACAGTGCTATGCATTTCAGGAAAACATGATCAAGAAGTATGGAATGGGTACAGAAGATCAGATGTTTAGATTCCGTTACAAAAAGAATGTGCACCTGCTGCGTGCAGCTGAATTGAAGTATGGTAAGACCAGTGCGGAATACAAGCATGTTGTAAACCTTGTAAACCGTGATGAGATTATCTCTGTAATGCCTTGATTCAGCGGTATCGCACCTGACTGCACAAGAAGGTAGAAGTCGGTCATGGCCTCCGGCTTCTGCCCTGTCAAAAGCGACTGCGAAAGGCCTTACAGCAGAAGGCAGACCGGAAATGGTCTGCCTTTTTCTTTTTAGAAGCCCATGAAATCGAACCCTGGAAAAAAGGATCTGCAGAAGAGGAATCCGCCCAGGACTGGCGGGAAGATTCCTGTAAAGAAAACAACGGCACTGAGGCTGAAAGCTACCACTCTTCGAGGTCTCGAAGATGTCTTGCTCCAGGAATTGACGGATCTGGGTGCCCGAGACCTGGACAGACAGCACGGAGCGGTGCTCTTTTCCGGGGACTATGATTTGCTCTATCGCTGCTGCCTTTGCCTGCGAAGTGCGGTTCGAGTGCTTATGATTCTATCTTCTTCCAGGATTGGAGATCAAAAGGATCTCTATGATCTGGGTCGATCCATTCCCTGGAATCAATGGTTCTCTGTTTCAAATAGTATTGCTGTGGATGCGGCCGTACATTCGCGCATTTTCTCAAACAGTCACTATGCAGCCCTCAAACTAAAGGACGCTGTTTGCGATGAATTTCGCTCTCGCACCGGTAAACGACCGGATGTATCCGTAAAAGAGGCTGATATTCGCATTCATCTGCATCTGCATGAGCAGGATTGCACCATTTCTCTGGATGCCGGAGGTGGTTCTCTTCATCGCAGAGGGTATCGTGCTCAGTCCGATCTGGCTCCTCTGTCTGAAGTTCTGGCTGCGGGAATGGTTCTTCTGGCCCGGCCAGACTGGCAGAAGCCTTTCCTGGATTTTATGTGCGGTTCGGGCACTATACCCATGGAAGCCTATATGATTCGAAACGGTCTGGCTCCTGGTATCTTTCGCAAAACCATGTCCTTTCAAAACTGGAAGACCTACTTTGAGAAATCCCATCGCACCTCCCTGGCCGAAGAAAAAGGAAAATGGACGGAGCTGGAAAAGCGAAAGGAAGGGCAGGGGATGGCAGAAGATGGAAAACCCTGGATTCGAGGAAGCGATCAATCCGCAAAGGCAATAGAGATTGCCAAATCCAATAGAAAGATCCTGGGTCTTTCCGCCGACGATATTCTCTTTGAAACAACGGATGCAGCGAGCATCCGTGAGTTGCCAGAAAGTGGCCTGGCCATCATTAATCCTCCGTATGGAGAACGCCTGAGCCTGGAGGATGCCAGTGCATTCTACAAGCAACTGGGAGATACAATGAAGGCGTCGTTCAAAGGCTGGACTGTCTGGGTGCTTAGCGCGAATCTGGAAGCCTTTAAGAGAATTGGACTGAAGCCTTCGGCGAAGATTAATCTGTACAATGGTCCTCTGGAATGTAGCTATCGTCGCTTCGATATGTATTGAGCACCACGTCGAATTGATAAACAGGAATCTTTACGGGCAGGCAGGGCACTGGGCCGGACACTGAATCAGGACGGCCTCTACTAATGCGGTATCATTGCATCCAATTACGATCCAGCGAAATTCAAATCGCCGGACCGCATTGAGAGCTCAGGACCGCGCCAATCCGAGGGTAGTATCTCTTTACAGCTCGGCTCGATCTCAGCGAATCAAAGCCATAGAAAAGATACAGTACAGGTCTCTTGCGATTTGATCCAGGGCCCGGTCATAGGCCTCAGCGCTTACATCGGTTCCGTCGAATTTCCCTGGATCCTCAAAAGGCAGTGAGATGCGCACGTCCGCTCCTTTTACTACAGGGCAGGCCTCATCGGCATGGGAACATACCATGATCGCTGCAAAGTTTGAACTCGGATTCTCTATATCATCAATTAGCTTGGAAAAGAGGGAAAGGGAATTATCCAGGGGATCCAGAAGTTCATAAACTGGATTCTTCGCCAAACCGGCGGCCCCTTTTTCGGACCCATCCTGGTCTTTTCGCTTTCCTTTATCGAAAGTAAAGCCTGCGCGAAGGAGTGCCTGGATGGTATTGGGATGAACCGAAGTGACTTCGCTTCCACCGCTAAAAGCATGGATACTGGAGAGTGCGTCGGCTTCACCAGCCCTGACGGAAAGTCCTGACTCCCTGTTTGAAAGAGTCTGCCAGATGAACGGCGCCAGAGCCCTGGCAATCTGGCTTCTTCTGGAATTATGGGTGCACACGAAAATCAGTTGTACCGGCTTCTTCGATCGGGCCTGCCCGGCAACGTAGCTTGCCAGAGTTGCAATTTCAGAGTATCGATGGTTCAGTTGATCCCAGTTCATCCCTGGCCTCCGTTTTTGAATTCGCGGCCAGCTTCTGGATACCACCTTTTGCGAAGCCACAGAGAAGCCTGCACAAGAAGTATAAGAGCCGGAACTTCAATCAAGGGTCCCAGCACTGCGGTAAAAGCCTGGCCGGAGTTCAGTCCGAATACAGAGATGGCAACAGCGATGGCCAATTCAAAGTTGTTTCCTGCTGCCGTAAAAGAAACGGCTGCATTCGCTGGATACTCCGCTCGCAGAAGCCTGCCCGCAATAAATGCAATCAAAAACATGATCAGAAAGTATAGAAGCATGGGCACCGAAACTCGCGCTACATCCACCGGCAGTTTGAGTATCTGATCGCCTTTAAGCGAAAACATTAGAATAATCGTAAACAGAAGTGCAATCAGAGTTACGGGAGAGATTGCCGGTATGAATTTCTTTTCGTACCATTGTTGGCCCATCAACTTAACCAGGAGAACTCTGCTCAGAAATCCGGCCAGAAAGGGAATCCCCAGATAAATTCCAACGCTGATAGCTACATCGTAAGTTGAGATCTCGATCTGGTATGAGGTAAATCCCAGAAACCCCGGAAGTACACTCAAGAAAAGAAAGGCCAGCGGGGCATAGGCGAATACCTGAAACAGGCTATTAAGCGCTACCAGACTGGCTCCGTATTCTGGACTTCCATCAGCCAGTTGATTCCATACCAGAACCATGGCAATGCACCGTGCAAGACCGATGAGTACCAGCCCGGACATTAACTCCGGTCTATCCGAAAGAAAAATGGCAGCAAGAGTAAACATCAGAGCCGGGCCAACAACCCAGTTCAGGATGATGGACAGCGAGAGGACCTTTGTATTTGAAAAGACCTGATGTAACTTTGAATAATCTACCCTGGCCAGAGGGGGATACATCATCAGAATTAAACCTATAGCCAGAGGAATGTTTGTTTCCCCGATGGACAGGCGATGAATGGAGTCTGAAACCAATGGAAAGGCAGCCCCCAGGCCTATGCCCAGGGCCATTGCCAGAAAGATCCATAGAGTCAAAAACCGATCAATAAAGCTCAGTTTCTTCATGTTTAGATCTACTTACCGCAACATCCAGGTTCGCAACAGGCGCCTGCGGCTACAGGCTCATTGTCTTCTGCTTCGCCTGGCAGACCATCGCTTTGCGATCCACCTGACTGCGAAGACACATCATTCGATGGCAGCGTCTCAATGCTGGCTGCTTCTGGTAGATCTTCCAGAGAGAAGGCTGTGCTGCAGCAGGCATCCTTTTCCCCGGCATCCCGGGAGAATGCAGGATCATTGAAATCCACATCTTCATGGAAGTAGTACACTTCCCATTGTATGCCATCCGGATCTACCGCCCAGAATTTATCCTGCTTCGCATAGCAACAGGCTACATCCTTTTCTTCGTAACTCAATACATTGGAAGCCAGGGCCTGTTCCTTCATCCCCTCCAGCAGTTCGGGGCTCTCTACCTGAATTCCCAGATGTCCAAAATTGCCGGCCACTCGCTCGGGATATTCTACAAGAGAGAACACAAGATCCGGGGTGCTCAAATGATACTTGGCATAACCGGCCTTTTTCTTTTCCGGCGGTGTATGAAAGAAGCGGTTGTAGAACTCCACAGAGCGCTCCAGATTCGAAACATAAATAGATGCATGCATTCTTGGAAACATGATCTTCTCCTTAACAGCAGTTTTCCTGTATGGGGCGATCCAGAAAGGCAATCAACGAATCCCGGACCCTGTTATAGACTTCTGCATTTATGCAGTAGCACACTCGATTTCCATCGATGGAGCCCTGGATTAGTCCTACCTCTTTCAGTCTCTTCAGGTGCTGATGCACCGTAGGCTGAGATAGCCCCAGTTCTTCCACCAGCATATGACCGATGCATTCCCTCCGTTTGATGAGAATATCAATAATGCGTAGGCGGGCTGGATGGCCCAGGGCCTGCACGGCCATGCCCAGCTCATTGAATTTCTCCGGATGAAGATCTGTTCTGGTTGCTCCCATATCAATGGTAATATTGCAATATTACAATAAAGCGCCCACCAAAAATCGCCCGGGCCAGAAAAAAGAAAACTTCATTAAAATGAAGGTCCGATTATTTACCAGACTCTTGCATCAGAAGCCGAAGAGCTTCATCGGACTGGTTGATGGATTCCATCCTCAGATACTGCGGACCAAAGAAGTCCATCAGCGCCTGAAACAGTCGGTTACTTTTTACAAAGAATTCGATATTTCCATCGCTCAGGCGAATATAGAGCACGTGAAAATCCCCGACAAAGGTAGGCACCATCCGGACATAGTAGGCCGGGCGAAAATAGATATATCTTCCGTGGTGTTCGAAAGCAGGTGGCATCCTCTTTGTGAATCGATTCATGGCAATTCGCTGCGCGAAAGGAAAGGGGCTCAGAAATCGATACAGATCAAAGGTTTTGAATGGATAGGTGCGGAACTTGAAACGATGGCACTTGAAGTAAATGCCATGGTGCTCCACCCGTCCGGGTCGAAAGGTGACCTGGAAGGATGCCCCTCGAAGATGTCCGGTCCGGGTGGTCTTGCCCATTACCCGGATTTCTTTTTCGGTGGCCTGCAATGAGAATTCCAGCAATGACGGATTGCGCATCCTGGCCTGGATCTGAAGAACCGGGTTCAGTGTTTCCAGCCTGAGCTGGATTCTATAGACTTTCTCCTCCAGGGGATTCTCGATTTCCATCAGCAAAAACCTTTACAAAAGAAAATCCCCGGCTCCATGTCTACATTTAAAGCTTATGAAAGTATCAGTGCTCGGTAGTGGATCCTTTGGAACAGCCCTGGCCTCCGTGCTGGCGGACAAGGGAGAGGATGTCCTTCTATGGGCCAGAAACCCGGAGATTGTTGAGTCCGTCAATCAGGCTCATGAGAATATCCGGTATCTGCCCGGAATGAAATTGCCAGAAAAGCTCAAAGCTACTTCCGATATTCAGGAGTCCTTGAGCGGATCCGAGCTAATAGTGGTGGCCATACCCTCCCAGGCTCTGGGTGGCGTTTTGAGGGAGATTGCTTCCGATCTTCCTGCTGGAGTGCCTCTGGTAAGTGCTGCCAAAGGTATTGAGAAAGGAACCCTGCGCCTGGTCTCTGAGATCTTTGAAGAAGAGTTACCGGGAAAATTTCATAAACAGCTCACATATCTTTCCGGCCCCAGCTTTGCCAAAGAGATCGTTCGAAAGATTCCTACGGTTGTGAGTATTGCAGCCAAGGACGATGAAGTAGGACACCATGTGCAGCATTGCTTCTTCCATAAATACTTTAGAACCTATCGCACTCAGGATGTGATTGGTGTAGAGGTAGGCGGAGCTCTAAAAAATGTAATCGCAATTGCAGCCGGGGTTTCCGATGGACTGGAGCTGGGTCACAATACTCGTGCAGCCATCATCACTCGCGGGCTTGCCGAAATCAGCCGTCTGGGAGTTGCCAAAGGTGCAGATCCCATGACTTTTCTGGGACTGGCTGGAATGGGGGATCTGGTGCTTACCTGTACCGGCGATCTAAGTCGAAATCGTACAGTGGGTATGAAGCTCGGCCAGGGAATGAAGTTGTCTGACATTATCGCAGAGATGAACCAGGTGGCCGAGGGAGTGGATACCACAGCTTCTGCTCATGATCTTGCCAAGAAGCTGGGCCTGGAGCTTGCGATTACAGATGCAGTGTTTGCGATGCTCTATAAGGATATGGAACCTGCTGGAGTGGCCCGGGAGCTCATGAGTCGTGGATTGAAAAAGGAAATGCCGGATGAAAACCGCGGCCGTAGAAAGTCGGACCGCAAGTAGAAATCTCTTCGGCTCCACCTGACCACTTATCCATTGAATTGTTCTCACCGGAGACCGCATCACCCCAATTTCGCATTATGGCTGAGACTGGCTGAGAATTGCGGAGTATGGCTGAGATGGGCTGAGTATCGCTGCATGAATTGGGGTGCTGCCCGCGGTACACTTGAATCAGATCTTCAGATAGATTCCCGATCTATTTCTGATGTGTACTTCGATGCTCTCTTAGTGCTGCATGTAGCTTGCTCTTTTGCTGCTCTGAAACATGGCAGGCAGAAATGATTTCATCGATTCTCTGCGCATCCAGGATCTTTTCTTTCAGGATCTTGCCTTCCAGGGAATGCAGGAATCTCACAGCTTCTTCTGTGTTTAAGAACTGGGTTTCCAGGGCATGCATGGTAAATCCCGCTGCCCCTTCACAGGCCACAGGGAACTTGATCGTAGAGAAATCTGGCTTTTGATCCCATTCAGATGGAAAGCTTTCTTCGATTTCTTTACGCATTGTATCAGTATCGTTGGAGGCGGCTCGGTTGATCCATACGGCACTTACAGGATTTATGGCCCCATGTTCCTGAAGATTTCGCTCGGCCAGAGCAACAATGGTTCGTGCTGCATCCCTGGTCAATGCCTCTCGATCCTTAAACTGCAATCTGTAAAGAAACTGCTGCAATCTCTCCCCATGAATCCAGCCGGATAAGATGCATTGATAGAACGTAAAGATGAAGTAGTCGCTTTCTGTATCGTCGCCCAGAAGAACCTCTTTTGCATTCGTAGGGCGATAAACTCTCATGCGAAGCAGGGTCTCTAGCTTGTAGCCAACCTGATCGAACAGACTCTGCAGACTGGAACCCATGTACTTCATGGACCGATCCAGAGCTTCGGTAAAGCCTTTGGACAGATAGTCATCCATGTTCAGGACTGTCTGGACGGACTTTCGCACCATTTGATTTAAGGTGCCCATCAAATATTTCAAATGCAGCGAATCCACCGGAATGTCATGTCTTGAAAAAACCGACATCAATGTTCTGCGAAAGAAATGAGGAGAAGCAGATATAAAACTCAATGAGTAGCCATGGCCCGCCAGCACCCGGTAAAGCTCTTCCATCCCGGCAAGAGGCTTTTTCATATCCGGAAGCTCCATCAGAGTGTCCAGCAGCCCCTGTCTGGATTCAATCTTTGTATCCAGAAAAGTTTGATCGATGTCCGAAGTAATCAACGTTCCATCGAAGTCTTCAGCAAGGATTGTAGCCCGACCAAAGCCAATGGCTGAGTCGGTTTGATTCATTTGCTGAATACCGGCTCCAATTCTGGCAATATCAGTGAAGCTCTGCCTGATGGAATCGCTTCCCCGAAGTATGATTCGAATGATATATTTGCCGGGAGGAAGATCGCCTTTCAACTCAACAGCGAAAAATCCATCGTCTTCTCCGTGGAATTCATCGCTTTCCAGTACCGCTTCCGGTTCTGCCAGGGTCTCCAGTTTATCTGGCGGATGGGCATCCCACTCCGCTGGCCAGGGCACCATCTGAACAGAGATTCTGGGCTTTCTGACAGCGCTCATCCCCATATCCTGCACCGGACGAATGCGCCGAAGCTGCGACAGAGGTAGACCTATAAAGGGATCCCAGGCCTCATCGTTATGATCGCTGAGTATGGACACATCTACTACCTGGCCTTCGGCCCGAATGCGCTTCCCCGAGCCAATAAATCCATTTACCAGAGCGATTCTCTTCCTATCTATACCGGGAACTGTGGGTTGTTTGTATTGTTCTGCCATCGTGAAATACTTGAACTATTCAGCGGTGAATCCTTAATGCTTCCGACAGCCTGTACTCTGTCATTCAAAAAAGTAAGAATCATGTCTACATTGCCCATCTTCATCTATTCAGACAATTATAACATGGACCTGGGGGAACATGTTTTTCCCTCGGTGAAATATCGTTACATTCGGGAGGCTCTCCGTAAGGATGAACGATTCCAGGAGCATAAATTCCTGGAGCCTATCATGCTCAGCTACGAAGAAGCTGGCACGGTGCACAAAAACGCCTATCTGGAGGATCTAAAGCAGCTCAATTTCTCCAAGCGGGTATACCGCAGTGAACTTCCTTTGAATCGAATGATAGTGGATGCATTCTTTCTTGGTTCCGGTGGCACCCTTCTGGCAGCCGAAATGGCGCTGCAACACCGGCTGGGGATGAATCTGGCTGGCGGTTTTCATCATGCTTTTGCGGATCATGCAGAAGGCTTTTGCTATCTAAACGATGTAGCCATTGCTATTCGAGTTTTGCAGAAACAGAAAAGGATTCGTAAAGCTCTGGTCGTAGACCTGGATGTTCATCAGGGCAATGGTACAGCTCGAATATTCAGGAGCTCTCGCTCTGTGTTTACCTTTTCCATCCACGAAGAAAAAAACTATCCACCCAAGGAAAAAGGCTCCTTGAACATAGGTCTGGAAAGCGGAACCAGCGATGAGAAGTATCTGCAGACACTTGCCGATAGCCTGAAGCAGATAAAGTCCCGCTTCAAACCAGATCTTGTAGCCTATGTGGCAGGGGTGGATCCCTACGAAAATGATCGACTGGGAGGATTGTCTGTCAGTAAAGAGGGCCTGGCCACCAGAGATAAAATGGTGCGGGATGCGTTTTCCGATATTCCCATGTTTGCCGTTCTGGCCGGAGGTTATGCCATCAATACCCAGGATACAATTGATCTGCACGTTCAAACCTGTGAGGTTCTGGCAGGACTTCGCTAATGGGATTGTTTGGTGATTCAGATAAGGCCAGCCGAAGGGAGGGCGGTTCGGATAAAGAAATCGAACTGCCCAATCTGGAGCCACTGGATATTGAAGAGGATCTGCATGGCGGACCCTTGATCAAGAATCCAGATGGTGAGGTTCGCATCTTTGGTAAGTTTTCGGAGATCGAGATCCGGGAGCTAATGGAATGGTCCGGCATCTTCGCTGAGCTGAAAGAGAAAGGCTATTCCGATCCTCTTCTGGAACTTCATTATCTTTCCGATCTGGATCAAAGAATTTTCGTAAAAGATCCTGAATCCGATATGGTGCTCATCCATATTCGCCTGAAGGTTTCCTACTTTCGATTCAGGCTGCATCCTGGAGCTCCTCAAAAGAAGCTACTTTACATCGACTGGCTCTTGACCCAGCACCCAAGAAGTAAAAACATTCGCCCGGATCGATTGTTCCCAGGACAGAACGCTCCGGGACTGGGAATATTTTCGCAGATCAGCGACTTCATTACGAACCTGGCCCTGGGAGTGGGGGCCAGGGGAGCCTTTAATATTCCGGAGTACTTTCATGATGCACTTTTGTTTCACCGTGAATTTCGCTTCTATGACCCAGCCACCGAAGCTTTCTTTCGCGGTTTGATTCGCGACCTTCGCAGGCACGGTGCCCGGGAAATCTCCAGAGCACTTTCCGAAGGTAGAGTGAGAGATGGGAATGCAGAGCCTGTGCGCTGGGTTCCAGGGGAAATGATATCTATTCTAGATCCAGAACTGGAAGAGATCATCTGGTCCAAGGATTATTTTACTCGTGTGGTTCGCCAGTTGAAGAGAATTGAATTTATGATTATTCCTCAAGAGCAGATGCCTTCGGAAGAAAAAAGTCCGGGCGCAGAATAGATTAAGCTGAGTCGGATCAGAAAATCTCGGTCAAGATTCTAATTTGCCTGGAACTCTGTTGGAGCTCTATTTCGTGCGGATGGCGCCCGGCACTCCAGGTTAGCGTCCGGGAATGGAAACGGATTCAAAGCAGCTCTGATTTCTTCCGCTTTCCTTTGCCTGATACAGTAATTTGTCCGCCCGGGCATAAAAATCAGCCAGCTTTTCTCCCGGGATGTAGCGAGTAGCACCAATCGAAAGTGTGAACTGAATCGGTTCCGGATCCCATTCAATCTCCAGTTGTTCCACAGATTTGCGCAGTTCTTCTGAAATTTCGCGATACCGGGAAGCGAATTCGTTTCGCATCAGTATCATGAATTCTTCGCCTCCGGTTCTTGCTGCGGTTACTCCATCGGTTTCCATACTCTTTAATTCTGCGGCCAGGACTTCCAGAACCCGGTCGCCGGCCTGGTGTCCCAGAGAATCATTGATCTGTTTGAATAGATCCAGATCCATCTGTAAAATGGCAGGGGGAGTCTTGTCCCGGACGGCACTTTCCAGAACAGCGAAGAATCTCCTTCGATTGAATAGCCCGGTAAGAGGATCTGTGGTGGCCATAAGATTCAATCGGGCTTCATACCGGAACTTGAATATCGCAGCAGACAGGGCGGGCACCAGCAGTTGCAATATCCTGCGTTCTCTGGATTTGAATCGACTGGCCTTTCTGAGTATTAGCACCAGTCCTCGCCGATTTTTTTCATAGAGTACCGAAGCGGCCAGGCATCCTCTGTATTCTCCGGGCTTGATTCCGGGCACAAGCTGAGGTAATGCATCCATATTACGAATCAGAAGTGCTCCTTCTTTTCGCAGGGCTGGATCAAATTCCCAGGGATCCACAGAATTTACCTGACCCACCAGGTCCTTCAATGTCCCTTCTACAAAGGCAATCCGCGATCCAGAGTCCTCCTCTGTAATCATCAAGCAATCGTCTGCTTCTATCAGTTCCAGGGCCCCTCTCAGTGCACGATGGATGGTTTCTTCCGGGCCCGGAACTCGTAGCAGATCCATAAGCAGTGAGTTGATGCTTCGGTTGATTTCCAGGGCATTTCGCAGTCGATTCTGATTCCTGTGCTCCCGGTGCATATCCTGGAGCACTACCAGTACCTGACCGGATTCGCTTTGAATGGGAATGCAATGAATATCCAGAACGGACTGGGCCAGGCTTACAGGCCCCACATGAATGCTCTTGCCCTGTTCCAGAGCCCGGCTCCAGGGAGCGTGCTCCTGAGGCCTTCGCCGATTCGCACGGTCTCTGGACTGAGACCATACCCTGTTCAGATTCGTAAACCCGGAAGATGACAGATCCAGCAGCTTTCGTCCTGCCGGATTGCATTTTAGAATATTGCCATTTGTGTCCAGAAGCAGAATTCCAAACGGAATGAGGTTCTGAAGTTGAACCATGGAAGGAAGCTCCTCTTCCTTCTTCCAGATCATAAGTATGCGGTACTGATCCCCGGGAAGAACGCTGGCCAGTAAAGAGCAACCTACCACCGGGGAGTGAAATACAAATGCAGATACTTCGTCTGATTCCAGAGAAGTGTGTAACCATTGCTCGGGAATGGCTGGCAGCAATTCCTTCAATGACCTGGACTCCGGCTTCTGGTTCCCGATCAGGCTACGAAACATGGAATTGCTATGATACACAATTCCATCCCGGTCCAGGAGAACAGCTGCCTCTTCCAGGGAGTTTAGCAACTGGCGGTGATTTTCGGCCCGATCAGCCATGCAACAGTAGATTGGCTCCCAGGGATTAGGTAAAGAAAAATAAATGACACAGTCCACTCCGCCCGTCCTCTGGAACATCATGGCAGAAGAAGTTAAGCTGGCAGTGATCGGTGGGTCCGGTCTCTATGAAATGGAAGATATGAAGGTGGAGCGGGAGGTGCAACCGGATACTCCCTGGGGCAAACCATCGGATAGCATTATTGTGGGAAACCTTGATGGAATCCTGGTAGCTTTTCTTGCTCGCCATGGAAAGGGACACTTTCTCAATCCATCGGAAATACCGGTAAGGGCCAATATTGCAGCCCTGAAATCCATGGGAGTTGAGCATATTCTTAGCTTCTCGGCAGTGGGATCATTGCGCGAAGAGATTGCACCGGAGCACTTTGTCCTTCCCTCGCAGATTATCGATCGAACAAAGGGTATAAGACCATCCACTTTTTTCGAAGAAGGCGCCGTGGCCCATGCCATGTTTGGCGATCCTTTCAGCGAAAGCATCGCAAAGATCGTTGAGAAGCATGCACCCGCTGCTCTGGATGTACCTTTGCATAAACATAAGACCCTGGTTTGCATGGAAGGTCCTGCCTTTTCTACCCGTGCAGAGTCCGTAATGTACAGAAGCTGGGGTGCAGATATCATCAACATGAGCGTTCTTCCCGAAGCGAAGCTGGCCCGGGAAGCAGAGATCAACTACCAGATGGTATGTATGTCAACAGACTACGATTCCTGGCGCGAAGAAGAGGATAGTGTAACTGTAGAGGAAATCCTGGGCTATTTGAAATCCAATGCGAATCGCGCGAAAAAGCTGGCCCGAGCCTGCATCCCGGATCTGGCAAAGCTGGAAAATCCTACCAAAGGCACAATGCAGCATGGCATCATCACAGCTCCCGATAAGAGAGGAGCCCAGGCCATGAAAAAACTAAAATTTCTGTTCCCTGGATTGAGCTAAATGAAGGCGGGCCGAACCCTGGCCGCACTGATGCTGCCGGCCTGTTTGCTTTCCACTCCTTTGCTGGCGCAAACGGTGGGTAGCCCGTCGTCTCTTGAAGAAAAAAAGCCTACGCCCAGGGATCCCCGCTATACAGCTCCTCTGGTGCCTCCCTACTTGCGTGATCTGGAAACCGATGATGCTACTCAGTTGCTTCTCGATCCGGAATCGGTGCAGGAGCAAAGCGAAAGCTACACAGATGTAGAAGAAAGGGGAAGAGAAGAGATTCGCACCATGAATCGCCTGGAAATGGAAGGGGATCGTAAGTATCTGGAGGATCGCTATCTTCAGCAATACGGAATGGATTCCTACGACTATCGCTATACCTACTCGGAAACATATAAAGAGGATGGCTGGCGGCGGGTGCAGATTACATTTTTTCTATCCCTGCCTATCACAGCCGGATTCAGCTATGGAGCCATGAGTCTGGCCAAGCAGTCCTCCGGGGAATCCAACAAATTCACAGGGCCTCAGACAGCTGCTCTGGCCGGTCTTTCCATTCTTTTTTCTGGACTCATCTCCTGGTATGACTATGAGAACTGGACGGACTGGAAAAAAGAAAATGAGCTGAGTTATCTTATTCCACGTCGCACAGCAAACGATGGCCATACCTCATCCCCGGGATCCGGCCACTCATCGGGTCACAATGGACAGTTTCATCCAATGTGGATCGCTCCTGCATATTCCGGTAATGCAACTGCCGGTCCAGGATTTGGCGAATCCAGAGATTATGGTAGCGCCGGTCTGGGCTATAGCTGGAGGTTTTGATGTCTGAGACGTCTGAATTGATTACAAGGACTCATGATGTAGAAGGCGGGCATGGAAAGATCTTCGAGATCATGATGAATCGTCCGGAGCTTCACAATGCGGTAAACGGAGCCATGTCGCATCTGTTTCTGGAAGCCTGGAAACGATTCCGAGATGATGATTCCCTGGGGGTCTGTATTCTACATGGTGCAGGTAACAAATCATTCTGCGCTGGAGCTGACCTTACGGCTCTGGAAACCCTGGTGGATGTAAATGCCAGTCCCGATCAAAAAGCGAACTATCCGAAAACGGATCCAGGTCCTCTGGGTGGCTCGCGAATCGTTCAAAAGAAGCCTGTCATTACAATGAGTCAGGGCTATACCTATGCCGGCGGACTGGAGCTCTTCTGCCACGGCCATATTCGCATCGCAGAGAAGCAGGCACTATTCTCGGTGGCCTGTCGTCGGTGGGGGGTACCTTTGATCGATGGAGGAAGTGTTTATCTTCCCAGGTTGCTGGGCACTGGAAATGCACTGCCATTAATCATTACCGGGCAGCGAATTAGAGCCCAGAGAGCCCGGGAGATTGGTCTGGTCTGGGAAGTGACCGAAAAAGGCAGGGGACTGAAGAGAGCCTTTCGCATGGCTGAACAGATATTGCAGCAGCCGGTGGATGCATTGCGAGCGGATCTTGCATCTGCTATTGAAGGATTGAATCTTACCCTGGAAGAAGCCCTGCAACGGGAAGCAGCCAATACCTATCCGGTGATCGAAAGCGAAAGCATGAAACGTGGTGTGGAAGATTTTCAGGCAGGCAAGCGCTTCTGGTTTCTATGATGCAGTCTGGCCTTTCGTCTGGCTTTTTCTCCCGGTCACCGAACCCATCAAAACTGTTCCATCGCGCAGCTGGTCCACTGGGAGCCTAGCTTTTACAGTAAATTTGGTCCGGCTTTTTCCTCTGTATCTATTATCCACGACCCGATCTATCACTCTGAAGCCTCTTCAAAGTGCTTAAAAAGAAATTCATTCAATGCCTGGACGGATGTGGCCGTGGTAATATGGCCTGTATCCCAGACTTCTACAACTGTGCCTTTGTAGGCCGGACCCTGAACTTGAATTCGGGTAATCCGGTCGTATCTTGCAAGTAGGGGTATCACATTCGCAGGCTCATCGTTCCATCTGGCAGAGAAATCAAGAGTCCTTTTTAAGGTCTCTGCTTTTTCAAGTGCAGCAGGATGGGCTGGCGATCCGTGCAGGAATGCATCTGCGAATTTTGTTCCTGCTACCACAGGAAGATAAAGATCTGCGGTATTGAAATGCATGCGATGCAGGTTGGTGGTGTAACCGCCCATGCTGAGTCCCGCCACGACAATGAAGGGACTTCCGGATTTTCGCATGGCCTGGACCAGAGATTCATCCACCCTGCATACGGTGGCCAGAACGGCCAGAAAGCGAGACACAGTGCTGGATCCTTCTGCCAGCTCTCCGCGACTTGTAGTGTGGAACGGTGCTTTTACCACCAGGATGTTTGCCTGCGGATCGTACGGACCCGATTGAACGATTCCGCGAATTAAAGCATCGAATGGAATCTGAGATGCTCCATGATTATAGATAAATGTAGGCGAATCCGGGCCTATCCATTTGAGTGCCAGAACCCCTGTTTGCATGGGACCATCCAGAGTGTTGACAGTGAATTCCTGTAACCCTGGCTCATCGATCTCTGGTAGATAGAATTGAATGTTTCGCAGATGCTCTTCTATCGATGCACTTTCTACGCCATCTCTAAAGAATCGTTGCGCCTGCGAAGAGGCCAGGCCAAACACAAGATCGTCGATTCCTGCATGCATATTCCAGGACATTTCCACTTGCGAAAGGTCCTTTCCTGGCACTCTTTCCTTCTTTACGTTTCTGTACTCCGGGTTCTGGACTGCGAAGACCAGAAGTGCAAAGGCAATTACCAGAATTGCCAGAAAAGCAGCTGATGCGATAAGCAGTGTTTTCTTTAACTTACTCATACGGGCCTTAAGTGGTTTTCGCGTATACCATCGGTTTGGCCTTTAGCTGCAGGTTTCAGCTTCAGGCCAGCGCTTTGCACAAATATCACCGTCCAGGGTCCCGCCCATGCACTGGCCACACCGGGCCGCCCAGGTCGGAAGGGAAGGCCAACCGTACCCGGCTGAAACCAGGTCCGGACCATCCTCCATGATGCCAGTGGATGGTCCGCAAACTACGAAACTGTCTGGGACCGCTCAGTCGTAGGCTCTGGTCAAAACCCAGACGCTTATTGCAATTTGTATCTGGGCCAGCAATTGAAGAAGCCATATCCAGAAGGCACCGCTGGCCAGAGCCAGGGTTGGAGCGCTGAATATGAAGTTCGCAAGCACTATTCGAATAACCCAGAATACAAATACTACCATGGCCGCCCGGTACAGGGTCTTTCGACTGGCATGGGTGAAAAGAGCTGCAAGAAGGATTACTCCGCAGATGATCTCTATTACTCCAAACAATTGTTCCAGAAGGATGTTGTTGTTATTCAGGCTGAAGATTCCTTCTTCAATGGAAGGCAGGACTCCCAGGATACCCAGGACCAGAAAGAAAAGACCTGTGATAATTCGAAGAGCTTTGATGGGCATAATTCACTCCATGGAGAGCTTCCAGGGGAAAGCTCCGTAATGATGCATTGAGTTGCCCGGCAGGGGCCAATCCGGCAATGAAAAAAGGATTGCCAGGCTGAATTTAGCTCTCATGTTTCGAAATAATGCGACATAATATCACATTGCGGGGCTTACCGGTCCGGGTACGGGCAGTCCTCGGGTTATTGTTTCTTTTTGCTTTCGTTTCGGTGCATGCAGAAGGAGAGAAGAAGTCTCCGGATGGCTCCCAGGCCAAAAAGGAGCAGTCATCATCCGAGAATCAGCAAAACAAGAAGAGCGGTAAGGAATCCGAATCGGGCAATCCGGCAGGCATGGATGATATCGATCGGGCCTGGATGGAAAGTATTCGTGGAGAGGAGAGTCCAGAAGGTCGCAGTTTCTCCAATCCAGGTACAGAGTCCGTCGAGAAAGGAGATTCCAGCCCGGAATCCAGCCAGAATGAGTCGGAGTCCGGAAATAGCCCCACGGCATCCAGGATGTTTGCCCAGGAGGAAGGACCGTCCTTCTTTTCACTGTTTATTCGATTTGTACTTTTTATGGGTCTGATGGCCGGCGGTTTCTATGGACTTGTGCGGTTCATGAAAAAGAAATCAGGCATTGTTTCCAGTAGCTCCGGCGGTCCTCTTCGAGTAGTGGCTTCTATTAGCCTTATGCCCGGTAAGTACATGCAGGTCGTAGATATGGCCGGTCAGCTAATGGTGCTGGGAGTAAGCGACCATGGCGTGCGGTTGATTCAAACAGTAGAAGATGCCACAGTGGCCGATCGCATTCGTCTCTGGGAAGAGAACAAGCCCGAGCCTGCGGACAATTTCCTGAACGGGCTTCAGGGACTACTCAAGAGTACGGATTTCAGGCTCTGGAAGCCCCGAAACGAAGGCCGAAGCAACCGATCTGATTTCCAGGCTATCCTGAAAGGTCGAGCTCCGGATGACGATGTGCCCATGGAAGACCTGGAAGACCTGCTGAAGCAGCAGAATCGTCGACTGAGAGCTGTGAGCAAACCTCGTCCCGCGGAAGACTCTCCCTGAGAAGTGGTCCTCCGGAATGTAGCCGGCTTTTATGCCGGGCAGCTATTCTTTGAATCGGTTGCCTGGCCGCCCTGAGTATCGGCCAATCAGAAATATGCGACATAATTTTTTTTGCTTGTACGTGGGATGCCCTGTGCTACACACCTGCCACAGGGGTGATGTATGCGGCGCCGCAGTTATAAATATCTAGTTCTTGCAGTCTTTTTGCTTCTTCCGGGCTCTCTCTTTGCCCAGGCCATTCCGGACATTTCACTTCCTGTCATCGACGGAATTCGATCAGCCCGGAACGGAGAAGAAGCTTCCACATCCCTGATGCTCATCATGCTGGTGACCTTTCTGAGTCTGGCACCAGCCATCATCATGATGATGACCAGCTTTACGAAGGTAGTCATCGTATTCGATTTCGTGCGAAGAGCTCTTTCGCTTCAGAACATGCCTCCCAACCAGGTGCTCTTTGGCCTGGCGATATTCCTGACTATCTTCATCATGGCCCCTACCATTCAGGAGTTCAACAAGGTAGCCCTGAATCCGTATTTGAACGGCGACGGAATGACTACTACGGAATTTGTCCAGGAAGGAGTTAAACCCTTTCGCAGCTTTATGATTCGTCAGATCGGCAAGGATGGGGCCAGCGAAATCGCTCTGTTCGTGGAAATGTCCGGAAAGGATCGAAATGCCATCAAAAGCGTGGATGATATAGATACCTACATCCTGATTCCGGCCTTCATGCTTTCAGAGATCAAAAAGGCCTTCATCATTGGCATTGTCATATTTGTACCATTCATAGTCATCGATCTCGTGGTAGCCTCCACTCTAATGTCTATGGGGATGATCATGTTGCCGCCGGCCATGATCTCTCTACCGTTTAAGATCATTCTCTTTATCCTGGTGGATGGCTGGCATCTGATTACCTATAACCTGGTGCTCTCATATTCTGCCTGAGGCGAAAGCGAAAAGGAGTAAATCATGCTCGAAACAGATGCAATTAAACTAATACACGACGCTCTGATTGTAGTGATGAAGGCTGCCGGGCCTATGCTCATATTGAGTATGATTACCGGTCTGGTGATCTCCATTCTTCAGACTACAACATCCATTCAAGAGCAAACCCTGACGTTTGTTCCCAAGCTCATCGCAGTCTTTCTGGCTATAATGGTTTTTTCTGCCTATATAATCCATACTACCGTGGATTACACTGTAGGAGTATTTGAGCTGATTCGTCGTTTTTAAAATGGAAGCACTGTCCACAGGACTACTATATTACGTTCTAATCCTGGCAAGGGTAGCGGGGTTGATCTTTACAACCCCTATCTTTAATTCCCAGGCTGTGGGTTATCGTGCGCAGATGGTACTTGCGCTTATGCTTTCCTTTGTCCTTTATCCCATTGTAGCCAATCATTTGAACGCACCTCCCAATACAATGGGCCCATTCATACTGGAAATCCTGTCCCAGGTATTTATGGGAACGATCATGGGATTTATGATTCAGCTATTGTTTGCAGCCTTTCAGCTGGCGGGGGAGTTCTTCTCTCTGCAAATGGGTATTTCGTTTTCTGAAGTGCTGGATCCTCAGGCCCAGGTTTCCATCCCGGTGATGGGCACTCTGAAAAACCTGATAGGTACATTGCTTTTTCTGGCCGTTCCTTTCGAAATCGACGGAGTCTACGCCCCGGCTTATTTGCATCTGGTTCGTGCGGTGGCTTATTCCTTCGTGGCCGTTCCTACCATCATTATCGATGGTCAGACCAGTGGAGGACTTCTCAATTACATGGATGAATCCTTCGGGGTCATGTTTCTTACCGCTCTTCGCATTGGAATTCCCATGATGGGCATATTATTTATCAGTTCTGTAATGCTGGGCATTATGGGTCGTGCTGCGCCTCAGTTGAACCTGATGAACATGGGTATCCAGATCAATATCATGGTAGGCCTGCTTGTGATGATCACAGTCCTTCCGGTAATCATTCCCCTTATGCGAGATTCCTTCGCATCCATGTACGATGTAATCGGAGAGATGTTCGATACATGGCCCAAAGCCCGACCTGGAGCTGTAAATGCTGGCTAGATGGCTCCAGATATTTCGTAAGAGCGCAGTCCTGGATACTGAGCATCAGTGGAAGGAAGATCTTTCGCACCGGCCGAAGGGGGACTCCTATCTCCTGTGCCATTCATCCGTTGCGGTTGAAGCGATATCGGTTCTGACTTCCAGTATTCGGCCCTGCTTTTCTTCGGAAAAGCTGGATGCAAATATTGTGTCCTCCTCTATTTACAATTGGACTAATCAATCTTCTTACATTCAGTTTCACGGCTCTGCACTGGATTTTCTGACCGGGCCTCATACTGAAGAAGGCTGGCTGGATCTACAGCTATTTGCTGCCGAGGACGAAGGCCGTACCGAAGAGCCCAGTGAACGCAGAAAACGCGAAGAGCGTGAAAAAGGAAACGTTCCCAAAAGCCAGGATATGGCGGGCTCGGCCATCCTCATAGGTGGCGTATTGATGCTCTTTCTCTTTGGAACCTACATGGTACAGAGAATCGGTGAGATGTTCAGCCGTTACTTTGGTCTCATTGCGACGCAGCAGGGAGTGTTTGGAATTGAAGAGCTTCAAGTCTTGATGAAGGATCTGTTCTATCAGACGGGTATGATCTTGCTACCCATTCTAGTAGTGACCATTGTCATGGGCATCATAGGAAATGTAGTCCAGGTAGGACTGATGTTTTCATTACAGACCCTGCAATTTCGCTTCGAAAGAATGAAGCCAGATTTCAAGAGAGTGCTTCCTGTAAGGCGAAATCTATTCAATCTACTTAAAGTGATCATGCAGATGCTCATTATTGCCGGCGCTGCCTATCTGGTGATCGTAGATGACTTTATTCCCATGCTCAAAGCGTCGGGGATGGGACTTACTCAGGCCGTGACGATATTTGCAACCGTGGCGCTGAAATTGCTGTTGCTTTGCGGTGTCCTTCTATTGATCATCAGCATTCCGGATTTCTTTTATCAACGCTTTGAATACATCGAGAACCTAAAAGTTACAACAGCAGAAGCGAAGCGGGAACGAAAGGATGAAGAAGGAGATCCTTTGCTCAAGCAGAGGCAGCGAGAGCGAGCCTATGAAATGAGGCGTCAGAAGAACATGCTGGGTGAAGTGCCGCAGGCAGATGTGGTAATTACAAACCCAACCCACTATGCTGTTGCCTTGAAATATGATCAGCTGGAATCCACGGCACCCATGGTCATTGCCAAGGGGACCGATCAACTCGCATTCAGCATTCGCAAGGTGGCCCAGGAGCACAGTATTCCCGTGGAGGAAAATCCGCTGCTGGCGCGCACATTGTACAGAGACGTGGAGATAGGACAGGAGATACCGGAAAGCCTGTATCGAGCCGTGAGTGTAATCTTCTCCAGACTTACTAAATTCAGACAGAGGGCAGGCGCATGAAAGAGCTTCTGGAGCAAATTACGAAGCACTTCAAGAGTACGGAGACTGTGCTCGGTCTGGGCGTAGTATTCATTCTTGTTTTGATCATTGTACCTCTTCCCGGGGTACTTCTGGATGTGCTCATCGCAGTGAGTTTGCTATCTGCAATCTTGATCTTGATGACATCTCTGGGCACAAATAGCCCTGCAGAGTTTACTGCCTTTCCTACGCTGCTTTTGATTACTACGATTTACAGACTGGCTGTAAACATTTCCACCACCAGGATGATTCTTACTGAAGGGGATCAAGCGGACAGTGCTCTGGTAAGTGCATTCGGCTCATTTGTAGTGGGCGGTGGAAATTCCATGGGCTCCTACGTTGTAGGTATCATCATCTTTCTGATCTTAACGTTGGTGCAGATCATTGTAATTACAAAAGGTGCTACCCGGGTTTCCGAAGTAGCGGCCCGATTCGCATTGGATTCATTGCCTGGTAAGCAGCTTGCTATTGATTCGGATCAACAGGCAGGCTACATCGATGAACGAGAAGCAAGACGACGTAGAAATCTTCTACAGACTGAAATGAACTTCTACGGAGCCATGGATGGTGCCTCCAAGTTTGTGCAGGGAGATGTTCGGCTGGGCCTGGTGATTACGGCCATTAACATCATAGGCGGATTGATCCTGGGAGTTACCATTCAGGGAGAATCCTTTACCAATGCCCTGGAAATCTATACCAGATTTACCATCGGTGATGGTCTGGTATCGCAGATCCCGGCTCTTTTGATATCTGCTGCTACAGGTATTATCGTTTCCAGAAGTACATCCGAGGACTCGCTACCGCATGACCTGAAGACCCAGCTACTTTCCAATACAGGCATTCTCTACGTTACCGGCGGTTTTCTGATTCTTGCTGGCTTTCTGCCTGGATTTCCTCTGATCGCCATGGCTTCTCTGGGTGGCGGACTTATCTATCTGGGGTATCAGATGGACAAGAGCAAACAGAAGAAGGTAGAAGAAGAGGCCAGACAGGAACAGGAGAAATCCGACGAACGAAAACCGGAATCCTATCTGGAGCATCTTCGCACAGAACCTCTGGAAGTAGAGATTGGATACAGTCTGATTCCTCTGGTGGATCCCAAGCAGGGAGGCACCTTGCTGGATCAGATTTCCAGGCTTAGAAGAAGGTTTGCCATGGAAAGCGGCTTGATCGTGCCTCCTGTGCGAATTCGAGATAATATGAACCTGGAAGCAGGGGAATACAACATAAAACTTCAGGGTAGTTCCATTGCGGGCTCCACCCTGGAATCCGAAAAGCTCATGGCCATCGACACCGGTCGCACCACCGGAACTCTTGAGGGACTGGCTTCCTTTCAGGAGCCTACCTATGGACTGAAAGCCTACTGGATTGATCCCACTCAAAAATCAGAAGCGGAAGGTATGGGATTCGATGTCGTGGATCCATCCACCGTGATTGCAACGCATCTATCCAGCGTGATTCAGCAAAACAGCCAGGAGATCATGGGTCGCCAGGAAATCAAAAGCATCATCGACAGTGTGCGGGAAGACAATCCTGTGGTGGTGGATGAGCTCATGGGCAAGGATGGCATGACCCTGGGCCAGGTTCAGACTGTGCTCAAGAACTTGCTCAAAGAGGGAGTGAGCATCCGCAATATGACCAAAATCCTGGAAACTGTGTCCGACCATCTGGACAGAGGTCAGCCCCGGGATCCGTATCTAATTACAGAGTCGGTGCGGCAGGCCCTGAAACGTCAGGTTGTGGGGGATCTCATCGGCGGCGAAAAGAAGCTAAGAGTAATCACCCTGGATCCTGGACTGGATCGAAGGCTGCGTGAAGGTATCCATCGGGATCCGGAACTGGGCTTTGTGATGTCTCTAAAACCGGATGTGCAGGTAGCCCTCAGAGATGCCCTGGAAGAAGAGGTGAAAAAGTCTCAGGATGCCGGCCGAAATGCTGTATTTCTCACCAGTTCGGCTGTGCGAGCCGGAATATTTTATATACTTGAACGCCTGTTTCCCATCAGAAACTTCGCAGTACTGGCTCATGAAGAAATCCCCTCCGATATTGATGTGGAAGCGGTGAGCCAGCTAAGTCTGCGCAGCCGGGCGGAAGAGGAAATGGCCGGCGCTCAGGCATGATTCCTTGCTGATTGCTAATATCTGACGTCCTGGTCAGCGGCACCCTGCTTTCGTCGTTCCTTTATCAGGGAATTTCGATGGAGCTGCCGGGAACGGGCAGGGATGGATTGCAGTTGGACCCGGAGCCTCGGAGATTGATCTAGATGAATCGTTTTGTTAAGTTTCTGGTATTACTGGCCATTCTGATGGTGGCTTTCTTTATCTTTCAATGGATTCGCGGTTTCTTTGCTGATGATGTGGCCGCCCGTTTCGCAGATGAAGAGCCATTTTCCATTCGCTTTTCCGTACAAACCGAAGAAGATGCCAAATTACTGAGCATTTCCCGACTCATGCTGTATCCAGCAGAGAAGAAAGCTGTATTCTATTTTTTGAACACGGCCAGCCACTTTCCTGACGAAGAGGATAACATTGCCAACCTTTCCGCTTTTTCGGCGGATCGATTTCGTCAGTGGGTGGGTAGCGGGGCCGATTACAATCTGTACTTCACAGAAAAGAATATGGGCCGCTTTATCGACTTTCTGGGGGGCATGCAAATTTTTCTGCCTCAGCCGGTGGTGATCAAGGATTCCAGGTATCAATACCCACATGGCATTCAGTTTCTTTCCGGACAACAGGCTATGGAGTTTTCCCATGGAGCCATTCCTCTGGAAAGAGGCTCAGATCATCTTGCTCAGCTGGATCGACTGTTCCGCACAGAAAGTGTGATCCTTAACCTGTTATGGCAGCTTCCCGCCAGGCAGGAATTCCTGGAATCCGACGGAGTGATTCCTTTTCTTTACGGTCTTGCCGATACCGATCTTACCACTGAAGAGTTTGGTTCTCTGTTGCTCTATTTCGCTTCCGAGGAAGACCTGGATGTATTTGTCCTGGAAACTCCTCTGCAATTCGAGGAAGATCCCAAAAATCCCTACGAGAAACGACTGGCTGTAAACGAAGAGCGATGCGAAGAGCATTACAATAAGTTTTTACAGGAAATGCGTACTGGAGCCCTGGATACCGCCTCCTTTCCCATGGATGTACAGAATGGCACCGAGCGCGGTGGCCTGGCCGGACGAGTGAAGCAATTTCTGCACGGAAGCGGTACCGAAGTGCTGTATGCAGATAACTATGAGCGCAAGCCTTTGCCAGAGAGTGTGGTTCTGGAACGCTCCGGAAGCTTTTCGGTGGCCCGGCGAATCGCCTACAAGACCGGGCGAAGTCGAGACAGGGTATTTTTCCTTCGTCAGCCGCTGGATATTAGCGGCACCTTCATTCTGGGAGAGGACTTCCAGATCAAGGACCTAAAGTACTGATTGATGCCACAGGCCCGGTGCGGGAAATGGCAACTGAATGTCTGAAGCGAAGAAACAGAAGGCAGCTGCCGCATCCAGAGAAGTATCTGGCGTGGATCCAGAGGCCTATGAGCTGGCCATGGAAGTGGTGGATATCCTGGAAGAGAAATCTGCCGGTGGAATTCTTGCCATCAATCTGGAAAAGGTGAATCCCTATTTCTGTCTCTTTGTAATCGCCAGTGCTAACTCCAGCGTGCAGTTAAAGACCCTGGCCCGGGAGATTCAAAAACGTCTGGGGCACAGGCTTGTGGCCAGGGGACTTAAGGCAGATGACATTGAATCTGGCTGGGTGATTCAAGATTTTGGAGATGTCATCCTGCATCTTTTTATGCCCGACCAGCGCTCATTCTACAATCTGGAAAGACTCTGGGGAGATGCACCGGTGGTGTATCGTTCGCAGGATCTGCAAAAAGACTCCCTTTAGACTCCGTTTTGGGCCGTAAATTACCGTCTCGGTCTTTTAATCATTCCGTATTTGATAATTCGGAGGATGTCAATCCATGGTCCGAGCGGGCTTCGGCAGTAGTGTTTTCAACCCGGGCCAGCGCTTCAGGAGCACTGCCTGAGGAGCATCCTGTTTTTGATTCAAGAATCCGATTCTGGATTCTGGTTGGCCTCTTCCTCTGGGCCGGCTTCTGATTTGAAGCGAATACTGGAAAAGAACAGTGCAAGTCCCAGAGTGAATACCCCTACAATCAGCAGTCCAGCCACCGGGCTTTGAGACAAGGTAGAGGGAAAGGTAAAGAGCGAAGTGGCAATCCAGATGCCAGAAATACGAACAATCAGGTGGGCCATTCGGGAATGCTTGCTTCGGTTAAAATAGGCCCAGATCAGCGAAACACCAGGTACCAGTAGATAGATCATGGTAAGCCAGCCGTACGGAGATTGTTCCGGTCTGGCCAGCCATCCCAGAAAGTTCAGAATACCCAGAAGCGAAAAGATTACTCCTGCAGTAATCGTGGTTCGAAAGAGCGATTTTAGCGCTCTGTTCTGGATTGTGGAATCGGTTTCTATATATTCCATATGCTAGCTCCCCGGGCCATGCAAGATGTGGGAGGGATTATGGCCGTGCCGGATCCCACTCCAGTTTATGCATTCTCTTCATGGTTGCACTCACAACCTGAAATGAAAGTAGAAGGCCCATGACCGCATAAAGCGCAATGGCTCCTGGATCGGTCCAGCCCAGATCATGACGAAAATGGAACTTCAGAAGATTATACAGAGCCAGTGCAGTGAAGATTACTACGAAGGATCCGTGTTCTTTGTTGATCAGTCGCTTCCAGGTAAAGGTCATTCCCTCGGTGGATTGGGACCAGTCCTTGAGATTGCCCAGCATAAGACGGTTCACTTCTTTTTCGTATTTATCGTACTCGGCGCCAAACTTCCCTCGCAGAAACTTTTCTTCTGCGAAAATGATGCAGTAATAAAGAAAGTACACCAGAGGTAGAACAGCGATCCAGTACCAGAACTGATTTACAGAGACCAGGGCGCCGGTGGCAATAAGCAGATTTCCCAGATACAGTGGATTGCGACTGTGCGCAAACATTCCTCTGCGAACCAGGGTTTCTGCGTAGATCTTCTTGTTCAATCCGCCTCGTTTGATGTAGGCCCATCCAATAGTAATTCCTCGCACGATCTGGCCTGCGATGACGATTAACAGACCTATCACGGAGACAATGATTTCCTGGCTCAGCGAGATTTTCCATTGCTGCAGTGCAGGGATGGGAGGCAGATCCTGGCCGGGATAGGCCACCAGAACCAGAGCTGCGATGAGGATAAGAGTTAGAACGGTATCTCTCCATTTGAAAAAGAAATTACCGATGGATACCATAAATGCTTTCATTGAGTTGTCCTGTTTCCGCCCACAGGCGGCCGTTGGGTATCTATTTGATGGCTACAAAGCCTTCGAAGCAGATATACTTCATTATGACCATCATATCTTTAAAGCCTGCCCGGGCCAGCATATCCATGTTGCCCTGAGTTGAGAAAGGCTCCAGCACTCCTTTCAGGCTTTTGGATTTACCAATAATCTCCTCTGGATTGAAGCCTCTCTCCAGTTTGAAATCGTTGTACAGGCCGGTAAGAATATCCTGAAATCTGGCATCCGGCCCTCTGGTTTTTTCAAACATCAACAGGGCTCCGCCCCAGTTCATGGATTCATAAATACGATTGAAGATTTCCTGACGATGAGCGGGACGTACAAACTGCATTGTATAATACGATATCACCAGATCGCAGCTTTCCATTTCCAGATCCATGAGCTCCTGGCACTGCATCTCAATCCTGGGCTCATCTGCCGTTCTCTGGCGCGCTTCCTGTACCATGGCTTCTTCTCGGTCGATGCCAATGAGCCTGAGGTTTGTTTTTCCTTTATGGCGCTCGGCCAGCTTGGAAAGCAGGCTACCTGTACTGGCGCCCAGATCGTAAACTACCGAGCCATCTGCCAGAAAATAGTCTGAAACAGCAGTAATTAGATTATGCCCTTCCTGATAGAGTGGCACCGAGCGTCCTACGTGGGAATCGAAGGTACGGGGAACATCGCCACCGAATGTCCAGGATGCATCGGTGCTGCGAATGTTATCGCCCACATTAAAGTCCATACTTACCGGGATGGCGGACTAGCAATGTCGGTCAATTGAGAAAAATCAAAAGGCTGGCCCACATAATTGGACTCAAAAGGATGGTCTCAGTAGCTTTACATTGGTAGTTTTCCGGGAGGCTGCCCATCTGCGAAAGCATGGGCCGACGGAGGTTCCGTACTGAATCCCCTGGAAAAGTTATTTAGTTAAGGATCATAAATGGACCTGAAGAAGATAGAAACCCAGATTCAAGAAGCGCTGGGAAAGATTGAACACCCCGCTTATAAAATGTCACTGGCAGAGATTGGCATGCTGGATACGGTAACAGAAGAGGATGATGCCATTCGTCTGAATCTTAAGTCCCCGGATCCAGATAGAAAGACCCAGATTGCCCTGGAAGCCCAGATTCGAGGCTTTTTGACCAAGCTCGAAATCCCAAAAAAGGTAAAGATCCGCTTCACAGTCGATGAGACCCTGAAGCCCGAAGAAATCGGAAACCGAATTCGCGGAGTGAAGAACATCATCGCCATCGGTTCCGGAAAAGGTGGAGTAGGGAAATCCACGGTCAGCGCAAACCTGGCCGCAGCCATGGCCAAAAAGGGCCTGAAAGTAGGTCTTCTGGATGCAGATATCTACGGGCCATCCATTGGCAAATTGTTTGGCCTGTCCGGAAAGCAGCCTCTTTTCGGCGATGGAAAGCGCAAGGTAGAGCCTCCTCAGGCCCATGGAGTGAAGGTAATCTCATTTTCATTTCTGCTTAATCCGGACCAGGCAGTGATCTGGCGAGGTCCCATGCTGGGAAAAGCTGTAGAGCAGTTCCTGTATGAAATCATCTGGGGGGAGCTGGACTATCTGCTGATTGATCTGCCTCCAGGAACCGGCGATGTGCAGCTATCTCTTGCGCAGCTGGTGGACCTGGATGGCGCCATCATCGTTACTACGCCTCAGAATGTAGCTATTCAGGATGCTACAAGAGCTGTGGCCATGTTTCAGGAAGTGAAGATTCCGATTCTGGGAATCATCGAAAACATGAGCGAATTCGTCTGTCCTCATTGCGGCAAATCCAGTCACATATTCTCCAAAAATGGAGGGCCTGCCTTTGCCGCGAAGTACAAAGTGCCTTTCCTGGGAGATCTTCCGCTGATGACCGAAATCATGGAATCCGGCGAGGATGGAACTCCTTACTCCATCCTGGAAGAAAGTCCGGTGCAAAAGAGCTATTTCGAGATTATTGAACGGATTGGCACCGAAGTCGAACGGTATCGCTAGACCTGAACCGGTCCGTCGGTAACGCTAGACCGGAGCCGGTCCGCCGGTATTGTCAGACACGAATCGTTCCGCAAGGAACTATTCGATAGTTTGAACCCAGGGGATGCCCGTTAGTGCCGATGTCAGGCTGACGGGCTCTTTCTGGTTTTTGGGAGCCGGGCATGAAAGATTGGTCTGAATTCGAGAAGCATCAACGCAAAAGATTTCCCGAGTTTGGAAAGGCTGTGTTTGAGATCCATGTCCCGGGCAAAGACACCACTATTCTGACGGCCGATGGGCTGATTTCCGGACCTCTTCCAGAAAACGATTGGATAATAATTACTGCCTACAACCCCGGTCATCGCCGACCCGCAAAAGAAGAAAATGAGCTTTCGAACCAGAGAATGCTTCAAACCCTGCAGCAAGCGGGATTGAGCTGCTATCCTGCACTGGGAAGAAATGAAGATAGTTCCCACCAGGAGCCTTCCTTTGCGGTGGCTCTGGAAACCGGTCCTCTAAAATATCAATTGGCCTTTGTGAGTAGCGTGGCTGGTGCAGCCGGACAGGCTGCCGTGTTCTACTGGGACTGCAATGCCCGAAAGGGAAGGACCGTGTGGTTGGCTCCTTCCGAAGAGGTCTAAACCTCTAAAACGAAAAAGGGGCCGCTCATGCGACCCCTGTGTAGCGGATGCTCCGCAGGAATCGGGATTAATTATCCCAGGAATGAATCAGCAATGCGATCTGCAATGCTCTGAGCCACTTCATCGGTGATTTCGTTGTAATCACCGCGGGCCAGTTTTTCCCGAATTTCGTCCAGTCTCTGGCTTCGAGAGGTTTCCTCTGTATGAGCCAGCTTTTGGATTCTCGCTACACTGGCAGCGCGAGACGCTTCCTCGGAGATGGTTACTTTATCTCCGGACTTGGCCGGAGCCTCGTTGCGAACCTGAGGTTCCGATTTCTTTGGACCGTAGCCCGGGCCAACGCCGCCAATTTTATCAACTACCATTCCAGTTACCTCTGGGAATTATATCGGCCGTTTATGGGATTTTCTAAACGATTTTTCTTTCTCACGAGCCTTTTTTCCACCATAGATTTCCAATTTTCACCGTCAAACACTGGATTTTTTTCCGTTTTGGCTTCTGATTATGTCTATCGGGATGCCATTTCCACTGAACCCTGGCGCCCAACCAGGCCCGCAGAATCATAGATATTCTCAATCCTGCAGATTTTCCGGACCCTCATTCTTTTTCGGATCGCCTCAAATTGTATTTGCTCTGGACGTTTCCAGGGGCTCTGGCCCGGACCCATATGACATCGGCGTATTTTCACGATTCATGAGGGATCGGTGGAATCCATCCCGGAGGTTCAGTTTGCAGAGGTTTCGGTGTCAGAATCCTGGTTTTCCGAGGAGGATCGGGCCGGGCCCACCAGAATTACAAATTCCCCTTTTTCTGTGAAATCAGGCAGCGCCTCTTCCGTTGACCAGAGAATCCATTGCTCATGTAATTTGGTTAGCTCTCTACCTATCAAGATTGGTCGTCCAGGCATCTCAATTCGAATAAATTCCAGAGTCTTGCGAATCCTGTGCACGGATTCATAGATCACCAGCACTCCATCCGGCGGACCGGCAGACAGCGCCGTTTTCATCTTGCCAGGCTTTCGGGGCAGAAATCCCAGAAAGGTGGCCGGATTGGTTTGCCATCCACATACCGATAGAGCGGCCCCCAGGGCGGATGGTCCTGGAATGGGAACAATGGGGCAATCCGGTATTTCCGCTCGAACGGCTCGTACCAGATGGCTACCTGGATCGGATATTCCGGGAGTGCCGGCATCGGATATCATTGCAATCCTTAGATTGGCCTTCAGCTGTTGTAGTGCAAAGGCTACATCGGCATGGATTTGATGCACCCGAAAGGACTTCTGCTGGCTCGTAATACCGTACCTCTGCAGCAACCGGCTACTTTTCCGGGTATCCTCGCTCAGAATCAGATCCACTCCGTTCAGTATTCGGAGGGCTCGGATGGTAATATCTTCCAGATTGCCGATGGGCGTGGCTACTATATATAGGGCCGGCCCGGCGGGTAGCTCATCATTCCAGTCCTGCCCAAGAGGAAACGTCCACTCATACTCGGATGACATGGTCTAATTGCAGGAGCTGTCCGTGGGGCACAGAGTAGAGTCATAGAAAGCGCATCCCGAGATCTGTGGTCCGGGAGCCGATTCAATTCCAGTAAGGAGCACAGCCTGGAGTCGAAAGAAGTACTTTTCACATACCTGGAATGGGACTTCTCCCGGAGGTGCTTTCAGTGCAGTCACACGTTTGGTTATTAGAGATGAAGACGATGTATTGGCCTCAGATGGGCTGTGATAGAAAGTAGGTTCATACCCGGCCGGCAAATAGGGGTCGGCACCGATGCCAGATAGGATGGCTTCCGTGGACAGACTTGTGGTAGTAATATAGAGATTATAGCCTACGAATTCCGGCTCCTGATTGGTGACGTAGTATTTTACATCGAATCCGTAACGTAGCTTGTAGCCCGGTGTTCCCAGAAGCCCCTCTGAAATGTCCACCGGAGCCACATCCACAATAGCCGGTGCGGCCACGGACAGAATGGAGAATATGGAATAAACCGGTCGGTCCGTATTTGTGCCGCAAGAGGGCAGTGCCAGAAATGCCAGCAACGATAAACTGAGGCTCAGGCGCCGCATATGTATACCTGCGTGGTGCACTGTGCTGCACATACAACGAAAAAACTTGCCAAACCGCCGGTAACTCAGCATCGTCTCAAGTATATGCAATATTCCAATACAAAAGCCAGAAACGTCTTTTTGGTGATTTCGCTGGTAATAGCCGTGGGAGTGGTGTGGAGCGCTCCTTCGAAGAAGCCTCAAATGTCCGATGCCGACCAGGCAGCCCTCAGTGTCTTTGGTCTTTCTTCGGAAGATTCGAATCGGCCCTCCGGGCCTGCCGGTCGTAGCAATGAGCCAGGAAACTCACTTTTTGATTCTGGCTTCATGGATTCTGGAGTAGGGGAAAACAACCTGCCAGACCAGCCGGATGCCCGCCAGAGAAATTACGGGGATCCAGAGATCCTGGATCCAGTCAGTGAAGGAAATCCAATCAATCCACAGACAGGTCAGCAATTCACCGACCGTCAAATGTCCCAGTTCGATACCCTGCGTAAAAAATTTCCGGATAATACCGTGATCCCTCAGAGAATGACTCCGGAATTAAAAGCCCAGAAAGAACAGAGAAGACAGGAAATCTATCAGATCCAGACCAGAATCGTAAAGAAAGAAGCCTCCGAAGCTGAGGTGAACGAATATTACGATTATCAGCAAAAGGCACTGAATGATCGACTGGAGCTGATCGATTACGTGCTGAACAAGGCAGATGCCAATATGTCCGATGACATGCGCAAGAAATTCGAAGAGGTTCAGCAAATGAATCAGCGCACTCTAAAGAGCTACGAGGATGCTCGTAAGCGAGCTCTAAACACCATCAAATGATTTAAGTCCGGCCTGCCCGCGGCGAAAACCACGGGAATCCCGGGAGGAGAAGCGTATGCACCTTAATGAACTTCCGGCCCGGGCAGGCGTCTATAGGGCTATGAATTCCCTCCTTTCCTGGCGGACCGCCGCGGTCTGCCTACTAACTCTGATGACTACAGGTTTGTGGGCTGAAGAAGAGGACTACCGGGCCATTCCGTCCAGCATTTCCCGGGTTCATCTATTCGACGGTCAGGCACTGTTACTCCGCACCACCACTCTGGATCTACCGGCCGGTCGCATCAGGCTGGCCTTCGAAGATCTTCCAGAGAAGCTGTTGGATCAGACAGCCAGGCTAAGACTGAAAGGCTCCTCGGATCTAAGGCTGCTGGATCTAAGAGTGGAAACCGTTGTGGAAAAGGAGTTTCGCACCCAGGAAGCGGAAGCCGCAGAAAAGGAACTGAAAGCAGCAGAACAGGAACTGAGGGAAGTTACCGCGCTGTATCTGGCCCAGGTGGAGCAGCGAAAGGCATTATCCTCCATTGATCTCAAGCCCTCCGGAGAAGATAAGCCGTTGATTTCGGTAGATCGCTGGAAACATATATTTGGCTTTGTAGATTCCTCCCTGACTCGCATCAATTCCAGAATCAATGAACTGCTGGGCCGAATCGACAATGCTCGCAGAAGACTGGAAATCGCACTTACTGTGGCCGAGCGCTACAAAAGCCATCGGGAAACCAGACGAAAGACTGTAGTGGTGGATCTGGAAGCTCCCCGGGCGGGCAGCTATGACATTGCCCTGGAATACGGAGTAGAAGATGCGGGATGGTTTCCTCATTATCGACTTACCCTGGAAGAGTCCCGATCCTCCAGTCCATCGGTAAAGCTGACCACAGCCGTATATGTTTATAACGAAACCGGCGAAGACTGGAGCGATGCAAAATTAACTCTATCCACCGCCGATCTAACCAATCCCAGCCGACTGCCAGAGTTGAGTCGTTGGACCATCGCTTCTGTGATTCGTCCGGATTCCACCCGCGTAGCCCGCAGCGACAGGGGACTGGAAAGCAATGTAGCCCAGGCGGCCGATGAAGAAGCTCCGGCCGGGTATTACGAACGGGAAAAGAAGAAGGATGCACCTTCTCCTGAACCGTCCACTTCCTACAAGCCAGCTCCCAAAAAGGCCATGGAACAGCAGCAGAGAATGGAACAATCGGTGAACGATGTTCGCGGTTTCTACAACAAGAACCTGGCAGACGTTAAAGAAGAGCTGGCGGATCAAAAAGCCCGGGAAGCCAGGGATCTAATGGAAGATTTTCGAGAATCTGTGAATGAACAGGAAAACTATTACAATAAGCGAGACTACAGTAATGCCAGAACCCACGCTACCAGAACGCTGGATATCATTCAAAGACTGTCCACTTCCGAAAAGCAGAAGTTCAAAAGAGAAATAGAGCAGGCCAAACAGATTCGCGCCTGGTCCTACGAAATGGAGCAGACAAAGAAACTCAAACGACAGCTCACCGCCCCTGGAAAGCAGGTGCCCGGGGATTTCTCCATGGATGCTCCTTTAAAGATATCGGTTACATCCGACGGTGTTTTTCGCTCAGTATTTATTTCTGAAAACCGCTACAATGCTTCACTTAGCTATGAGGTATCTCTCAATCGAAATCCTGGAGCGTATCTTACAGCCAACATTCAATACTCGGATAAACAGGCACTTCTGGCAGGTCCGGTGGATATCTACTACGGCGAAGACTTTGGAGGTACTTCCAGGCATCCCATGGTGGCTCCCGGCGAACGTTATGATTTGAATCTGGGTAAAGATCCAGATATAGAAATCAGTCGCGAGGACAGACAATATGAAACCTCGGAAGGTCTATTTGGAGGTCGGCGCGCGGTACGATATCAGGAAGAGTTCACAATCCATAATCGTAGATCCTATGCCATTTCCCTGGATCTTTACGGCGCAATTCCCAGATCTGCAGACGATAGAATCAACATCGAAAACATCAAAGTCAGTCCCACGCCGGCACACCAGGAGGATAATGGGATCATGCGCTTCAAGCTCAATCTAAAGCCAGGAGCCAGAGAGAAGATAAAGCTGGAATATCAGCTCATACATGACAGAGATGTAATCCCTGTCATGGCCAACGAAGGAGGCTCCCGATGAAGCGCCTTAATGTAGCATTGTTTCTGGGCCTCTATCTTGCCGGCGGAGTTCTGGCGGCCGAGACTCGACCCTTTCCCATTGAAAGTGTAGTTCTTTACAATGACCGGGCCCTGGTGCGTCGAGCGGCTGAGGTTCCTCTGCAGGCCGGACAGAACCGAATCGTTTATCGTGGACCCGCAGTTAAACTGAAGTCCGAAAGCCTGGTAGGATTCTGTGCTCAGAGCAATTGCATTGTTCAAAGTGTATGGACCAGAACAGAAAAGGCCAGCGAAGCGGTGGATCAAAGACTGGCAGCCCTGGAAAAGCGCCGAAAGGAGCTTCAAACAGAACTGGATGCCATCAATCGCCAGAAGGATAAGCTGGAAGCTCTGGCAAGACTCAATGATCGATTCTTAACCCTTCTTCTCCAGGGAGTTTCGGACGCTGCCTTCGAAAGAAGTGCGGCGGAACTGGCGGCCTGGCAATCGGCTCGCGGCCATGTATCTCGTAGCAGCGATGAGATACAGCTGGATATCCAGAGGATACTTCGCAAGAAAGATGATCTGCAGGAAGAACTGGATCTGGTAGAATCCAGAATCAAACAACTGGATTCGGATCTTTCCGATGAAATTCGAATTGTAGAGATGACTCTATACGTTCCGGCCGCCACCACTGTAAATGCAGGCTTCGACTATATGGTAGAGGATGCAGGCTGGGATGTTTCGTATAACCTGGAATACAGCGCTGGCGCAAAATCCATTCCTGGAAAGCTTGTGGGTCTCATTCAGCAAAGCAGCGGTGAGGACTGGGTAAATGTGAAACTGGAGCTATCTACATCCAGGCCGGACCGAGGCGGTAATCGACCGGCGCTGTCTGCGATTCGAGTGCATGCCAGAGAGGTGCAGGCGAATACTCAGATCGTTACCCAGAATCAGGCAGTGGACTTTGACGGTATGGAAACGGAAACCACTGAAGGTGGTGAGCGATCCGACAATCAGGACAGGCTTGTGCGATTTCAGATCCCGGATCGTGTGAGTATACCATCCGGAAAACGATACCAGAGAATCAACATCGCATCCCTGGATTTAAAGGTTCTGGATGAGCATCTAAGAGTGGTAGGTCAGGTGTCTGCAAGTCCTCACCGAGCTCTTCAATTAAAGAACGATTCAAGATATTCCATGTTGTCCGGAAAAGGTTACATCTATGGGCCGGACGGCTATATGGGAATGACCTACATCGAATATACTCCACCAGGTTCTGAGCTTATGGCCGGACTGGGAGTGACCGGCGATGTGCGACTGAATCGAAAGATCTATCGCAGTCAAAAGGAAGCCGGATTGATTTCGTCCAATCGGATCTTTCAGACAGAAGTCAGGCTCGAGCTGGAAAATCCTACCGGGAAAAAGCAATCCATCAAGCTTTATGAGCGCATACCTGTAACGGCCACCGAGAAAGTTAAAGTTCGCATTCTGGAAGATACCACAGCTGGTTATAAGGAGCTTTCGGCCAGCACCGGAATCCTGGTGTGGTCGATGGAACTCAAGGCCGGCGAGAAGCGCACCGTTCGACTGGGCTATCAGGTGGAGGTGCCAGAGGGCATTTCCGGAAATTTCTATGGAAATTAAGGCTGCTCTCCGCAGCCTGACCGGATGGCGGTCCATCTACTATCTGCATCCAGATTACCTGTAGCCAAATCCATAAACCAGAACTCCTGGGAAATGGGAGGCACTCTCGTCCGGGAAGCTCTGGAAAGAAGCGGCCTGGAGTCTGTGGATGCCATCTATGCCTCCAGCATGATGAGCGGCGAACTGGAAGGTCAGATGCATCTGGCTTCTCTCATCGCTGATGAGGCCGGACTGGCCGGAGTAGAGGCTATGGATATAAGCGCGGTATCTGCCAGCGGTGCGGCAGCTATTCGGGCGGCCTATCTAGCGATTCAGAGCGGGGAAGTGAACTCTGTGGCTGTGGTTGGAGTGGAGCGAATGTCTGCCGGAGATGCAAATCCTGTGCTTCGCAAGGCACTGCATGCCGTGCGAGAATCAGAAAAAACCATGGTTCTCAAGAATGCTGATGCACTGGCAATGTATCTGAAGAATCATTCAGTGCAGTATGAATCGTTCGTCAATTTTGCCATAAATGCTCATAGAAACGGTGCGAAGAATCCTCTGGCTCTCTTCCAGAAGGAAGTGGATGAAGCGAAGGTTGTGGAAGCCCGCATTATTGCAGAGCCGCTAAGACTCTACGATTGCTCTCCTGTCTGCGATGGCGGGGCCTGCATTGTTTTGAGTAGATCCGATCATAAAGCCGGTGATGTGAAACTTGCAGCCAGCGCCTGCTCCACCGACCGATTCGTGCTGGAAGATCGACAGGATCCTCTGGATTTTCTGGCTGCCAGAAAGAGTTTTCAGAAAGCCTGCGATTCAAGCGGACGAAACACTCCGGACTTCAAGTTCTTTGAAGTACATGATGCATTTAACATTATGGCCTGTCTATGTCTGGAGGCCTGCGGATTTGCCTCAAAAGGAAGGGGCTTTCGACTGGCAGAGGACGGAGATATTTATGCGGATGGAAAGCTACCCATTGCAACCATGGGCGGATTGAAGGCCAGGGGTCATCCCATCGGGGCTACAGCGCTCTATCAGGCGGCGGAGATCCATGCTCAACTTACCGAAACCGCCGGTGCCAATCAGCTACCGGCTGAGAAAATTGGACCTGCACTGATGCAAAGCATCGGCGGAGCCGGCACCACATTGTTCACACACTTTTTCGAGCCGGCCTGAACTGGTCCGGCATCTGGCGAGCCGGACGATCCCGGGTAATCAAGAGGGCGCATACAATCAGAAATGGACTCAAACATCCGGCTGCACACGGGAAACATCGATACAAAGTTAGATATTTCAATTGCCCCGGGAGTAATCACATGTCGCAGTTGTCCTGTATACACATAACTGGACCGGAAAAAATCTATGATATCAAATAACTATTTTTCAGATGACGAAGACCTGAAGCTCATCTTTGACCGTCTGGTTGATTGGCCAGAGGTAGTCAAAGAGGTAGAGGGTGAAGACTTTGCCGATTATCAGCGCTACCAGAAATCCGGCGATGAGCTTTATGCTATGGCCCCTTCCAGTGTAGAGGAAGCCGTGGAGTTTTACCGCTCCAGCCTTGAAGCTCTGGGTGATTTCTGCGGCAGGGAGATCGCACAGGCATCCGCCACTCTGGATCAGGCCGGGCTTGATTATAAAGATGGAGAGGTTCGTTTTCCGGATGAGGCGGTACGATTGTACGAGAAGTTTCGAGACACCGGTCTATTGCCCTACGCTATTCCCAGAGAGGCAGGCGGACTGCAAATGCCTGCGGTGATGTGGGCTTTTGTTAACTTTCTTTTGACCCGGTCGGATGTGTCTTTTTCTATGCTCACCGGCCTTGCGAACCTGGCGCAGATCGTCACCCGATATGGAACGGACGATCAAATAGAGCGTTTCGCAAAGCCTATGGCCTCTGGCGAGCATCTGTTTGCCATGGCATTAACCGAGCCGGACTATGGGTCGGATCTCGGTAATTGTCGCACGGTGGCCACAAAGCAACCGGATGGCTCTTACAGGCTTAACGGCACGAAGAGATTTATTTCTCAGGGTTGTGGCATCGGTCCTTATCCTTCCATTATGATTACTCTGGCACGTACTGGCCAATCCGGAGCACGGGGGCTATCGGCCTTTCTTGTACGTAGCTCGGATGCAGAAATCGGCGGTATCGAAAAGAAGATAGGTATCCATGCATCGCCCACCTGCGAAGTTGTTCTGGAGGATACACCCGGCGAACTCATCGCAGAAGAGGGCCAGGGTCTGACCAAATGCACCATTGGAATGACAAGTTTCATGCGCCTGATCAGCGCATCCGGCGGACCTGGAGCGGCATGTGCAGCACATGCCGAAAGTAAGAAGTACGCAAGCGAACGTATTCAATTCGCTAAGACCATCGATCAAATACCGGCTGTGGCCGACATGCTTGAAAGGCTACGCCGGGAAACAACTGCGATGCGACTGATGTGTCTGGAAACCGGCGTTGCCATCGATAAATATCAGCACCGACAGATCCGCCTGGAAAAGCAGGGGCTGAAGGATCGAGATATTCGAAAAGACGAAACGATTCAGCACTGGAGTCGTCTGGCTGCCTTTTTTACTTCTCTGGCCAAATACTATTGCTCCGAAAAAGGGATGGAATGTACCTCCACAGCGCTACAGATACACGGCGGCGCCGGATATACAAATGACTACGATGTATCTCGTATGTTTCGCGACGCCCGAGTGAATACGATCTACGAGGGAACAAGCCAGTTGCACATTGGCATCAGCGTCGCCATGGTAGTTGCTGGCATGGCCGGCGACGGATACCTCCGCAGATACTTCGATGCACTGCTTGCAGATATTCCGGAACCCGGTTATTTTCTCTCTGAAATCCGCGAAGCAATGGATACAGCTATCCCATTGTATCGGGCGCTTGGCGATGGCATCAGGGAACGATTCGCCGAGCCATTGGTGCTAACCGCGGCACGGTATATGTGTAGCCTTGTCTTTGAGCGTGCTGCAGCCAAACTCGGGGACGATACGCCGGCCCACTGGTTTACAGACAAAGAGGCCTTTCATCTGGACAGCCTCGCAGTAGCACAGGCGGCACTCACGCGGATACAGAATGCGGATAAGGTCTACAATTCCGGGAAAGAGACAGCACAGGTTCAGTGATTTAATCAGGAGCGCCATTTTTTTGTGAGCCTGGGTCCAGGGACGTGAGTACCCTGTGCTCAGGCCCGGAACCGATGATTGCATTTGATAATACTTACACAAGCCTTCCCGGAAAATTCTATGTAAGGGTGCGGCCAGAGCAAGTTACACATCCCCAACTCTTTGCATTCAATGATGAACTGGCCAGGGAACTGGGTATGGACCTTTCATCTATATCGGACGAAAAACGCGCTGCGCTGTTTACCGGCCAGGCCTTGCCGGAAGGAGCGAGCTCCATATCCCTTGCCTATGCAGGCAATCAATTCGGACAGTTCAATCCTCAGCTGGGGGATGGCCGGGCTCTGCTTCTGGGCGAGGTAAAGGCCCCCGACGGCCAAAGGTATGATATACAGCTCAAGGGTTCTGGCACTACACCCTGGTCTCGGGGAGGGGACGGTAAATCCTGGGTGGGCCCGGTGATCCGGGAATACATCCTCAGCGAAGCCATGCACCATCTGGGCGTTCCCACCACACGGGCCCTTGCGGCAGCCACCACCGGCGATCCGGTGTATCGCGAATCTGCATTACCGGGGGGAATATTGACAAGGGTTGCCTCCAGTCATATTCGAATTGGTACCTTTGAATTCTTTGCCGCCCGCCGTGACGTGGAAAGCCTGAGACTCCTGGCCGATTATTCCATCGAGCGCCATTACCCGCAGTGCAACCAGGCGGCAAATCCGTATCTGGCTTTTCTGGAAGCTGTGGGCCGAAAGCATGCGGCGCTGGTGGCAAAGTGGATGTCTCTGGGCTTCATACATGGAGTAATGAACACGGACAACATGTCCATCTCCGGCGAGACCATAGACTACGGCCCGTGTGCATTCATGGATACTTTCTCAGACGACAAGGTGTTTAGCTCCATTGATCGGGGCGGGCGCTATGCCTATGGGAATCAATTAAGGATCGCACAATGGAATCTGGCTCAGCTGGCCAATTGTCTGGTGCCGCTGGTGGATCCGGACATCAACAGCTCTGTTGAAAAGCTCCAGGAGTGTATGAGTCAGTTGATGGGGGCCTACGATGAAGAGTGGCTGGGGGCAATGGCTGCGAAGTTTGGCATCTTTGAACCTGGCAATGAAGACGCAAAAATAGTTCAGGCTTTTTTGAGTTATCTTGAAGGAGAGAAATTGGACTTCACCATTGAGTTTCGCAGGCTCATTGGTGACGACGGAATCAATAGCAGAGATGATAGCCAGGTCTCTGATGATTTTCGCAGGATGTGGCACCAGCGCCTGGAGAAGCAAGCGCATAGTCTTGAACAGGCCCGGGAGCGAATGCGACAGAGCAACCCGGTATACATCCCACGTAATCATCAGGTGGAGCGCGCCATCCAGTCCGGTGTGGTAGGAGATTACTCGGTTTTCGAGCGCATGAATGAATGCCTGAAAGCGCCCTTCGAAAGGCGCGAAGAGTTCGCCGAATTCGAGCGCCCACCGGAGCCCGGGGAAGTGGTAAGGGCCACGTTTTGCGGCACGTAGCGGCGACGGAAAGCGACTGCGACCGGGCCCGAATTTCATCCCTTGCGCGCAGGGACGAAGCAACTGCTTTGCAGCCACAACGAATAATCCGTGCTGAGCCTGGCTTTAATCAAGAATGCAGGCAGGGAAGTTCGCAATGCGAACCGGGGCCGCACTCTTCAAGATTCCTGAAGTTCAGGGCAGGGCGGCGGATTACAAAAAAGGCAGAGAGATCTCTGCCTTTTTTGCAGCAGCCGGTGCGCAATCTGTAGAGAGATCTAAATCTCGGGACGTTGCACCGGCCCTGTAAAAGAGTGAATCAGCCTTTATCGTTCTGATTCAGGGATGCCAGAAGCGCCTTGCCGAAACTGGAAACCTCTTCCTTTTGTTCTGGCTGGTTTTCCTGCATGTATTGCTCGTATTCCTTTCGTGCATCTGCATCCTGAACTCGTCTCAGCGAAAGGCTAATCTTTTCTTTTTGACGATCCACATCCAGGATCATGAGTCTTAGCTGTTCGCCGCGATGGAATTCTTTGTCAGCTGCTACACCTCTGGGAAGACCGGTTTCGCTCATAGGAATGAGCCCGCTGAAGCCATCCGGCAGTCTTGCGAAAACCCCAAAGTTTTTGATGGATTCTACGGTAGCTTCCACGATATCACCAGGGGCGAAAGGCATCTGCCCCTGCCATGGGTTTTCCAGGAGAGACTTTAGAGATAGAGTAATTCGTTCTTCTTTCCAGTCGATGGAAAGCACCTTTACGCGGATGGGCTGTCCAGACGTCACAACTTCAGAAGGATGGCGAATTCGTTTGTAGGAAAGCTCGGAAAGTGGAATCAATCCTTCCATTCCGCCAATTTCTACGAAAGCGCCAAAATCCAGAAGATTGGTTACAGTGCCCTGAATGATGGCACCTTCTTCCAGTTCATGCTGCAGAACTTCCTTCTGGCGTTCCTTTTCCATTTCTCTAAAGGAGCGATTGGATACTACAACCTTGCGATCGGACAGTTCAATGACCAGAAAATTCAATACACTTCCTGGTGCAGGATCCCCTTCCATCTGGGACATGGGGCAGAATGCGGAAGCTTCGCCCAGGACCACTTCGTAACCGCCTTTGATCTTTCTTTGAATGGTACCCAGTACAGGAAGCTTTTCCTGAAGGCTGTGTTCCAGGATTGCTTTTTGCGCCTTTCCGCTGGGAAACAGTGTTAAATGCAGCTCACCATTTTCTCGGCTAAGAACATAAGCCTGAATGGTTTCACCTGGATTTACAGTTACTCGATTGTCCTGATCCAGTAGCTGGCCCTTGGGGATTACACCGGCGCCCAGATGAGTATTTACGAAGATAAAGTCTTTGTCTCGAGTGCTTGCGATGCGAGCCTGTACCGGGGTTCCAGGACGTGTTTCCTGGCGACCATCCATGCTGGCCTCCAGCAATTCGGCGAAAGATGAATCCGCCTTTTCTCTACCGATCTGCTTACTTTTCATAGGGTACCCCTCTTCTTGTGCTTGCTAGTATGAGTTCTTAGAACGATTACGGAATCATGCAGGCTGGTTCACAGATCTCCGTCCCTCCGGTATCCCAGGGAGTGCTTCGAATCCTGGTTCTCCTGGGGTCCGCTTTCGTTCTGGAAGTCATCGCAGGTTCCATGGGGACGAATTTAAGCCCGCTGGCCCTGCATTTTGGTCAGAATTTTCATCCCGCCCAGATTCTCACTCACATTTTTGTAACGGACCCTCGTCCCGGTGCCCATTTCCTGGGCCGACTGATATCGGTCTTTTTTGAGGGGGTAATCATCTACGGCTTTGGCTCTCAGCTGGAGATGCTCTGGGGACGCCGTCATTTTCTGAAGTATTTTCTGATTTCATTGCTCGGTGGTGTTCTTGTCTGGGCTGCTGTGGGTTCTGTGCTGCCAGTTGCGGTATGGGGCATGGGAGCTGGAATTGCAGGAATGCTGATTGCTTATGCCGTGATCTGGCCAGATCGTCAGGTGCTGCTGTTCTTTGTATTTCCAGTGAAGATGAAATGGCTCATTCTGGGACTGTTTATATTTATCTTCCTGTTCGCACTGGGCGGAAGCCTGGACACAGTGGTGCTGTATTCCGGCGGAGCCCTGGCAGGGGCACTCTATCTGTTCTATCATGCTCGTCGCGGGCGAGTGATGGCAGAAAGCTCATCCGGTTTTCAGGGCTCTACGCGAAGCTCCTCTATCAGTGGCGGCATAGGCGCCGAGCATCTGAAAGAAAAGAAGCCTGGAGGAATCTTTGGCTGGTGGGAAAGCAGAAAGAAAAAGAAGCGTCTGGCCAAAAAGCAGGCCGAGATAGATCGACGCATTTCCATGAAGGAGGAAGTGGATCGATTGCTGGAAAAGATATCCAATGAAGGCATGGATTCGCTTACGAGAAAGGAGAAGGCCTTCCTGGATGAAGCTTCTCGGGAGTTCTAATGTTCAGTCCGATAAGCCAGTGGTGGTCTCCATTCGAAGCACCATATTTCTAATTGAAGCGAAGGCATTCTGGTCAGGGTGCGCTACGGTTACGGGGAAAGGCAGGATTATTTCCCCCTGACCGGCAAGTGTTCTTTTCAATGAATTTCTGATGCGACTATGCGATCTTGAGTCAGTATCGCCGGATTTCCCGGTTCTCGATCATCCATTTTCCAGAAAAGCTCGAAGCGTTTCGATAAAGGCTTTTTGTGCACTGTAATGCAGCCAGTGATCCGCCCCTTTCAGCTCTACCAGTCGGCTGGAAGGAAAGTATCTGGAAAACAACGGACGGTCACTTTCTTGAATATAGTCTGAGTTTTGACCTTTCACAACCAGAGTCGGGCCTTCAAAAGTTAGCTCGGGAAAGCTCTCCTGGAATCCACTTAGATAGGCTGCATTTTTAAGAGGCAAAACGTTGATGGCCCAGCGATATCCTTCTTTATCTCGTTCCAGATTCATCTGCAAAAACTTTCGCACCGCCGCCACAGGATGGATCTTTGCCATCGCAGCATCAATTTCGGATCGACTGTTGAATCCAGAAACATCCATTTCCAGTGCCTGGAATTCCAGGTCGTGGTGAGGTGCGTAGTTTCGCGGTGCAATGTCCACTACCACTAGCTTCTCTACCAGTTCGGGATAGATCAATGCCAGCGCCATCACCGCCAGACCGCCCATGGAGTGACCCACATAGATCGCCTTATTGGATAGATGATCGTTGTGCCATCTGTGCAGATCCGCCACCATGTCGTAGAGGGAATGGGAGTCTGTATGGGGACTGTTTCCGTGATTTCTCTGATCCAGCGAATACACAGTCCTTTGATCTGATAGCTCCTGAGCGATGGACTGCCAGTTTCTGGAAGAACCAAAGAGCCCATGCAGCAGCACTACCGGTGCATCGGTGCCATCTGAGTCTGTGGTAGAATAAGAAAGGGCCACAGAATCTGTGGCCCCTATGGCTTTCTGGATATTTGCTCGAGTGGAATTCTCAGGCATCACAGGCTTTTCGAATGTTGTCGAAATACGGTGTAGAGACAACACCGTTTCCGGCTCCACCAACGGAGGATGCCAGTTCATGCATTTGCTTAACTCGTTCTTCCGCTGGAGGATGGGTAGTCATGGCATCATTCAACTTGGAGAACAATTCACTATCATCATCACCACCGGATTCGATCTGATACAGCTTTTCGTAGAATTTGCCTACGTAATCCTTATGGTAACCAGTATTTACCGCGGTTCTAAAAGCCACTCGGTCCGCTTCCATTTCATCTTCCTGGGAATTGGCGAAGAAGGCATATTTGCTGATCAGGTATCCTGCACCTGCGCCGAGACCAGTTCCAATTAATGTTGCCGAGGTTACGCAATCGCTGTCACCCTTGGGACAGGCAGATCGACCAATACCATACCCCAGCAAAGCACCGATGAGAGCTCCAATACCGGTATATAGCCAGTCATCCTTTTCTTCCTGCATACGTTCCGCCGTATGCCGGGCCTTAATATGGCCAATCTCATGACCCAGAACCCCGGCCAGCTCGGCTTCGGTTTCTGCCATGGCTACCAGAGGGCGAGTAACAAAAACGGTACCGGCTGGAAGTGCGAATGCATTGGGGTAGGGCGCCTCAACCACGCGAAAGGTGTAGGTGTAGGGGTTTCGTGCCAGGCCATTTCGAGCTACGATTTTCTGGCCTACATTATTGATATATCCCTGGACTGCTCCATTTTGCATTCTGGGAAAATCCTTTTCCAATTCAGGAAGGACAGCGCGGGTAAGTTCCTTCTCCTGATCTACAGTAAGCGCCGAATCCTGGCCGGTATTGTCGCCTTCCCGGTTTCGGTCTCCGGAAACACAGGCGGCCATGAGCGTAGGCACTGCTGCAAGAAAGGCCTTTCGACCAAAAGGAGTGGAGGTCCACTTTTTTAATACATGTTCTAGTTCTTCGTTATCGATGGGCTGAGGCATGGAATCCATGGTATCTCTGGGTGCTAAGAATCAAGGAAAAAAAGGAAGTCCGTTGCCTATTTTGAACATTTGCAGAGTGCCAGCACAGGTGGGATTGGATTCTACTTGACCTTGATACCTGACTACGGTGTAAATCGGACTTTCCTATGACACCGGCAGCCTGGATAGAGAAATGCAATCCGGACTGGAATCGATTCCAGACTCTATTGCAGCTACTGGAATACAACCCCCTGGGTGCCAGCTCTGAGGAACTTCGAGAGTTTTCCAGGCTATATCGCAAGGTTACCACAGATCTTTCTCTGGCAACGGTTTATCGTCTTCCCGAGGATTTAACGGATCGATTGCAGAACCTGGTAGGTAGGGCCCATAGCTTCCTGCATTCCGGGAGAAAGGATCGAGGCCGATTTCGCAAATTCTTTCTGGAGACACTGCCAGCCGGGGTCTTTTCAGATCGCTATGCCTGGAGTTGCATTGCGATATTCTATATCCTTTTTACAGTGACCGGGGTACTGGGGTACCAGTACAGGGACTTCGCGGCATCCATTCTGGGCGAAGCTACATTACAGCAATACGAATCCATGCATTCCGGGGATCGCGAAGAGCTCAGTGCCGGGGATGCATTGATTGGAAGCAGTGGCTACGTATTGAATAACCTGAGTCTTTCACTGCTATGCTATGGTCTGGGAATCCTGGCCGGTGTGGGATCTCTCTACATGCTAGTTTATAATGGTTTTTATCTGGGCACTCTCATCGGATTTCTTCTGCATTCGCCGGCCAGAGATAACATAATGAACTGGATTCTGGCTCATGGACCATTTGAGCTTACAGCCATTGGGCTGGCAGCCGGGGCAGGAATGCGAACCGGTTTCGCATTCTTCAGTCCCGGGAACCTTACTCGAATTCGCGCTGTTACCGAGGCCGGGCTTCGCAGTGTTCCGGCTCTGGTGGCCGATGTTATTCTGACCTTTATCGCTGCCTTTATCGAAGGCTTTGTGGCTCCGTCGGATTTGCCTACATGGGTAAAAGGTTCTATCGGCGGCACCTGCATTCTGATCCTGTTTTTATATTTCATTGTTCTGGGCTGGAGGGCTCATTCTGGACGTAAGACGAATACAGTACGAACTGCGTAAACGAAGAGCGGATGAACTTCTGGATTTTGCTTTTGTCGTGATTCGGGAAAAGCTGGGTCAAATACTGAGGGTTCTGATCCCCATTTTCGCTCTATTCCTTTTACTGGACGTTGCTTTGATCGAGCTTCTGAAGCAGATATCAGACGGAGATGCCGCTCTGGAACAGCTTCTGATGTTTCCTGTAATCATGCTTCAGGTAATGGTTCTGCAAATTCCTGTGTTCCATATGAATGCTCGATGGCTTTTCGAGGCAGATGTGAGGGACCGGGCCATCTGGAAGGACAGCTGGAGAACTTTCTTTCCATTTCTGTTTCGAATCGTTCTGCCTTATTTTATCCAGTTAACCATTCTTGCTCCTCTATTGATCACTCTGTGGAATGTCCTGATTCGTGGTTTCTATCGACCGGAAGTTTTATTCCTGGAGGGCCTTCGCGGTAAGGATATGCGAAAGAGAATTTCGTCTTTGACCAGCGCTTTGCAAGTATTCACTTTCTGGCTATTCCATATTATACTGTTCTGGATTGCCATGTTTCTGGCGCTGACCTTCTTTGAATCGGTGTTCGAATTGCTCAGGGTCCAGAACTTTGAGCAGTATTCATCCTTCTCCCTGACTTCAGTGCTATTCATCTTTCTTATCTTTCTCTACTCTGTCTTTTTCGCTGTTTCCCGATTCCTGTTTTATGTGGATGCCAGAACATTTCTGGAAGGCTGGGATCTGGAACTTCAGTTTATTCGAGGCCTGGACGAGATGACCTCTCAAAAGAGGATTAGCTGATTATGGTTCTTTCCAGGGACAGAGCTACTTCTGAATTGCGCAGGAACCCGGGGCGCTTGCTTTCCGGTAAATTCAGAATTCTACTTCTACTGCTAACCGTTGCTTTCCTCTTTAGCTGCCAGCAGGCGAAGGACTATTTCTCTGGCGAAGAGTCTTCGCAGGACTTGAGCCGGTACGAAAAAGAACTTAAAGAGATGGAATGGTATGACTTCAAAAAGAAGGATTACCGTGAGTTTACCGAAGAGGACATGGAGCCCTACATCAGACAGGCTCCGGAGAGAAAGCGAGATAGCGGCGGTCTGCCTGTATTTAATCCGATCATTCTGCTCTGGGGGCTGCTGGGTGCCATAGTGATTCTGCTTCTGTTTTTTCTATTTCGCAACGGCATTTCCTTTCAGTCTCGCGCCAGGCAGATAGAAGAAGATCTTCCCGACCTTGCTTTTTCCAGCGAAGAGCCCAGAAAAAGAGATCCTCTGTTCGACGATGCCCTGAAAGCCATGGAGGATGGACGCTATTCCGATGTTATGGAGATTCTTCTGGAAATCCTGGTTCGATTCAGCTATGCAGAGAAATACCTGGCGCGACGCACCGGATTTACGCCCAGGGAATTCCAGAGACTGGTTAAGAAAGTGGCCCCGGCCTCTTTTGTAGAACTGGCAGACGATTTATCCCCTGCCTTTGAAGAAACAGTCTACGCTTTACGTCCACGGAGCCAGGATTATTATAAAGATTTGATTCATCGCATGGAAAAGCAGTTACAGGGGGTAGGACGTTGAGACTTCCAGGTTCCCTGCGTAGACTGGCTCCAGGCCTTTTATTATTAGCCGCCGTTCATTGTGCAGAACCGGTAGTTATCGAGGTATATGGCCTGGACGGAGTGGAAAGTATTAACGGATTCGACCTATTTGAAAAGGCTGTCGAGAGAAAGGTGGATCTGCAGCGAAAGGGCTTTCTGGAAGAAGGGTTCTTCGAGCAGAGGGATGTAATACTGTATCTGGATCGCTTCGGTAGACCTTCTGCATTCGAGCAGCTGGTACCTGTATTAAATGCATTAAACAATCGATGGGACCAGGAGGAGAGCCAGGAGCAAAGAGCTTCTCTTTTAATACTGTTGAAGGATACCGATGCCAGTATCGAAGCCTGGAGAAGGATTGCACTGGACATGCCAGAGGGCACAGAGGCCAGGAAGGTGGCGGAGCAAATCACAGCCATCGAGATGCTTCGATCTTATAAAGATAAGGATCCCATGCCTCCCATTCTGGGAATGGCCCAGACAAAATCGGAAAAAGAAGGTAAGGTGTCTCCTGAATTACCCTTTCAGCTGGAGGGCGGGCTGCCTATTATGAAGGATAGTAACTGGCCGCCCATGAAGGAATGGTATGGCTCCATTGATCTTCCGGAGCAGAACCGTGCATGGAGCTACTATCCGCACTGGCGTTCCCGGGTACCGAACCGAGATGAGGGTGCAGAGCGATTCGGTGAGCTTCCAGAGACTTTGCCTGTCCGACGCACCATGCAGCCCTCTGAATACTCTGGCTACGGACCATTGGGTACTCCAGAGGATGAGCTGAATGAGGAAGTGGCAAGGGAACTGGAGGATTATCATTTTTTCCAGCAAGGTCACAGAACCATTATCTCGGTTGCCGGACGTCCGCTGCTGGTGCGAGTTCAATATGGTCAGGTCCCGGTGTACATCATGGCCGGTAGCGAGCCATTCCTGAACTGGCAAATGGCCCAATCGAAAAACGTTTCATTCCTTACCTTTCTCTTACATGCAGTAAGCGAAAAAGCCCCCGGTTCAGAACCATTAAAGGTAACCTACGTAGAGCGGGGCCTGGTCAATGCGGGCCAGAGGGCTACTGAAGAAAGGAGTCTTCTTTTCCTTTTCGCAGAGGAGCCCTGGGGTCTCATATTGATGCAGTTTATTCTGGTACTTATTGTTTTTATCTGGTCCCGGTTTCCTCATGAACGAACACCACTTCAGCCTGCTGAATCTGGCACCCGAAACTTCAAAGAGCACTTCGAAGCACTGGGAAGCAAAATGGTAAGGTCTCGAAAGAGAATTCAGGGGCTGGCACCTCTGGGGCGATGGAAGAAAAAGCAGAGTCTGGATGCGCTCTTTCCCGAAATCAATCAGAATACGAAATTGGATGAAGCAACCATATTAAAAAGGATACGAAAACTCTGGGAGTAAGCAATGTTAGGTGAACAGGAACAGGCGCAAATGCGCGAAGTAATTCGAAAACTCAAGGAGCAGATGTCCCGGGTTTATGTAGGTCAGGATGAACTGGTTCGCGGAATCCTTGCAGCCCTGTTTGGCGGGGGACATGCTCTTATAGAAGGGGTTCCGGGCCTGGGTAAGACGTTGCTTGTGCGAACCCTGGGAAGTCTGCTGGGTTGTGACTTCAATCGAATTCAATTTACCCCGGATCTAATGCCATCGGACATCACCGGTTCCCATATCTATGACCAGAAGGAACAGAAGTTCGTATTCTATAAAGGACCTGTGTTTACGAATCTTCTTCTGGCTGATGAAATTAACCGGGCTCCGGCCAAGACCCACTCGGCGCTTCTGGAAATCATGCAGGAAGGAACCATAACCGTAGATAACAGTACGTTTCAGGTGGATGATCCTTTCTTCGTCATGGCCACCCAGAACCCGGTGGAGTCCGAAGGTACCTATAATCTTCCGGAAGCACAGCTGGATCGATTTCTGGTTAAACTGTATATTGATTATCCCGCGGAGAATGAAGAATACAGGATCTATTCCCAGCATGCTGGTCAGGGAGAACCGGAGCCCGAGAAATTGGAACCTGTCATGGATTCGATAGGTGTTCTAAGCACTATGGGTCTGTGCGAAAAGGTTACTATTTCCGAAAGCATTCTGGAATATGTAAATCGACTGGTTCGGGAAAGTCGCAAAAGAATCGAGGTGCAACTGGGATGCTCGCCCCGAGCCGGTATTGCCTTGATTCGCACGGCCCGGGTTCTTGCCCTCATGGACGGCCGGGACTATGTAATCGCAGATGATATCAAGGAAATGGCACCGGCCTGCTTCCGGCATCGATTAATGCTCACTCCGGAAAGCGAAGTGGAAGGGATGAAGCCGGACGATATTGTAAACAGCCTGCTGGAGAGCGTAGAAGTTCCAGGAACCTGAAATGTTCTATCCTACGAACAGATTCTGGTATCCGCTTCTGGTGCTGGCCGGCCTCTCTGTGTTAACCGCAGGAGGTCTGTATTTTATTCCATCGTTGCGAATCTATTACGATCCGGCCAGGCTCATTATCCTGGGGGCCCTGTCTTTCTGGATGCTTCTGGGACTGCTGGATGCATTTACCATTCCGGGGAAAAAGCGATTCCATATAGAAAGAAAGACAGACCGGATTTTTTCCCAGGGATTCAGACATCATGTAACCCTGGATGTGCATGTTAGAAGAACCCTGCAGGGGCGATTCAAAGTCAAACTGGCGGACCATGAATTTGATCTGGCAAAACAATATGGAATGCCCTTCACCGGTAGATTTCGCCGGGGAATCAACAGTCTTTCCTACCGTATTCGCATAGCAAAAAGAGGACTTTATCCTTTTCGTCATGTCTATTTAACCTGCTTTTCTCTGATTGGGCTAATGCGAAAAATCCACGTTTTGCCATGTCAGTCCGATGTCCGGGTATATCCGGATTTGAAGGCAATAAGCCGCTATCTGTTGCTTGCCAGGAAAAGCCATCTGGGGCTCATGGGGGTGCGCAAGTTTCGTCGTCGGGGTGGAGATCAGGAATTCGAACGGCTCCGGGACTATACCAGAGACGATGAATTTCGCCATATAGACTGGAAGGCCACTGCAAGAAATCAAAGGCTCATAGTCCGTGAATACGAAATGAATCGAAACCAGAGCGTTCTGTTTCTGGTGGATTGCGGCCGTACCATGACAGCCACCGACGATTCCCAGAGTTATCTGGACTATGCGATTAACGGTTCCCTACTGCTTTCTGCTGTAGCGGAAAGACAGCAGGACAGGGTAGGTTTTCTGGCATTTTCGAATCGGGTGCTTCGCTATGTGAAGCCAGCAAGAAACAGTCGGGAGAGAATCATTCAGGCAGCCTATGACCTGGAAGCTGATTATACGGAAAGCGACTACGAAGGAGCCTTTCGCTTCTTGAATACCGTGCTTCGCAAACGCACCCTGCTCATTCTTCTGACCACCATCATCGACGATCGCACAGCAGATATGGTGCATGCCTATCTGGGCACACTGAGCGGTAAGCATCTTCCCTTTGCTGTGATGCTGAATCCGCCGGATCTACATCATAGTCTGGATAGGCCACCATCCACCCTGGATGAGGCCTTCTTTCAGTCGAATGTGGCGGACTATTTGTTGTGGAAATCGGAACTGCAGCAGAAGTTAAGAAATCGCGGTGTTCTGGTAATGGATACTCTACCAGAAGATTTGAATGCAGGAATCATCAATGAGTATCTTCGCATTAAAGCTCGCAATCTTCTTTAGGCCTTTTGAATCAAGCGTGATTTTCAAGTCATGAAAGCGGATAGATGCTGCCTGTAAATACTCAACAAATACCGGTTGCAGCTTACCATACTGGCTTACTGATTCCTGGTCTGTTCCAGCACCGGACGAATACTCTGCCAGATGTTTTCTGCCATGATCTTCGTTCCCTCTACGTTGGGATGGATTCCATCGGACTGATTCAATTCATCCTTTCCTGCTACCCCCTTCAAAGGAAAAGGAATCAGATGCAGGTTTAGATCTTTTGCCAGAGCCGGAAAGGCTGCTTTGAACTTACTGGCATATTCCGGGCCCATGCTGGGAAATGTCTGCAGCTCATAGAGGAATATTTCGATGTCCGGGTTGAACTTTCGCGTCCGTTTTACAATTTCGCGGATATTCTTTCGCATTTCTTCAATGCTCAGACCTCTCATTCCATCGTTGGAACCCAGTCCGATGATCAAATATTCAATCTGATTTTCCGGACGCAGGTACCAGTTCAGGCGGGATAGACCTCCAGAAGTGGTATCTCCAGAAACACCTGCATTGATCACTTTCAGGTTCCAGTCTTCCTGATTGATCTTTTCCTGAATCAAGGCAGGGGCTGCCTGGAACTTTTCCAGTCCCAGACCGGCGGTGAGGCTATCGCCCAGAAATAGAATGGAAGGGCGGCTCTCATTCTTCTGTTCTTTTTCTGATGCATTCTGGGAACTGTCCGAGCAGGAGATTCCAAGGGAAAAAGCCAGCAGTATGATGGCACCTGCTGGAGGAACGATTTTCAAAACAGACTGAATTGGACTGAGATTAATTGGTAGAGCTTTCTTCATGTTCTGTCCCAAACTAACTTATTCCTGCCTCGATGGCCATGAATTAGTGATACTCAGGGACCGGTCCCGGTGCCTATTGCCTTGCGAACATCCAGGGCCTTTTGCGGAAAGTCTGTCATCAACCCATCCACCTTTCGAAGAACCAGCGTCTCCATTTGCGCGGGATCGTTTATGGTCCAGTAATGGGTTCTCAATCCGCGAGTTCTGGCCCACTGGATGAATTCTGGATCAGCCCTCAACGCCGGAAGGATGGAATTCTCGCGATAGGGAATCTGAAGGGCCTGGAAGTCAAAAACACATCTGGCTTCCAGTAGATAACAGATGGATGCATGGATTACCTCGGATGTATAAGCCGAGGTTGGCAGAGAAGAGTGCCGTCGAAACTCCTCCAGCGCATCGCCATGTGCACTGCCGACGATTACATCTTTTCGATCCTGCCTTTGCGCCAGAAGAGTTGCCACCTTTCGCGCAAGCTCCTTGCTATCATTCTTGAGTTCAATGTTGGTGGGCTGGTCCGGAAAAGCCTTCAGAAACTCCTCCAGAGTGGGAATGGATGAGCATTGCTCTGCACAGTCCCGGGGAAGGGCGATTTTCTGAAGTTCTTCCAGAGTCAGATCCTGGATGCGCTCCGGCCGGCCAGCCAGTCGGCTCAGATCATCATCATGAAATAGAACTACAAAGCCATCACGGGTGAGCTGTACGTCGGTTTCCAGAACATCGGTGCCCAGGCTCAGTGCCTTCTGGAAGGAAGGAATAGTATTTTCCACGGTGTTTTCGGTGAGTCCTCTATGGGCAAACACCAGGTTGTTGGCCGCCGATTCAAAAAAAGAAGCAGGGAAAGAAACCTTCTCCGCGCGTCCCGAGTTAAAGATGGCCACTGTAAGAATGGTGAGCAGGTAGGTGGAGATCACCAGGGCAAGAAAGCCCACCCCGTAGCGCACTGCAGCCTTTCTGGAAATCATATCTGTTCCCTCCGTAACTTAGCTTAGCAAATCCCATGGCTCCGTACAGGAAAGAAAAAATATGGCCAGACTATCGGGGAAGGTCAAATTGGCATCATGCAGGGAACAGATCTGGATGTAAAAGACCGGGAGAAGATCCTCCAGGCGGTAAATGAAGGGAAGCGAATACGGTTTATAACCTACTCCCTGACGGATACCATGGAGAGGCAGCTGGACTTTGTAATTGCAGCCATTTTGAAAAAGCATGACCATCCGTCCTTGCAAAGTACCCTGTATTCCTGTCTGAAGGAACTTGTGGTAAATGCCACCAAGGCAAATGCGAAGCGAGTCTTCTTCGAGGAGCTCAATCTGGATATCAACGATCCGGGGGAGTATCGCACTGGCATGGAGAAACTGAAAGGCAATATCTCAGAAAAATGGATTCGAGAGTACGGGGATAAAGCCCGGGCCCGTGGTCTGGAAACCTCTATTACTTTCGACCATACCGATGATGGAGTCCGAATCCTGGTTCTGAACGATACCGATTTGATCGGTGCCGATGAAGTGCGCATTCGGGAGAAGCTGGCTGAAGGCATGAGTTACGACGATCTGCTTTCCTTTTACATGGCCAACGGAGATCAAACCGAAGGAGAAGGGATGGGCCTGGTCATGAATCTACTGCTTCTAAAAGGGGAGGAGATTGACCCTGCATTGTTTCGCATTGGAAACGTGGAAGGAAAGACCATGGGTCGCATCGAGATTCCATTTAGCGAAAAGTTCGAAAGCGTTCGTGGCAAGGATCCCCGGGGATGGAGAGATCGACCGGCGGATGAAACAGTAAACCTGAACTTTACCGGCGAGAATTCCTGACCGGCGAAACTCATCTCTGCCTGCTTCTGTTCGATTTTCCATATCTATCCTGATTTCGCTTTCGTTCGCGGGCATCTGGATTGGGCACAATACTGTGCCCAATTGATTCAGAGTCGCTCCGGCCCATTCGCTGGTTAAGTGCTGGCAACCAGATTAGTTTCGCAATCAGGGCGGCCCGGTCTCTATTCTTCTTTGTTGCTACTGAATTCTGAAAATGGAACCAGGATATCTTCTCTGTGGATCACTCTTTCTACCGGATAATGCTTTTTTAACTCGGCTACTTTGCTTCGATAGGGCTCCGGAACTCGTTGCGCCGTACTTTCCATATAGGTTGCATTCTTTTCACTGAGTCGAATATGCACCGCTTCCAGATGAATGCGTGAGGGCTTTCTGGAAAGTTTCACTGATTCCTGCCAGACTCGCACTTCGCCGGATTTCAGTCGATTGTCCTGGATCTGTCTGGCCTCTGGCTCCCACTGCCAGTGCTGACCAAGTCTGTAGGTTTTTTCTACAGGGGGGCCCCCGGAATAGATTCGCAGACTGATGCGAATGAAGCGCTCTGGATCTCCGGTGGGAAGATAATGTCCTGTATCCAGGTTGGACATCTGAACTGTGAATCTGAATCTTTTTGTTTCCGGATTCCAGCTATGGTTTAGAAGTTTCAAACCCAGCCCGCTACGATACCCTCCTTTTAATTGAGACTCCAGCAAAGAAAATTCTTTGGGGATACCGCCGCCAATGAAATAGTGCAAATGCGAAAGCCGTGAGGGATAATCTCCGGAAAGCTTTACAATCTGTCTCTGGGTCTCGGGCATATGGCAATCGGAACAGGCTTTATGGGAAAGATCCGAGCCTGCCAGTTCATTTCCGGTATTAAAGAAACAAACCAGAGAGGAGCTTACTTTGTAGTTGACGTTGTGGCAATCCAGACATCGGTTCTGCAGTGCTTTTCGATTTACCACCACTGGATGCGGAGCTCTGCCAGTTCCCAGGGGGCCAATAACCACAGTCTTTCCGTCCTGGTTTCTTAGATGGCAGGTTGCACAGGTCACTCCTTCCTCACGCATCTGTGGGTCGAAATGCGGATTCGGTTCAGCAATGGGTTTGAGCAAATCGCCACTTTCTACACTGCGAACAATCTCCTTTCGCTGGTTGCCTACCGGAATGTGGCAATTCAAACAAAGCCACTGCGGTGATGATGGCTTGGATAGTTCGGACTGAAATTGTAGATCGGATAGGGCATGTGCATGTGTGGATTGGGACCATTCCCGGTAATGTTCTGTATGACAGGAACCGCAGTCCCGGGCCGTTATGCCCGGGGAGCCCTGTAAAGGGCCCATGTTTTCCATGGGCAGGGCCCAGCTTTCGCCGGGAAACATATCCTGCACAGAAACGCTGTCCGGGGGCGAAGGGTCGTCACAGCCCGGTAGCGCAATAAGGCTCAAGGTGAAAACCAGTGCAAGCCAGCGGACGGCTATTTCGCGAGCTGTCCAGAATTTCCGGATGGTATGTATGCTTGATCTGATGATTGCCGGATGGGTCATGGATTATCGGTTCCTGATTCCAGGGGATAGTCCGCGTCTGGCTGGGCGGACCATTCCCACATACTTCCTGGATAGTTCCGGGCCTTGAATCCATAGTGCTGCAGCACAGCGGTTACAAATGCGGATCGCACTCCGCCCGTACAATAGGTAATGAATTGTATTTCCTTAATTTTTTCCAGCTCCTGTCTTGAAGCTGCTTCCATTTCATGGTCCTCTATAGAGTCATTCGTATGCGTTTCCAGGAAAGTTTCGGAGTCGGAACCCTCTCTGGATCCCTTAACTTCTGATGGCGAGCGCACGGTTCCTGGCTTCAGCAGGGCTTCCCGAACAGCCTTTCTGGATACCAGTATCTTCAATAGAGATTCCTTCGAAACAATGCGACCATTGTCCTGGATAAGGTCCTGATAGTAAAGATGCAGGGCTCCCGGAATATGACCTCCTCGATTTTCTCCGTAGGGGGTCTCTCCCAGAAACTCTCGTCTTTCTCGACTATCGAGGAGAATTATCCGTGCAGACTTGCGAATTTCATTTAACTCTTGCATGCCAATGGTTAGTTCGCTGGCGGACTGCTTCCTTATGGAAAGGCGCTCCAGGTCGCTTCGCTGCTCCTTTCTTACATTTTCGCTTTCAAGGCCCAGAACGGCAACTTGCGAAGATTCCCTGACTTTTAAGTTACCCCGGGCAGGTCCATAGCTGGTTTCCAGGTAATCTGCCAGCGATTCGAAGCCGCCGTCTACAATGAGCGCCCTGTAGCCGAGACTGCGAAGCATCCAGGCGATGCGACCCTCTTCGCCCCATCCATCTTTAGCTCCACCGTATACCAGAATCCAGGAACTTTCCGTTATGCCATTTTCCGTTAACTTATGCTTCAATACATCCGGCTCCCGAAGCAATCCAGAATGCTCCCGGGAATAGTCCTTCCAGGAAATATGCATTGATCCACTAATATGCGAGATGGCATACAGGGCGTAACTTCGGGCATCCAGAAGAATTGTATCTTTTGACAGGGACTTTGTTGCGTAGCTCGGCGAGACGAACCAGGCATGTTCACCGGGCATTAATTCATCTTTATACATGGCGGGTGCATCATTTTCTATTGTTCGGTTGCCTGCACCATTGCAACTGGCGCAGGTCAAAAATAAAATGAGTAGCGAAATTTCGGTTCGTATCATCACGGTAATCTGCTTTCGGATGTCCAGGATGGAGATCTTCTGATTTCTTGCGGGCACCGGTTCATGGTCCTTACAGCGGCCTTGCTGAAGTCCTGCTAATGTCCTTCTGATGTCCTGCAAAGGCTCTCTGCTTGGGTGCTGTCTGCCTCAAGCTTGAACGTGACGCCGCAGTGTTTATAGTCCAGTCCTGATTACTTCCCGCTTTCGCGCTCCGCCAGGTACTTTCGATGGAACTCTACCGTTCTTTGTAAGGTATCTTCAATGGGCCGAATCTCCAGTCCCAGATTGCGAATTTTGGAGTTATCCAGAAGCTTCTTTCTGCCTCTCTGTCTCACACGATCCACAGTCATTTTGGGCGGCCTGTGAGTGAACCAGTCAGAGGTTTTCTCCATTAGATAGCCAATACCATAGACCAGAAATCGTGGCATGCGAAGGGAAGGGGCTTTGACTCCACTGACCTTTTCCAGAAGCTGAAAGAATTCATGCAGCGAAACGTCATGACCGGCCAGGATATATCTTTCCCCGGGTTTTCCTTTTTCCAGAGCCAGGATTTGACCTTCCGAAAGATCATCTACATCGATTACATTGAAATAGCCGTAGAAATAAAAAGGAACCTTCTGGCGCAAAAAGTCCTGCACTACCTTTCCCGTAGGACCTGTATCTCCCGGACCAAAAGGGCCGGATGGATTTAAAATTACGATTTCCGGAGAATCGTTTTCTTGGATAAATTTCCATACCTCTTGCTCGGCCAGATATTTACTTTTTGTATAGTGAGATGATTTCTTGAATTCCTTGAAGGGAGTGTTCTCATCGGACAGTCCCCGGGGATTCCATCCAATAACATTCTGGGTACTGGTATAGACGATTCGCTTGATCCCATGCTCCTTGCATTTTTCCAGCAGAATGCGAGTGCCCTCCACGTTAACTCTGTACATTGGACGAAAATCCGGCATCCACTGCGCATGGACGGCGGCCAGATGAAAAACAGCGTCAATGCCGGGGAGCGCTCGATCCAGATCCTCCGGATTGGTGAGATCACCATCCATTATCTCTACATCCAGTCCTTCCAGCCGATTCCTGGGCTCAGAAGGAAGGGCCAGAACCCTTACTCTGTATTTTCTTTCCAGCAGGCTCTTAACAACATGGGATCCTATAAAACCGGCGCCTCCGGTTACCAGGCAATGCATGATACTGCGTGCCGTTTGGCCTCCGGGATGTCAAGGCCACACCGCAGTGTTCAAATAAGTGAGGAATAGCTTTGAAGCGAATCCAGATAGAAACCATAGTAGACGCCGACCTGGCAACCGTGCTGAATTCCCTGAATCTGGAGCTATTTCGAAGATTGAATCCTCCTTTTCCTCCGGTAAAGATTTTGCAATTCGATGGTACGGAAAAGGGCGGAATCACGCATTTAAGCCTGAATCTCTTGCTCTTCAAGCAGGAATGGATCAGCGAAAACGTAGAGTCAGGCTTTCTGGAAGATGGATTGTTTCAATTTGTTGACGAAGGAAGAAAGCTTCCGTTTTTCCTGAGGTTCTGGAGACATACGCACCGATTCGAGGAAATCCGGGCCCATGGGTCCAGGGTCCAGACCAGAATCCTGGACTCCATTCAGTATCAGGGGCGGGGATTTCAGGGTTTATTTTTGCAACCAATCCTAAAAATGCAGTTCCTATTTCGCAAGCCTGTGTATAAGAGTATATCTGATGGCAGATTTCTGAGTTCAGCTCAGACCTACAGGCAATAGAGTTCAATTTCAACGGGGAGTAAGTAAAGGTGTCTCGGATCTATAAAAAGTACGAAGGTCATCCAGGAAAGAAGCGCTATGCGGTTTATCTTCTGGAGCTATTTGGTCAGCTCTATACCAGAATGAGGTTCAAAGTCAAAGTGCAGGGAATCGACAACATCCCTAAGGATGGCCCGGTTCTGATTCTGGCCAAGCATGTGCGAAATTCCGATATCCCCCTGGGATTGGTCCGAGGCCTCCATCCGGCCCGCTGGGATGTATGGTGCATCATGAAAGACAGTCTGGCCAAAGGACTGGCTGCCAAATTCTTTCTTCATTGCGGCGGAATTCCTGTAGATAGAAAGAATCCTGAAAAAAGCAAAAGGGATCTTTTAATTGCGCGAAAGATCCTGCACGACGGCCATCTAGTGACGATTTTTCCGGAGCAAACGCACTTTAAAGGAAAGATGGGTCGAGGCAGAACTCCCGGATTTCGCTTTGTTGTAGGTCGTCCAGACCATCCAGTGCAGATTGTACCTCTGGGATTCGAATACAAGGACCACAAATTCCCCAGGCGAACCGAAGTGCTGATTCGCATCGGCCTACCTACGGCCTATGATAAGCATTCCGTGCCAGATACCTTCCTGCATGAAAGAATGCATGAAATCGCAGAGCTCAGTGGACTGAAATATACTCATGAGCTACTGGCCAGAGGAAAGCCCACCGGCGTAAATACCTGAACCGGTTGAGACCGGCCTCGCACCTGGACTCGGGCCACGCTTTCGAACCCTGTTGCCCCGGCCTGGTCCACCAGTTCCTTGCTCACGATCAATCGTCGCCCCAGTCGCTTGCACAGGGATTCCAGTCGGGATGCAGTATTTACCGTATCTCCCAGTACGGTATACTCCAGACGATTTTCTGCTCCGATGGTGCCTGCGAATACCTCTCCGCAATGTAGTCCAATGCCAATGTCCAGTTTGGCAGGAAGCCACTTCGCCAGCTCTTTGTTGAAATCTGGCAGGGTTGTAAGCATCTCCTTACCGCAGGCCACGGCAGCTTTCGCATCTTCCTGGGGGCCCTTGCTTTCCGGGACGCCAAATACAGCCATTACAGCATCGCCAATGAATTTATCGATCATTCCGCCATGCTTGAAAATTATTTCGGTTACAAGTTCTCGGTATTCTGTGAGCATTCTGGCCAGGTCTTCCGGTGGAAGATGCTCCGAAAGTGTGGTAAATCCGCGAATATCGCTAAATAGAATCGTTACATATCTTCGATCCCCGGTGCGAAGTTGATCCGGCCTGGACGTCAATCGCTCGGCCAGTTCAGGACTGAAATACCGGGACAGAATCGTCTTCTGGGCTTCCGCGCTGGCCAGTCTGCGAAGCATGTTCAAAGACCTGCGAATGGTCAGTCCGGCAGTAAGCGCTACAAGTCCAAATAGCATGGGTCTGGTGGGAATTATATCTGCCAGAATAATTCCTTCGCCCATAACATAGGAATACCAGCTATTGGTGGCCTGGGCACCTAAATGGAAAGAAATGGCAATGCTGCCCAGATGAATTAGAATAAAGATTACATAGGAAATTACTACATACTTGATGCGAAATTGAAACGTGGGTATTAACAGTGGAATGAGAAAATACAGATTCGTAGGATTCTTGATGGCAAACGCCGCATTGTCCGGGCTTTCAGCCAGGGTCCAGAATACAATCAAACCCGAGATCAAAACATAGTCAAAAAGCAAAGTGATATAGTTAAACGCTTTGATCCAGAAGTTGTTTCCCCATTTTAGAATTAAACTGTGAAGCACCGTAACCAGAGCAAAGGCTGCAAAGGAAAGAATGTTGGCCAGTACTCCGGTTCCTTCCAGACTCAGAGTATTCCAGGTGATGGCTACTCCAATAAAGACGATTGCGCCGTATCGGAAGCGATTGCCCATCACCGCTCCATGCACCTCTTCCTGTTTCAGTATATCCTGTACGGTACCTTTATTCACTGTTTCAATCCTGTGCTCTGAATTCCCGAATGGCATCCAGAATCAAAATTACCGGGGATCCATTAACTTTCAAATGACTCCTGCAGAACGCTGCGAAGAATTCTGGATGTAGCTGGATCGTTTAGAATTTGAAAATGATTTCTGCCTAGAATGCAATGCACTCGATTGGCTGGATTCTTTTTCCTGGCATACACCCTGGCGGAAAGATACGCCAGGGAAACCTCTTCTACCACTCCATCGCCCAGCCAGGATTCCCATACGTTGTTATTTTTCGTAATCAGGCTATAAATCTGGGTAGCTGGAACCTGATCCAGTTCACCGTAGTAGAGTTTGGCTCCTTCGCCTTGCCCGGACCGAATACGGCCAAGACTCAAATCTTCGATGGCAGGACTTCGCTCCAGCTCAGGATAGTTCAACAGCTGATTGGCCAGCTGAGATAGTCCGGCCAGCCCCAGACCAATCCAGAATCCCATTTTCTCCAGAAAGGAGCCTGCATCCGGAGAACTGATCATCAATGCATGGCGAATCCATGGCGTAATATCTGCTCCAGATGTCTGGTCCTGGTCCAGAGCAGAACGGAGGATGAGACCGCCTTCACTGTAAGCCACGATATCTATGGGCTGCGAATGCAGGTTCTTCAGGGACTTCAAAAGGGAAAGTAGCTGAGCGCCGCTGTCCGGAATCGATTGCAGGGGTGGAAATCGCAGGAAGGCAGAATAGATGTCCATGGAGCCCACAGTTTCGGGAAAAGAAAAGGGAGTGCCGGAATTGTTCCAGAGGCTTTCGTCAGAGAACAATCCTGGCAGAAAAAGTGCCATTCTGGATTGGCCGGATTCTTTGAAGTCAGCCACCAGCTGTTCCGGGCTCATGTCCTTTCCTTCTTTTCTAAAGGATGTTTTGATATTCTGATCCGCCGCTCGAAAGCTGGATCCCATAATACTCACTGCAGGCACGTTTTCCATCACGGAGCGGCGTACAGAACTATCCGCCAGGCGATAGGACTCCACTGTGGACTGAAAAGCTCCTTCAAATGCCTGATGCAGATCCGCCAGGGTGGATTCCAGAATCTGCGGTGCATCTTGAGCGGCCTGTTGCAGTCGGTCTCCGGCGCTCTTTACGGCTCTGGCGAATCCAGTGCGATCTACAAAGGGGGAGTCGGAAAGCTTTTCCAGTTGTTGTCCGGACCAGGAAAGGCTGTGAGATAGGAATCTCTGTAAGCGCTCGGCGCCATCCTCGGGAATAGCTTTATGAATTTCATCTTCCAGGCGGGGCCGCTTGCTCTTCTTGCGGTCAGATGGGTCAGATTCTGCCATAATGCAAATCACAGGCTGGCTGTCTGAATTACAAGCCTTTCGGAAAAAGCTTGTAACCCTGGTTCCAGACCGGTCATCCTGCCTCAGGGTGCAGGGTAGTCCGGCCCGGGAAGAACAAAGATAGTGTCGGGAGTTCATCCGACAGACGGGGGAATTATGTCAGAAACAATACTACAGGAACGCACCGGAACCGGTTCTAAACAGGCGTTCAGTCCTGCCACCGGTGAGGTCATTGGTCAATACGAGCCCACCGATATGAGTCATGTGCCGGAGCTCATTGCCCGGGCACGAAAAGCGCAAAAGGAATGGTCCTCTCTCAGCTTTCGTCAGCGAAAGAAGCAGATCCTGAAGATGCGAGACTACATTGTCGAGCATGCAGAGGAACTGGCAGACATCGTAAGCAAAGAAAATGGTAAATCGAGAGTGGATGCGCTGGCCACCGAGGTTGTGCCATGTGCCCTGGCTGCCAACTGGTATGCGAAGCGAGCGAAAGGTGTTCTGAAACCTTTCAAGCTGGCAAGCTCCACAATTCTATTTTTCAACAAGAAGAATGAGATGATGCATGTTCCTCTGGGAGTGGTGGGCATTATCAGTCCCTGGAATTATCCGCTGTCCATTCCGTTTGGAGAAGTGGTGATGGGCCTTATGGCCGGCAATGCCATTGTGCTCAAGGTGGCTGGAACCACGGTAATGGTAGGAAAGGCTATCGAAAAGATTGTGGCTGCCGCGGATCTGCCTTCCGGACTGTTTACGCATATCATCGGTAGCGGTGGAGCGGTTTCCACTGCCATGTTTGAAAACGGTGTGGATAAGATCTTTTTTACCGGAAGCGTGCCTACCGGAAAAGAGCTTATGAAGCAGGCTGCAGATACATTGACTCCCCTTTCTCTGGAACTGGGCGGAAAGGATCCCATGGTGGTGTTCGAAGATGCGGATCTGGAGCGCGCCACCAATGGAGCTGTATGGGCAGGCTATCAGAATGCAGGCCAGAGCTGCGGAGGTGTGGAAAGGATCTATGTTCAGGAAAAGGTCTATGATCGATTCGTAGAGCTTCTGGCGAAAAAAACATCTGCCCTGCGCCATGGTCCGGACCGTGACTTCGATGTAGACATGGGATCCATGACTACGGAAGCTCAACGAAACATTGTACATCGCCATGTGCAGAGCGCTCTGGATCACGGCGCCACCGTTGTGGCTACCTCCCATTCCATTGATGCAGAGGCGGAGCAAAAAGGGTATTTTTATCCAGCTACGCTGATGACCGGTGTGAATCATTCTATGGATGTTATGCGAGAAGAGACCTTTGGTCCTGTGCTGCCAGTGATGAAATTCAAGACCGAACAGGAAGCTGTGGAACTGGCCAATGACAGTACAATGGCACTCACATCATCGGTATGGACCAAAAACAAAAGGCGGGCCCGGCGAGTGGGTGCAGCCCTTCAGTCCGGTGTAACCACAGTGAACGATCATCTGTACACCCATGGTCAGTCCGAAACTCCCTGGGGCGGATGGAAGGAATCCGGCATTGGTCGGACCCATGGCAAGTTTGGTCTTCTTGAGATGACCCATCCCAAGCTAATCAACTATGACATCCTGCCTGCGCGAAGGAATCTCTGGTGGCATCCATTCTCTCGTAGAACCTACGATGCACTGCTTCAGGCGCTTCGCTTTAACTATGCAGGCGGAAATCCGTTTCGCAAGCTTTCCAATGGACTGAAACTGATGGGCTATATGATTCCCAAGATGTTTGGCCGCTGGAAGGTCTGATGTTCATGAGCGGCCGGGCTTATTGCCTGGCTGCTTTCATTTGAATTCCACGAATTGGGAGAAAGCTGGCCTGTTTGCAAAACAGCCGTTGGACATTGAGCATCGCAGCGACAAAACACTGGCAAACCTGAATTAGCAATCGAGCATTTTGAGCTCAGGATTGCAGAGCGAACAGCCATCTGAATCGAGAGAAAGATCGCTTTAAAGAAATAGGCAGAAAACATAAAAAGAGAGTAACCTGGATATGAACCTGGAAGGAAAGACTGTACTGGTAACTGGATCGGCATCGGGCCTGGGCTATGCCATGATTCAAGCATTTGCAAAAAAGAAAGCCCGGGTAGTTGTAAGTGATATCAATCAGGAAAAGGTAGATCAAGCGCTGGCCTCCCTGAAGGAAGAAGGCATCGAAGCTCTGGGAATTCCCTGTAATGTAAGCGATGAAAAAGAAGTAGAAGAGCTTTTTGCCCGGGTAGTGAAGGAGACGCATCGCCTGGATGTAGCGGTATTGAATGCAGGCATCTTGAGAGATGGAAAGCTGGTAAGTGTGGATCGCCAGACCGGGGCTGTAAAAGATAAGATGAGTCTTGCTCAGTGGCAGTCCGTGATCGATGTGAATCTGACCGGGGTATTTCTCTGCGCCAGGGAAGCGTCGGCAGCCATGATCAATCTAAAGAATCCTGGAGTAATCATTCCTATTTCATCTGTGGCCCGTCATGGAAATCCAGGGCAGACCAACTATTCCGCAGCCAAGGCTGGAGTTGCCTCCATGACCCGACTGTGGGCCCTGGAGCTGGCCAGACATTCCATTCGAGTGGCGGGTGTATCCCCTGGATTTATTGCCACCGAGATGGTTTTGCAGGTTATGAATCAAAAGGCCCTGGAGCAATGGCAGCAGAAGATTCCCATCGGTAGACTGGGTAAGCCGGAAGAAATCGCAGACACTGCAGTTTTTATCGCCGAAAACGATCTGGTGAATGGCGAAATCCTGGAAATCACCGGCGGAGTCAGGGTCTGATGAGCAATTTTCTATCCAGGGCCTTTGCCCTTTCGCTGCTGCTGGTTGCGCAGTCTCTCTGGGCGGCCCCGGAATCTCTCCAGCTTGAGGATTCCCTGCACAGAACTTCGCTTCAACCCTATGCTACGTATGCGAAAGGGGAGGGCAGTCCGCTGGAATTCTGGAATTCAGCGGATTCTTTTCAGCCTCTGAAAAGCAACTCCTTTGGGTATTCGGATGAAGTATTCTGGCTTCGCTTTGCCGTGGAGAATCCTTCTTCCTCAACCAGAACTTTGCATCTGGAATATGATTTTTCTCCCTTTGATGATATTAAGATCTATAGAGTTGCGCAGGGCCAGGATCCAGAAAATGCCCTGGCTGAACCTGTGGCCATCGGAGGGGATCGGTACCCATTTTCGCAAAGAGAAATCGATTACAGAAATGTAATCTTTTCCTTTGAACAGGCTGCCAGTACTCGGTATGAATACCTAATGAGGCTGGAGACATCCAGTTCCATGATTATTCCGGTGTACGCATTCAGTGACTCCGAAGTAAGTTCTCATATAGCTACCGAACAGATTATTCTGGGTCTTTATTATGGCATCATGCTGGCCATGGTAGTAACGAATCTGTTTTTATTATTCTCTACCAGGGATCGCACTTACTTCCTGTATATTCTGTTCGTTCTGGCCTATGTGCTTTTCCAGGCCACGTTAAACGGGCTTTCCTTTCAGTATCTATGGCCGGACTCAGTCACCTGGGGAAATAATAGTCTTCCGTTTTTTATATTTCTTACATGCGGATTGATTCTGTTGTTTTGCAGGGCCTACCTGCATTCGAAACAGCATACACCCACTACAGATCGCATTTACTGGGTGGTGCTGGTCCTGAACATAACCGGAATGCTATCTGCACTCTTTTTGTTTAACTATCGCATCAACCTGGTGGCTTCCATGGTTCTTACCATCGCCACTCTGGGGCTGGTGCTTGGAAACGGAATACATATCATGATTCTGGGAGTGAGGCAGGCTCGCTTCTTTCTGGCTGCCTGGCTATTCTTTCTGCTGGGCGGAGCCCTGAACGTATTGAAATCTGCAGGGATTCTTCCCGACACCTTTATTACCACCTACGGAATCCAGATCGGCTCGGCCCTGGAAGCGATGGTACTTTCGCTGGGTATGGGGGATCGAATCAATCAGCTTTCTGCCTCTCTTCAGAAGAATGTAAAGGCTCTCAGCGTCGCGCAGAATGAATCGGAGAAGGTAGGTATTCGACTGCAGACTCTGGTGGAAGAGGCGGACGATTTCATCTTTACTCTGGATGAATCCTGGAATTTTACCATGGTGAATAAAACATTCCAGAGAATTCTAAAGTATGGCCAGGAAGAGCTATTGAGTATGAACTTCCTGGAGCTGATCTACAACAGGGATTGGAAGGATTCTCTGAACAAGATCTTCGCCCTGGAAAAATTGGAAGAGTTGTCCAAACCAGGAACTTCCGTTTCTTTTCAGACAGAGTTCAAACAAAAGCATGTAATGGAGCCCCGGGATACGCAAATCCAGTTGCAGTATCTACAATACGAAGATGGTCGCCGTGAAATCCTGGGCCGCGGTAACATCATTACCGAAGATGTGCTGGCAAGATACCTCATCAAAGAACGAGTAGAGTTTTCCATCGAGAACTACGTCCGAAACGCGGAGATCCTGAGTCAGCGACTGAGTTCATTGATCTCCAGGTTTGCGGATGCTGAAGTGCAGATGACCGTACGTACCAGCCTTCGTGAAATCATCATCAATGCCATCGAACATGGAAACCTGGAGATTACCTTCGATGAAAAGACAAAGGCTCTGGAAGAAGGTAGTTACCTGGCCTTGATCGAAGAGCGAAGAGAGAATCCAAAGTTCAAAAATCGAAAGATCTATCTGGAATACTCCATAGATGAAGATCGAGTGGCCTTCAGAGTAACCGATGAAGGCCAGGGATTCGATCACAGAAAGATGCTCAAAACCGATGAAAAGAAGCTGAACGAAGATTTTATGGCCCATGGTAGAGGAATCATGATGACCGTTTCTGCCTTCGATATAGTGCGATACAACGAAAAGGGAAATCGGGTAGCTCTGGTCAAGTATTTCAAAAAGAATCGGTCCTGATGGGATCTGGCTATCGTGGAAGACTTGCTCCTTCGCCCACCGGGTATCTTCATCCAGGGCATCTTTCCACATTCTTGATTGCGGCCCGGCGTTGTGCCGAGCAGAAGGGCACGCTGGTGTTTCGCATGGAGGATCTGGATCGATCTCGATGTAGACCGGAGTTTGACCGGGCCTCTCTGGAGGACCTGGGATTGTTTCTGGAATGGCAGGAAGGCCCGGATCTGGGAGGGCCCCATAAGCCCTATCGTCAGTCCGAACGATTGAAAAGGGATATCTATCTACCTTTCTGGCAAAAGCTCAGGGATGGCGGATGGATCTATCCCTGCAACCATACACGCAGACAAATCCAGGCAAAGCAAAAAGAGCAGGGCATCCGGCCGGGGCCCACCGGAGAACTTTCCTTTCCCCGGGCTCTAAGATCGGACGTTTCGGCCAGCCTGAAGTATCAGCGACCCGAAAATCAGGCCTTTCGCTTTCGCGTTCCCGACGAAAAAATAGAATTCAAGGATAATCATCTGGGATCTGTGGCCTACCAGGGGGGCACAGACTTTGGTGATTTTCTGATATGGAGTGTGGAAGGTTATCCATCCTACGAATTTGCTGTAGTTGTGGACGATGCTCTTATGGGAATAACTGAAGTTGTTCGAGGCGAGGATCTGCTACTTTCCACTGCCAGACAACTGCTTCTGTACCGTGCCCTGGAGCTGGAAATTCCTGAATTCTATCACTGTCCGTTGCTCCGGGATGATTCCGGTGAAAGGCTGGCCAAGCGAAAAGGATCCAGCACCATTCGCTCCCTTCTGGAGCGGGGCTGGAGTGCTGAGCGTATTGCCCGCAGTTGCATGGCAGAATCACCGGATCCAGAGCTGATTCAGGCAATATCGAAGTAGTCCTGAATATAGAAAGGGTGGGCATTGTAATGGGGAATGCATCCATGGCATCGTGAGTTCCAGCCCTAGAGACGATTCCACTAGAGTAGATTCCAGAAACCAGCCCAGGCCCGAGATCATGGGCCGAAAACAATTCCTTAAACTTGGAGCCGCCGCAGGAGTGGGCCTGGCCCTGAGCCATTGTTCCAGCCTGCGAACATTTCGCAATAGCCTGCGAAAGATGTCCGGTGAGTTCGACGTGATTCTCAGAAATGGCACCATTGTGGATGGCACCGGGGAGGCCTCCTTCCAGGGTGATGTTGGAATCTTCGACGATGAAATTGGCGCTATTGGAAATTTATCCGAGGCCACTGCCGCTACCAATTACGATTGCACTGGTTATCATATAGTCCCTGGATTTGTGGATCTGCATTCCCATAGCGATTATGTTATCTTTCAGGATCGCAGGGCGATCTCCAAAATATATCAGGGCGTAACCACAGAGATTGTGGGTCAGGATGGACGCTCTCCGGCTCCATTTACGGATTCTCTGGGAAGAGCCATGCATTCCTATATGCAATCCAGGTTTGGTAAATTACCATACTGGAAAACCGTTGCCGGCTACTACGATGCTCTGGAAGAGCTGGGAAGCACTGTAAATATCAAGACCATGATTGGCTCCGGGATTCTGCGCCAGGGACAGGCCGGCTATGAGCGGCGAAAGCTAACCTCCAGAGAGATGCGCACCATTCGCAGACTTATCGATGATGCTCTGGATCAGGGAGCCTGTGGACTCAGTAGCGGGCTGGAATATATGCCCAATGCTCATTCTACCACAGAAGAACTCATAGAGATGTGCAGAAACGTTCGAGTGTATTCTACACATATGCGAAATGAAGATGATCGGGTTCTGGAGGCCATGATTGAAGCGATTCGCATTGCCAGCGAATCGGATGTGCGTCTAAATATCAGCCACTTTAAGCTTCAGGGGCAGAGAAACTGGAACAAGGCGGACTCTGCATTCCATTTAATTCATAGAGCCAGAGGCGATGGATTGAATCTGACCATGGATCGCTATCCCTACACAGCCTATCATACGGCCCTGAATAGCCTGTTTCCTATATGGGCTCAGAAAAAGGGACTCAATCTCTCTCTGGCCCGGGGCCGAGACGGAGATGTGCTCAGACGTCAGGTAGAAGACAAGATTTCAGGCATAGGCGGCTACGATCGCATTCGCCTGGGTGTCGTATATTCCAATCGCTATAAGAAATACTCCGGCAAAAGTCTTGCTGAAATTGCACGTTCTACCGGAAAGCCTCCCTACGAATTGATGTTTGACATCGCATCCAGCGGCTCTGCTTCCACGGTGGTATTTGCCATGAGCGAAGAGAATCTTATACGAATCTTTCAGGATCCGTTTGCTTCTGTTGCTTCGGATGGGTCTGCCCTGAATCCTGGAATGAAAGGTAATCCACATCCTAGAAACTACGGAACATTCAGCCACTTCCTGCGTTATTTCGTGCTGGAAAAAAAGATCATGCCTCTGGAACAGGCCATTCGCAAATGTAGCGCTTTACCTGCCAGTGTAGCCGGAATCACCGATCGAGGTCAGATTCAAGAGGGCTGGAAGGCAGATATTGGAGTTCTGGATCTAAAGAAAATACGGAGCTACGCAAGCTACGATAACCCGATTCGACTCTCGGCCGGTGTAGAGGCTTTGCTGGTGAATGGTCGCTTTACCATCCGAAACGGACGATTCAATGGGACTTACAGCGGTAAGCCTCTGCGAAACGTAGTAGTTTGAATCGGTAAGCGGACCTGTTTATTGCAAATCAGGCGAATTAAAGAAATGGAACAGGGCTGTAGGGCGCCAGAATTAAAGTCCCATATCTTCGCGAAGGCTTCGCAGAAATGTGCTTCCTACCGGAAGAACAGTTTCATCTTCATTTTTTAGAACCAGCAGAAATTTTCCATTATCCTGGGTTTCCAGGCGATCCAGATAATCGATATTGATTGCATATTTCTTATGAATTCTCAGGAACTGATTCTCCGGGAGCCGTTCCAGTAGATCTTTGATAAGGGCATTGCAGTCCAGATCCTGTTCTATAGTATGCAGGATGGTACTTTTATTGTTGGCAGTAAGATAGATGATATCCGAAAACTTCACAAAATGATGGGATCCTTTTTGCTGCAGGAACAATCCCTTGTTTCTGCTGTGATCTGGATCCTCTGTCGCGAGGCTGGGTATCAATGAAGCCGCTTTGGCCACCGCTTTCTTAAAACGATCCCGACTTATGGGTTTGAGTAGATAATCCACAGCACCCAGTTCGAAAGCCTCCACAGCATATTCTTTGTAGACCGTGGTGAAAATGATATAGGGAACATAGTCCAGCTGTTCAATTACCTGAAGACCATTTAAGAAGGGCAGGTTAATATCCAGAAAGCAGAGATCGTAGCGGTTTTCCTTTAACTTTTCCAGCGCCTCGCGACCATTTCGAGCTACAGCGCCCAGATTTAGCTGTTCCTCCCCGATCACATACTCGATGAGCAATTCCCGGGAGGGAGCCTCATCCTCCACCACGATGGTGTTCAGATACATGCTATTAAAGAAAATTTTATACCATTTTGGTCAATGCAAAACAGAACAAAAAAAGGCCCCGAGGGGCCCTGAGTTTTTGCATTGCTGGCGAAAATCCAATTCAGGGAAATCCGCCGGTTTTTCCGGACTGAATCAGAAGATAAACGTAACAGCCAGATTTACTCGATCAATCTTGTTGTTGCTGCCATTCTTTTCTTCGATGTCTGCAGTGAGGTTGGATTTAGAATCCCAGCTTTCATAATCTGCTTTGATCGCAACATTGGGATGAGGAAAATAAGCCAGACCGTAGGTAACTATGCGACGATCCAGGGTTCGATCCGCTGTTCCCTGCACTCCATACAGTTCTGCCCCTGCTTTGGAGTTGGAAATTACTCCAACGTTCTGGTTGCTGGCTACCTGGAAAAGACCGCCGGAATTGCTGGCCACGGTATCCTGGAGGTCTTCGATGCCGCCTTCGTAACGACGTACGGTTTCTTTCTGTGTATTTACGTACTCGTTTCGCACGATGGCCATCAATCGATGGCTTGTATCAAAGAAGCTCAGTAGATCGTATCCGAGCTCAACATAGCCACCTTCAACAACAACGCCTACATTGCTGCCGGTGTTGGCATTGATAGCTCTTGCAGTGTCTTCTTTCATCCAGCCCTGGGCGAAGAGACCCTGCACGTGAAAGGGACCGGTTTGATAGCGAATATGGCCTTCTGCAATATGGAATCTGGCTCGTTCCTGTCTTCCTGCACGAAACTCTCTTTGAGCATCGGACTTGAGTACAGGATCTGTAATTCCCAGGTTATTAAAATCCAGTCGGCTCATAAAGTTTACCTGCTGAATTTCATCCTGACCGGACCCACCGTAATAGTAGGAACCGCCTACCATCAATCCAGCCAGCGGAAATACATCCAGGGACGCTACATAGGCCAGATCTTCGCTTTTCACTTCGCTACCTTTGGTACGGCCACCTCGAATCCAGCTACTACTGGAAAATCCGCTGCCTTTCATTCCAGTCAGTACTCCAAATTTATATCGAAGTAGTCCATCCATGGGCTCACCATGGATCAAAATTCCAATGTCTCTCCAGGTACTGGGAATGATGGTGCTTTCTGTCTGAGGTCTTTCCACTGTATAGAAGGTAGTGGGCTCATGCATGTAGTTCGTAATTCCCATGGGTACCAGCTGCAGGCCAGCCGCAACCTGGAACCAGTTGGCGAATTTAAAATCGAGATAGGCGAACTCCACGAATACTTCGCCTTCATTAAAGCTTTTGCTGCTGGAGCTAGAGCAAGTTGCGTCGGAGCATTCATTGACTTCTTCGCTTACGAAGCCAGCATGCTCGTATTCAATCTCGGTGTTCAGAACAATCCAATCATTGAATTTGTAGCCAGCGTACAGAATGAATCTATGTACATCTGCCTCGTCTGTTTTTACGTCCGAGCGATAATCTCTAAACTTGATCTCGCCGTAACCACCCCAGCTCAGTCCTTCATCCACATAGTAGACGCCGGAAGCTGCAGGCCCCAGACCGCCATAGGATTTGTACTGCTTGGTGGCGCGATTCAGCTTCATCTTCTCGATTTCTTCTTCTAGAATGCTGATGCGATCCGCATTGTTCTCTCGTCTTCGATCTCTCTCCGCCGCTCTTTCTTCATTCTGGCCTTCGGCTGGCTGCTCCGCCAGCAGGGCCGGGGCCCAGCTGAGAAGTATTACGGCGATGAGAATTCGGGAAATATCAGGTAAAACTCTCAATCTGTCTTTCATGGTTCCTCTAAAATGTCCTGGGCGCTAACGCCCTGTTTTGAGATCGAGAATCAGAATCGGGCCCCCTGGGTCAATAAAAAATGAGAATCAGTCTCATACGCAATGGGCCGCGGGCCTGTGATGGGATATGATCTGCATCGCCAGGGCATTTGATTTGTGCAAAGGGGCCGGTCGGGCAGGTCAGACTGCTGAAATGCTGTATCGTTCGTTATTGTTGCCGTTCAAAGGCTGGCAGATGTATGGGATGAAATACTGGAGAACCACGGCGTCTGGCCTCGCTGCCAGAAGAAGAATTTGAATGATGCCCAGATCTGGATATTCACACGTGGACTATGAATGTTCAGATCTTTGGAACAAAAAAGTGCAAATCGTCCAAAAAGGCGGAGATGTTTTTTAAAGAGCGAAGGATAGACTATCACTTTATCAACATCGAAGAAAAGCCAATGAGTCGAGGAGAGCTGGAATCTGTTATTAGAAGCGTTCCGGTTGAAGAATTGATCGATCCAGAGAGCAAGGAATACAAAAAGCAACAGCTACAGTATATTCAGTACAATCCTCTTGAAAAGCTTCTGGAATATCCATTGCTTCTAAGAACTCCGGTGGTGCGAACCAGGGACCGGGCTACATGCGGATACGATCCAGAGGGCTGGAAGGCTTTTCTCTAATTTTTCCTGATGCGAAGCACGTAAAGACTTGAACCCCAGTTAGCGTTATGTCATAATAACGACTAAATAAGCGGCGCCGGTAAAAGGTATTCGCATTTTTGAAAAAGAGGAAAGGAGTTTGTATGAGCAGATTTAAGAAATGGATTGCAAGTCTGGCCGTAGCCAGTATCATCCCGCTGGTTTTCAGTGGATGTTACGGGCACTTCCCGATTGTTCGAACCCTGTATAAGGCAAATGGCTCCCTAACTGTAGGCGGTCCCAAAGCCACAGGGGTCGTACAGAGTATTCTCTTCATAATATTGGCGGTGTGCCAGATTTACTCGATTGCTGGACTGCTAGATACTATAATATTCAATCTGATTGAGTTCTGGAGCGGTCGACCTGTATTTACTGCTCATGAAACTCCGGACGGTTCTCGAGTGACCATGAAAAGCCTGGATGAGAACACACTGGAGATCCAGATTGAAAAAGAAGGCAAAACCAGTACATATTATGCGCTTCGGGATAAACCGTCTGAGATTTTCGTGATTCGCAACGGTAAATGGGTTTCAGTAGATGCAAGCTATATGGATGCAGGTGATTTGCGCGCAATCTATGTTCGCGAGGGCGATCGGGTAATCGAATCCGGTATGCAGCTGAGAGAAGAAGCTGTAAAAGCAGAAGAACGCTTGAGCTTGATTCAAGCAGAAATGCAACTTCAGGCCACCAGATAATTTCCATAGCTGCTTCGGTTAATGCCGAAGCAGCTACTACCTGCTTAGTATAGAGCCCTGGAATCAGGAAGCTTCGATATGATTCTGCAAAAGGTACTTCTTAAGTAACTCTGCTTTCTTACCAGTGAAGCGATAGGCCTCTTTCTTGCGAAAGACCACCAGGATATCGCCATTTTCTTCCAGCTGAATTCTGCGCGCTCGCTTAATATTCAGGTAAGTATTTTCCAATTTCAAAAACTTCATTCGGTAACTCTTATTTCACTTGTTCTCTGCCCAGGCTGATATCCAATTACGATCTGGCAATACAAATACCGGAGTGTTCATGTACCGTTCAGTTTTGATCTTATCTGTCTTATTCGCTGCTATATCTGCAGGCACTTTGCTTGTTCCCATTCCGGTGGGCTGGCAATTTCTAATTCTGGTCTTGCTTTTCGCCGGTCTTTTTGGGGGCCACTCGTTCAGGAATCGACATCGCTGGCCGGAGCTGTGGCGAATCTGGCTGTTCTCTACTCTCGTGAGTATCTTTCAGGTGCTGCCAGACTGGTTCTTATCAGCGGTGCTGGGTGTGCTGGTTTTTCCAGAGGACGGACTGTTCAAATTTGGAAATGTCAGTGGATATATGGCCGGTCTATGGGCCATACCCTTCTTTTTCATTCTTCTGGCCAGCCGATTCTACCAGTCCAGCTACTCATCTACGCAATGGCTCACTCATGGCACAGAATTCAAAGCAGCACTGGTGGCCGCTTCAGTGGCGATTCTGATCTTTGGATTCTCCGAGGCAACCCTCTGGACCCTGGGGTCGTGGTATGCCCGGGATGTAATGATGATCGGTCATATCGCTGTGTATGTATTGATTCCTGAGTTTCTCCTGGGTTTCTTCTTGTATCAGTATTTTCACGAGAGCCAGAACAGAGGAGGTTGGATTCAGCTCTATAATGCAATTAAAGTAAGTATTCTCTATACCGGAAGTCTGGCGCTGTCCTATTTGTTTCTGGAAAAGGTAGCTTGACTCTCTGTGGCCGAAGGATGGTTTCAACGAATGGACTGGACGGGAAAGAAGATTCTACTGACAGGAGCTACCGGCGGATTTGGCTCCAGACTTGCAAGGCAGCTATCAGTTCGCGGCGCCACATTGCTGCTGGCAGATTTAAAGGTTAGTCCTGGATTTCTGGAGGAGATCAAGAGTGTATCCAACGGTGAGGTCTACTCCGAGAACTGTGATCTTTCCACGGAAGCAGGTTGCAAGAAGCTGGTTCGGACCGCTATCAAGAAACTGGGTGATCTGGACATGGTAATCCATAATGCAGGGATTGCACGTAAGGGATCCTTCCAAAATGTTCCTCTGGAGGAGACAGAGCGGGTACTGGCCATCAATCTTCTGGCTCCCATTCGCATTACCCACGGTTTGCATGATCGCATCAATAGCAACGGAATGATAGTTCATATTTCCTCCGTGGCCGGCGTTCTGGCCCCGGCAGGCCTGGCATCCTACGTCGTGAGCAAATGGGGCATACGCTCCCTGGGCGATGTTCTGGATCAGGAACTGGCCGGTCGAAATATTCGAGTGCTGAACATCCATCCTTTCTTTACAAAAACGGCGATTCTGGATTCCCCGGGTTACGGCGAAGATCGGTCCTCCAGCATTCCTTCCTGGCTTGTGGATGATCCTGACAAAGTTGTGGCTGGTATGGTGCGAGCCATGGAAAAGCGCAAAAGAAGATATTTGCCCGGTTTGATGGCCAGGCTTTCTTACTTTGGATCGCGCTGGATGCCGGATGTAATCCATTTTCTCAGTCGTCGTCAGGTGGCCCGGGGCAAGCATCCCATCGCTACCTGATTTCTGTCACATAGAGCTGGTATTCTGTACAGGTGAGTATGAAGCTCTACATTGCGGATAGTCTTGAACATCTGTTGCAGAAACTGCAATCCCAGCTTCAAAAGCATTCAGATCCGTTGCGCGCACCCAGGATTCTGGTGCCCAACCGAAACCTTCGTCGCTGGATGCAGATGCAATTGGCCAGGCGTCAGGGTGTAGCGGCCAACCTTAACTTTCAGTACCTGGAGCAGGGAATATCATCGATTCTGGCCCATTCTGCCCGTAAGCAGGCGCCGGCCAGTCTTCAGCTATGGGCTCTCATCCAGGCTTTGCAGCAAGATACTCGGGCTCCCGGGGATTCCCTGGAAATCTATCGCCGGGCTTCCCATCTAACTTATCTATTTAGAGACTACGAATATCATAGAAATCCCATGATCCGCGCCTGGCAGCAGGAGCTGAAGACCAGTCCCACCGCACTGGAGCCGGATATTTTCCAGCTGGAAAGCCACCTCTCTCTGGATGCAGAAGACTCTCATTATCGGGAACAAAAGCGATTGTATCAGGACAGCCTTGGGCGATTGCATGAAGCCGGCTATCTTTCCTTTACCGAACTGGCAGGTCTGGCCCTGGAGAGCGAAGACTTTGATTCAGATCCACTCTATGTTTTTGGAATGTCCAGGATGTCGCGGTTGCATCTATCTATTCTACTTCGACTGTCATTGCATTTCCCGGTGCGAATCTTCCTGTTCGATGTATTTGCCGGTGCCCTTCAAATACCCCAGGGCTCTTCCTGGCAATCCGTTCCAGCCCCGGAATTCAAGACAAGATTAGATGAGGATGCTCTCATCGTGGAGCATTCGCAACTGAGCGAGCAGGAATACAATTTTCAGAGGGATGGTCTTGAGCTACTGTACCTATTTCGCCTGGGCCAGACATTCCTTCAGGAAAACAACAGTGACCTGGAATGGCACAGGTTTCCCGGGAACAAAACCCCGGGAGTGCTTCAGCTACTGAGTAAAAAATCGGACGTTCGTATTGTTGAAGCGCCTGGGATGCGAAAGGAGATAGAATTCATTCACGATGATATCTTGCTCAAGCTGGCCGCCGATGATTCTCTTAAGCCAGAGGATATAGGTATTCTTGTTCCCACCATGCATCGTTACAGGGCCCACTTTGAGTATGTATTCGGAGGTCGAAAGCAGCTACCCTTCAATCTAACGGATTTCTCCGCCAGAGAAACCAGCCGCCTGGGGGATGCACTGAGAACCATTCTGAAATTTGATCAGCCCCTGGATCGAAGAAATGTATTCCATCTATTGTCCAATCCATTGATTCGCCAGAAATGGGAGATTCGGTCCGATGATTATGAGGCTCTCCTGGACAAGGTGGATGAACTGAATATCTTTCGCGGAAGCGAAGACAGCATATTTCCCGTACACTCCTGGAAACACGGACTCCGTCGATTGCGTCTTTCAGAAGTGATGGTGGGGCCAGGCGAATTCCAGGGATATCTGCCGGCCGGTCCGGGGATTTATGATTCTGAGCTCTTTGCAAGATTATGGGAATTCCTGAAAAGACTGGAACAGTTTCGCAAAGACATCCAGTGCTCCACCGATCCATTTTCTGTGATCCGAGAACTCATTCAGACCTTTATAAGTGTGGAAGATAGACAGGAAGGACGCATTTATCTGGCATTAATGGAAGCGCTGGCATCAGCCTCCGAGGACTGTCATCGCCTGGACATTCAGCCCGATCCTCTGATGGCCAGGGAATGGGTACTGGAATCGCTCAAAGAGGTGGCGGGTGGTATTGGAGATTACCTGGTGCAGGGAATCACTGTATCTGCATTGCAGCCCATGCGGCCTATACCATTTCGATATCTCTACGTTGCCGGTTTGAAGGAAGGAGACTTTCCAGGATTTCCTGTAATTCATCCTGAGGACTTAAGAAGAAATTTCAGGCTACCCGGTGATTCATCTCTTCCGGATGGGAACCGGTTTCTGTTTCTGGAAGGACTTACCAGTTTCGAAGATGGACTGATTCTGAGTTATGTTGGAAAGGATCTTGCCAGAGACGACGAATTTCAGCCTTCCTCGGTCATTCTCGAGCTGGAAGATTTCCTGGCCGAAGGTGCCAGAGAGTCGCTACCTGCTCTCTGGATTTCGGATGCTTACAAGAATCGTCCTGTGCTGGATCCTCTGCATGTTAGTGTCTTAAAGGAACGATGGCACAGTGAGATACGAAGCGGCAACCCACTGGATGAGCCACTACAGGAAGTGAGTCTTTATAGAAAAAGCTATAGGGCCCATCAGCTGGCTCGAATATTTACAGAGCCACTGCGTGCCTTTCTTGAATTCAAGCTAAATGCCTATCCGCTGAGGAAGGAAGATTCTGCAGATGTGTCGGATGAACCCTATCGACTGATCTCCCGGGAAAGGAAAAACCTGAAGTACCTGCTTCTGGGGTTGGCGCCGCATTATCTGGGACAGAGATCCAGATATCGCGAGCTCCTGGAAGAATGCTACAGCAATGAGATGGCCCGTGGGGCTGCACCTGCTGACTTTTTCGCAGAACTGGACCGAGAGTCAATAGTCCGCAGTCAGCCATTTCTGGCCCTGGAGAATCCAGATCTTGTAGCCCTTCAGGATAAGGGACTCTATATTTCATCTCTACGACCTCCAATCCAACCGCTGCCTTTCATGCAGATGACTACGCCTCTGTCCCTGAGGGGCATGGAATTCCATTTTACTATTCCTTTTTATTCCGAAGCCAGCAAGACCTTTCTGTTCTCTGGAACCGGAAGGGTGGATGCCAGTGGATTGACTGTTGCATTCTTGAATCTTCTTTTCTTCGCCTTGCATCGGGGGCTGGAGTTGAATCATCAAGTGCATTTCATTTCCCTGGCCGGCGAAGGAAAGGTGGAGAGCTTCCATTTAAGAGTCCCGCTCGCTGAGCTACAACAAATGGCGGAATATATTTGCGATGAGTTGCAGTTCTATGGCCCGCTAATGTTTTACGAAGCTTTTCAGCAGGAAGAAGAAATGACCGATCTTCACCTGGAAGAGTTGCTTCTGGATTCCTGGCAGGAGTTACAGGACTCTTCGCATCCCGTACTTGGAATGGTCATGGAAAAACTGGATGCCAGCCAACTTATGGAGTTGATCCTTCAGTCCAGAAACCATCCATCGGATGAGTCAGCTCTAGAGCGCAGAATTCAGATGCGAAGTAGAATCGAAGAGGTCTGGCAATGACTGATCGCTTCTGTGATCCCTATGATCCGGCTTTTCTGGGAAGCGGTCACCATCGCATTATCGAGGCATCCGCGGGCACTGGCAAGACTCACTTTATAGAGGAGCAGGTGCTTTTCTGGATATTGCATGGCGCGCATCTTCAGGGCAGCGAAAAACATAAGGTACCTGAGATTCATGAGGTTCTGGTTCTAACCTTTACAGAAAAGGCCACCGGAGAGCTAAAAATTCGGATTCGACAGAGACTGGCCAGGTTTGTGAAGGAAGGAATTGAGAGTCTAACTGTTCGATTGCCGGCCGGAGCCGATGAATTGGAAATGCGAAAAAGGGCGAATCGAGCTTTGAAGCGCTTTGATTCTGCCTGTATTTTTACCATTCATGGCTTCTGTAATCATATAATTCGCACCACCGGTCTGGCCGGGGATGCGGACTTTAAGATCGAACAGAACGATTTACTTCGTCAGGAGGCTCTTGCAGAGACAGTCCGAAAATACCTTCTGAGCTGGTTCGAACACCGACTCCCTCTTGCTCTGAGCATATCCGGATTCTTCGATTACAGGAGAGGCTATAGCTCAGAGAGCTTTGCCTTTGATCAGCAATTGCTCAATCTTCTGGAGCATATTCGCGAAGAGGGACTGCCCCTGGATTTTTCGGACGGCAATGTCTCTAACCTGTCATCCGGGGTAGAGATACTATCGGAATCAAAAACAGAGCCAAAACAAGAATTAGAAAAAGGGCCAGAAACAGAATCCGACGCAGTGCCAGAATCAGAAACGAAGCCAGAGCCAGAATTGGATCGAGAGCCAGAAGCGCAGGATCTCTTTCAGTACTACGAGCAAAACAGCACAAATCCTGGAGCTACATCCACCGAAGCTTCGGAAACCACTGAACCGGCTATTCGTGCACGAATCCAGGATCTAAATCAGAGAATAATGGATCTGGATCAGAGTCTGCTCTTTGCAGCCTCAAGACTAAAAGAGAAAATGGACGCTCACTGGTTGCAGGGGCCTCCAGGAAAGGAGGGAGTTCTATACCAGGATATCTTTGCGGCCAGAAAACAGTTCAATACTCGGATTAGAAGTGTTTCTCTTCCATGGCTGGAATCCATTCGTCAACTTCTGGAATATCTATTGGATAATGTTCCGACAGAGTCGGCAAATCTCTGGCCCCTTTTCCAGAGTGCAGGGGAGCAGTCGGTCCAGAACATGGGTCCTTCTATAGATCCATCCTGGGAGAAGGTGGATTCTGCAGCAGGTTTCTTCTTGCTGGAATTGATTGAGCTCTGGGAGGCCATGGTCCGCCTTTCCCGGCCGTTCTATGAGCGATTCATGGAACTGTGCAGTCTTCAGGTGGACCACATTACTGCGCAATGGAAGCGAAATAACCGTAGCCTCGAATTTCAAGATCTGCTTCGCTTTGTGGATCGAGAGGTTCGGCGACAGCCGGAGTTACCAGAATTACTCCGGGGCAGATTTCCATTCGCAGTCATTGATGAATTCCAGGATACAGATCCTGTTCAATGGAGTATCTTCAAACACATCTATCTTGTTCCAGACCCGGGAGCTTCCATCACTGTTGTGGGGGATCCCAAGCAATCCATCTATGGATTTAGAGGCGCAGACATCTCTGCATACGGAATGGCCCAGCAGGCCATTGTTCAAAACGGCCTGGAAGGAAGATTGGCTCTGAGTTACCGATCTTCTCCCGGATTACTATCTGCATTCGATGCTTTCTTTTCTCATAAGAACTGGTTCGGGGATCTCTATCACTCTGTGAAGGCTGCACCGGAAGATAAAAGAAAATGGAAATGGGAAGGCGAGCCAGGTGCCCCTCCCGTAGAAGTTCATGATTTGAAAGATGCCGGGAATCAGACCTATCGGATGTTTGAAACCGGTCGGATTATTGCTGGCGATATTAGAAACATTGCAGGCAAACTGAATCTCCTGGAAAGGGACAAATCCAGAACCCTGGTTTACGAAGATCTGGCTATTCTTGTATCCAGAAACCGGGATGCCAGACTTATTGAAAGAGTCCTGCGAGAGCGATCCATTCCCTGCAGTATCTACAAGGAAGCCGGGCTTTACACCAGTGTTCCTGCCTATGAATTCCTGGTTCTACTTCACAGTCTTAGAGATCTAAACCGTCATTACAGACAGCTACGTCTCACTTCTTATTTCCCGGCTCCGGTGGTTTCCGTGGCCTCCCTGGCTGAACCAGGCTCGGACCATCCGGTGGTTCGCATTCTGGATCAACTGCGAGAGCTGGCTCTGGGCGGTCGCTGGGCCAATTTCTTTCGCGAATTAATGGAATCCACTTTCGTTCTACAGAAGCGAGAATCCAATCATCTCTACGAAGCTCGCATCTCGGTAACTCTACAATTGCTGGAGGAATTCTCGGAGTATGCTCTTGGCTATGGCTGCAGTCTGGAAGAATTGATTCAGTATGTTCAGCGGGCCGCCTATGGCGCCGAAGTGCAGCAGGATTTAATGAGGCGAAAGAGGGAAAACCCTGGAGTTTCGATCATGACTATTCATGCAAGCAAGGGTCTGCAATTTCCGGTGGTATTCAGCGCGCTGCAATTTACCGGAAAGTCCGGGGCACCGGAAATACTCAGGTACCAGGGAACGGAAGGAATGAAGCTCAGTCTGAGTCATGATGAGCAGAGAGTAGAGCTGCATAAACTGGAAAGCCTGAACGAGGATAGGCGTCTGGCCTATGTAGCTTTTACCCGAGCTGCTCTCAAACTCTATGTATATTTCGTTTCGGATGCAAAAAGCATTCATCCTCTACAAAAGGAAGTGCTGGAACCGATCTTCTCGCAGATCCAGGAGACGGAATCGGCGAAGGAGCTTATTCGATTTAGAAATGCCCCTTCTGCAGGCATCGATGCAGAGGAAACTGCCCCCAGTATTTCAGAGGCACAGCAGGACTTTCAGATTGATTCCCCATCGCTGCGGCTGGATTTCGAAAGGAAAGGTATTCATTCATTTAGCAGTCTCATCAGTCGCATTGGTTCGAGTCTGGAAAGTCGGTCACTGCAGGAAAAGCTGCAGGAAATGCTCTCTCCTGCAAGGATACCGGCCACCAATGCAGACAGTGCTGAAGTGTCCGCTTCATCTTCGGAAGAGCTTCCGGCGGGCATCGATTTTGGCCTGATGGTACATAGCATACTGGAAGACATAGACTTTGCTTCGGTAGATGAGGAGCTTCGAGCCATCGTAATCCGAAGGGCCCGGCAATACTTTCCGGAAAGGGCAGAGAATACTGGCTTTATCCAGGCTCTGGAAACAATGATTCAAAATACTTTGAGTGCCGCTCTTCCTGGCTGCGATATGCCTCTAGCAGAGCTGTCCGCGACGGATCGGCTGGCAGAGATGGAGTTCTTTCTGTCATCGGATACGGCAGAGATTCAACGGATTTCTGGAATTGATCCCGGCCAATACAGCGAAATCTATTTGAGAGGTTTCGTGGATCTTATCTTTCGCAAAGATGATCGCTACTATCTACTGGACTGGAAGACGAATCGGCTGCCTTCCTATGATTCAGAGCAGTTACAAAAGGAAATGAAACATCACCGGTATGATGTTCAGGCTAGAATCTATTTTCAGGCTATGCGAAAGTGGCTGGAATCTGTGATCCCTGGCTTTGAACCTGCGCTGCATCTCGGGGGGGCTTACTATCTATTTGTCCGTGGAATGCAACCAGGATCGCCCGAGGGGATACTCTATCTGAGCCCGGAGGAACTTGATGTCTGAACATCCCTGGGTGGAGCGATTTCGTGAAGAGGGCTGGCTGGATCTGCATCGCTTGCAGCTCTGCGATGATCTGGTGGAAATGGGACATGCTGGCGATGCAGGCCTTTTCTGGATTCTAACGTTACTTCTGGCAAACTCTTCGGGAAGCCTGTGTGTCCCCGTGGCTGGAGACTCCAGCCGAATTAGAGAGATCCTGGGTAATTCTTTGCCGGAGGAGGGTCTGAACTGGTGGCTGGATCAGGCCATTCCATTCGCTGATTTCGCTCCCGGTAGCATTCTGCAGGAGTCCAGTTCAGGCGAAGTGCCCTTTGTTCCCTTGATTTGTAAAGACGGCTTTCTCTTCTTTCAGGCGCACTTCTATTACCGGCAGAAATTCCTGGAATCTGTTGAAAGACGATCCGGACATTCCGGGCTGCTGAACGAGTCCACAGTCCTGAATGGTCTCAGTAAAATGCTGGATGAGGGATCAGAGCTTACACCGGAGCAGCTCTATGCGGTGCTATTAGCGGGAGCTCTGCCACTGGCATTGATTACCGGTGGTCCGGGTTCTGGAAAGACTTCTACTATTTATGCCATACTTAAACTGGCATTGCGCTGCGGCATCCAGCCGGATGAGATTCGCATTGCCGCACCCACCGGACGGGCAGCCAGTCGAGTACTGGAAAGCCTGGAACAGAGGGCACGAAGGGAAGGCAATCCGGACTCAGGGGAGCTTTCTCTGGAGGAGTCCCTCAGAAAGGTGCAAAGCAGTACCATACATCGATTGCTGGGAGTCAGTACCGCTGGCTACTACCACGATGCAAACCTGCCTCTTCCGGCTCGTCTGATCATCGTGGACGAATTGTCCATGGTAGATGTTACTCTGATGGGAAGGCTTCTGGAGGCTGTGAATCCGGAAAAGACGACGCTTGTTCTACTGGGGGATCCAGATCAGCTACCTTCGGTGGAGGCCGGTGCCGTGATCCAGGATTTTCTGCGGCTGGAAGATGTGGACTCTGCCGGGAAGAAAGCCAGTAACATCTATTCCAGTTTGCATCAGAAATACCCCCATCTTCCCCGGGCAATGGAAACGCATCCCTGGTTTTCCGTCTTTCTTCAAGGCAGCCATCGCTTTGGCGGCGAATTGATGGATTTTGCTGGCTGGTTGCGAAACGGAGAACTCACAGAAGAATCGCTCCAGAATCGATCCGTATCCAATTCCCTGGATAATCTTCTGGAAGGTGAGGGAGTTGTATTCATTGATTCAGACGAGGTAGCTCTATCCCTTCTATTGATGCAGTGGTTTCAAAACGTTGATGCACAACTGTTTGACCGAGACCTGGATCCAGCAATGGCTTTCCATAATTTGAATCGTTCCCGGATCCTCAGTCCGTTACGCAAGGGTCCATTCGGAGTGGAGTCGGTGAACCGGGCCTGCAGTCAGATCATTATGGATCGGTTTTCGCCTGCCGGCAATGCGGACTGGTTTTCCGGGATGCCGGTCATGCTTCATAGAAACGACAATGTTCGCAGGCTCTACAATGGAGATACCGGCATTGTAGGACCATCTGGCGGAGAGCTACTGGGATTCTTCCCTTCTGTTTCCGAAGCCGATAACAATGATCCAAAAGAAACCTCTCTTCGCAGCTTTCAGAGGGATGCTCTACCGTCAAACGAGCCTGCCTTTTGCCATACCATCCATAAATCTCAGGGATCTGAATACGATGTGGTTCTAAATTTGCTCGGCCACAGCGATAGACAGAGATTGAATCGTGAGCTGCTCTATACAGCTCTGACCAGGGCGCGCAAGAAATGCATTCTGTATGGTAAGGCTTCTGAAATCGCTGAAGCATCCCGCACCAGGCTTGTGCGCGAAACCGGACTGTCCTGATCTTTCGGGCACGTTTCTCCAGGTGTATTGCATCGAAGCAACGAGCCAGGTTCGGATTATTTACCAGGCTCTCACCGTTCTTCAGACGATTTATGATGCTCCAGGCCATTCGCCAGGATTCTAGCGATTCATTATGCGCCAGGCCATTCGCCAGGGTTCTAGTGATTCATGATGCGCCAGTCCATTGGGAGTGCTTCGCTGTGGAATGGCTGCTTTTAATATAGCTGATGGGTGCGGGAAAGTGTGTAGGTGCCTTCCTGAATTCTGGATACCAGAGTGCTGGCCTCCACCGGAGGACTGAACAGAAATCCCTGGCAACGAATGCATCCCAGATCGCGCAGGATCTCAATTTGAGATCGACTTTCCGTTCCTTCGGCTACAACGGTTAGCTTCATATTCTTGGCCATATCGATCATGGATTTAACGATGGCCTGGTTTCTGTGGTTTTCTGGCAGACCGGAAATAAAGCTTCGATCGATTTTGATTCCTGTGATTGGAAAGGCTCGAATGGCAGAAAGAGATGAATAGCCGGTTCCAAAGTCATCCAGACTGATGCGAAGATTGCGCGCTCTCAATCGGGTCATCTGGGTTTCTGCAATCTGAAAATCAGAAAAGAGAGCCGTTTCTGTAATCTCAAGTTCCAGAAATGGTTCATCCTCTTCGAACTCTTCCAGAAGCTTTCCAATCTTTTCCACCAGATGAGGATCGCGAAACTGAGCCGGCGAAAGGTTGATGGCGATGGGCAGGGTCCGTCCCAGTTTTGCTTTCCATTCCTTTTCCAGCCTCAAGAGCTCCTTGAAGAGAAAGTCCCCCAGATCCAGAATGCTGCCGAAATGCTCTGCCACAGGAATAAAGTTTCCAGGAGATACTTCCCCTTTGTCCGGATGATTCCATCGCATCAGCGCCTCAAAGCGAAAGACTTCCTGTGTAAGTACGTTGAACTCAGGCTGAAACACCAGACGGAACTGACCTTGATTCAGAGCGCTGTATATCTCCTGGTGTAACTTGAGCGTGTTTCGGCTTTCGCGAACCATCTCTTCCGAGAACTGGAGAATCTTTCCCGGCCCCTGCTGTCTGGCCTGGTCCTGAGCAATTTCGGCGCTGTTAAATAGCTGTTCAAATGAACCACCATCCAGCGGAAAGAAGGCCATACCACCATGCACTTCTCGTATCCAGGTGTGGTCTCCAATGGTAACATTGCTGCCCACGCACTGGGCCAGGCGATGAGCCAGTTTCATGGCCGAGTCTGTATCTGGAATACCTTCCAGAAGTACGCCAAATACATCGCTATCCAGCCTGAAAAGAGTACCATTGTCCGGCAGTTGCTCCTTCAAGGCCCTGGACAGTTCCTGAAGATATAGATCCCCGCCACGAAATCCCAGTTGTTCGTTAATCTCTTTGAATCGCACAATATCGAATACGAAAAGACCCAGAAGCTCATTCTTTTGCTGAGCATCTTCTATGGCACGACTGAGGATCTGTTCAAAACGTTTACGATTTGGCAGACCGGTAACAGAATCAAAAATGGAAATACTGCGAATGCGCTTTTCCGCTTCTCTTACTTCAGTAATATCTTCCTGCACTACAGAAAGGTATCGAATCTGTCCTGTATCGTTTTCAATGGGAGTCACCGTCAAAAATGCGATTCGACTGCTACCCTGGGAAGAACCCTCCATGATTTCGCCAGTCCAGACTCGTCCGCTAAGTAGTGTTCGCCCCAGGGCTTCCTGGTAATCTCGGCCTGCCAGATAGGGAATTTCTGACACTGGCTTTTGAAATAGATCAGCAGTGGCAAGCTCACTTCTTTCCTGAAAAGCTCGATTGCTCCATACCATGCGCAGTAAATGATCCACAACGAAAATAACGTTCGCAGCAGAATCCATGGCCCTGGAAAACAATTCCAGACGCTCCTTTTTTAGAGAGAAGCTAATGCTCAGCGAAAGTCGCTCCGTTATTTCGTCCAGCTCCGTAAGCACATCGTCTCTGAATCCCTGGCTATCTTCGGAGTAGAGACAGAAAACGCCTATGGATCTGCGATCCACCACAAGGGGAAAGGCCACTGCCGACTTCAGGTTATGGGTAAACATGGCCACAGCCCAGGGGCCCATATTCATCTCCGGTTGATCGGATCTATAAACCTGCTGAAATCGAATGGCCCGGCCGGCAGGTCCTTCTCCGGCAACGCTTTCATCCCACCGAACACTGAGATTTCGAAGATATTCCTTTCTGGGACCTGCATGGGCTGCGATGCGAACACTGAAGTCCGGCTCCGCCACTCCTATCCAGCAAAGCGGCAGTCCATAGATCTCCTGAAATCTATGGCACAGAAAGTGAAAAATCTGATATTGAGATTGCTCGTTAATGATCATTTGATCCAGATCCTTCAGGGTTCTCTGAATGCGATCCCTGCGGTAAGATCTGGTAATGTCGGTGAGTTCGAATCTGCGGCCGGCAGTTCCTCCGGTAACCTCGGAAGGATTTCGATAAAAGCACCGAATGCGAAATGCCTTCTGATCAGGGCTCATGCCGGATGCCTGCCACAGAGAAAGCACTTCTGGAGGAGCAGGGCCTCCAAGGTTTGCGTCTATAATCTGCGAAACCTCGGGAAAGAAGTCCTGAATATACTGGTTTAGAATTCTTTTCTTTTCCAATCCGGCAATCTCGATGAATCGATCAGATACGAAATCCACCTTTCCGGAGGCATCTGTTTCTGCCAGACCCGTGGGCAAGCTTTCGATGATGTTTCGCAGCTTATTTCTGGAGTCCTGCAGTCTGCTTCGGCTGGCTTCCAGGCTTCTTGCATACAAATATACAAGAACAAATAAGATGAACGATGAGATGGTAACGTAGGCCAATCCCTTGATTGTTTGCAGCTTGCTGATTGCCACTGGATCGCCTACCTCTGACAGAGCTATCTTATCTGACAGAAGTATCCAGAGGCAGCTCAAGATGAAGTAGATTAATGGAATATAGAATATGCCCCTTAATTCGCGTTTCATCTTGTTTTAACTCTCATTCACTTATCCGGGCTTTCTTTAAAATGGAATGTGTCAGGAACGCCTGGAGAATCTTGAAATAAGCGGAGTCATTGGCAACAACACAATTAAAAATATGATGAGTCCCAGAAGCGAAGACCCCCCTGAAGAAGTACTGCCACCGGCATATAGAATCCATAGAGCAAGTAGAATGCCACCCAGGGCTTCACCTGCAATCAATCCGGAACTATAGAGTAAGGGATCCCCGGCCCATTTCCGCACTTTCTCCCAACGACTCTTCGAATTGGCAGAGGATTCCGGGCTATCCGTTACTGTCCCTGAACTCCATTTCCTGTGAGCATGGTACAGGATACCTCCCAGTAAAAGAGGAGTGGAAACGCTTAGAGGCAGATACATTCCCACAGCAACCGGCATTATAGGTATGCGATATAGACCGTAGCGATTCCAGAAGAACAGAATAGCGCCTAGCAACGTTCCTACTGAGATCATGAAGACCGGCAGGGGGGCATCGGAAAACATACTGCTGGCCAGGGAGGCAAACAGGGTAGCCTGAGGAGCCTTCAGCAAGCCTTCATTTCCTATGCCGTAGGTTTCGTGTAGTAGCTGAAGCACCAGCGCGAAGATGGGAGCGCTGATAGCCACGCCCAGTATTTCTGCAATCTGCTGTTTATATGGATGGGCTCCGATTAATGAACCTGTGCGCAGATCCTGGGCAATGTCGCCTGCAGTGGCTGCGGCGCAGCAGATCATTCCCGCTACCAGTAACATGGCCAGTACACCGTGCTCGCCGTCCATAAAGGGAATGAGGATCAATCCTGTAAGCAGAAGCACCGATAGAGTGATCCCTGATACCGGAGAATTGGAGGAGCCCACCAGTCCTACAAGATACGCGGCCACCGCCACCACCGGTAGCGAAAGCAATAGCACCCAGAATAACAGAGGTATGGCCATCCATCCGTTCATTTGAACAATTAAGAACCCTGCGATGCAGGCAGTGAAGACTATCAGAATAGAAATCATCCAGGAAGGTAGATCTCGTTCTGTGTCCGAATCATTTGAAGAGATCATCCTTGTTTCATTGTTGGCAGCCAGGGACTGTTCATTGGATCCATTACCGCTGCCCTGGCTGTCTTCGCCAGCTGCGCTTTCAGAAAAGGTATCCGTGCTCTCCGGGCCTTCTAAAGTAGGACTGGAAGATACTTTCTGGCTTTCTTCCTGGACAGGATCGGCAGACCCGGGCAGATTCTCTTCGTGCTCCGGTGCTCTGGATTCAGGAAGCGGTATTTCATGGAAGGCCTCTGGATTCGCTAACTCCGGTCCCTTATCGTTGTGGCTTATTTCTTTGCTGCTTTCGGTAGAAGGGCCCTTGATTAAGGAGCGGATACGAAGCTTGAGAGTTTCAAGCGAAATGCTCTTTAGAACGGAGGAAGCCAGAAGCAGCGATTCTACAGTTCCAATAAGCATCGCTCCTACGCCTGCGAATCTACCATGCGAAGACCAGAAGCTGAATACCTGGGGTTCCAGGGAAGTGGCCGGATTGATGGGACCGAATAGAGGAAGAATAATCATCCAGGTGATGATGCCTCCCAGAAAAACCATGGCCGCTATGCGAAACCCCACGATGAATCCTACTCCGGCCAGAGCTGCCGAAAAATCCAACCCCAGATAACCGGCTCTTCTGCCCGAGGCGGAAAACGGAATCACCGAATACATGCTGGCTTTTACAAACAGTGAAGTAATAAACTTGAATAGGATTCCCAGGCTCATACCGGTAAAGATGGAGCCGGCCTGGCCGCTATCTCCGGTCTTTAGAACCAGCGCACAGGCTTCCCCTTCCGGATAGATTAGATCCTGTTTCAATTCCGGACGCTGTTGCTCTTTGGAGATGAAAGGCTTTCTAAACGGAATTAGAAATAGAATACCCAGCATACCTCCGGAAAATGCCACCAGGGTGGTAGGCCAGAACTCAAAGTCATGCCAGTTCTCCGATATGATCAATGCCGGTACTGTAAATATGACGCCGGCCGCCAGAGACTCTCCAGCGGATGCCATGGATTGAACGATATTGTTTTCCAGAATGCTTCCGGACCTGAGTACTTTCCTCAAGAGAAACATGGAGATTACCGCAGCAGGTATGGAGGCAGACACCGTCAGGCCAGCATATAGACCCAGGTATGTATTGGCGGCCCCCAGTACAACTGAAAGCAAAAGTCCCAGCAGGACTGCACGAAAGGTAAATTCCCGGGTTTTCAACGGGGATGATATTGGTTTTCAGGAAGAGGAAATCAAGATAATTGCGAAAAGCGCCGGAATCATAGCAGGAAAAAGAATGCTTCCTGGGAAAGGAAGCTGTGAAAAGAGGTAACATCTTTGTAGAAAAAATGACCAATGTAGTATGAATCGATATTCATTTATCAGTCATGGGGCCCCCACCATGGTTCTGGATCAGGAAAGGGGAAAGGAATACACCGAATGGGCTCGGTCCAGCAAGGGAGCAGATCTTGTGCTTGTGATTTCAGCTCACTGGGAAACGGAACGTATCTCGCTGGGCACTGCACAACCCGGAGAATTGATATACGATTTCTATGGATTTCCCGAAGAATTATATCGCATCCAGTATCGGGCACCTGGAGCTCCGGATGCGCGAAACTCCCTGTATAGCTTCCTGACGGATTCAGGTCATTCGGTGGATTTAACAGACCGGGGTTGGGACCACGGTGTCTGGACTCCTCTATACTGGCTATTTCCGGATGCCAGCGTTCCGGTACTGCAGATCAGCATTCCTGCCTGTTCCACAGCAGAGCTCTTTTCCCTGGGTCAGAACCTGGCTCGCTGGATGCAGACTCATAATCGTGTGTGGCTCATAGGAAGCGGCGGACTTACTCATAATCTTCGCGCCATCGATTTTTCCGGGAGTATGCCGGTTCCGGAACCAATGCAGGAATTTCAGGATTTTATCAAGAACTGCCTGGAAAACCAGGATTACGATTCCATTCAGAAGTATCGAGAAGCAGCTCCTCATGCATCCATCAATCATCCATCTCCCGAGCATTTTCTGCCCCTGATCGTGGTTGCAGGTGCGGCCAGCGAAGCAGGGATGAACAGGCCGGTTTACGTACTGGATGGTTTCGAATTCGGGTCCCTTTCAAAAGTAGCCATCGATTTTCGCCCCAACTGAGGTGGATGGATTTAAATAAGAAAGTCGGACGGAATTCTGAGGTCTCTGACAATCTGGTCTCATACGAAACTTCGGCTGTAAGGAAGCTCTGGCAGTTATGGAGTCCCGGCTTTCATTTCGGTACTGCTATTTGCCCGCAAATGGTTGAATGGCAATTCGATGCTCAAATGTTCGTTTCTGACCGGGTTCCAGGATGGGCACGTCCCATTGTCCTCTGGAATGCATGAACAATGCATTGGTGGGAGCGGTCATGGGCTCCAGGCATACGAATCGCTCGGAAGGAGGACTGTATACAATACCCACAGGAAAATCTTCCCCGCAATGAAGGTCGATGCTCAGATCCGGACGAATCAGGCGAAACACAGGATCGTCACCCTGTAATTCTGTGAATACTGTATCGAACTTATGATTACCCAGCACCAGATCATCATGGTCCGGCCACTTCGCACTTACAGATACAGTGGAACCATCCGGCAGGTACTGGTTGTCCAGCGTTAAAGAATTTCTAGCCGGTATGGACAATCGAATGTCGTTTCGATCAAAATGGCCCAGAGAGAAATATGGATGAAATCCAGGGCAAACCGGAAAGGGATTTCGGTCCCGGTTTTCAACCTCCAGCAAAATTCGCATTTCCTTTTCCTGCAATTCGAAGGTGAGAAAAAGCGCCTGGGCGAAAGGAAAATTAATGCGAATGGCCGGATCGGATTCAATATTAAACTCAAATAGAGCCCTTGCGAAATCCCTGGAGGCGTTTAGATCCTTTAGACTCCATGAGCTGCTCTTAAGAATCAATCCATGTATGGGTAATCCATTTCCATCTCTGTAGATCTCTTCGCCGGCCAGAGGAAACTCCTTGCCGCGAAAGGGAATGAGATCCTTCTCCAGACGATTGGCCCAGGGATAAAGGAGCGGAATGCCCGCCAGATCCTTGCTGGCACGGTAATGATTCAAATTAAAAGGAAAATGAATCAGTTCTTCGCCCATGTAGCGAAGAGAAAAGCAGGTGCATCCAATTTCAGGACAGATCTCTGCTTCAATGGATTCATCCGGCCCGGCGAGATAAACGGATGTAAGTTCTTCCTCCCCCGGAGCTACAGCAGTGCCCGGAAGTCTTAGCTTTCTGTGTTCTGCATTAAACATTGCGATTCTGGTTAACTGTGTGGACGAAGCTTCCAGGTGAAAGACAGCAAGATGATGGCCAGCATCATACACACGGCGATGGCAGAAAGAGAGGCATGCCATCCATAGTTCTCGGCAATCCAGCCCAGACCTGTGCCCTGCACGGCACGGCCTGCATAACCAAACAGGCCAATAAAGCCTGCGGCCGCCCCCACTGCTTTTTTTGATGTAAAATCCAGGCCGGCCACACCCAGCAGCATTACCGGTGGATAGATGAAAAATCCTATGACCCCGAAGAAGAATAAGTCGAGATACAGATGCCCTGGCGGAATCATCCAGATGGCTATGACGGAACCAAGTATGGGAATCAGACAAAGAAGTGAAACCATACCGCGTCTACCACCCAGTCGATCCGATAACCAGCCAACCAGCAAGGTAGAAAAGATACCGGCTACTTCAAAGATGGTATTGCTGTTTCCTCCTTGCAGTAACGTAGCACCTTTTTCCTCGGCAAGATAGGTAGGTCCCCAGTCCAGGAGACTGTATCTACCAATGTATACAAAAAAATTACACAGCGCGAAAAGCCACAGAGCCGGGTTGGTAAGGATGTAGTTAAAGAACAGTTCCTTTGTAGTAAGCTCCCTTTCTGGATCATCCACTTCCGGATGGTGCAATATTTCCGGCTCATGATCATTGGTTCCGCTTTCTTTATATGATTTTCCTGAAAAATCCAGCGCGCGATTCGGATGCTGCTTGATGTAGGATTCCACCGGAGGAAGTCCCACGGACTGCGGAGTATCTCTTAATCGCCAGATCAAATAGGCAGCGCCAATCAGGGCAATGACTCCGGGAACTATGAATGCATTTTCCCAGCCATAGTTCTTGGCCAGATAGCCGGATAAAGCGCCAATGGTTGCTCCTCCTACGTTATGTGCAATGTTCCAGACTCCGAAAATCGTTCCTCTTTCGCGCAATGCAAACCAGTGACCCAGACTTCGCCCGCAGGGGCCCCAGCCCATGCCCTGAAAGAATCCGTTCAGAGACCAGAGAAATAGATGCGCATGGTAATCCTCGGCCATTCCAAACAAAAAGTTACAGATAGCACTTAGAATGAGACCTGTGGCCATAAACACTCGTGGATTGCTACGATCCGACATCCCCCCCATGATGAATTTGCCCATGCCGTAGGAAATGGCTGTTGCCGTAATGATGGTTCCCAGCATGGTCTTGTCATAGCCCATCGCTTCCCCGAAAGCAGCCTGGGCCGGAGCCAGGTTATTCCGCACCAGATAGAAGGTGGCGTAACCGAGGAAGGTAGATTCCAGTATCTGCCATCTCATCCATGGATACTTTTTCTCCATTTCTTCGGGAGGCAGGGCAGTGGTGGCTGGGGCTGGAGCATAGAATCGTTTGAATGAGCGCTCCAGGGCTTTAAAGGGGTTCACAGACTCTTGAAAGGCCTCTTCTGGTTGATGTGTCAAGAAAAACCGGGTGAATTGACTTGACTGAGTCATGCCCTGTAGGCGTTTTCCCAGAGATCTATGGCGCGCAAGAAACAGGAATCCATACCTCTGGATGACATTGAACTATTGAATATTCACAATTACCCGGAATCCTATCCTAAATCCGTGGTAAACCAGGTAAGAAACAACCGAATAGCGCAAAAGCGTCTGGAAGAGCTACTGAGAGATATGCCGCAAAGAGGCAGACGAAAAAGAAGTGAGGCCGCTTTCCAGGTAGATGAACAGGCTCTGGAAGAGATGAAATCAGATTCTACGCCGCCGGAGCAGGGTAAGGGTGGATTCTTTCGAAGGGGTAAATCGTGAGAGAGTTGCGCATCGCACTTCTCGGCGCTGGAACTGTAGGTCGTGGACTTATTGAATTAATACAGAATCGTGCTCAGGCGCTGCAAGGAAGAACCGGCACTTCGATTAAGATTGTGGCTGTGGCCGATCGATCCCATGAGCGCAAATCGTTCCTGTACAACCAGGAATTTCATGTTTCCAATGATGCCAGGGCCGTAATTGAGCGCGACGATGTAGATGTTGTTGTTGAACTGATTGGGGGACTGGAGCCGGCACGAGAATGGATACTCCATGCATTAAGAAGCGGTAAACATGTGGTGACCGCGAACAAAGCCTTGCTGGCCAATCATGGGGCTGAAATCTTCGCACAGGCGCATCAGGCAGGTGTTGAGATTGGCTTTGAAGCAGCCGTGGCCGGCGCCCTGCCTGTGATTCGTAACCTGCGTCGTGTATGGGTAGGAAGCGACATGCATGAAATGTTTGGCATCCTGAATGGTACCTGTAATTTCATTATCACGCGAATGCAGAAAGAGGACATGGCCTATGAAGATGCATTGAAGATTGCCCAGGAGAAAGGATTTGCAGAAGCAGATCCTACCTTCGATGTGAGCGGTCGCGATGCAGCCCAGAAACTGGCCATTCTTTCAACACTTGCCTTCGATCATCTGGTGCAGGAATCGGACATTCGAGTAGAAGGAATTACTGAACTGAGCCCCCTGGATCATGCCATGGCCATGCGGATGGGCAAGGTAATTCGACTGCTGGCAGTGGCCAAAAAAAAGGACGATGGTTACCATCTGCGAGTGCATCCGGCTCTGATTTCTGCCAAACATTTGCTGGCTTCAGTGGAAGAAGAGAACAATGCATTGTTCACCGATGATCCATTCTCTGGACCCACAATGATTGTGGGACGCGGTGCGGGAGCCTATCCTACCGCCAGTGCAGTTCTAAGCGATATCGCAGCCATAGCTCGAAATCCGCAGGGCGAACCGGAGGTCTGGGTTTCCGGAACCGATAGTCTACAATGTGCCAGCGATGCCAGCTATCGATTCTATCTTCGGTTCAGGACCCTGGATCGTGCTGGAGTTCTGGCTGCCATATCAAAGGTGCTTGCAGATCATGAAATCAGCATTGCCACCATGCATCAGGAAGAGGGGCCGGAACCAGTTGACGTTGTAATCGTCACTCATGGAGCCAGGGAAAGCAAGCTGGCCGGTGCGCTGAAGATTATCAATGACATGGAGATTGTAAGGGCTCCTACAGTGGCACTGCGCCTGGAGGAACCCGGACAGGGTTAGATTTCAGCGGCATGCCGGCTGCAGAATTTCATCTGGCGCATCACGTTCTGGAAGGAAACAGTCACGGGGATCTGTTTCTGGATCTGGGCGAGGAAACACTGGCTACATATGAAATAGAAGAAAATGATCTGGATGCGATCAAACAATTGGTAGATGATATTCCGTATCCGCATTTCTTTCTAATCAGCGAAGAGAGTAATCCATCTGGAGAAGTCTGGCCTGCGCATAGAAAATCGGACCATAGAAAAAAGTATCTTTCCTATGAAGGTCCTGTATCCAATCGAGGGCATCTGTATTCTGTTTTGAAAGGTAAGCTAAATTTTACTTTTCCGCTGAAGCCGTTGCCAGAAAAACTGTGGTTCGGGGTACATGCCGGCCAGGAGGGCACCAGGCCATAAGGAGTATGAGCCCGATGGGCGATCCAGAAAGTGGAATGTTTTTTACCCTTTGGAGTATTTGATGATGTTTTCCTCGTCCAATCAACCAGATGACAGCGGAGTTCAGCATGGAGCTTGAGTTCCCGGAACTCAAAGTAGCGGTTGAGGAGAAGGAGCTGGGCTCATCGTCCATTCGTGTGGTGAAGCTGGTGGGTCGAATCACCAACACCAACTCTCAAGAATTCAATCGCAAGTTCTACAAGCTTCTGGCAAACTCCAGTCAGATCATGGTGTTCGATTTATCCGAGCTGGACTACATCAATTCCACCGGAGTAGCCATTCTTTTCTCCATTCATTATCGAGCCAGGGAGAACGGAGGACGCCTGGTCATTGGTGGTCTTCATAATTTCCTTAGAAAGGTTTTTGGCTTGATGGATTTACCCCCCGAACTGAAGCTCTACCCGACTCTGGAAGAAGCTCTGGAAGCAACCGAGTCGGACCTCTCCAACTGAACCGGCGGCATCATGTCTGTACCTTTTATTGAACTAAAACGTTTTGAAGATGGATTTCTGGATTCCTGGAATGCGAAAGTAGCGGATCTTTCTGCGAATACTCGCTTCATTGGGGGCCCGGAAATTGAAAACCTGGAAGCTACTCTAAAGCAGGAATGCGGAGTGTCCCATGCCATCGGTTGTGCCAACGGCACCGATGCTTTGCAACTGGCGTTGCGTGGCGCCGGCGTGGGGAAAGGGGATGCTGTTCTATTGCCTGATCTTACATTCTGGGCAACGTTCGAAGCCGTTGTAAATGTAGGCGGCGATCCTGTTACTGTAGATGTATCCGCAGAGGATCTTCAACTTGACTTTGATCTATTTTGCAAGGCCTGCGAAGAGCATAAACCCAGAGCTGCAATTCTTGTTCATCTTTATGGATGGGGCTCATCCAGGATCCAGGATTTCCGCAACTACGCGAAAGAAAAAGGCATTGCTTTGATCGAAGATGGAGCCCAGGCCTACGGCGTAACCTACAATGGGAAGTCCATCTATGAAGGCGCTCAGCTGGCCACCATCAGCTTCTATCCCGCCAAGGTATTTGGTGCGGCAGGGGATGCAGGCGCTGTGCTTACATCCGACGATGAGCTGGCTCACCGAGTGCGAAGTCTGGAAAATCACGGAAGAACTACGCATTATTCCTACGGATTGGTAGGTTGGAACTCCCGAATGGATACCTTTCAGGCAGCCTATCTGAACCTCAGTCATCCACATCTAAAAGCTCGTCTCGAAAGCCGTAGAAAATCGGCAGATTTCTATCGACAGGAACTGGCCAATCTGCCTATCCGGGTGGTGGAAGCTCCGGCCGGCTATGTGGAAAATGGCTATTTGAACGTATTGATTGTTGATTCCGAAAAAAGGCCGCAGCTCGAGGCGGCTCTAAAAGATAAAGGCATTGGCTTTGGAATCGTTTATCCGGGCCCCATGTCCACCCAGGATGCTTCGCCAGATTATCTAAAAGCGCGGGTAGGCGGCGAAACCGCGCAGAGAATTTGTAGCAGCGTCTTGAATCTGCCACTCTTTCCTTATATGAAAGAAGATGAGCTGGCAGAAGTGGTGGACGTAGTGAAAAAATTCTACTCCTGATCACATTCGCTGATTATCAAATTTCGATTCATTGATCCAGGGCACCATTGCTTCAGGATCGATCTGTTTCATGCAACTCTAGCCTCGGCCCTGGCCCTCCTGTGTCGCGCAACAGTATTGGCCACGTAGCCATCCTTTCTTTCCTGCATTGTGGTCCCATGGCGATCCTTTCTCTGCGCCTGCTGATATCTATCGATCCTTTGTCTCCAGCAATCCTTGCGATCCTGCAATTCGGTTCCAATCAGTAGCGAAAATAGTAAATAAAATGGAAGAACAGAGGTGCGGTAAATGTCAAAGAATCGATGCGATCCAGAATACCACCGTGACCCGGAAGCATGGAACCACTGTCCTTAACCTGGATGTCCCGTTTGACCGCAGACAGAGTTACATCGCCTACGAATCCGGAGAATCCAATTAGAAGACCTGCACCCAGAGATTCATACAGATTCAGAGGCGTAAGCAGGGGAGCCAGGAAGTAGGATAATACTACCGTTGTAACCAGTCCACCCAGAAAGCCTTCCACTGTCTTTTTGGGGCTGACCCTGGGAGTTATTGGGTGTCTTCCCAGAAGCTTTCCCCAGATATATTGAGCCACATCGTTGAATTGGGTAAGTAAAAGAAGATACAGCACGAGACCCGGACCGCCGCCTGCAGGATTCTTTTCCTGGGGAAGAACCATTAGAAAGGCACCATGGCTGATGGAGAATACGCAGGTCATAAGCCCCCATTGCAGAGTACCCACGGCCTTCAGGAATCCTCGGGTCTCTCCAATGCTTACCATTGCAAGAGGAAAGAACAGAAAAGCATATACCGGAATGAAAACGATGAACATTCCATACCATCGTTCGTAGACCCAGAAATATTGCAGTGGTATCACCAGAAAGGGCACCCACAGTATCTTACGATCGGGCTTTCGCAGATCAATTAGAGAGAGAAACTCATACAGAGCCAGAACGCTGATTAGCGCGAAGAAAAGAATGCTTAGCTCAATGGTGCTGAGTAGCACGGCGGCGATCAGCCCTACCAGTACCCACCAGGTATTGATTCTTAACCTTAGTTCTGTAAAGTCACTGTCCTTTTTGATTTTCGCCAGTGCAAATGCGACGATGGATGCAAGCACCAGGCCGGCCAGGATTCCGCCAAAGGTATATAGAACGTTGGGGGTTAATGTATTAAAGGTCCATTTCATTCTTGCAGCGCCTTCCTCGCTCGAACTATAACTGTTAGAAGGGACAGGGCTGCCAGAAGTGCAAAGAAAATCTCTGTATAGGGTCGATCCGGACCGCCCAGAGCAAGATAGATGGCCAGAACACTGCACCAGAAAGCACGATCCGATTTTCCCATGGGCCCGTCATATCGACGGCTGGAACCTGTGGCCTGGGAGAGCACTCCCATAAATTCTGTAATAATTGCAAACTTAACAAAGATGACTACCGAAAGCGCAATCCAGGGTTCTACATTTCCATGCTGGATACCATAAAGAGCGAAAGGCAGATAGAGGAAAGCATCGGAAAGAACATCTCCCAGCTCATTCAGAAATGCTCCTGCATGGCTTTTCATATTATGCTCTCGCGCCAGCATTCCATCAATTGCATTGAGGGCCATCCTTAGCAGCAGCAAAACCGGCAGTCCCAGCAAAAATAGTTTTCGCTCCGGAAAATACAGGAAGCGAAAAGCCATATAGGATCCAAATGCAAGCGACAGTAGAAGAGCAAGCACCGTCACCTGGTTGGCCGTTACTCCAATCTTTGCAAGAAACCTGCAAAGCGGCCGGAGAATATCCTGAAAGCGAGACTTTAATTGATAAATGCTTGCCACAAATGGTTAATGAAGCCAGATCAAGGGCAGGTCAATGAAAAATGGGTCTATTTCCTGCAAAGTCATTGGAGTTAAGAAACGGACATTCGGATGCTCTGCTTGTCTTGCCGGGCATTGGGTATGGACCGTCAGGCCGAAGGGCCATGAAGCGATTCTTTCGAAAAGCTGAACTGGATCTATTTGTTCCAGATTACATCCAGCGATCTGGAATCGATGCCAGCGTACAATTTTTACAGGAGTATTCAACTCAGCATCAGCTGGCCCTGTACAGTCGATTATACATATTTTGTTTTATTGCCGGTGGTTATGTTCTGCATCGTTGGATGCAATCGGAGGGTCCTGAAATATCCGGAGTAATTCTGGATCGCAGCCCCTATCAGGAAAGAGCTCCGGCCATCGTAACGCGCCGAATTCCCTGGATTGCAAGGATGCTTCTGGGTGATTTCGTTTTTGAACTGGGAGATGCGCGCTATCCACAGATGTGCGATGCCCTGGAATCTATTGGTCTGAAGCCTGCGCTTATCATTGAAAAGAATCGCACCAATATTATTAAGCTCTTTGCTGCGGACTGTAGAAAGATGGGCCCCATTCAATGGAAGCCAGAATCCTTTGAGTCATCCTTTGCAGATCATTGCTACGTTCCCTATGACCATGACTCTATCTATGCGAATTTTGACTCACTGGCTCCGTATATTCAGTCTTTCATCGGTTCAGGTAGCTTTGGAGATGTAGATCGCAATGCTCCTGAGCCTGGCTAAAACGGAAAACTGTAATGCGAAACAAATACAAATTCTACTCTGAGTCCGCCAATGAATGCAGAGCGGATCATAGAATAAGGCCGGGATCCGGTTTTCTCTTTTTGGAGTGGTTATCTATTGAATCATTTCTATCTGCAGGGCAATCCAGAACGGGGCGGGCCTTTGCATCACTTGTATGCTTTCTTTGTCTATCTCTGGCATCTGGCCCAGGATGTGCCACTATGCTAACTGTATCTGCCTGGAGCGACACAGATCAGGACATTCCATTGATCTATGGTGGAGTCATTACAGACGGTTTCGCCATCCAGGGGGCCATCACCGGAGAGCTGGAATACCCCTTACTGGGAGCCCTGGCCTTGCTGGATCTTCCGTTCAGCGCCATCGCAGATACTATACTGCTACCTGTAACCATCAGCATATACTATTTTCGGCCAGAGCCATATCCTGAGTTGGATTCGCAATAGAGCAGGTGATGGACTCGGCAGTCCATTCTGCAAGGCCTGAATTCTTCCCGGGGAGTGAAGACCGAGGTTAGAGAGTGGCGATGTCCGGGCTGCTTATTTCCTTTCGGTCCTTTGCATGCGCATTATTGGACGAGGTGGCCGCTGCTTTCGATTCGAACTGTTCATGATACTCAGGATGATTAGTTTTCATGAATCGATCCCACCAGTTGAAGTACAGGCCATAGTTGCAGTTAAAGTACTTATGATGCATATTATGATGCGTGGAAGTATTGTGCCACAGAGTGGATCGATTGCGAGTGAATCCGGATGGAAAGAGCTCGTAACCCAGATGCCCCAGTACGTTTAGCGAAGTCATATAGAACAAAAAGAGCAGCAGAGCGCCTGCATGAATGGGGTAAAGAAAGGCAACCAGAGGTACGATGCCAGCTTCGATTATGGCTTCCAAAGGATGAAAGCTAAAGGCAGCCCAGGGGGTTGGATTCGTGGAGCGATGATGAACCAGGTGCACATGCTTGAAGATTTTCTTCCAGTGCATTAGCCTGTGAGTCCAGTAGAAATAGGCATCGTGCAATAGAATGGTTCCCAGCAGCGAAACGAAGAAATAGGGCCAGCCAAAATCTCCCACATCCCTGTAAATCCTGGTCCATCCATTTCGCGTAGCTTCGAACATAAATACGCCCACCAGACCAAATACAAAGAAGGTCATGAAGGAATACTTGATTTCATGCAGTATGTTCTTACCTGTAGGTCTGCGATCCGGTTGAATGTATTTGTGCTCCAGTCTGCGAGACAGAATCTTCCAGACGATAAGAAATGCCAGTCCAGCAATTATAATGTAACGCAGGGTCAGAATTCCGTATACCACAGAAAACCGCTCCAGCCATTCAACAAATGTAGTATTCCAGTCCATTCCTGATTCCTGATGCCACAGGCCTTATTTACTGATTGGACGGAAGAGGGCCCCGGGGCACAAGAAAAATTAGAGGGAAAATCTGGGGAAGGAGAAGTTCAGTCCACTTTGAATTCTATCTTTCGGATAACATCCTTGTGAGGAAAGGAGCGAACGCCGGTGGCAGGTCCTTCCATACCGGTGTACCAGCTGCCATCTTCCTTCTTGTAAAGATCCATCCAGTAGGTAAAGAATCGGACCCGACCGTTATCATTTTCCAGATAGAAGCTTTGCCAGAAGGAAGGTAAACCGTTGTTTACCTGTAGCTTGTAGCCATCCTTGAGCTCAATGCGAAACGACGTCACTTCAAAGCGGTAAACATCGCCCTGCTTGTTTTCTCCAACCTTGACGGGCTCCCATTTTTGAAAATGCAGGGCGCGTACATCCCGGGCACGGATGGTTTTCTCATACTGGACACCGTCCCGATTGTGCTGGAAGATAAAGGATTCAGGCGCGGTAAACTTACTCTTGCCAGAAACCACCCGATCGTCGCCCAGAGTTATTTCGGCCGTGGCGGCATACTCGCGCATCTCCGGTCCGTCTTTATCTGGCTTTTCTTCAGCTCCAAGAGCTACCGATGCCAGAAGTAGTAGGACAAGAAGTCTGGACTGTCTCAATCCACCCGCTTTCATTCAAATTAGAGCATTCCTCTCAGTGAGCTGGCAATCCGTTCCACATTATTCGCTGTAAGTGCAGGATACACAGGAACGCAAACTGACTTCTGATAGATTCGCTCGGCGTTGGGAAATTCCAGTCTTGCAAGATCCAGAAAATGATGCAGAGGCTCCGGAATCCTGGTTATTCCTATTTGCAGCGAGTTGTAGTATCGTTCTACTTCGTCGTGGGTTTTGCCCACAACTACAGGAAAGAGATGATAGCAATCTATGCCCGTTTCTTTGAAATAGGTTTCATGCCTGGTCTGTCGCAGTGTTTGTAGATACTTCTCTCCAATTTTCCTGCGTCGCGAAAGAGTGAGGCCCAGCCGATTGAGCTGAATCAATCCCATGGCTGCCTGGAAATCCTCCAGGCGATAGTCGTAGGCCACATTCTTTTTATCTCGCTTGCTTCCGTATCGGAGGCTGAGCATCTTTTTCTGATATTTGGGCTCGGACGTTACCACCATGGCCCCATTTCCTGTGGTTACCAGGTCATATTCCGAAAGTCCGCATACAGCAATATCGCCGGTCTGGCCGGTATAGAGTCCGTCGTTATCGGCTCCTGGCATACCGGTAAAGTCTTCCAGAAGCAGAAATCCATTCTCTTTTAGCCAGGAAGCGTTCAGCGGGTTGCGACTGCCGTAGGTATGATCCAGTAGAAAGACTCGCTTGAAATCTTTTTTCTCTTCCACGCGAAACGTAGGATCCTCGGAAACAGGTCCCTGCTCATTTTCGCGGGCCAACAGATTTTGAATACTTTCCTGGTCTACGTGGAAGGATCCCCGGGCCGGATCCAGTAGACGGGGAGTGGCGCCTACATAGCGGCATGCATCCAGCGCAGAAATGGAAGAAAGTGCATTCATCCAGATTTCATCGCCGGGTCCCACTTCCAGGCCAAGAAAGGCCAGATGATAGGCAGCCGTAAGTGAGTTTACAGCCAGTGTATGTTTGTAAGATGCTACCTGTGCGAAGGACTTTTCAAAGCGTTCGCAAATGGAGCCGGAACCCAGTCTATCCTGGATAAGGCAGTCAAGGACAGATTCCAGTTCTTCCTTGCTGAGTGCCGGTCTCTGGGCCTCTATAGGACCAGGTTTCTTTTCTGTTCGATAAATTCCAGCCAGAGCCATACCATTCCTTTGGGGGCTTTATTGGCAAAGGTTAGCAACTTCCTGCCCCTTTGCACAGCCTCTTTCTGTCCCCTGTAACTGGATTATGTCACATGATGTGTCAAGATAAAATCCCGTAAGTACTACAAATTTGTTGGCTGTCCAGGCCCTGCAAGCACCAGATCCGCCTTCTGTTCCGAGGAGATCGAATACCCACCACCGGTATTTCCCGACCCTGCAGGCAGCAGCACACTTCGCCCGGGAAGCAATTCAAACACTTCATTCTCTGTCTGGATTCTGGCCGTGCCGGAAAGGGATAATGCAATCACGGGAAATAGATTCCGGGGCAGGGTAACGCCTTCTGCGCCGGTTTCCATTGTCCAGACCTGGAAATCCTCCACCGGAGGCTGATAGATGCGAATTTTTCCCTGATTCCGAGGCTCAATGGTGTCCGGGGGGCCCATTCTGTAATGGAGCATATCCACCAGGGTATCCACATCCACGAATTTGGGAGTGAGTCCTCCGCGTACCACATTGTCCGAGCAAGCCATACATTCAATAATGGCTCCTTGAAGATAGGCATGGGGCTCACGGGCCCCCATGAACAGGGACTGTCCTGGATGGAACTGCAGTAGATTCAAAAGGAAAATGGAAAACAGCCCGGGATCTTGAAAGCCATACAGCTGACAGAATCTCAGGAAATACGAATCCGATGGGTCCTTCTGTGAACTTGCTTCAATCCGGGAATGCAGCTTCCGGGCGATTTCCTCGATTTTGTGTCCGGGGAGACGGTAGAGAAATTCAAAGGCCTGTTTCAGGGCCTGTCTGGCATTGCCGTTGCTTTCCAGTAGCCCGGGCAGGATTTCCTGTAGCTCCGGATGCCTGGTCAGATTTTGCTGAATTCTAGAAAGCTCCTGGAAACCGGCCATGGCGGTAAAGCCTGGCCTTAGACAGATTGCGATCTCTGGCTTGTGATTGGAATCTGGATAGTGCTCTGGATCCCTATCATGTAAGGTTCTGGCCAGTTCCCGATCCGGATGGGCCTGGATGGAAAGCGGACTCTGGCTTTCCAGGATTTTCAGGAGGTACGGTAGTTTGCCTTGTTTTGCGAAGGGGCCCAGGATGTGCTCTGGTTCCCGGGCAATTTGTTCGTTCAGGGCAGAGCCATCCGGTAGCAGCGAACAGCCCGAGGGATGATCACCGTACCATAATTCTGCATAGGGGCCCGGCGGAATCTCTCCCCCTGTGTTTTTTCTTAATAGATCGGCAATAGCCCCTTCTGGATCCTGCGATCCCCAGGCGTAGTCCTTCAGGGCCGGAAATATAGGATAGAAGGCAGAACCTGTATTCATGCCTGGCTGGCTCCGAATACCTCGGTGCTGCCAGCAGGTCCTGGACCTTTAATTGCGTTTTGCTGCATTTGCGGACCCTGGATGATTCGACCCTCGGGCTGGGTGTTCATACAGCCGCTGCTTCCGAAAACCCGGAAGCAAAAGGTAAAGAATGCCAGATAGAGCAGTAACTTCAAAAAGAAGAAACCATCAAAGGGAGGAGAGAAATCCTCCTGCAACATGCGACCGATTTTCTCGAAAAAAGCCACGATACCATTCTTGGCCGCCTTGCCAGATAGGAAAGTAGATTTAGCCTGGTTTTAATGGGGCATGAAGGCCTTTTAAAAGACTATCTGGAACTGGTCCGGTCCAATACAGGATGGCATTCAGATTCCCTGGATCTGTTCCAGAAAAAGCTGATGAACTGGCTAAAACATGGCCTGGTGGTGGCTGCATCCGGAGGTCCGGATTCTCAGCTACTGGTTTATCTTCTATATTCTGTGTCGCGCAATTTGTCGGTTCGCCCGGCCATTACATTCCATCTGGATCATGGGCTCAGGGAACAGTCCGCTGGAGATGCCGATCTGGCAAGACAGACTTCCGCATCTCTGGATTTGACGCATTACGAGGAGTATCAGGATGTAGAGGGTTTCGCTCGAAGAATGAAAATGAATCTGGAAGCGGCGGCCAGATTCTTGCGTTATCGAGATCTATTTCGTGTCTGCAAATTGAGTGAATCTGAATACTGTGCCACCGGCCACCATGCCGGCGATTTTGTGGAAACGGCCTTGCAAAGATGGATTCGTTCTTCTTCCCGGGAGTTGAAAGACATTCTGCCTGTGGAAAGCCAGATGCCCGTATGGTCTTCGCTTCGAAAAAGCCGACGATTTCTGGGACATTTGAACATAGTCCGTCCGCTGCTTTTGATTCATCGTCATCAAATTATGGAGCTAATTCAGGCTCATTCAATTCCATTTGTACACGATGCAAGCAATCAGGACCCTACCTATTTGAGAAACTTCCTGAGGTCGGAAGTACTACCTGCACTTTATGATCGAGGATTGAATCCGGCATCTCTCTGGTCAGTAAATCATGATCCTCTGCAGCAGTTGGAGCATTCCGGCGGACTGGCCAGGGAGCCTCAGCCTTTTGTGCGAATACCCGGACCGCTCTGGAAATCAGGCACGCTTTCTGAGCTGGCCACATTGCTGAGGCTTTCCTTGAAGAGTTTGTGTGAAGAGATGATCACCGGGCCCATGGTTCAGGAAATCTATTCCGGACTGCAAAACACCCGGCATCGCTGGATGAGGGTGCAGAATACCGAGCTGGAATTCTGGTGCGCCGGGCAGGATTTATGGATCTATCGCCGCAACGGAGAGATAACCAGACCGCCGCGGATTGAAAGACTGACTACTCCGGGACCGTCAGATTCCACACCGGAAGATTCCAGAGAGTCTGTTTCCATGGAAAATCACTCACGGGAACAGGGGTCTCAGATTTCGCAGTCCACGGGAATCCAGGCAAATTCCTCCAGCGAATTTGAGTCCGATGCCTCTGAGAAGTTCATGGATCACACCTGGAAGATAGAATGGCTGGGAACAAAAAGACTGTACCACGGGGTCCAGGGAGCACAGCCGGCATCCCGTGTTTCCCGTTATCGATTCAAAACAGAAAGCGGAATGCATACTGGAAAAATCAAAACACTGTTTCAAAAGGAAAGCCTTCCTCCGCCTGTGCGGGAAAACCTTCCTGTAATTGTAGACGGGCAGGGCTATGCAGTCCGGGCCTGCCTCTCTTTTCTTGGACAGCAGGACCGAATATTTTTCCTTGCTTGACTTTTGGGCATCTCGGGTAGAATAGCAGGCCGAGCCATGACACAGAGGCGTTTCTTTCAAAGTCCCGACTGGCGGGAATTTCTGGGCAAAGACCTGGACTACTTTCTATTTCGCGGGGTCACCCATGGATTTCTGGATGCCATGCGAGACTTCACAGACCTTCAGGTAGAAGGACTGGAAAACCTGCCACGCACCGGTCCTGTAATCGTAGTTCCCAATCATAGCGGAGTGCTGGGCTGGGATGCAATGGTATTGCAGAACGAAATTCTAAAAAAAGCCAGACGCATGCCGCGAACCATGAGCCACAATTACTGGCATAAAGATGGATTCCTTAAAATGGCCAGCGCAAAACTGGCCTACATACCCCAGGATTTTAAGATCGCAATACGGGTCTTGAGAAAGCGAAAGCTATTGATCCTGTTTCCGGAAGCAGAGGCTGGAAACTTCAAATCCAGTATAGAGATGTACCAGCTCAAGCCTTTCAATCCAGGTTTTATTTCTCTGGCTATTATGACCGGGGCCACCATCGTTCCGGTCTCCATTCTGGGTGCCGAGGAAACGCATCTGAATCTGGGTACGCTGGATTGGACAGAGAAGTTCTTTGGTGCGAAAATACCGGTACCTATAAATCTGATTCCACTACCGGTACAATGGAAGATTTGTTTTCTAAAGCCAGTGACGCTTAATGGCTTTGGAAAGAAGGATGCTCGCAATATTCGATTTCTGGAGGAAGCGGCGGAAATCGTAAGGATGAAAGTTCAGCACCGAATTAACCGGGAACTTGTAGAAAGAGGTATATTCAAATTCACTCTGGACGGCTAAACGGGATTGGAGCTGAAAGGGGATCCAGGAAGCTCTCTGCCCTGGAATGAGGGAGCTACAGATCAGGAGGAATGGCATGTCAATGATCGATGAAATCAAGGACCATGGACTGAAAGAGAAACTACTACGCCGAACCCAGAAGATGCTGGAAGCGAAGGTTTCGGATGTAATGACTCGAGATGTTGTTACCTGTGATGCACGAGATCCTGCGGCTGCAGCGGCGCGGATCTGTCTGGAGAATGGTTTTCTGGGAGTGCTGGTAATGCGAGATGGTGTTCCACTGGGAACCATTACCGTGTTCGACTTGCTCAGGCTGTCCTATGAAGATTCCCTGGATATTGAGCGGAACTTTCTTAAAGTCACTGTGGAGCAGGTAATAGAAGGAAAGGAAATGGTATCTGTGCCTCCGGATGCATTCCTGCGCGAAGCGCTAAATCTGATGATTTCCAAAAAGGTGCGAAGTCTTCCTGTGATTGACGATGGCAAGATTATGGGTATTCTGTCCTATGTAGATATGGTACGCTGGTATCGTCGCACGCATGATGAGGTCCGAACCGGAAAAATTTGATCCCTTTTTTGCTCCCGATCCTGACTGGGTGGATCGAGAGAAAAAGAAAGCTCGTAAATTAAAGGACAGTCCCTGGTGGAAGAAAAAGAAATCCACCGGCAGATGCCACTACTGTCATCAGACTTTTAAACCGTCCGAGCTAACCATGGATCATATCATTCCTTTGTCCAGAGGCGGCTCCTCGGAAAAGTCCAACATCGTTGCCTGTTGCAAGGAATGTAACAGCAAAAAGAAATATTATCTTCCCCATGAATGGCAGGAGTATCTGGAATCCATGGCGCCATCTACCAATCCATCGCCTTCTGGCACAGATTCTTCGCAGGAAACTTGAGGCTTTCTAACCGGTGACCGGTGATCAGCTTATGAAGTCACAAGACCACTTTTCCGAAGGTCCGGATTCGTCGATTCCGACGGGCTTTCGTCCCTGAATAAAAAGAAAAAGGGCCGCTGAATGCGACCCTGATTCCTTCTTATCCTGTTTCGATATTCAAACAGGGCTCTCCGTGCTTAGATATCGATTCCGTAGCTGAAGGCAAAATAGGCAAAGCCTTTGGTCTGAGTTTGTTCCTGGAAATCCCAGAAAACAATATCAGAGATGATTTCATCTACAGTTGCGTTGATCCCGGAGGAATTGGTGCGAATTGCCAGGTTATAGTAGCCTGGATAGCTGGTCTTCTGCACCTCTTCGCGGATTCCTACCTGGATATATGCATTCTTGTTGATGTCATACTGAATGCCCAGGGTATACCTGGAAAATTCCACCTGGTAGCTGGACTCTGCTCGGTCGTATCTCAGCACTCCATCGGTTTGCAGTACGGTTTGTTCGAACTCCATGCTGCCCCCGAAATTGGGAAAGATGGAAGTAGTCATAAAATCCACATACAGTGCGATTTGAGGCATCAGATAGAATTTGCCACCAACAGCGATGTAGCTTCCTCTTGCATTTCCGGAGAATGGGCTATCCAGACTGATGGCAGAGGGGCTACCGATGGTAAGTTCATCGTAATTGAATTCCTGGGTATGCCAGCGAAATCCCAGCCTGGGAGTAATGAACAGCTTATTTCCTACGAGAGGGATTTCATATCCAGCTTCCAGTTCCCAGTCGGTTGTGGCAAAGTCTTCCAGAGTTACCAGCGCCACAGATCCTGTGCTTATACCGTTAAAGGAGTATTCCGGTGCGTACCGAATGTAGTTTGCAGTGATGACCAACTGACCGGATCCCATGGGCTTGAAGTATTGCAGGCCCAGCGGATAGACAGTAGTGGTGTCCTTGTTGGACCATGCCAGGTCAATACGGCTTGTGGGCTCAACCAGATCGTCCAGAAGTAATCTACTTTCCAGTTCTGGATCCAGCTCCCCGGGCCACAGACCTACATTTAATCGTATTTGATCCGCAGAAACCGTAGAAACGGTCATTGCAGCCAGCAAAAGAACAAGTTTTCTTGCTCGTTGTATTGCCTTCATAAAGATATCCTCCGAATCTTGAGGTAAGACTATCGGAAGATTCCGGGTCCGGCTTTGGCGGGTCCACCAAAAAACCGTATGCTATTAAAAAGTAAAAAAGCTTACCTACCTGGTTTCCTTCTTCTGATGTTAATGGTTCCTTCCCTGCCGGCAGAAGATGGAAACGGAACCGGCTGGAAGGATCGTCCGGTGCAGGCCCTGGTAGCAGCTCTGGATTCAAGCCTGAATTACCCGGTGGGAATGTATTCCGGAAAGATTACGATCATAGATGAAAAAGGCCGACCCAACATGCAGGATTTTCAGATGCATGTTTCCGAAAAAGGTCGCTTCCTGGAATTTACTTCGCCCGCTCGGGGCGTAACCCTTCGCGTGCTTTATCTTCGACAGGGGGAAGAGATCTGGGTCTGGGATGCCAGGCGCAGGGATCTACTCCAACTACGAGGAGCAGATCAATACAAAGCCATTATGCGATCCGGCCTTTCTTTCAGAGATCTTTCCGGGGCAAGTCTGGAAGCGAATTACCATCCGGCGAATGTGGCCAAAGAGGTTAAAATTGAAGGTGGTGAGTCCGCCATCAATTACTCATTGATTCCCATGTTACCATCTTCTTATGGGAGGATCTCTGTTATTCAGGATCCGGGAAACCTGAGGCCCATGCGACTGGATGTTTATGATCAAAATACTGTGCTCTTCAAGACAATGGAGATAAGCTATGATATTCCGGTGCTTCATCTGGGCAAAAAGAAAGATGTAGTTCCCTCCTGGCCTGTGCGATGGGAAGCTCTGGATCTGGAAACCGGAACCATTACCAGACTGGAAATATACACCTTTGACGACACACTGGAGATTTCTGATTCCCTGTTTCGCCCGGACTATCTTAATCGGTAATCTCTGAGCAAGATCCAGGACCATTACTATGTTTTTTGATGATGCATTCAGTCTCTTTCTGCAGAGTATTGGACGTAGCGAAGAGATAGACTTCTATCTCAAGAAGTTTCGCCAGAGTGGCAGCGATCTGTTCGCACTTATTGTTCCAGATGCAGAAAGCGTTTCCCAGGCGCCGGAGATGTTGCGCACTCATCTGTACTTCTTGAGCCGACTGGGGCTGTTCCCGGCAGTTCTACTCACCGAGCCTGTGGCTTCCGGACAGATCCATCATTTTCAGGATGATCGAACCTTCCGGATTGAAACCTGGAAAAAGGAAGAAGCAAACTTTTCGCTAACAGCACCGGAGGATCATCGAACTCTCAGAGTGATTCATAGTGAGCGGGGTCTTCTGGATACATTGCATCGACTTGTGCCTTCGCAGTGCAAGCGTATTCACTTTGTTCGGCTGGCCGGTGCCATTCGCACGAATTCGGGGGAGTCCCTGTTCCATTGCAATCCGGAAGCAAATGTGCGATGGGAAGATGGTGCCATCTTAAATCTGTGTAGAGAATTACTGAGTAATGATTCCGGCATCCACCTGTCTGTAACCACTCCCTTTGACCTGCTAAAGGAGATTTTTACTGTCAAAGGTGCAGGAACCATCGTAAGGGAAAGAAGCGAGATCAATCTGTTTCATTCCATGAATGGCGTAGACAGGCAACGACTGGTGGCATTGCTTCAGGAAAGCTTTGGCCGCCGTTTGAACGATGAGTCCATCCTGGATCGAATGATCGAGATGCATATTGATTCGCGCTACAGAGGTGCTGTGCTTCTAGAAGATTACCAGGGAATGCGTTATCTTTCCAAATTTGCAGTGGGTCTGCAGGCTCGTGGGGAAGGTGTGGCCCAGGAACTCTGGGATTCTGTGCTGGCTCAGCCGGGGCCCCTTTTCTGGCGTTCTCGCAGAAAAAACACCATTCATCGCTGGTACGAGCGTCTTGCAGATGGGTTTCACAGGCTGGATTACTGGACGGTTTACTGGAAGAATACTTCCTCAAACCGGATTCCGGAGCTAATCGAATATGCCAGTAATCGGCCGGAGGATTTTTCTGATTTTTCTTTGCCCGCAGAAGGTGAAATCGAGAATGACCATTGATTATGGCTTTCCTGTCTCATTGTCTCTTTCCTGAAAATTCAGCAAATCCCGGTAAGCGAAAATTAGAGTCTAAACGATCCTTCTCTCCGTTCGGAGGATTATACTTCCTGCGAAATACGAAAGCATTTCTATCCAGATACAGGGTTCTCACTGGATTGTTTATTGGATTTATTTTCTTTCCTCTGTTGCCTCCTCCACAGGCGAGGGATCTAACCGATACTTTGCGCTCCTATATCCCTTCCTTGATGGAGGATCAAAATATCCAGGGTGTGCAGGTTTTCGTATTTCGCCCCGGTCGGACCTACGCCGAAAGCTTTGGTGTTGTAAGTTCTGAATCCGGTGAAAAGCTTACGAACGATACAGCGTTCGCCGCCGGAGCTCTACGAGCACCCCTATCTGCGTATGCCTTCCTTTCTTATCTGCAATCCAGAAACGTTGCCCTGGATCAGGACATTTCCATTCCTTCCGGGCAGGTCACTTCCGAGCAATTGCTTCTGATGACAGCGGGACTTCAAAGCACCCATGAAGGACTACTATCGCCGGGAGTGCAGGAATCCGTAGAGAAGATTCGTAGCGAACTATTGAAAGAAACCATGGAGCAGACCCTGCCTGCAGGAAAGCACTATGTTTATGCACCCCAGGGCTATGAATGGCTATTTCGATCCAGAGAATTGAATCCCAACGAACTGGTAAGAAATGAAATCCTGAATCCTGCGAATATGGAAAACACCTTCTTTTACGATGAAAAGGAAGGACGAAAACTGGCACAGGGTTATGAACCCAGAGGAAAGACCCCTGCACCCATAGATTTACCCCGGGTAGCATTCAATAGCTACCTGGATTTGCTCACCACAGCCCAGGATTACGGTACATTTCTACAGAAACTTACAGGCGAAGCGCGGTCTGGCGGAGAAGTGGCCCGGTATATGCTGGATCGTCGCTGGCAGACCTCTGCGTCTGGCGGTAGAAGTCCAGGCTTCTACTATCACAGATTATGCGGACCTTCAGGTCCTGGATTTTATCGAATCCTTTCTCAGTACCCGGGATTTGCCTCCGGTGCTATATTCACCGACGATGGGCGGGGAGCAGTGGTGCTCTTGAATGCCAGGCAGCAGATTACCTTACAGAAGATTCTGGATCGAATTATGTTGGATCTTTATCCTGAGTGCCGGGAATTCCTGGATAAAGTTCAGCCAGGGTATTATCCTGATAACGTAACACCGGCCATGCTCGAAGAGCTTACCGGCTATTACAGACCTAGATATCTACTTACCGGATCTGCAGATGTCTTTCGTTTTCTGGCGGATACCCATCTGGATCTGGAAGACAACAGGGTACGGTTTTCCGGATTCTTTGAGACCGAACCTTCCATTCATCTGGTTCCCCTGGCTCCGGATCTATTTATGGCCCGGGGAAAGGCCGGCATGGACGGCTGGATGGTTCGAGTAGTACGAGATTCCGACGGAGATGTTACCGGCCTGCAGACCGATCTGATGCCCTACGATAAGGTGAATGTAATGTTTTCCATTGGCGGGATTGTTGGATTTTCAGTTCTGGGTCTTGTAATGCTTGCCATCGGAATGGTCTGGTTTTTTGTGCGGCGAAGGGAGTCCTGATCATGAACAAACCCAAACATGTTGTCATTATAGGGGGAGGTTTTGCTGGAATCAATGCAGCCAAGCGTCTGGCCAAAGAGGATGAAGTTACAGTAACCCTCATCGACAGAAGGAATCATCATCTTTTTCAACCACTTCTGTATCAGGTAGCCATGGCCGCCATCAGTCCGGCGGATATTGCCGTTCCCATTCGTTCCATTGTTTCTGGATACGACAACATCGATGTACTCCTGGGTGTGGTGACAGGGGTGGATCTGAAAAACCGCAAGGTAAAGTGTGACTTTGGAGACGTAGACTACGACTATTTAATCTCCTGCGCAGGTGCCACCCATAGCTATTTTGGAAACGATCAGTGGGAAGATTTTGCTCCCGGATTAAAATCCCTGGAGGAAGCTACCGAGATTCGCAAGCGGATGCTGATCGCCTATGAACTGGCAGAACGCGAAACGGATCCTGCTGTTCAGAAGGAACTTTTAACCTTTGTTATTGTGGGCGGTGGCCCTACCGGTGTGGAACTGGCCGGGGCCCTGGGCGAAATCAGTCGCTACACCCTGGAACGGGATTTTCGTAATATTGATCCGCGAAGAACCAGAATCATTCTGGTTGAGGGAGCCTCTCGTATTCTCAATCAGTTCTCGGAAGAGATTTCCGAACATGCCAGCCGGGAGCTGGAAAGACTGGGAGTTACCATCTGGACCAACAGTATGGTTTCTGACGTGGATGAGCACGGTGTGGTTGTAGGCGAAGAGGTCATTCGGGCTCAAACAGTGCTCTGGGCTGCTGGAGTAAGACCTACGGAAATTAACTACACACTGGATACGGATCTGGATCGCGGTGGTCGCGTCGTCGTTCAGAGCGATCTGAGCCTGGAGAAATATCCTGAGGTATTTGTGGTAGGTGACCAGGCATCCTTTTCTCACACCAGGGATGGAAAGCCTCTTCCCGGTCTGGCTCCGGTAGCCATTCAGCAGGGCAGGCTGGCAGCCACCAATGTTCTACGCACCATTGCAGGAAAGACCAGAAAGCCATTTTTCTACAAAGATAAGGGCATCATGGCCACCATCGGAAGGGCCTCGGCCGTTCTGGAAGTGGGCAAACTGAAGATGAGTGGATTCTTTGCCTGGATCGCCTGGCTTATTGTCCACATATATTATCTCATCGGTTTTCGCAACCGTATGATGGTTCTGGTGCAATGGGCCTGGTCCTACATGACGGTGCGAAGAGGGGCTCGCTTGATTACCAGCAAGATCTGGAAAACCCGGGAATGGGAGATGTCTATTGCCCGGGGCAATGCATCTCAAGCCAAGAAAAGGGTAGGTCTTACAGGCAAGAGGATTGCTAAAAAGGGGACTTCTGCAAAAAAGAAATCCTCCAAAAAAGCATCCAAAAAAGCAGCGAAGAAATCCTCAAAGAAGAAGTGAGCCCTGGAAAATGGGGAACGGTCCGCGCAGATTGATTACTTTCTGCTACGATTGGCTTCTTCGCGAATGGTAGCCTTTTCTCCGCGACCGCCACCCAGACCCAACCGATCTCCTTCGCCCAGGAGCATTCCAAAGATTGGAAAGGAAAGAGCCAGTTCGTGCAGAGCCAGGGCTGTAAGCCAGGACAGTGGAATGACTACCTGTGTTTGATACCATGGATGCAGGAATCTGGTAGCTTCGATCCAGAGTGGATGAAGCAAATATACCAGAAAGCTGGCCCTGCTTAGCTTTTTTACCCAGGCAGGCGAAGAGCCTTCGGGCAGCGCGACCAGAAACAGAATCAATGCTACCGCATAGAGAGCTACTGATATTCTCCACACTCTTCCGGCAGGATCCGGATGCAAACCGGTCTGATATCCAAGCACAAAATCATTGAATACCAGAAGGAACCCGCCCACTACCAGTGCGAATCGAAGAAATAGATGAAAGGAGTTTCTTCCTGCGAACTGCTTCAGTACGCCTGAAAATCCCTTAAGATCCTCCGAGTATTTCAATTTCAGAAAGGAATGCCTTTGAACGATCTCGGGCAGCCAGAGCCCGGCCATAAAGAAAGGCACCGCAAATGCGAAGTACTCCAGCCATATGACGCTGCCGGGACTATCTGCGCTCCCTGGCTTTTCCATGGCCAGATTTCCTAGATCCGAAAGCCTAAAACCCAGCATCACCGGAAGTGGTGCACTGTAGCGAAAGGAGTTGATCAAATGAAGTCCAATTCCCAGACCCACCAGCGTCATAAGATAGGAAGGTTTGTAAGGAATCTCGCGTAGCAATGGATAGCAAATGTATAAATATAGAAGAACAGCGACGAAATAAAGATGATAGTGAGCCGTTCCTGCAAAAAGCCAGGCTACTGGATCCAGGATTCCAAAGGATTCACCGGAAATCAGGAAAAACAGCAGGGAAAATAGCAGGAACGGAGGGACGATTCGGAGCAGCCGGCTGCGGTAGAATCCAGAAATCGTGAGTTTTTCCTTCTTACCGGAAAAGGCTACTCCTGAAAGGAAGAGAAAGAACAGCACGGACGGCTTGCCCAGCTGATTCACTATGGCTGAGATATGGGCCAGCATTCCCCCGGATGCGCTGGCTGAGGACACAAAAAGTGGCCAGCTCACGTGATTGAACACGATGCAAGTAACGGCAAAAATGCGGAGCAGATCTGTAGCAATCCGACTCACAATGCACCAAATTTATATGGTGCGCTGCACGGCAACTCATTAAATCGACCGAAAATTCGGATTCTGTCCCTTTTCCCCGGAAAATCCCGGGAAGGAGCAGACCAGATCGGTGAAATCAATGTCTCGAGCCCTGCGCGCCCTAATTTCAATACCTCTGCACTGGCAAATCCTGGCCGCCCTGATTCTGGGAGCCCTGTATGGTTTCCTGCTGCCCCAGGAGGCCGGCTACATTACCTGGGCCGGTGATCTCTTTCTGAGAGCCCTGAGAATGATTGTGGCTCCACTAATTCTATGCTCCATCATTAGTGGCGTGGCGGGCCTGAAAAATATGGGTTCCACCGGCCCGGCATCCGGCGATTCCAGCCAGAGCTCCGGTGCAGCCGGTGCTCTGGGTAGGCTGGGCCTGAAAACCCTGACCTACTATGCAATAACCAGTCTTCTGGCCATTACCACAGGCCTGATTCTGGTTAACTTGATTCAGCCCGGGGCCGGTATGGAGCCTCCCGCACTGCAGGATTCTTCTATAGAAGTAAAGCCGCTGGGACAAACGCTTCTGGAAATCGTACCTCGAAATGTCTTTCAGGCACTGATGCAGGATGATATGCTGAGTATCATTTTCTTCGCATTTCTGGCAGGCGCTGCCATGCTTCGCATGGAGCATGAAAAGGGAGATACCCTGATTCGATTCTTTCAGTCTGCCTTTGAATTGATGATGCGAATCACGGACTGGATTGTTCGATTTGCTCCGCTGGGTATTCTGGGTATTGTAGCTGGAGTGGTTTCCGAGAAGTATCTGGAAGGAAACCTTCTTGAGTCTGTTCGAAGCGTTGGCACATACATGGCGGTGGTAATCATTGCCCTGTTCGTGCATGCCTTTATTACTCTCTTTGCCATCCTGAGATTCTATGGCGGAATCAATCCACTCCGTCATCTGAAAGCTATGGGTTCCGCATTGCTGATGGCATTTTCAACTTCCAGCTCCAGCGCCACTTTGCCACTGACCATGGAATGCTGCGAAAAGCAGGGAGGTATCTCCAATCGCACTACCAGCTTTGTGCTACCTCTGGGAGCTACTGTCAATATGGATGGAACGGCCCTCTATGAATGCGTAGCCACTCTGTTTATTGCCCAGGCATCTGGAATCGAACTGAGTCTTACCCAGCAATTGATTGTAGTTTTTACAGCCCTGCTTGCTTCAGTTGGTGCGGCTGGAATCCCCATGGCCGGCCTGGTGACCATTACCATCATTCTATCTGCTGTGGGATTGCCTGCGGAGTCCATTGGATTGATTATCACAGTGGATCGCATTCTGGATATGTTTAGAACAGCGGTGAATGTGTGGAGCGATTCCTGCGGCGCAGCGGTAATCGCCAGAAGCGAAGGAGAAGGCATCTACGGAACGTCTGCAGGTTAGGAGCTTGTCAGCCCTCCGGTGCCAGTTCCGAGAGTTATCCATCCATTGGATATTAATCAAACGAAAATCCGCTCCTGCGTTCATCGAATGATCTATACATAGAGCCGCGCAAACTTGCGACAATGAATGACAAATTCAATCATGCATCGGTGGTGGATTTTCTCTAACCGGTGATGAGCGAGCCCACTTGATAAACGATCAGGCCTGCGACATAGGCAAGAGCTGTCATGTAGAAGAAGGTAAACACCGCATACTTCCAGGACCCCAGCTCTTTTTGCACAACTACCAGCGTACTCATGCACTGAGCACATAGAGCAAAAAATACCATCATGGTAATCGCATGCAGTGGTCCATAGAGGGGGTTGCCTTCACTATCCCGGGCCGAGGAAAGACTCAGTTTCAGTCCTTCCTCTTCGTCGGATGCATTGTAGATGATTCCCAGCGTAGACACAATAACCTCTCGTGCAGGAAAGGCGCTGAGTAGTCCCACCGTCAATTTCCAGTCGAATCCCAGCGGGGCAAAAGCAGGCTGAATCCATTTACCGGCCATTCCCAGATAAGATCCTTCCAGTCTGGCGCTGGCCAGAGCTCGTTCCTTTTGTGCTTCAAGTTCTTCTATGGCCCGGGAATCGTCCGATTCCGAACCCGGATTGCTGGATTCAGTCTCTACCTGTTCCATCAGGGAACTGTATTTTGCTTCCACGCCCTCCATGGCCGGATTTGTGGATGGAAAGTAGCTAAGGGCCCAGATCACAATGCTGAGGGCGAAAATTACCGTGCCGGCCCGGACCACAAACTTCTTGGCTGCCTCATAGACTCGAATAGACACATTCTTGATCATGGGCATTCGATACGGAGGCATTTCCAGAACAAAGGGGGAGGGAGGAGTTTTCAGAATTCCTCGATTCAGTATGAAGGATACAGGTAGAGCTACAATCAGACCGATGAAGTGCATGGCAAAAAGCATGGCACCGGCCACAAAGGGGCCGTAGTCCGGCTCAATGAATGCCCCTATGAATAAAACATAAACCGGCAATCGAGCCGAGCAGCTCATCAATGGAGCCACCAGGATCGTGGCCTTTCGCGCTCTTTCATCCCCTATGACTCGGGCCGACATCACACCGGGAATGGCGCATGCAAAGCTGGATAGCAATGGAATGAAAGATCGACCGTTCAGGCCGGTCCAGCCCAGCAGTCGATCCATCATAAAGGCTGTGCGAGCCAGATAACCGGAGTCTTCCAGCACAGCGATAAATGCGAATAGAATCATGATCTGCGGCAAAAAGACCAGAACTGAACCCACACCGGCCAGGACGCCATCTACCAGCAGAGATTGTAGCACCGGGGATCCTTCCAGTCCCGATCCAGCCAGATCACCCGCCGCAGAGAACAACCATTCAATCCCATCCATAAGTGGTCCGGCCCAGGCATAGATGGATTGAAAAACCAGGGCCATAATTGCCAGAAAGGATGCGAATCCTGTAAACTTTCCTGTGAGGAATCGGTCCATTCGGTTGCGAAAACCGGGCACAGGAGCAGAAACTCGTTGGATGGTACTTTCGCTAATTTTCTTGGACCAGGAATAGCGATTCCTGGTTAATACTGCAGGACTGTGGAGATTACCGGACTTTAGTTTTTCGATGGCTTCCTCGGCCAGTTCCAGTACCGCTTCATTGGGTTCCCATTGCCTTTCATCCTTTGGAAAGAAGAGAAGCTGAATGGCCTCCTGGCGGCTCAAATCATGATGCTTTCTTGCTTCGACCAGAAAATCCTCCAGAATGGATTCCAGAGGTTCTTCGTACTGCAAATGGCTGGAGGGTCTGGGAGACTCTACAACGAATCGATCCAGTTCCTTGCGAAACTCCCGTACCGATTGTCCGTCGCCGGCCACCACAGGAACTACCGGGCAACCCAGCTCTCTTTGCAGGGCGGCAACATCCAGCTTCTGTCCCGATTTTTCCAGAAGGTCCGTCATGGTCAGTGCTACCAGAACAGGGACGTCCAGTTCCCGGACCTGACTCAGTAGATAAAGATTTCGTTGTAGATTCGTGGCATCTGCCACAAAGACAATGTGTCCTGGTCGATCCAGTCCCTCCAGGCGATCCAGAAGAACTCTGGCAGATACCCTTTCATCTGGAGAGGCGGGTCGAAGGCTGTACAGGCCAGGAAGATCGATGACGGAAAAGCTATGCCGATTATAGTCCGAAGCCGGTACCATACCGGTTTTCTTTTCAACAGTTACTCCGGGATAGTTTCCGGTCTTCTGACGTGCGCCGCAGAGTACGTTAAATAATGAGGTCTTTCCTGTATTGGGATTTCCAACTAATGCAATTCGAACGGTCTGAGTGGTTGTTTCTGCCATTTAATGTATTGCCCTGGTTCTAGCCGGTCTGCATTTCGATTCGGCGTGCCTGCTCCATGCGAATACACATGGAGGATTCCATGACTTTCACTTCCAGAGGATCGCCCAGGGGTGCACGTTTCAAGACTTCTACGGTTTCTCCTGGAACAAATCCCAGTTCAGCCAGACGAAACAGAAATGGATCCGAATCATCCAGAAATTGAATTACGCCGGTCTGGCCCGGTTGCAGATCACCTAGATTCATTGGAACACCCGCAGGATGAAGAGCAACTGCCCGCTGGCTTTCTTGCCGCGCGAAACAGGTTGATGACTCGTAGAGCCAGATAGGTTCCGGCACCTGTTACCACCAGAGTTATGATTGCCATTTCCCAGTATGTCATCGTTACCTCGCGTCCTGCTGTCTTTTCCTTTATCCCGCAGAGTAGATCAACCCGGAAGCTATTACGGATCTCTGCCTGGAGGAACAACTCAGATCATTTCCTTCAAAAAAGAGCCCCTGGGTCCGTTCGTCAAATTTTTTTGAGAATCAGTCTCATAGTGCAGGGATGAAAAAAGCCGCAGAATTCTGCGGCTTGTAAAAACGGACCATGTTGGACCCTTTTAACGTTTGGAGAACTGAGTTCCTCTCCGGGCTTTTCTCAGACCGTATTTCTTACGTTCTACCATTCTTGGATCTCTGGTAAGCAATCCTGCCTTTTTCAGAGGCTCACGAACCTGGGGATTCTCGGACTGGAGTGCACGAGCCAGTGCCAGGCGAACCGCTCCAGATTGCGAGCTCACGCCACCGCCGCGAACATTGATCTTCAGGTTAACGGCACTTTCTTTTCCTGCCAGTTTCAGCCCTTCGGTAGCATGCTGCATCATTCGAGGCACAGTGAAATACTGCTCAATGGGCTTACCATTAACAGTAATCTGCCCATCGCCGCTGCTCATTTGCAATCTTGCCACGGAGGTTTTTCTTCTTCCCAGGTATGTTGTTTGTGTGCTTGCCATAGTCTTTAATTCTAGATGATTTCTCAGGTTCTGTGCGCTGGAGTCCAGGCTTCTGGTTTTTGAGATTGATGGGGATGCTCGGTTCCGGTATAGACCTTCAGGTTACGAAACATCTTTCTACCCAGAGAGCCTTTGGGTAGCATTCTACGCACCGCCAGTTCCAGAGCAGACACAGGATTCTTGTCCAGCTTCTCTCGTAGGCTCATGGAGGTAAGACCTCCCGTGTAGCCGGAGTGTTTGTGATAGATCTTTTGATCCAGTTTCTTACCGGTTACTTTGATCTTTTCTGCGTTTACAACAACTACGAAGTCTCCCACGTCCTGGTGGGTAGAGAAATCCACTCTGTGCTTTCCACGCAAGCGATAAGCAATTTGAGCAGACAGACGGCCCAGATTCTGCCCGTCGGCATCTACCAGGATCCACTTCTTAGTGATGTTCTTTTCCGCTGTTAGCGGGGTTCTCTGTGTAGGCAATAGATGGCTCATACTGATCTGGACAGGATTTAGTCTCCCTTCAGCCGGTCAATCTCCTTTTCCAGTTTTACCCGTGTTCGCTTCATGTTTTTCACATCTTCCAGAAGCGAGCCCAGTTGCTGTTTCAGATCTCCCAGGTTGGCCCCCGCTGGTGCTTCCGATTTCGAAGTTGGAGCCGTGGTTTTGCTGCTGCCGGAGGGGGATGTCGATTTTTCCGGCGCCTTCTTCTTAGAAGCCGATTTTTTGGCACTTTTTACGGGGGCAGAAGGGGAAGCCGATGGTGGAGTTTGCGTCCCGGAAGCAGGGGCCGGCCCTCCCATCTGAAGTCTGAGGGCCAGTTTTTCAATAAGCTCTTCTTTTTGTTGCTGTAGTTCTCTCAGGCGTGCCACCAGGCCCTGTAGCTGCTTCAATTTCTCTGTGCCTGCCTGAAGGCGAGCATCCAGTAGCTTGACCCTTTCTCCGGCCCTTTTGTGTTGCTTGCGAAGATCCTGGATTAATCGGGCTCTTTCTTTCCTGCGATTCTGGAGTTCCTTCTGCAACTTTCCATTTTCATCTTCCAGCTGCTTTAGCTGATCCAGAATCCTCTGAAAGTCTCCTGCCTGGGCCTGCTTATTTTCACTTTTCTTCTCTGCCAAGGGTTCCACTCCACGTGCCAGTCCACATTATGCCCCATTGCTCTGTGCAGGCAAGAAATTACCGATGCGCCTGAAATGTAGAGCCCCCCGGAAATGCATCCTGGAGTGGTGCTTCATGGTCAGGAGCCCAGGTACTTTCGTTTGGCCTTTACGTGCTCTTGAAATGTCTTTGAGAAATGATGGGAGCCATCGGGCTTCAATACGAAGAACAGAAAGTCCCCTTCTTCGGGATGAAAGGCTGCCTTCAATGCTGCCAGCCCCGGGTTGGAGATTGGCCCCGGTGGCATGCCTCCATGTTCGTAGGTATTGTAAGGGCTCTTGATCTGTAGATCCTTTTCGTAGAGTTTCTCTCTGGGTTTGGGAAGTAGATATTGAATTGTGGCGCAGGATTCCAATCGCATCCCTTTATCCAGTCGATTCATAAATACCCGGGACATATGGGGAAGCTCATCCTTCTTCGCAGCCTCCCTTTCTATGATGGATGCCAGTATGAGCTTCTTATGTAAATCTGCAGCCGACAGGTTTTCCGGAGGATCCGCCTTTTCCAGTTGTACAAAGAAACGCTGAATCATTGCCTCATGGATTTTTTCCAGAGGGTATCCATGGCTGATTGTGTAGGTTTCCGGAAACAGGTAACCTTCTGTAGACTTGGCCGGGATTTTATATTTCTTCAGAATTTCCGGATCTTCTGTGAGCTTGATGAATTGTTCTTCGTTCTCTGCGAAGCCCCGTTTCACCATCAACTCGGCAATCTGCCGGTTATGCCAGCCTTCGGGGATTGTGAATTGCACCATACGGACTCTTCCATCGGTGAGCACATCTGCCACTTCATGGGTGGACATTCCGTCGTTCAATTCGTAGGAGCCTGCTTTCAGTTCATCCTGAAGACCGGTGATGCGCATATACAGCTTGAAATAGTCCGCCGATCGAATGATGCCGGATTCGCTCAGGTCCCGGGCCACGCTATAGGCGCCAGAACCGTGCTTCAAATCGTATACTATCTTTTGCGATCCATCTCCAGCGGCGCGAGATGGACTTAAAAATTGCAGGTAGAGTATCAGGCCCAATCCTACAAAAACCAGGGCACCGGCCCAGTAACGAATGTCTTTAACCTTGTTCATCTTTCACTGCTTTCCAGGGCGCGGAAATTCTCGAGGTTCCCCGGAAGATTCCTTCTCTCCATAAGATAGTCGAACATTTGAGGGGCGAGCAATGAATTTACGGTCCAATTCGTAGATTTTCGCAAATTTGAGAAATGTGGAAAAAGCGGAGGCCATGGCAATGGCAAAGCCCGGAAATCCGTCCAGAAACCCTCTTTTGAATAAATATATCTCCCAGAACTTTCCCCAGGGCTTATAAAGCACCGGAAGCCAGCGAAATCGTCGGCCTTTTCGAAATCTTGTAAAAGCTACAATGGAGCTGAACTTATTTACGGTATCTACCTGGTGGGATAAATCCTTGAAGCTATAATGAATGATATCTCCCTTCAGGACGCCTCCGTTGCCCTGGATCTCCACGAAATCATGTGGATTCTCGCCGGCCCATTTTGCTTTTCCTTTGCGAAAGAGTCTAAATCGTCTCTGAGGATACCAGCCAGAATGCCGAATGAATCGACCCATATGAAAGGTAAGTCTTGCAAGTCTGTAACCGTTATTTTGTGTCTCTGATTCCTGTTTGAACTGGATGAGGCTGTTTTGTAGCTCCGGCGAAACCCTTTCGTCAGCATCCAGAGATAGTATCCATTCATGGCTGCAGCGCTCAATGGCTGCATTTTTCTGTTCTATGTGACCGTCAAAATCTCTGGCTTCAAATCGTACCCGGTCATAGCTTTTCGCTATGGCTTCTGTCTCATCCGTGCTGTGTGAATCCAGAATCAAAATTTCATCTGCGACCGGAAGACAGGATTCAATGCAGTCACGAATGTTCTTTTCTTCGTTGTAAGTAATTATGGCCGCTGAAAGTTTTTTCATTTAGCTCTTGTCCATCTGTCTTTTGCCTGTGGCATCTGAAAACTCCGAACAGTCCATTGCCGCTCGGATCTGAGTACAGCTTTTTACCGGCCGCACATCCCGGGAAAGCTACCTGTCTTTGTAATCGGGCTTTCTCTTTTCCTGGATGGCATCCATGGCTTCTTTGAAATCTGCACTTAGATAGTTCTCTGCCTGGCTGGAAGCTTCGTACTTTAGAGTCTGTTCCAGATTGGTGTCTCGGTACAGTCCCTGCTTGAGAGCTCGCACAGCTCCCGGGGCCGCACCGGCAATCTCTCTGGCAACTTCAATGGTTTTATCCAGAATTTCCTCCTGGGAATACACCGCATGGCAGAGTCCTCGCTCCAGCGCCTCCTTTCCGGAAATCTGCCTTCCTGTAAGTAATAGTTCCTGGGCCTGATGCAGGCCGGCTACGCTGCGCGCCAGAAAACTGGAGCCCATGCCTGGATGAATTCCGATGCGAACAAAGTTGAATGCATATTTTCCTTCAGGAACGAAATAGCGAAGATCGCAGGCCAGAGCCAGGGCCAGACTGGCGCCGATGGCATGGCCGTTTACGGCTGCCAGCACCGGAAATGGCATGTTGCGCACTTCCAGAAACAGTCTGTAGAATGACTCCATAAACTCTTCATTGTCTTTCTGGCTTTTCTCCATGAAAGAACGAAGCAGGCCCAGATCACCGCCACTGGAAAAAAGACCATTCTTGCCCGTGATGATGACAGCCCGGGGCAGAGGGTCCTGGGAGGCCAATCGATGCAGTTCACGATGAAACCCCAGCCCCATTTCCAGCGTCATGGAGTTTTTGGACTCCGGATTATTTAGATAAAGAATGCCTATCTGGCCATTATCGATTGTTTCCAGGGATATGGATTCGCTCATATGTCATTCATCCGGATGCATGTCCGGTGTCTCTTCCATTGTTGAATGCATGTGTTCTGTGGGATCAGGCTTCTTACGCAGAATCATATACAATGTGCTTCCAAAAAGAGCCGTTACAAATCCTACTGATAATGTCATTACTATCCAGCCGCCGAGTGTCATAGATCCTCCTTTTCCTGCTTACGCCATCGCCTGAGAGCTGCCGAAATCAGGATGATAAAGAAAGCAGATAGAACTACAAGGAATGTTACCGTCAACTGCATGGTAACATCTGAGCCCAGGGCATCCAGCTTCTTGGGCAGTTCCTGCTGAATCCACAGTACAAAGATAACGATTAAGAAAGCCGGTGAAACGTACTTCCAGATGAATCCCACCCATTTTGGCAGTTTGAGATAGGAGCCTCGATTGGCCTCCTCGATGGCCCTGTCGGCGCCAAAGAACCATCCGCCCACCAGCACCTGAAGCATTGCCAGCAAGTAAATGGCAAAGGTGCCTACCCAGAAATCCATATATCCCAGGCCTTTGTTTCCCAGACTGAAGTAAGCTACAAATCCGGTGCCTATTAATGTGATGAGCCCCAGAAATGTTACAGAGGTCTTTCGCTCCAATCCCAGCCCTTCTTCAAAAAAGGCAATGGCTGGCTGAAGCATGGACAGGGAGCTTGTAATAGCTGCCAGAAACAATAGAAAGAACCAGAGAAATCCAAAGAAGTTCCCCACCGGCATGGCCTGGAATACCTGAGGCAGGGTCTCAAACCCAAGCGCAAATGTAGAGTCGCTAATTCCGGCAGGTCCCAGAAAGATAAATGCGGCGGGAATGGTAATCAATCCGCCCAGCGCTACTTCGGCGAAGATATTACCGGAAGCCGAAGTGGTGCCAGATAGAACAACATCCTCATTTCTTCGCACATAGCTTGAATAGGTGATGATTACACCAAAGCCTACTGACAGTGAAAAGAATACCTGGCCTGCAGCTTCCATCCACATCTCAGCATTCAGGAGAGATTCAATGAATGTCTTGTTTCTGGGTTCCGGATTCCACATGTAACCCAGACCATCCAGTACGTTGCGTTCGGGAAAGTTAACCGGATCCGGCGTTCCCAGAGAGAGTACACGAACAAGCACAAGTATGGCACAGATGAATAGCACCGGGATGGCCACCCGGGTTACAATCTCAATGCCCCTGGACAGTCCGCGATAGATGATGCCCGTATTCAAAGCGAAACAGATGAGAACAAAAAATAGAATTGGATGGGTTCCGGTAAAAAGACTACCATCGGCCCCGGATCCTGTGGCGGAAGCGAATAGATCTTTAAAGGGTGTTCCTCCACTCAATGCATTGAATTCAGGAAGACCGCCAACCAGATAGAGATAAGCATAGTAGAGACAGAGGGCTTCGATGAAAACGTAGTACATGTAGATGCCCACCGGCACCAGAAGACCCAGAAATCCAAAATAGGGTGATCCTTTCCGTTTCCAAAGCGCTCGAAAGATACCAGGACTGGAATGATATCCTTTATCGCCGCCATATCGCCCCATAGACCATTCCAGCCATGCAATAGGAAGGCCCAGTAAGAGAAGGGCGATGAAGTAAGGAATCATAAAGGCTCCCCCTTCATATTTTGCAGCCAACCCTGGAAATCTAAGGAAGTTCCCCAGTCCGATGGCACTTCCCATCACCGCGAGAATTACCCCGATTCTAGATCCCCATCGTTCTTTGTTTTGCATAATCTATTCCTTTCCTTCTAAAGAGGTACGCTCGGCGCCTTACATCGTGTAAGGACGCCTCCCGTGTCTCTGGTGCGCGGCTCCGCCGCTAGTGATCATCGTGATCACGAAAGAGTCT
>CEVN01032635.1_pt1 | contig 105660 bp, 87 predicted proteins | sample 427041 | NCBI WGS metagenome assembly CEVN01 (sample SAMEA2623463, study PRJEB7988) | marine metagenome | biome: marine biome (ENVO:00000447); feature: surface water layer (ENVO:00002042); material: "saline water (ENVO:00002010), including plankton (ENVO:xxxxxxxx)" | depth 5 m
CATCTTTTTCTTCATCTTTTACTTCAGTTTTTACTTCTTCATCTTTTGCTTCATCTTTCACTTCTTCAGCTTTATCATCTTCTTTTTTCTCTTCTTCGGCTTTTGTTTTTTCTATCATTTCTGATTTTTTGAGCGCTATTGCATTTGCTCTTTCTTCACTTTTTGTTTTTTCAGCAGCTAGTGCAGCTTTTTCAGCAGCTTTTTCAGTTTTTTCCAAAGCAGACTTCTTTTCTTCAACTTGTTTTTCTTTATTTTCTATCCAGCTAAGAAATCGCTTTTCTGCTTCTTCTTCGTTAAAAGCACCTTTAGCAACACCTGCCAATAAGTGTTTTTTCATCATTATTCCTTTGTATGATAAGATAGCTCTTGCGGTATCAGATGGCTGAGCTCCTTTTAAAAGCCATTCAACTGCATTGTCAAAGTTTATATTAATTGTTGCTGGGTTAGTGTTTGGATTATAAGTTCCTAGTTTTTCAATAAATCTACCATCTCTTGGTGCTTTTGTATCTGCTACTACAATATGGTAAAATGCTTGTTTTTTTCTTCCGTGTCTTGCTAATCTTATTCTTGTTGCCATTTTATTTTAAATTTGGTTAAACCATCTCTGTGGTTAGTCCTCATTATTGAGGGCTGCAAAAATAGGAATCTTTTGTAAATTAATATATAAAATTAAGAAAAAATATTGTATTTAATTTTCATGTTGTAGAAATAGAATTAAAATCATAAAATTTAACTAGTTTTGCATTTCTTAATTAAAAATTAAAAGTTATGAGTATTCCTTTATCAAAAGAGAAGAAGATTTCAAAAGATCAATTTAAGGATTCTATAATTGCTGATTACAGATTAGTTTGTGAAGTTAGAGAGAGTGGTGCACAAGGAAGACGTGATGTACTTTCTGGTAAAGGTAGTTTTGGTATTTTTGGTGATGGGAAGGAAGTAGCCCAAATTGCTTTAGCCAAAGTTTTTAGAAATGGTGATTTTAGAGCTGGCTATTATAGAGATCAGACCTTGATGACTGCTATTGGACAATATTCTCCAAAGCAGATGTTTACTGCATTGTATGGTGATCCTGAATTAGATAGAGAACCAAGTTCTGGTTCTAGACAAATGATGAATCATTTTGGAACAAGGTTTTTAAATGAAGATGGTTCATGGAGAAACTTGATGGAACAAAAAAATTCTACATCTGATATGGCTTGTTTAGCATCTCAATTTCCAAGGTTAGTTGGATTGGCACAAGCGTCACAAGTATATAGAGATAATCCTGATTTAGCAAAAAGAAATCCTAATTTTACAAATAAAGGAAATGAGATAGCTTTTGCAACAATTGGTAATTCTTCTTGTGCTGAAGGTCATTTTTGGGAAGCTGTTAATGCAATAGGAGTATTGCAAGTGCCTGCAATTATTTCAATTTGGGATGATGGTTATGGAATATCAGTTGCTAATGATGTTCAAATGACAAAGTCAGATGTTTCAGAAGTTCTTTCCGGATTTCAAAATAATGATCAGGGCAAAGGATTTGAGATTGTTAAAGTAAAGGGTTGGGATTATCCATCATTAGTCACTGCTTATGAAAAAGCAGAGAAATTAGCGAGAGAGAATCATGTTCCTACAATTATTCATGTTATTGAAATGACTCAGCCTACTGGTCATTCAACATCTGGTTCTCATGAAAGATACAAAAGCAAGGAAAGATTACAGTTTGAGCAAGATTATGATTGCATTAAAAAATTTAAAGAATGGATTTTAGAATCAGGAATTGCTGAAGAAAAAGAATTAATAGTAATAGAAAAAGAAGCGGTAGACACTGTTAAAAAAGCTAAAAGAGAAGCTTGGTTAGAATATCAAGATCCTATTAAAAAGGAATGGCAGGAATTGCAAAAGATTTTCAACTCAATATCAGCACAGGTAGATATACCAGAAATTGCAAAATGGATTTCTGATTTAAATCAGTCAGCTATGCTTGGTATTTTTAGACGTGATTTTTTAAGTAAAGCAAGACTTTTATTAGCTATGATTTCAACTTATGATATACCTGATAAAAATGATTTAAGAAATTTTATTAATCGAATTAATGCTGAAAATCTTAATCGTTATAATACCAAACTTTATAATGAGACAATTACCTCTGCTTTAAATGTTGTAGAAGTAAAACCTGAATATGATGAAACAGCAGAGTTAGTAGATGGTAGAATTATTCTGAGAGATAATTTTCATCATATGTTTGCAGCAATACCAGAAGCTATGATTTTTGGAGAAGATGTTGGAAAGATTGGTGGTGTAAATCAAGGAGTTGAAGGATTACAAGAAAAGTTTGGCGAAATTAGAGTTGCGGATACTGGTATTAGAGAAGCAACTATTATTGGCCAAGGAATAGGATTATCTTTAAGAGGCTTAAAACCAATTGCAGAAATGCAATATTTGGATTACGTTATTTATGGTTTTCAGCCTATGGTTGATGATATCTCTTCTTTATTTTATCGTACACATGGTGGTCAATTAACTCCTTTGATTATTAGAACTAGAGGGCACAGGCTTGAGGGTATTTGGCATTCTGGATCACCTATGGGTATGTTGCTTAATGGAACAAGAGGTATTTATTTGTGTGTTCCAAGAGACATGACGAGAGCTGCAGGGTTTTATAATACATTAATGCAATCTAATGATCCTGGGATGGTTATAGAATGCTTAAATGGCTATCGAATTAAAGAAAAGATGCCAACTAATATTGGTGAATTTAGAGTCCCTTTAGGAAAAGTTGAAGTTACTAAAGAAGGACATGATATTACATTAGTTACTTATGGAAGCACATGGAGAGTTGTTATGGATGCTGCTGAAAATTTAGAAAGGTTGGGTATTTCCTGTGAGGTTATTGATACACAAACTTTAGTCCCCTTTGATTTATCTTCTGACATTTTAGAAAGTGTAAAGAAAACAAATAGACTATTAGTAATAGATGAAGATGTCCCTGGAGGTGCTTCTGCATATATTTTACAAAAAATCATTGAAGGACAAAATGCCTATAATTTTTTAGATTCTGAGCCTCAGACTTTACCAGCAAAGGAACATAGACCTCCTTATGGAAAGGATGGAGATTATTTTACAAAGCCTTCAGCTGAAGATGTGTTTGAGAAAGTTTATTTAATGATGCATGAAGTAAATCCAGAAAAATTTCCTTCTTTATATTAAATGAAGAAAACCACTGAATCTGAATCTAACTATGATAGATTAGAAGAAATGGAGGTTGTTGATCTATTATTAAACATTAATAAAGAAGATCAATTAGTAGCAAATTTTGTAAAAGATAAAATCCCTCAAATAGAACAGCTTGTAAATACAATTGTCATTCAAATGAGAAAAGGGGGACGATTGTTTTATTTAGGTGCAGGAACTTCTGGAAGATTAGGAATTGTAGATGCTTCTGAGTGTCCTCCAACTTTTGGAATAGATCATGGACTAGTTATTGGTATAATGGCAGGTGGAGATAAAGCAATAAGAAGGGCAGTTGAATTTGCTGAAGATAATGTTAATTTAGGTTGGATTGATTTACAGGCTAATGATATTAAATCAAATGATGTAGTTATAGGTGTTTCGGCATCTGGAACCACTCCTTATGTTGTTGGAGCACTTAAAAAATGCCAAAAAGAAAAAATTATTACAGGATGTATTGTTTGTAATATAAATTCTCCTATTGCTAATATTTCAGATTATCCAGTTGAGATAGTTGTTGGTCCTGAATTTGTTACAGGTAGCACTCGTATGAAGGCTGGTACAGCACAAAAATTAGTTTTAAATATGATTTCAACTTCTGTAATGATAAGTCTAGGAAAGGTAAAAGGTAATAAGATGGTAGATATGCAGTTGTCAAATAATAAATTAGTAGAAAGAGGTGTAAAAATGATAATGAATGAAATAGGCGTGGACTATGAAAAAGCTAATATTTTATTAAAGAAGCATGGTTCTGTTAGAGATGCAATCACTAACTACAATGGATAAAAAGAAGTTAATAAAAGTTGCAATGTGGCTTTCAGGATTTTCTATTAATGTAATATGTTCTGCTATATTTTTATTTATTGGCTTTAACAATCAAAGATATGGTGATAATACTATTTTGATTATAGGTATTTTGTTTATTCCTATGGTGTTTTATTGTGCCTTTAAAACGATAAGATTATTCTTAGATATTATTTTTAAAAAATAAACTTTAACTTTTTTTGAATCTATCTTAGATCAATTATCTCAATATCTGGAAAGTCAGAAGTATTAAATTTGAATGGTTTGATACTAGTATTACTTTTAAATGATTTAATTATATAAGTGTAAATTCCGTTACTTTTATCATATATAGATATTTTTTTTAATTGGTTTTTCTTGTCATCAATTTCAACATTAATTTTTATAAATTCTGTATTTTCTTTTGGAAATAAGTTGATTATGTGCAATTGTTGTCCATTTTCTAATTTATTATCAACATACTCATACTTAAAATCATTCTCGTATACAGTTAATATGTTTTTTGGATTAAATACTTCGTTTTCAGAATTATTATCCATTATTTGAACTTCATTTACTTCTCTTAAATGTATCCACTGTGTTTCTCCATTATTAATAATTGTCTGATCAAACATATCTATAATGAATTTATCTTCTTGTAATGTTAAGGATCCACTTTCTACTTCATCACGATTTATGTTATATATAAAATCAAAATTAATAGTTATATTCTTATAGGACTTTGTAGTTTCTGCTAATCTTTCTAGAATTTCTTTAGCATTTTGGCCTTGAGCTTGAATAGAGTTTAAACATGTAATTAATATAATTACAATAAGTTTATACATTGTTGTTGATTTGAATTAATAATTCTTTTAGTTCTATCTCGTCTTTTACAAGTACTTTTCGTGCTTTGCTTCCCTCAAATGGACCTACAATTCCTGCTGCTTCCAATTGGTCAATTATGCTACCTGCACGGTTGTAACCTATTCTTAATTTTCTTTGAATTAATGACGTAGATCCAGATTGATTTTGTACGACAACAATTGCTGCATCATTAAAAATAGCATCTAATTCATTTAGATCTGCTTTTCCGCCTACAGCTTCTGTTTCTCCTTCATATTCTGGAAGCATATGAGCTTGTGGATATGCTCTTTGTGAACCAATGAATTCACATATTTTTTCTACTTCAGGAGTGTCAATAAATGCACATTGCAATCTAGTTAGATCATTTCCTGTAGAAATTAACATATCACCCATGCCAATTAATTGTTCCGCACCTTTATTGTCCATTATTGTTCTAGAATCAATGGTTGAGGTCACTCTAAAAGCTACTCTTGCTGGAAAATTAGCTTTTATAACACCTGTTATTACATTTACTGATGGTCTTTGTGTAGCAACAATAAGATGAATCCCAATTGCCCTTGCTAATTGTGCTAGCCTTGCAATTGGAGTTTCTATTTCTTTTCCAGCAGTCATTATAAGGTCAGCAAATTCATCAATTACTAGTATGATATATGGTAAATATCTATGTCCTTCGTTTGGATTTAATTTTCTTGATATAAACTTTGCATTATATTCTTTTATGTTTCTGCAATTTGCAGATTTACATAATTCGTAACGCTCATCCATTTCTATACATAGAGAGTTTACTGTATTAACCACCTTTTTGGTATCTGTGATAATTGCATCTTCAGAATCAGGAAGTTTTGCAAGATAGTGGCGTTCTATTTTATTATATAAAGTAAGCTCTACTTTCTTTGGATCTACCAAAACAAATTTAATTTGTGATGGATGTTTTTTATATAGCAGCGAAACCAGTATTGCGTTTAGTCCTACAGATTTTCCTTGACCAGTAGCTCCGGCCATTAATAAATGGGGCATTTTAGCTAAATCAACTACAAATGTTTCGTTAGATATTGTTTTTCCAAAAGCTATAGGTAATTCCATTTTTGAATTTTGGAATTTCTCTGACTGAAGGACCTCAAACATAGAAACAATATTTTTATTTGCATTAGGGACTTCAATACCGATTGTCCCTTTGCCTGGTATTGGTGCAATAATTCGTATCCCTTCAGCCGCTAAACTTAGAGAAATATCATCTTCTAGGTTCTTAATCTTTGAGATCCTAATACCAGCTTCAGGTACAATTTCATATAAAGTAATAGTTGGACCTACTGTAGCTGATATAGACGATATTCCAATTTTATAATGTCCTAAGGTTTCAACAATTCTATTTTTATTGTTTTCAAGTTCTTCTTTATCAATCTCAATTTTATTTTTTCCATATTCTTTTAGTAAATCCATTGCTGGCATTTTGAACTGTGAGAGTTCAAGTGTAGGATCAAAATCTGCTAAGTCTTCAAGCTTCTTTTCAATATCACTTTTACTAAGGGTTTCTTCATTCTTGGCATTAATTACTTCAAATCCTAATTGATTTTCATCTCTTTTATTATCTAAATTATGATTAGATGTTGATATTTCAGTATTTTGCTTTTTTTCTTTAGTTTTGGTAATTTCTTTGTTCTCTTCTTCTTCTTCTTCTTCTTCTTCTTCTTCTTCTTCTTCTTCTTCTTCTTCTTCCTCTTTCTTTTCTACTATTACTTCTTCTTTGATATATTCTTGTTTTGCATTTAAACTCTTAAATTTATTGATAAGTAACTGTATCTTCTCGCTATTTATATTGAATGAAATAGTGATATAAAGTAATATACAAGTGATGATTGTTAAGCTAGTTCCGAGTTTACCAATTGCTGGAATTAATAATTTATCTACAACATGAACTCCCACACCTCCTGCAGTAATCATTCCTCCAAAAAAATGTGAAATAAAAATAGGGACTATGATTAATGCTAGTATACTATTAAAAATTATCTTGTTTAAATTCAGTCTTTGAACACCTAGTATTTTTAATCCTATTGCAAGAGTTACAAATGGAATAAAAAATGCTGCAACACCAAACCATAGTTTTATAAATATATAAGATATCTGAGCTCCTAATCCGCCAATTTGATTTTTTATTTCTTTATTAAGTATAGATAAGTCCTTTTGCGATAGTATGCTATCATCGTTCTTCCATTCTAACAAATAAGAGGTAAAAGCGATAATAAGTAGAATTGAAAATAGTGAAATTATTGTTCCAAATATTTTTTTGTTATTTGGGTCTTGAAACGGAGCTAGTATTTTTTTAAAGCTGATACCCCTAGTTTTTTTAATTTGTAATTTAGTTTTCATTTACATTTCAAAGATATAAATGAATTAATCTTACTTAAGATAATTTTATGATATGTTTTACCAATATGATTGTTAATAATTGTAAGCTTATTTTTTTACACATTCTTCACAAGAAAACATTAAATTTGCCTTCAACTATGATAAACGTAAATATCACTAATGAAACTAATAAGTTAAGTGCTGTAATCGTAGGCATTGCTTATGATTTTGGAGGTGTCCCATCACTTGATGCATGTTATGATCCTAAATCAAAAGAACACGTCAAAAAAGGCAGTTTTCCAATTGAGAAGGATTGTATTCTAGCAATTGATTCCTTAGTTGAGATTTTTAAGAAATATGGTGTTACCGTATACCACCCTGAAAATATAATAGGTTTAAATCAGATTTTTTCTAGAGACATAGCTTTTGTTATTGAAGATAAGCTTGTTATACCCAACATAATTAAGGATAGAAGTGATGAGATAGTAGCTATTAACAAAGTCTTATGTCAAATTGATGATTTAGATAAGATTAGAATGCCATTAGAAGCTAGAGCAGAAGGTGGTGATGTTATGCCTTGTAATGAATATGTTTTTGTTGGATACTCTGAAGATAAAGATTTTCAAAGATATAAGGTTGCTCGAACTAATAGATGCGGCCTTGATTTCTTAGTTAAATCTTTTCCCAAAAAAAAGATAAAGGGTTTAGAGTTAAAAAAGTCAGATAATAATGCAAGGAAAAATTCTTTACATTTAGATTGTTGTTTTCAGCCAATTGGAAACAATATGGCAATATTATATAAAAATGGGTTTAAGAATGAATCAGATGTCGATTTTCTGATAGATTATTTTGGAAAAAATAATATTATTGAAATCAATGAAAATGAAATGTATAATATGAATTCAAATGTATTTTCAATATCTGAGAAAGTAATTGTTTCAGAGAAGGGGTTTGTTAGATTAAATGCAAAGCTAAGGGAAAGAGGTTTTGTTGTAGAAGAAGTTATGTATTCTGAAATAGCAAAAATGTCGGGATTGTTTAGATGTTCAACCTTACCATTGATAAGAAAATAATGAGTCAAATAACTAATAATATATTAATGATTAAGCCTGTAAGTTTTAGATATAATGACCAAACCGCCGTAAACAATTTTTATCAGAAAAAATTAATGAATTTTACTTTTAGTCAGGTTCAAAATAAAGCACTTTTAGAATTTAATACTTTTGTTAAAAAATTAGAAAATTGTGGAGTAAATATTATTGTAATTGAGGACACTATACAGCCTGAAACTCCTGATTCAATTTTTCCAAATAATTGGGTTTCTTTTCATAAAAATGGAAAGGTTGGATTATATCCAATGTATGCTGAGAACAGAAGAATGGAGAGGAGAGAAGATATCTTTGGATATTTAGTTCAGGAACATGATTTTCATATTAAAGAGTTTAAAGACTATACTGATTTCGAAAAACATAATAAATACCTAGAAGGAACAGGAAGTTTAGTTCTTGATAGAGAACATAAAATTTGTTATGCTGCTATTTCTATTCGAACTGATAAAGATGTAGTAAATAAATTTTGTGAGGATTTCGGTTATCGCTCAGTTTGTTTTACGGCTAATCAAGATGTCAATGGTGAGAGAAGACCTATTTATCATACAAACGTAATGATGTGTATTGCTGATGCTTTTGCAGTAATATGCTTAGAATCTATTGATAATAAAGAAGAAAGGAAATATGTTATAGAGTCACTTATTTCATCTGGAAAAGAAATAATAGAAATTACTGAAGATCAAAAAAGTAAATTTGCTGGCAATATGTTGCAAGTAATGGGCGATCAGCCATATCTTGTAATGTCTTCATCAGCATTTATTAGTTTAACTAAAAAACAAAAGATAATCATTGAAAATTTTTGTTCTATTATTCATAGTCCACTAGATATAATAGAGACTTGTGGAGGAGGCAGCGCAAGATGTATGATAGCTGAAGTTTTTTTGCCTAAAAGTAAAATATGATAAAAGAAATATTACACAAGGAAATTGAAAATGCACTTAATGATTTGTATTCAGTTTCAAATCAGAAAATACAATTTCAAAATACTAGAAAGGAGTTTAGTGGTGATGTTACATTGGTTGTATTTCCTCTTTTAAAAGCCTCTAGAAAAGGAGCTGAAGAAACCGCTCAAGAATTAGGAGAATATTTAAACATGAACGTTGACGAGGTTATTGGCTTTAATGTTGTTACAGGATTTTTAAATCTTGAAATATCAAAATATTTTTGGTTTAAACAATTTGTGGATATATATTATAAAGTTGATTATGGAATAGTAAAAGTTGTTGAGGATTCGCCTACTTATTTGGTTGAGTATTCTTCTCCTAATACTAATAAGCCAATTCATTTAGGGCATTTAAGAAATAATTTCTTGGGATTTTCAGTTTCTGAGATATTGAAAGCAAGTGGTAAGAATGTAAAGAAAGTTCAGATTATCAATGATAGAGGAATACATATTTGTAAATCCATGATAGCTTGGAAAATATTTGGGAATGGAGAAACTCCTGATTCCTCTGGAATTAAAGGAGATCATTTGGTTGGAAAATATTATGTAGAGTTTGATAAACATTATAAAAAAGAAGTAGCTGAACTAATTGAATCAGGGATGGAAAAAAGCCAGGCTGAGAAGGAGTCTCCTTTATTAAAAAAGGCACAAGAGATGCTGATTAAGTGGGAATCTAAAGATGTTGAGGTAAGGAATCTTTGGCAAAAGATGAATGGATGGGTTTATGAGGGTTTTGCTACAACTTATTCTAGAATTGGAGTTGATTTTGATAAAAACTACTATGAAAGTGAGACGTATCTTTTAGGAAAGAAGGTTGTAGACATTGGTCTTAAACAGGGTGTCTTTTATCAAAAGTCGGATGGATCAGTTTGGATCGATTTGTCAAATGAAGGGTTGGATGAAAAGATTATTTTACGTGCAGATGGAACAGCTGTTTATATAACTCAGGATTTAGGTACAGCTATACAAAGAAGTGAGGATTTTGATTTTTCTCATATGGCATATACTGTAGCTAATGAGCAAGATTATCACTTTAAGGTTTTATTTTTAATATTAGAAAAGTTAGGCTACTCTTGGGCTAAGCATTGTTATCATTTGTCTTATGGTATGGTTGATTTGCCAACTGGTAGAATGAAATCTCGTGAAGGATCTGTGGTAGATGCTGATGATTTTATACAAGAGATGGTTGATACAGCACAAGACATAGCAGAGACATTAGGTAAATTAGATGGTATAGCAGATGAAGATGCTAATGAATTATATGAAACGATTGGCTTAGGAGCATTAAAGTACTTTATGCTTAAAGTTGATCCCAAAAAAAGAATGTTGTTTAATCCAGAAGAGTCAGTTGATTTTAATGGGAATACTGGCCCATTTATTCAGTATGCATATGCTAGAATTCAGTCCTTAAATAGAAAATATACCAAAAAGATAATTATGCCAAAATCAATTGTTTTAACTGATAAAGAAAAATTAATTATTAAGCAACTTACTATTTTTCCTAATATAATAGAAGAATCAGCAAATAGTTATAATCCAGCATTGGTAGCTAATTATGTTTATGATTTAGTTAAGAGTTTCAATAACTACTATCAAACTACACCTATAATTACAGCTGATACTAATGAACTAATTAATTTCCGATTAGCTTTGTCTTTAAAAATAGGAGAAGTAATCAAGACTTCTATGGGTTTGTTGGGAGTAAATGTTCCTGATAGGATGTAGTTTTTTTCATTTTTTTTGTAAAGATATTTTAACAAGAATAGAGTTTTGTATTGTTAGTTTTCCTTTTGAAAGAAATAATTTTTCTAAAAAATTATTTTGACTGAGTAAAAATTCTGTTTAAAAAATGTTCTAACTGTGAGCCAGTTCTTTTAGTAAAAAGGTTACCATCTTTGACATATGATATTTCTCCTGTTTCTTCAGATACAATGATTGCTATAGCATCAGATTCTTCTGTGATTCCTACTGCAGCTCTATGTCTCATTCCTAGTCTTCCAGGAAGTTCTGTACTATTACTAACAGGGAGAACACATCTGGCACTAATTATTTTATTTTCTCTTATGATAACAGCTCCATCATGTAAGGGGCTATTTTTATAAAAAATACTCTCTAACATTGGTGTTGATATTTCCGAATTCATTTCAACACCACTTTCACAAAAAACAGCTAGATCATCTATTTGAGTAAGTATTATAATTGCCCCAGTTTTTGTTTGGGCCATATCTTCACATGCTTTTGTAATCGCTCTAGTATTTAAATGATTGTCATGTGTTATCGAAAAGTTAAATTTAAATATACCTTGATTTTTTATAATTTTTCCTTTTCCAATCATCATAAGAAACTTTCTTAGTTCCTGTTGAAATATAATTGCAAGAATAATTACTCCAAAACCAATAAACTGACCTAAAATTTCACTTAGGAGTTGCAAATTAAAGACTGATACTAATTTCCATAAAAGATAAATAGATGCTAGTCCAATAAATATATTAATTGCAACAGTTCCCTTTATTAATTTGTATAATTTGTAAATTAAGATAGCTACGAGACAAATATCTATAACTTCAATAATGCCTATTTTTAAGAATTCCATTTACAATTTTTTTTTTGCGAATGTAGTAATTTTAATACATTCGTATGCTTCTTTCACATCATGAACTCTTAAAATATTAGCGCCATTTTGTAGAGCTATGGTATTTATAACACTTGTGCCATTTAGAGCTTTTTGTGGTGTTGTTCCTAACAGATTATAGATCATAGATTTTCTTGAAACTCCTATTAGTATAGGTAATTTAAGATGTGTTAAGTCATTTAAGTTGTTTAATAATTGATAATTGTGTTGAATAGTTTTTCCAAAACCAAATCCAGGATCAATAACTATTTTGTAAAAACCTAGTTTATTTAATTTAGATATTTTTTCTCTGAAATAAGAAACTATTTCTTTAGTTACATCATTGTAAGATGGATTTTTCTGCATATTTTTTGGTGTCCCCTTCATATGCATAATAATATAAGGTACATTCAGTTCAGCAATAGTAGAAAACATAGCGTCGTCTATTTCTCCTGCAGATATATCATTAATTATATCAGCACCAACAGAAACACATTTTTTAGCAGTATTTGCCCAAAATGTATCTATTGAAAGAATGATATCCTTAAATGTGTTTTTTAACAATTTAATTGTAGGTATTAGTTTTATCAGTTCTTCCTCTGATGAAATTTGAGATGATCCAGGTTTTGAAGATTGTGCACCAATATCTATTATTGATGCTCCCTCTTCTAGCATAATTCTACATCTTGAAATGATTTTGTCATTATCAATATATTTTCCTCCATCATAAAAAGAATCTGTGGTTATATTTAATATTCCAATAACAGTTTTCTTTTCTGTTGAAAAAAACTGCGAATTGCTTTTTATGTTTTTAGTTTTCAAACTCACAATTGGTGTATATTACGGCATTTTTAAGTCAATATATTTATGCAGCAAACAATTACCGAATACGATTCAATAATAAAAAAATGTAAGGACATTTTTGCAAATAAAATGAAAGATTATGGTAGTGCATGGAGAATACTAAGAATCAGCTCATTAACAGATCAAATCTTTATTAAAGCACAAAGAATACGTTCTATTGAACAAAAAGGTTTCCAAAAGATTGAAGAAGATGCAAGAAATGAGTTTGTAGGCATAGTTAATTATGCTGTTATTGGTCTTATTCAATTAGATCTTGGTGTTAGTGAACAGCCTGAAGAGATGGATTATAATAAGGTTATTAACAACTTTGAAAAACAAGTATCTATTGCAAAAGAACTTATGTTAGCAAAAAATCACGATTATGGAGAAGCGTGGAGAGATATGCGTGTAAGTTCTCTTACAGATTTAATATTGCAAAAGTTATTAAGGGTTAAGCAGATTGAGGACAACAAAGGCTCTACTTTAATTTCTGAAGGTGTTGATGCTAATTATTTAGATATGCTAAATTATGCAGTTTTTGCGTTAATAAAACTAAATTAAAATTTTATGAAAAAAATAAGTAACAAACCAGTCTTTTTTTTAAGGATAATAATTGCAGTATTGTTCATGTTATCTGCCGTTGCTAAATTATATCCAACTCCAATGTTTGGAATAACAAAAATATTTGAGCAAGGTCAATTAATTCCAATGGGTTTTTCAGAGAGTTTTGCCCCATACTTTTCTAGATTTATTATTGGAGCCGAGATCTTTCTGGCTATTACAATAGTTTTTAATAATTATTTAAAGAAATTAATATTGCCACTTGCTTTTATTATGATTTCTATATTTAGTATTCATCTTTCCACTCAAATTTTTGGTGATATGGAAAATTGTGGATGTTTTGGTGAATTAATTCCAATGACACCATTAGAAGCACTGATTAAAAATATTATAACCCTAATTGTACTTGCATTTATTTATTTGAAGACAGAAGATGTTAAAGGAAAGTTGTCAGATTTAATAATATTATTTTTGTTGATATCTACTGTCATGTTTGCTTCTCTTCCTATTACTTCACAAAGTAAATCTAATGGGGATAGTTTTATTTCTAATGTTGATAATGAAGAATTTTTAAATTTAGAAGAAAGAAAGATTTTATGTTTTTTTGATGCTGATTGTGATCATTGTCAGAAGGCTGCAAGAGCGTTAGATTCATTGTCTAATATTATTGATGATTTTCCACAATCATATATTGTTTTCCAAAATTTTCCTAATGATACAATTGTGTCACCACAAATGCAAGATAATATAAATCGTTTTTTTGATTTGACAGGTTCTATCTTCCCATATCAAGTTATGCCATATTCTAATGATTCAGAAGAGATTGATAGTTATTTTGAGATTACTTATCCACTTTATGACAATCCAGTTATCATTTTATATGATGGAAAAATAGATTATGATGTTGTTAGAAATATACAGATTAGATTGTATGAAGGTAGTAGCAATAATGAATTTGATGCTGATGATTTAAGAAGAATTATTGAAAATAAAAAATAAAGTTTGATTAATTATATTTTAAAGAGAATATTTTATGGAACTCTTGTCTTATGGGGCGTTATAACATTAGTGTTTTTTTTGTTTAATGTTTTACCTGGAGATCCTGCTCGTATGATGTTAGATAAACGAGAAGATTCAAATCAGTTAGCTATAATAAAAAATAAGTATGGATTTGATAGATCTATATCTGAACAATATATTTTATATTTAAATGATATTTCACCAATTTCAATTCATTTTATCAGTGATAATTCATTTACATCTTTAAAACACGGAAAATATCAATTTAAAAAGTTGTTTTCAGGAACTGATTACGACATAGTTCTTAAGATTCCTTATCTAAGAGAGTCCTTCGCTCAAATTGGAACTCCTGTTTCGGTTATTTTAGTAAATACATTTAAAAATACTTTTGTTTTAGCTTTAACGTCTATTTTATTGGCTATTTTATTGGGTTTATTTAGTGGTGTTTTGGCCGCACTATATAAAGATACTCTTATTGATAGATTTATTTTGTTTTTTTCAGTTTTAGGGATGTCGTTACCTTCTTTTTTTGCGTCTATTATTATCGCTTGGTTTTTTGGTTTTGTTCTGCATAATTACACTGGCTTAAATATGGCGGGTAGTCTTTATGAAGTAGATGATTATGGTAGAGGTTCATTTTTAAAATTGAGTAATTTAGTTTTGCCAGTAATTACTTTAGCTATTCGTCCGTTATCAGTTATTATACAACTTTGTAGAAATTCTTTTTTAGAAGTACTTTCTATGCAGTATGTTAGAACAGCAACTGCAAAAGGATTAAGTAAATTTAATGTGCTTTTTAAGCATGCATTACGAAATGCACTAAACCCTTTAGTTACAGCTATTTCCGGTTGGTTTGCATCAATGTTAGCGGGAGCAGTTTTTGTAGAATATATTTTTGGTTGGAATGGTATAGGAAAAGAAATAGTTGATGCTTTAAATATGATGGATCTTCCAGTTGTTATGGGTTCTGTGCTATTTATTGCATCCATATTTGTAATACTTAATATAATTGTTGATTTAATTTATGGTTGGCTTGATCCTAGAATAAGATATAATTAAAATGAGAAAGAATATAATTGCTGGTAATTGGAAAATGAATTTAAATAGAGATAAAGGCATCTCACTAGTTAAGAATGTCTTAAATAGATTGTCATTTGAAAGTAATACAGATGTTATCTTTGCTCCTTCATATGTGCATTTAGATCAGCTTGTCAAAATGTGTTCTGAAGTATCTAATGTATATGTTGCAGCACAAGATTGTAGCTTTAGTGATAAAGGAGCATTTACGGGAGAGGTTTCAGCTGAAATGATAGCATCTTTTGGAGTTCAATATGTAATTTTAGGCCATTCAGAAAGAAGAGAAAATTTTAAAGAAACTAATCAACTACTTAAAATGAAAGTTCAACAAGCACTTGCAAATAACTTAAATATAATATTTTGTTGTGGCGAGAGTTTAGGACAAAGAAATAGAAAAGAACATTTTGAATTTATTAAATTACAAATAACAGAGAGCTTATTTTCTTTCTCAGAAGCAGATTTCAGTAAAGTTGTTATAGCTTATGAACCTATTTGGGCAATTGGAACTGGTGTCACAGCAACTTCTAAACAAGCTCAAGAAGTCCATAGTTATATTAGGGGAATTATTGAAGATAAATATGGCAAGCAAGTATCAGATAAAACTTCAATTTTATATGGAGGAAGTTGTAAGCCTCAAAATGCTGTTGATTTATTTTCACAAGAAGATATCGATGGGGGATTGATAGGGGGAGCTTCATTAAATGAAGATGATTTTGTTTCTATTATTAATTCATTTTAATGCAATATTTTGAGCTTGATATTAGATTAAAAGAAGTTTCTTTATTTGCAGATATTTTAGTTGCGAAACTAAATGAGATTGAATTTGAATCTTATATTGAAGACGAAAATGGATTAAAAGCATATATACAAACTAAAAGATTAAATAATGGAGCAGTAAAAGATATTATGTCCGAAGTTTCAGAACAAACAGAGTTGTCTTATAGAATAAATAAAGTAAAAGAAGAGAATTGGAATCTTAAGTGGGAGAGTAATTATAATCCTGTTTTTGTTAATAAAAGTTGCGTGATTCGTGCTCAATTTCATAATTCTTTTCCTGAAATAAAACATGAAATTATTATTACTCCAAAAATGTCTTTTGGTACTGGACATCATGAAACTACTTTGTTAATGATGAATGAAATGTTTTCTTTGGACTTTAAAAATAAATCTGTTTTAGATATGGGAAGTGGTACTGGTGTATTAGCAATTTTAGCGTCTAAGTTAGGAGCCCGTAAATTGATTGGTATTGATAATGATCATTGGTCTTTTAATAATGCTAAAGAAAACTCAAAGCTAAATAACATTTCAAATGTTCATTTTATTCTTGGAAATGTTAATTCTATTAAAAATTCAAAATTTGATATTATTCTAGCAAATATTAATAGAAATGTTATACTTAATGATATTGAAATCTATGTGAATGCTATGAATGTGTCCGCAGATATTTTTTTGAGTGGATTTCTAGAAGAAGACATTTCTTTAGTTTTAAACAAGAGCAATGAACTTGGTTTAAAGTTAATTGTTTCAAAAAATAAAAATAAATGGCAGATGTTACATTTAAAAAAAGATTAATACTTATTATATTTTCTCTATTTTTTTCGTTGAACTCTTTTTCTCAGAAAAAAATCAAAGAGTTTTCAACTGATTATTTAACTTATTCATCTGAAATTGATGAATTTATGTCAGCTAACAATAAATCAAAAGAAGTTGTTAAGACTTTTTTAAAGAATAATAATTTTTCAGAAATTGAAAAAAATAAAATTATTCAGATTTCAAATATGATGCTTTCTAAGAGACTAAAGTCATATCCTCATTTTAATAAATTTTTGTCTGCTTTAATTAGTATAAACAGTAGTCAAAAAAGAGATGTTCTATTATTACAGTGGTTAAATATTGTTGAACAAACTATCAACGAATCTACAATTAGTAAATTGTTACGTCTTTTTTCGTTTACAACAGATCTAGTTAGTAATAATACATTAAGATCAAGTAAGTCAGCTGCTTGGATGGTTAGTAATTTAGATTTCCGTTTTGAATTTGAATTTATTGAACCAGTAGTTATTTTTGATACTCCATTTAATCTAAGTTGTTCTACAGATAATGGTTCATATACTATTTTTGGTACTACAGGAAAATATTACTTTATTTCAAATAAATGGAAAGGTAATGGTGGACAATTAAATTGGGAAATTCATGCAAAATCAAAGGATTCTGTTTATGCTGAGATTAATTCTTATATGATAGATTGCAGAAAAAGTCAGCTTATTGCCGATTCTTCTATTTTTTATAACAAAAGTCTATTTTCACAGCCTATTTTAGGACAAGTAGTTAATAAGCTAGGCAAAGGTAAGGAAGCCGAGAGATACCCAAAATTTATTTCTTATAGTAAAAATGTTGAATTAAAAGAAATTCTTCCAAATATTGATTATAGAGGAGGATATAAACTTCAAGGTAGTGAATTTGTTGCTGATGGAGGAAAATATGCTGATGCAAAGATTGTTTTCAAGAAAGCTGGTAAAGATATATTTATTGCAAATGCTCGCCGTTTTAGTATAGGTGATGATAGAATAGTTGCTCAAGCTGCTGGTGTAAAGATTTTTTTTGATCATGACTCGATATTTCATGCTAATTTACAATTTACATATATTGATAGTGAGAGAAAGTTAAGACTTTATCGAAAAGTAAATGGTCCTTCTGGTGCTCCTATGCTAAATACATATCATAATTTAACGATGGATTTTGAACTTTTAGAGTGGAAGATAGATAGTGATATTATAACTTTTGGTTCATTACCTACATCAGCACAGTCAAGCGTGGAATTTGAGTCAGTAGATAGATACCTACAGTCAAAGTATGAATCAATTCAGGGTATTGACGCTATTCATCCATTATTTCTCGTTAGAAGTTATGTTACTACAAATCAAGAAGAAGAGTTTTATGTTAAAGATTTTGCTCGATTTGCTCAATTTCCACTTGTTCAGATACAACATTATTTAATTCGTTTAGCTAATGATGGTTTTATATTTTATGATTTTGGAAGACAAAAAATTACTGTACTTCCCAAGTTGTATAATTATATAGAATCAGCTTCTGGTTTAGGTGATTATGATGTTATATCATTTCGATCTATCATTAAATCAGGTGAATATGATACAGAAAGTGATCATTTAGTGAATGCTGAATTAAATTTAGCTACAAAGGACTTGAGCTTATTAGGAATTAATAGTATTCAAGTAAGTCAAAATAGAGGTGTGTATTTTTTTCCAAAAGATGGAAAAATTATTATTAAAAAAAATAGAGATTTTATTTTTGATGGTCAGGTTTTTGCTGGAGACGGTAGGTTAAATTTGTTTGGGAAAGATTTTTTATTTCATTATAATGATTTTAAAGTTGATTTAAATTATATTGATTCTATGCAGCTTTCTGTACCTGTTTATCCTTTAAGAAAAGATATTTATGATAGAGATATCTTAACACCAATTAAGACTATAATTGAATCAGTAACAGGTGATTTGAGAATTGATCATCCTACTAATAAATCTGGTATTAGAATTGATAGCTTTCCTGAATTTCCTATATTTAGTTCTTATAATCCTTCATATGCTTATTATGATAGAAAATCAATTCATGATGGTGTTTATAAAAGATCTAGTTGCTTTTTCCATTTACAACCTTTTGAAATTGATAGTATAAATAATTATACAGCTAAGGGCTTATGGTTTGCAGGAGTTTTTGAATCTTCTGGAATTTTTCCAGCTTTTAATGATACTCTTAGAATACAAAAAGATTACTCTTTAGGCTTTAATCGAAAAACTCCTGAAAAAGGATTTGAGATTTATGGTGGTAAGGGGAAGTATTATAACAATATTTCTTTAAGTCATGACGGTATAAAAGGTAATGGTGATTTTGAATATCTTACATCTAAGGCAAGTGCTAGTGATATTTTTTTCTTTCCTGATTCAACTAATCTTTATACTCAACTTTTTGTAATTTCTGAAGTTCTAGATGGTGTTGAGTTTCCAGATGTGAATAACACTAGGACATATGCTCATTTTGAACCTTACAATGATAGATTGTATATTAACAAAATATCAGATAATTTTAATCTTTATCATACTGAGGTTAGTTTAGATGGAGATTTATTAATGCGACCAACTGGTGTAACAGGTACAGGTATAATGTCATTTGAAAAAGCAATTCTTACTTCAGATTTGTTTACATATAATGCTAATTGGTTTAATTCTGAAAATTCTAATTTAAATGTTCTTACAGACAGTTCTAATTTGGCTATTGAAGCAGTTAATTTAAAATCCCATGTTGATTTAGCATTAAGAGAAGGTAAATTTAACTCTAATGGAGCTAATTCTTATGTTAAATTTCCAGAAAATCAGTATCTAGCTTATATTAACAAGTTAACTTGGAATATGGAAAATGAAACTTTTGTACTTGGAAACGAGACTGCTTCAGTTGGAGATCTTACAAGATTCGTCTCTACAGATTCACGTCAAGATTCATTAAGTTTTAATGCACGTACAGCCTTTTATAGTTTAAAAAATTTCATTATAAATACAACAGGAGTTGATGAGATTTATGTTGCTGATGCCATTATTTTTCCAGACTCAGGTATTGTTAAAGTAGATAGAAATAATATGATTGAAACTTTAAATAAAGCAAAGATTTTAGCTGATAATTTAACAGAATACCATACATTCACTAATGCAACTGTAGATATAAAATCAGCACATAATTATATCGCTAAAGGAAATTATACTTACTATGATTATATGAAAAGTGAACAAAATATTTTTTTTAAAAAAATCATTGTAGATAAAGATACTATCACTAATGCTATAGGCGATATTTCTAGTGATCAGGCATTTCATATTGACAATAGATTTGATTTTAAAGGAAGTATTAATTTAATTGCTGATAGAAGATCTTTAATTTTTGATGGCTTCTTTAAAATTAATCATAAATGTGATTATTTTGATAAGGAATGGGTTAAGTTTAAATCTTCTGTGAATCCAGAAGATCCAATTATAAGATTAGATTCTATTTTGGTTAATGATAATAACGAAAGGTTATTCTCATCTATAATGATGAGACAGGATACTTTTGATATTTATTCTACTTTCTTTACAAAGAAGAAAAGTATTATGGATATAGAAATGATAAATATAGATAGTTATTTATCATATAATAAAAGAAAATTAGCCTTTGTAATTAATGGTAAGGATTCTTTAGATAATATCTTTACAATGTATGAAAACACTTGTGAGACTAAAGGTGAGGGAGAGGTTAATCTAACTTTAGATTTAGGTGATGTTACAGTTAAAAGTATTGGAATGATTAATAATGATGTAAAAGAGAATAAGACTTCTTTTAGTGGATTTCTTTTCATTGACTTCTTTTTCTCAGAAAAAGCACTATTTACTATGGCAAAAGACATCAGAGGAGAAGAAAAGATGGGGTTAAACAAAATTGAGTATAACGATTTATATTATTTAAATACAAATAGACTATTTAAAGACAGAACAAGAGCTGCAAAATTTTTTGACAATTTAGAAGATGATAAAATTAAAAGAATGCCAAATGAGTTTAGTTCATCTTTAGCATTTACAGATATTAAATTGCATTGGGATAGTAAGAATAAAGTATTTGTTAATAAAGATCTCTTTGGTTTAGGAAACATTTTAGAGTATCCAACTAATGATATTGTCGATGGATATGTTGTTCTTGAAAAAAAATATAGTAATTCTGGAGATGGTATGTCGATATTAGTTATTTCTGATTTTACACTCAACCAATTCTGGTTTAAATATCAAAGTAATGCAATGTGGACTTTTAGCCCTGATAATTTAGATTATCAGGATGCTGTAGGAGAAGGAAAAATAAGATTAGAGGATAGTAGATATAATTATTCTTATAAAACTAAATCAATTTTTGACAGCGAAGTGGGAAAACTTGATAGAAAATATTAATTGTTATCTTGTAGAATTTTAGATGATTACTTTAGAAATTTTATTATTAGTACTACTTTCATATTTAACAGGAGCAACTCCATCTGCTGTTTGGATAGGTAAAATATTTTATAATACTGATGTTCGTGAGTATGGAAGTGGAAATGCTGGAGCTACTAATACTTTTCGAGTCTTAGGAATTCGCGCAGGTATTCCTGTACTCATTTTGGATATTTTAAAAGGATCCTTAGCTGTTTTATATATTTATTTAATTCCTGATTTGTCATCTTTTTCACTAGAATTAGTTTTTGAACATAAGTTAGCATTTGGTATTTCAGCAGTAGTAGGTCATCTATTTCCAGTATATACTGGTTTTAGAGGAGGAAAGGGTATTGCAACTATGTTAGGCGTACTAATTGCTTTACACCCTTTAGCTGCATTTTTTTCTTTTTGTATTTTTCTTTTTGTTTTCTTTATTTCAAGATATGTTTCTCTTGCTTCAATTGTAGCATCTATCGCTTTTCCATTTTTTATAATGTTTGTTTTAAATTCAACTATTAATTCGTTAAATTTATTTGCAATTTTCGTTCCAATTTTATCGTTGATAACTCATCAAAAAAATATTGAGAGATTAATTAGAGGAGAAGAAACAAAAGTTAAATTTGGTAAAAAATAACTTTTATGAAAAAGTCCTATAAATCTTCATCTAAAGCTAAATCTATTGAAAAATCAAATAAGGTTCTGTATTTGCTTAATGATGAGTATAATACCTTTGAACATGTAATTAATTGTTTAGTGGCTATTTGTGATCATAGTGAATTACAAGCTGAACAGTGTGCATTACTTACCCACTACAAAGGTAGTTGTGAAATTGCAATTGGTAGAGCTGAAGATTTATTTCCTCTTCAAGAAGACTTAGCTTTGTATGGTTTAGATGTGGAAATTCTTTGAATTAGTTAGATCCCTCCTTACTAAATAAATTATATTTGTACTTTAAAAGGACTCGTAGCATAACTGGATAGTGCACCAGATTACGGCTCTGGAGGTTGGGGGTTCGAATCCCTCCGAGTTCACTTATAAAATGCTAGTAAATAGCAAGGATCGTATTTTTATTTTATGATTTTTATAATTGCAGATTTTTTTAGTTTTAGTTCTGTTTTTATCTGATATATTTTTTTATTGTCAACTAATTCTATTCTACTAGTATTAGGTGGTGATATACCAATGTTTACTGCTCTTATCTCAATAATATTTTCTCCGTTTTTGAGTTTTGATTTTATTTTTTTTCTATTATTTTTTGTTTCAAATTTATCTAAGATTATACTATTGTTAATTTTTACTTGTATTTTGTCTCCATCTTCTTTATTATCATCCCATAAAGATAGTATAAGTTTGTTGCTCTCCCATTTTATTGTAAAATCATCACCGTCTTTTAAGATTATTGTTTTTTTAATTGGATTAATATCATTTTGAGATATATTTTTGTTTTTTCTAGTTATTTTCTTTTTTAATTTTTGCAATTTTTTGTTTATTTTTTTTTCTTCTATCATGATAATTTTTCCTTTTGCACACTCACTACCATCATGAAAATTTCCCGTAAAAGATCCTTCTAAGCGTTTTTTTCCTAATATTCCCTTAAAGTATAGTTGCATATTTATGTAGCAGAAAGTATTTGATGGAGCATCAGAATTTGTAGAAACTATTTGAGTCTCTTGTAATTGAAATGATTTATCAGATTTAAAATATAGTCCTTTAATTTCACTTTTTGTTTCATCTTTTGTTCCAATATTAGTAATAGAGAATCCTTTTACTATACCTTTGTTTTCTGTTAACTCAAGTTTAAAACTAATAACTTTGTTATTGTTTAATATGAGAGTGCCTAGATAATTAAGGGGTGGTTGACTAAATACTGTATTGTAAAATAGTGTTATAAATAATATAGAATATTTCATTCAATAAAATTACTTATATTAATGTTATAATTTACTTATTTCTAATTAAACTACTATAATCTATTTCGTCAAAATTACCAGAACTCATCATTAAAATATTATTATGATTTGATTTATGAGACTTTAAATACCTTTCTAATTTTTTTGAGTTAGTAAAAATTAGTAAATCTTTTTGGTTAAAAGCATTATATATTTGTTCTTTTGTTATTGGTTCCAATTTTTTATGTTTGATAACTTTAGGATTATAGTACACTATAGCGATATCTGCCTCCTTCATGGATCCTTCGTATTGTCTTAAAAATTTTTCATTTAAACTGCTAAAAGTATGCAGTTCCATACAAGCGATTAATTTTCTATTAATAAATTGTTTTTTCATTGCAGATGTAGTTGCTTTTAGCTTAGAAGGTGAGTGTGCAAAATCTTTAAATATTGCTGATTTTTTATTTTTTTTTACTAATTCTAATCTATTAGAAGCTCCTTTAAATTTGGAAATTTCTTTAAAGAAAATTTTGTCAGATATTCCTATTTCATTACACACTAATTTAGCAGCATTTAGGTTTTGAAGATTATGATTTCCAAATATTAAAAGTTTTGTATCTGATATTGATGTTATTCCATTTTCTATTTTGTGCTTAGGTGTTGAGTAAGGTACTAATTTGCATGTTGACTTTTCTTTTGTAAGTTTTTTTAGTTCTTCATCTTCTGCACAATAAATAAGAGTTTCTTTAATCATATTTTTAAAGATTCTGAATTGGTTCACATAAATTTCAAATTCAGGAAATACATTGACATGATCCCATGCAATACCGCTAATAACAGCTATGTGTGGGTGGTATAAATGAAATTTTGGTCTTTTATCAATTGCAGAACTTAGGTATTCATCGCCTTCTAAAAGCATGATATTTGAATCATGACTTAACTTAACCATTGTCTCAAAACCTTGTAATTGTGCTCCAACCATGTAATCGCAATTAATATTTAGATTTTTAAGAACATGAAGTATCATTGCAGTAATAGAAGTTTTTCCATGACTTCCTGCAATAACAATTCTTTTTTTGTTCTTGCTTTCTTCATAAAGATATTCAGGATAAGAGAAAATAGGAATATTTAAAATTTTGGCTTTTTGTAACTCTGGATTGTCTTCTCTTGCATGCATCCCTAAAATAACTAAATCTAGATCTGAAGTGATTTTTGAAGGATGCCACCCAAGTTTTTTTGGCAATAAATTAAATTTTTTTAAACGATCTTTGCTCGGACTAAAAATAGCATCATCACTTCCAGTAATTTCAAAGCCTTTATGATGTAGAGCTAGAGCAATATTATGCATTGCACTTCCTCCAATTGCAATTAAATGTACTTTCATATTTAATGATTTAGTTTAAAATAAAATTAGAGATTAAAAGCAATTGCTATATTTGACAAACTAAAATTTACTAACATGCAATTGTATACAATAGAGACAGGTTATTTTAAATTAGATGGAGGAGCAATGTTTGGAGTGGTTCCAAAGGTTCTATGGAGTAGAACAAATCCTGCAGATGAAAATAATTTATGCTCTTGGGCAATGCGATCATTATTAATAGAAGATGGTAACAGATTAATACTTATAGATAATGGTATTGGAGATAAACAGGATGATAAGTTTTTAAAGCATTATTATTTACATGGAGATGTTAATCTTCAATCTTCTTTATCCAAGCATGGCTTTTCTTTTGATGATATAACCGATGTTTTTTTAACCCATTTGCATTTTGATCATTGTGGTGGTAGTGTTATATGGAATAATGATAGAACTGGATACGAGATGGCTTTTAAGAACGCAAAATACTGGAGTAATAAAAAACATTGGAAGTGGGCAACGCAGCCAAATAGTAGAGAAAAGGCGTCTTTTTTAAAAGAGAATATAATACCTATTGAGGAGTCAGGACATTTGTCTTTTGTAGATAGAGAAAAAGAGGTGTTTAATAATTTTGATGTTCTTTTTGTTGATGGACACACAGATGCACAAATGATTCCTCATATTCAATATAAAGGCACAAAGATTGTGTTTGCAGCTGATCTACTACCAAGCACAGGTCATATACCACTTCCATATGTTATGGGCTATGATACAAAGCCTTTAGTTACATTAAAAGAAAAGGAAACATTTTTAAATCAAGCTGTAGATAATCAATATGTTATATATTTACAACATGATAGTTATACTGAATGTTGTACTTTAAAAAGAACTGAAAAGGGTGTTAGATTAGATAAAACGTTTAAGTTATCAGATATTTAAATATGAAAAATATATTTACAAAACATCCCAATTCAATTGGAGAGACCTATATTAAACATCTTATAAAAGGTTTTGGTTTTAGTCTAAAATTATTATCTATTTCTTTTAAAGTATTTATTCATGCCATATTTCCTTTCTTTTTTGAACATAGCGCCAGTGATAAAGTGGCAGAGCTAAATGATATTTTACAGAAAAGAAAAAGATGATTAGTGAAGATGATTTATAAATATTTTCCAACTTCTATTAAAGTTAGTTGTTTCATCAAACATTTTTGGCCTATTTTTAGGCCTATATAAAGTATTTATTTTACCATTTTTATCTTTAATGTCAATTTTTTCATAGTCATCTATATCTGCACCACTTGGAATTTTCGTTAAATAACCAATTTCCTTAAAAGTTAATTTTTTTTTAATCAGCATTTTAGATGTTAATTTAACAAACTTAATTATTTTTTTGTTAATACGTAAATACTTATGTTTTGTTGTATTGATTCTTGTATTTTTGTAGTGATGGAGAATAGTAACAGGTATAAGGATTTTAGTTCTTTTATTAGAAAAAAGTTTGATAGAAGAGTGCAGAAGGTATCTTTAGATGCTGGCTTTACATGTCCTAATAAAGATGGAACAAAGGGTTTAGGTGGATGTACTTATTGTAATAATAATACTTTTAATCCTGACTATTGTAAGCCAATAAAATCTATATCTGTACAGATAGAGGAAGGAATAGAATTTTTTTCGAAAAAGTATAAGTCTCAAAAGTACTTAGCTTATTTTCAGGCTTTTACAAACACATATGCTCCTTTAAAAAAGTTAAAACCGATGTATCAGGAAGCTTTGTCTCATAAAGATGTTATTGGTCTTGTTATTGCAACGCGTCCCGATTCTATAAAGGATGATGTGTTAGATTATTTACAGAATTTAGTTAAACAAGGAAATTTTATCAAACTAGAATTTGGTTTAGAATCTACTAATAATAGAACTTTAGAGATTATTAATAGATGCCAGACACATGAGGATACTTTAGATGCTTTTTCTCGTGCCAAAGGAAGAGGATTGCATCTTGGTGCTCATTTGATTTTAGGGCTGCCTGGAGAAACTAAAGAAGATATGTTGGACCATGCTAAAAAAGTTTCTCAGCTTCCTGTCAACACATTAAAAATTCATCATCTTCAGATTGTTAAGCATACTATGATGGCTTATCAATTTAAAAATACACCTGAGATGTTTAAATTTATGCAACTTGATGAATATATAGATTTAGTTGTTGATTTTATTGAACTTTTGCATCCTAATATTATACTTGAAAGGTTTTTTAGTGAATCTCCAGCAAAAATGCTCATATATCCAAAATATGGTCTCAAGAACTTTGAGGTTAAGCATTTAGTTAATAAAAGACTTGAAGAAAGAGATACATGGCAAGGAAGACTGTATCAGATTTCTCATTAATTTGTATTTTTAAAACTGTTAAGAGATTTAATAATTAAATTTGTATTTAAAAAAACATTAAGATATGTCAGAAGATAAGAAAATTATTTTTTCCATGGATGGACTTTCTAAGTCTTTTAACAATAAACAAGTTTTAAACAATATACATCTATCTTTTTTTTATGGTGCTAAAATTGGTATTATTGGTCTTAATGGATCTGGAAAATCAACACTATTAAAAATTATAGCTGGTATAGAGCACTCTTATCAAGGTGATATTACTTTTTCAGATGGTTATCAAGTTGGATATCTAGAGCAAGAACCAAAATTAGATAATCATAAAACAGTAATAGATGTTGTAAAAGAAGGAATGCAAGAAGCAATTGAAATTTTGACAGCATACAATAAGATAAATGATGCTTTTGGATTACCTGAAAATTATGAGGATGCAGACAAGATGGAAAAGCTTATGAAAGAGCAGAGTGAACTTCAAGATAAAATTGAAGCTCTTGGCGCTTGGGATATTGAAACTAAGTTAAATATTGCTATGGACGCCTTAAGGTGTCCAAAACCTGAAACTAAAATTTCAGTACTTTCTGGTGGTGAGAGAAGAAGAGTCGCGCTGTGTCGTTTATTACTTCAAGAACCAGAAATTTTATTATTAGATGAACCTACAAACCATTTAGATGCAGAATCTGTCTTATGGTTAGAAAGACATCTTTCAGAATATAAAGGAACTGTTATTGCTATTACTCATGACAGATATTTTTTGGATAATGTTGCTGGTTGGATTTTAGAATTAGATAGAGGAGAGGGTATTCCTTGGAAGGGTAATTATTCTTCATGGTTGGAACAAAAAACAAAAAGATTAGCTAATGAAGAGAAAACCGAAAGTAAAAGAAGAAAAACACTTGAAAGAGAGTTGGAATGGGTGCGTATGACTCCAAAAGGAAGACGTACAAAATCAAAGTCTCGTTTGAATAACTATGAGAAATTACTTGGAGATGAGGGAAAAAAGAAAGAGGATAAGATTGAATTGTATATACCTCCAGGACCTAGGCTAGGAAATGTTGTTATCAATGCAGAAGGTGTGAGTAAAGCATTTGGTGATAGATTGTTATATGAAAACTTAGATTTTAAACTGCCACCTGCTGGAATTGTAGGTGTTATAGGTCCAAATGGTGCAGGTAAAACTACTTTGTTTCGTATGATTATGCAGCAGGAAAATGCAGATTCAGGATCGTTTAAAGTTGGAGAGACAGTAAAGATTGCATATGTAGATCAGCAACATGCTGATATTGATATGGAAAAAACAATTTGGCAGCAGATAACTGGTGGGGAAGAACAAGTTAATATTGGTGGAAAATTGATGAATTCTAGAGCTTATGTTGCTAAGTTTAACTTTAATGGCTCTGATCAAAATAAAAAAGTGGGAATGCTTTCAGGTGGAGAACGTAATCGTTTGCATTTAGCTATGACTTTAAGACAGGAAGCAAATGTACTGCTTTTAGATGAGCCGACAAATGATTTAGATGTGAATACATTAAGAGCTTTAGAAGAAGGTTTAGATAATTTTGCAGGATGCGCTGTTATTATTTCACATGATAGATGGTTTTTGGATAGAGTTTGTACTCATATTTTAGCTTTTGAAGGCGATAGTCATGTGTATTATTTTGAGGGTAGTTATTCTGATTATGAGGAAAATCGTAAAAAAAGATTGGGTGACATATCTCCTAAACGTATTAAGTATCGTAAACTAGTAAGAAGTTAATTATTACTAGTTAGATAAGTATTAAATATGAGGCTATATGAGATGTTAATTACTTAGGAGCTTTATAAAGTAATATACTAGACAACATAATATAACAAAGATTAGGTATCCAGACGGCTAATGCAGGATCTAGATTACTGTTAGTGGCAAACGTAGTGCTTATTTGCATAAAAAGAATGTAACTAAAGGCAATGACTATTCCAATTCCTAAATGAATACCAGTCCCCCCTTTTATTTTTCTACTTGCAATAGCCACAGCAATTACAGTGAGTATGATTGATGCAAAAGGAAAGGCATTTCTTTTGTGCTTTTCAATTTTATGATAAACTAGTTGTTTACTTCCTTTTAATTGTTCTTCTGCAATATAATCATTCAATTCAAACATATTCATAGTTTCTACTAAACTTATTCTTTTTGTAAATTCATCAGGGTGTAAATTTAGTATTGTGTCTAATCTTCTTCCTTCACTAATATTCTGCTTGTTATTTAAAAATTCTCGAATTTGATAATTGTTAATCTCCCATATATTTTTAATACTATCAAATTGAATATAGTCCGATTTTAATTTTGATATAAGCTCTCCATCTTGAAAATTTTCCAGAGTAAATTTATAACCAATATTTCTTCTAGAGTTAAAGCTTTGCATATAAATATACTGACCTGGCATTATTTGCATATGAATATCTTTTTCATTTGCATATCGTTTGTTTTTAATGTATTTGTTTTCAAAATTTATTCTTTTAACATTCGATGGTGGAATTACAAAGTTACCTAGTAAAAATGATAGAAAACCTAATATTATTGCTGATATAAGAAAGGGTTTTAATAATAGTGTAAAGCTCATTCCGCTATTTAAAATTGCAATAATTTCTGAATCATTGGCCATTTTAGAAGTGAAATAAATAACTGATATAAAAATAAATAGTGGACTAAAAAGATTTCCAAAGAAAGGAATGAAATTAAAGTAATAATCAAAAATAATGGATTTTAACGTTAACTTATGTTCTAAGAAATCATCAATCTTTTCTGAAATATCAAAGATTATAACAATTATTAATATTAAACCAAGAGTAAAAAAGAAAGTCCCCATGAATTTTTTGATAATATACCAATCAATTTTATTCATTTAAAGGCGGTTTTCTAGTTTTTTTATCATCTTATTTTTCCACGAACTAAATGTTCCAACTTCTAATTCTTTTTGTGCTTCTTCCATTAACCACAAATAGAAACGGATATTGTGTAAACTTGCAATTTGTTTACCTAAAATTTCATTGTTCCTAAATAAATGATGAGTATATGCTTTTGTATATTTTTTATCTACAAAAGAAGTGCCTTTTGGATCCAATACACTATAATCATCTCTCCATTTTTTATTTTTAAGATTGATAGTGCCTTCTGAAGTAAAAAGCATACCATTTCTAGCATTCCTTGTAGGCATTACACAGTCAAACATATCAACACCAAGTGCTATATTCTCTAAAAGGTTTACAGGTGTACCTACTCCCATAAGATATCTTGGTTTTTCCCACGGCAAAACTGAACAAACTATTTCAGTCATTTCATACATGATATCATGTGGTTCTCCAACAGATAGACCTCCAATTGCATTTCCATCTCTTTCAAAGCTTGCAATTTTTTCAGCTGACTGTAGTCTAAGATCTTTATAGACACCTCCCTGCACAATCGGAAATAAACTTTGCTTATACCCATATTTTATTTCAGTATTATCAAATCTTTGACAGCATCTCTTAAGCCATCTATGTGTCATGTGCATTGATCGTTTTGCATAATCATACTTACATGGGTATGGGATGCATTCATCAAAAGCCATAATTATATCAGCTCCTATTGTTCTCTGTATATCTATTGCATATTCAGGAGTAAAAAAATGATAGCTACCATCAATATGGGACTGGAATCTTACCCCCTCTTCTTTAATTTTTCTTCTTTCTGATAATGAGTATACTTGATAGCCTCCACTATCAGTAAGCAAAGGTTTTTTCCAGCCTATAAATTTATGTAATCCTCCAGCTTTTTCTATAATATCAATACCAGGTCTCAAATATAGGTGATAGGTATTCCCTAAAATTATTTGAGCTAATGAATCTTCCATGAGTTCATGTTGATGAAGACCCTTTACTGTGCCAGCCGTTCCAACTGGCATAAAAATAGGAGTTTTTATTGTTCCATTTTCAGTTTCGATTTTACCCAGTCTAGCTTTAGATTTGTCATCTTCTTTTATTAGTTTAAATCTCATATAGGCAAAAGTAATTAATTTAATAACTTAATATATAAAATCTATTATCTACCTTTGCCTTGGTAATTACTGATGCTATCGCTTCAATTTTTGAAGAGGAAAGTCCGGACACCGTAGAGCAACATAATGGGTAACACCCATCTGCCGCAAGGTATGGACAAGTGCAACAGAAAGCATGTACAGTTAGGCTGTAGTGAAAACAGGTAAACTCTATGTGGTGCAATACCATGTATATCAAGATTTAAAAGTTGCTCGCTTTTTCTTGAGGGGTAGGTAGCTAGAGGCAAAGAGTAATCTTTTTCCTAGATAGATGATAGCACTCTAAAGAGAACAAAATCCGGCTTACGTGTAGTTACTATTATAAAGCCGATACCTAGTGTCGGCTTTTTTTTATCTTTGTTTTATGAAATACTTGGTATTTGCTTTTTTTTTCATGTTTTCTGATTTTTTATATTCTCAAGATACTCTTATGCCGATAATATTTTTAGATGATGTAGTTATATCAGAAGAAAACAATGGTTTTTCAGTAGAGGATTTTGTTAGTTATGTAAGGCAAGACTCTAGCTTTTACATGGGTTTTAAGTATTTACGTTACTATTCTCATAAATATGATAGTAAGCTAACTATATTTAATAAACAAGGTGATAAGGTTGGTGTTTTACAAAAACAAGGAGATTATTATTCGAATGGTAATATAGCATGGTTGGTAGATAGCGTACTTTATAATGAAGGAAAGATTTTTAAGAGAAATGGAGATTATAAATTTTATACTCCTAAAGCCTTTGATGAGGTGTTTTTTCCAAAAGATACATTTTCTGTTAGTTTAACTATCTCTAAAAATAAAGATAAATCAGAAAGCAAAAATATGCGAGATGCAAAAAAAATAGGATTTTTTATTGGAACAGATGATGTAGAGCAGTTTAAAGGTGGACTTTCTAAAAGACTAGCTATTTTTGATCCTGAAATGCAACAATACTATAATTATAGTATTAGTGAAGTTACATATAATAACATAGATTGTTATGTATTTAGTATAAAAGTAAAGCAAGATTTATCTGAAAAGGACAAGAAAAAAACTCTTATAAGAAATATCGTTTCTTATTTTGACAAGAATAATTTCAATGTCATATATCGAGATTATAAGTTTGTGTTTAAGAATTGGTTTATAGATGTTGATATGGATATTCAAGTGAGAATGAATTATGTAAACAAAAAGCATGTTCCTTCAAATATTTATTACAAGGGATATTGGAATGTACTTTTTTTAAAGCCAGAGAGAGTTGAGTTTTTTTTAAAGAACACATCCTTTCAAGTTAATTAGTTTTTTGTAAACTTATGTTTTTTTGATATTTTTTAAAAAAGATTTGCAGAATAAAAAAACATCTTATATTTGCGATCTAGAAACAAAAAAGAAATAAAGTCATGCCAAAAAGAACATTCCAACCATCAAATAGGAAAAGAAAAAATAAACACGGTTTTATGGATCGTATGTCAACGTCTGATGGGCGAAAAGTATTGGCTAGAAGAAGAGCTAAGGGAAGAACACGTTTAACTGTTTCTGATGAAATTGGTCACAAATAAATGAAAAGCCCATAATACATGAGAGGTGTTGCAATTGCAACACTTTTTTTTTGCATATTAGATAAAAACTTGTTAATATCTATTCATATTTAAAGAAAAGGATCAAGAAAAAAACATTGTAAATTCGCAAAAACAAAATTTAATATGCCAAAAGACAATTCATTAAAATCAATATTAATTATCGGAAGTGGTCCAATTGTAATTGGACAAGCATGTGAGTTTGACTATTCAGGATCTCAAGCGGCAAGATCTTTGCGTGAAGAAGGTATAGAAGTTTCATTAATTAATTCTAATCCTGCCACTATAATGACTGATAAAGTAATAGCTGATAACGTTTATCTTAAACCTTTAACTGCTGATTCGATTATTGAAATATTAGAGGAAAGAAATATAGATGCTGTTTTACCAACTATGGGAGGTCAAACTGCATTAAATCTTTGTATTGATGTTGATGAAAAAGGTATTTGGGAGAAATATAACGTTAAAATTATTGGTGTTGATATTGCGGCTATCCATATTACTGAGGACAGAGAACAATTCCGTAAATTAATGGGTGAAATCAATATTCCTGTTGCACCTGCTAGAATTGCTACTTCTTTTCTGGAAGGAAAGGCTATTGCTCAAGAATTAGGTTTTCCATTAGTAATTCGACCATCTTTCACACTTGGAGGCTCTGGAGCTTCTTTTGTACATACAAAAGATGAATTTGAGGATTTGCTCTCAAAAGGCTTACATGCTTCTCCTATACATGAGGTATTAATTGATAAGGCTGTTTTAGGATGGAAAGAGTATGAACTCGAGTTATTACGTGATGATAATGATAATGTTATTATTATATGTAATATCGAAAATCTTGATCCTATGGGAATACATACAGGAGACTCAATTACAATAGCACCTTCAATGACACTTTCAGATGTTACATACCAGCACATGAGAGATATGGCAATAAAAATGATGCGCTCTATTGGTGATTTTGCTGGTGGTTGTAATGTTCAGTTCGCAGTAAATCCTGATGAATCAGAAGATATTATTGCTATTGAAATTAATCCTAGAGTATCACGTTCTTCGGCTTTGGCATCAAAAGCTACTGGTTATCCTATTGCAAAAATTGCAAGTAAATTAGCTATTGGTTATACCTTAGATGAGCTTGATAATCAGATTACCAAAACAACCTCTGCTTGTTTTGAACCAACTTTAGATTATGTTGTTGTGAAAATACCTAGATGGAATTTTGATAAGTTTAAAGGTTCAGATATTCAGTTAGGTTTACAGATGAAATCCGTGGGAGAAGTTATGAGTATAGGAAGATCGTTTCAAGAGGCTTTACAGAAGGCTTGTCAGTCACTAGAAATAGGACGAAATGGTTTAGGCGCAGATGGTAAAGGTGAAACAGACCAAGATAAAATTCTATTTGAGTTAAAACATGCAAGTAGTGATAGAATTTTTAGAGTTTATGATGCAATGAGAATTGGTATTCCAATAAAGAAAATACATGATATAACTAAAATTGACTATTGGTTTTTAAATCAAATTGAGGAGTTAGTTGTTTTGGAAAAAGAAATTGAAAAATACTCTATTGAAACTCTACCAGCAGATTTGTTGTTAGAAGCAAAGATGAAAGGTTATGCTGATAGACAAATTGCACATTTACTTAATTGTCTTGAGAGTGTAGTTTATGATAAAAGAAATAAGGACAATATTAAACGTGTATATAAATTAGTTGATACTTGTGCAGCTGAATTTAAGGCTCAAACTCCTTACTATTATTCAACATTTGAATCTTCAAAAGAAGAAAAAGGAGTCATTTTAGCAGAAAATGAAAGTCACGTTACAGAAAAAGAGAAAATAATTGTTTTAGGATCAGGTCCTAATCGAATCGGTCAAGGTATTGAATTTGATTATTCTTGTGTTCATGGTGTTTTGGCAGCTAAAGAATGTGGTTATGAGACAATTATGATTAATTGTAATCCAGAGACTGTGTCTACTGATTTTGACACAGCTGATAAGCTTTATTTTGAGCCTGTATTTTGGGAACATATATATGATATAATTCGTTATGAAAAACCACTAGGAGTAATTGTTCAGTTAGGTGGTCAAACAGCTCTTAAGCTGGCTGAGAAATTAGAGCGTTACGGCATCAGAATTATGGGTACTTCATATAAAGCTTTAGATGTTGCTGAAGATAGAGGAAGATTTTCAAAGTTGCTAAAAGAAAATAATATTCCATATCCTGATTTTGCAGTTGCTGAAACAGCTGAGGAGGCTGTGAATATTTCAGAAACTTTAAAATTCCCAATATTAGTTCGACCTTCCTATGTTTTAGGAGGCCAAGGAATGAAGATCGTCATTAATGAGGAGGAACTTGAACATCACATTGTTAATCTTTTGAAGGATTTACCAGGCAATCACGTTCTGCTCGATCATTATTTAGATAAAGCAATCGAAGCAGAGGCTGATGCTATATGTGATGGTAAAGATGTCTATATAATAGGTATGATGGAGCACATTGAGCCTTGTGGTATTCACTCAGGTGATTCTTATGCTGTTTTACCAACTTTTGATTTAAGTGAGAATGTTCGCCAACAAATGATAGATATTACTAATAAGATAGCAATTGCTCTAGATACTGTAGGTTTAATAAATATTCAATTTGCAATTAAAGATGAAGTAGTATATGTTATTGAAGCAAATCCTAGAGCATCAAGAACAGTTCCTTTTATTGCGAAAGCCTATGATGAGCCTTATGTTAATTATGCAGCAAAAGTTATGTTAGGTCATAATAAAGTATCTGATTTTAACTTTAACCCAACTAAGAAAGGATATGCAATAAAAGTTCCAGTTTTCTCGTTTGATAAGTTTCCTAATGTTAATAAAGAGTTAGGTCCAGAAATGAAATCAACGGGAGAAGCAATTTATTTTATTGATGATTTAAAGGATGATTACTTTACCAAAGTATATTCTGAAAGGAATTTATATTTAAGTAGATGATATGTTAACTGGATTAGTTAAATTTCTATTTTGGTTCTTTTTAATTACTTATTTAATAAAACTTATTTTTAGATTATTAGTTCCATTTTTAATGCATCGTTTTGCAAACAGGATGAGGGATAAATTTAGTAGGCAGTTTAATCAGCAGTATCAGAATCAACAAAGAGCATCTCAAAAAGAAGGTGAGATTACTATAGAAGGTAAAAAAAAATCAACTAAAAATTCAGATAGTATTGGTGAATATGTTGATTTTGAGGAGGTTGAATAATAATTAAATTATGAGCAAGATTAAAAAAATAGGTCCACATTTATTAATATTACTATTATTTGTTGTTATTTCATTAGTATATTTTTCTCCTATACTTGAAGGTAAGATGTTGGAAATGGAAGATATCTCAAGATGGAAAGGAATGAGTAAAGAAGTAACAGACTTTCGTGAAAAGACTGGACAAGATGCTCTTTGGACAAACTCTATGTTTTCTGGAATGCCTGCATATCAAATTTCTAGAAGTTCAAATGCTAATTTAATGCAATATGTAGTTAAATGTATCACTTTAGGAATACCAAATCCAGCTAACTTGTTATTTTTATATTTACTAGGATTTTATCTCTTACTATTATCATTACAAATTGATTATAGATTATCTGCTTTAGGAGCGATAGCTTTTGCATTTTCTTCTTATTTTTTTATTATTATTGAAGCAGGTCATATGACAAAAGCGCATGCAATAGCTTACATTCCTATGATAGTTGCTGCAGTTCTTTATACATATAGAGGTAAGATGTTGTTAGGTGGAGTTTTAACTTCTCTGACTGTAGCGTTAGAACTTTATGCTAATCATCTACAAATAACTTATTATATAGTTTTAATGCTTTTAATTATTGGGTTTGTTCAGTTTGTTAGAGATTGGAAAGCTAATAATCTTATTGATTTTACTAAGCGAACATTAGTATTACTGATCTCAGCTCTATTAGCTGCTGGTACATCATTTACTAATTTAGCTACTACAATGGAGTACAGTAAAGATAGTACCAGAGGAAAATCTGAACTAACAACAGATTTGGATAATAAAACTTCTGGCTTAGATAAAGATTATGCAACATCATGGAGTTATGGAATCGCAGAAACATTTACTTTGTTAATTCCTAATTTTCATGGTGGTGCATCTCAAGGAAGTTTAACTACTGATTCTGAGACATATCAGGCTATTAAAAGAACCCCTAATGCTAAGAAAATTATAAAGCAGTTGCCTCTTTATTGGGGAGATCAGCCATTTACATCAGGTCCAACTTATGCAGGAGCTATTGTTATATTTTTATTTGTATTTGGGTTATTCTTTATTCGATCAGATATGAAGATATGGATAATTATTGCAACATTGATGTCTATAATGTTAGCTTGGGGTAAGAATTTTATGTGGTTGACAGATTTTTTTCTCGATTATTTTCCTGGTTATAATAAGTTTAGAGCTGTTTCTATGATTTTAGTAATTGCAGAATTTACCATACCTCTTTTAGGATTTTTAGCTTTAGATAAATTTTTAAGTTCAAAAAAAATAGAACATAAAACAGAATATCATCTCAAATTATCTTTTTATATCGTCGGTGGTTTAGCATTATTTTTTTCACTAACACCTTCATTATTTTTTGATTTTGTAGCAATTCAAGATGCAAACCTTGAAAAGAACGGATGGCCAATTGATGCTCTACAATCTGACAGAGCAGCACTTTTAAGTTCTGATGCGTGGCGTTCTTTTATATTTATTTCATTAACATTTTTTACGCTATGGATGTTTTTAAAAAATCAATTAAAATCTTTACATGTTATTTTAATTCTTGCTGTTTTAATTATAGCTGACATGTGGACAGTTAATAAAAGATATTTAAATGATGATAATTTTGAAAGGAAAAAGAGGGTTGAGATTCCATATCAGCCTACTGTTGCTGATCAGCAAATATTAATGGATAAAGACCCTAATTTTAGGGTGTTTAATCAAAGTGTGAGTACTTTTAATGATGCAAGCACATCATATTTTCATAAATCTATTGGTGGATATCATGGTGCAAAATTAAAGCGTTATCAAGAGTTAATTGAGAATCATATCTCAAAAGGAAATATGGCTGTACTTAACATGCTTAACACTAAATACTTTATTTCCCCTCAACTTCAAGTTCAAAGAAATCCTGGAGCTTTGGGAAATGCATGGTTTATAAATGAGGTAAGTATTGTTCCTAATGCTGATGCAGAAATTAATGCTTTAAATAATCAAGTTTTTGATCCTAAAAATATTGCAATTGTAGATCAAAGGTTTGCAAAGCAGATAGTTAGTGATTTAGATAACAAGGGCTCTAATATTATTTTAACAGAATATAAACCAAATTATTTAAAGTATTCATCAAATTCATTAAAAGATGGGATTGTAATTTTTTCTGAAATTTTTTATGATAAAGGATGGAACGCATATATAAACGGAGAGCTTAAACCACATTTTAGAGCTAATTATGTCCTTAGAGGGATGCAAATTCCTGCTGGTAATAATTTGGTTGAGTTTAAGTTTGAGCCATTAACTTATAAGATAGGTGAAAGAATTGCACTTAGTTCTTCAATAATATTACTATTGTTATTAACCTTTGTGTCTTTTAGGGAACTAAAGTAATAATGAAAAAGATTTTACTTATTACTTATTATTGGCCTCCGGCAGGAGGTTCAGGTGTGCAAAGATGGTTGAACTTTTCAAAGTATTTAGTTGAATTAGGCTGGAATATAACAGTTTTGGTTCCTGATAACCCTTCTTATCCAATAATCGATAATTCTATTTCTAAATCAATTAGTTCGTCTTTAGAAGTTATCAAAGTTCCAATTTTTGAACCCGTAAATATTTTAAATAGATCGAATAAGAAAAATAGAGACCATATAAATTCATCTGGTTTATTTTATAAAATAATTCTTTGGATACGATCTAATCTTTTTTTTCCAGACTCACGAATGTTTTGGATTAGCAAGGTTTCTAAGCTTGCATCATCGTACGTAATTAAAAATAATATAGATTGTATAATTACAACAGCACCTCCATTTAGTACACATGTGATTGGGTATAATATTAAGCTTAAAACAAATGTTAAATGGATAACTGATTTTAGAGATCCTTGGTCCGATTTTTTCCCTTTTAAGCAATTGCCAATGAGTAATATAATAAAAGAAAGGCATTTGAAGTGGGAACAAAAATGTTTAACTTATTGTGATACTGTGCTTACTACTTCACCATCTTTAACAAAAACTTATTTAAAAACCAACAAAAATACACATACTGTTACTAATGGTTATGAAGCACTAATTAAGACAGTGCCAACGGATAAATTTGTTGTTTTGTATACTGGAGTTATGAAATCTGTTCAAAATCCTCAAAACTTATGGATTGTTTTAAAAGAGTTATGTATGGAAAATAAGGACTTTTCTAAGGATTTATTAGTTGATTTAATTGGTGATTTTGATTCCTCTATAGTTAATGATAATTACATTAAATCGTTGAGTTCTAATATTAGATTTAAAGGTTATTTAGATGTTGTTAATCTAAAAGAACAACTAAAAAAAGCAGAGGTTTTACTCTTAAGCAGTGTTAATTTAGAAGGGGTTAATAACATTATACCTGGAAAGTTATTTCTTTATTTATCTGTTAAAAAACCAATTTTAGCTTTTTCTGCTTTAGATAGTGATGTTGAAAATATTATTAATGAAACAAAATCTGGCAGAGTTTTTGATTATTCAAATAAAGTTGAATTAAAAAAATATATTTTAGTATTATATAATCAATTTAAAGCAAAGCATAATTCTATAGATTCAATAGAGATAGATAAATATAGCTACAAGCATTTATCAAAAAAGTTAAGTGATATCATAGATAAAACTATTAACTAATGGGAATTGTTAGACATCAAAGTATAAAGAATTCTATTAGTTTTTATGTTGGAATGATATTTGGTGCTATAAATACTGTTATTATTTACCCTAATGTTTTCAAGGATTATCCAGAGCACTTTGGATTAATACAAATTATTCTAGCTTATGCAATTGTTGTTTCAATTTTCACTACCTTAGGTATTCCTAAAACTTTTTTGCGTTTCTTCCCTGCTATTAAGGAAAAGGGACAGTTATATTTTTTAAGTTTAATTACTCCACTTTTTGGATTTTTAATTGCCTTGTTTGTTTATTTTGTATTTAAAGAACAGTTGTTTGAATTATTAAATGCCAGTGAATTACTAAAAGAAAATGCATTTTATATAATATTATTAGTTTTTTTTATTGGATTTTATGATGTATTAACTTCAATTTCTAGATCTTTTTTAAGTGCAGCTACTCCTGTTTTTATAAATGAAGTTTTTTTGAAATTTTATAGCATGTTTGTTCTTATCTTACATTGGTTCGGATATATCGATTTTACAATGTTCTTACAAATTTATTTATTTGGCTATTTGCTTAAGTTTGGTATATTATTGTTTATTCAGATAATTAATAGACGATTTTATTTTTCTTTTTCATTTAAAGATTTACAGTTAAAAGAAATGCTTAGTTATGGTTTATATGTACTAATAGGAAGTTTTTCAACAATTTTAGTTACGAGAATTGATATGATGATGATTGGGTCATTGTTGGATTTAAAGCAAGTAGCTTTTTATACAGTCGCTTTCTTTATGGGTAATGCAATAATGGTGCCAGCAAAATCTATTGCGGCAATTTCTATACCTCTAATAGCCAAATCTCTTGCCGAAAAAGATTTGCAGAATATTCAATTACTTTATAAGAAATCAGCTATCAATCAATTAATTATTGGTGGGGTCTTTTTTTTATGTATTTGGATTAATATTGATGAGGTTTTTTCATTATTGCCAGAAAAGTTTCATGCAGGAAAATGGGTTGTTTTTTATATTGGATTCGCTCAATTATTTAATATTGCTACTGGTTTAAGCGGAGAAATAATTATAAACTCAGAGTATTATAGATACTCTTTGTATACAAGTGTATTCTTAGTTTTTGTAACTATTGCAACAAACTTTTTCTTTATACAAAAGTATCAAACTATTGAAGGAGCTGCAATAGCTACAGCACTTTCTATTTTATTATTTAATTTTATTAGATTAATTGTCTTAAAAGTCAAATTGAATATACAGCCTTTTAGCTTAAAGACTTTATATACATCTTTTTTACTATTTGGAATCTATTTTTTATTAACTTACTTGCTTCCTATTTTTGGTTACGCTATTTTAGATATTATTTGGAGATCAATAGTTGTTTTTATAATTTTTCTACCATTAGTATTATATTTTAATTTATCTGATGATATTTCTGAAATTTTTCACGAGCTTAAAACGAAGATATTTCGAAGTAATAATTCTTAATTATGGTATATTAAAATATTTTTTAGTCTTTATAAAGACATCTATTAGAGATAGAAATATAAACTACTTAATTATAGGTTTATTTATTTTGATGAATTGATCCATATACTCAATTCCAGGTAGTTTTAGTAAAATTGTTTTACAATTAAATTCAACGCCTTCATATAATGCTGTTGAGAAAACACCTGCCTGGTACTCAGATTTGGCAAGATATTCGTATAAATCTACATTGGTTACAATACTAACATTATATTTTTTTTGTAAATAAGTAAGCTTTTTGTGCTTTGATCTCATATGATATTCATTCGGATGTAGCTTAAAGGTAATTTGAAATTTTTTAAAATATGCAATGTTTTCAATAAGCTTTTTAGCAATCACTTCTGTATTAGCTCCTTGACTTAGTACAATTAATGAGTTTTTTTTCTTTATGATATTTTGGTATTTCTTTTTTTCGATTTCTAAATATTGACATGGATATATTTTTATGTTTTCTGATTTTATTGGAAAACTCATTAAATTTTTCCAATAGTTGTTCCAAACATAAAACTTCTTAGGTAGATATTTAGCATTATAACCTTTTGGAAATGAGTATCCTAAATGGTATTTGCTAAATGTACCGTGTTGTAACTCTATTACTTCAATATTAAGATCATTTGCTGCTTTTATTAGTTCTCCTTGTCCATATGAAACAACAATATATATTACTTTGGGTTGTGTTTTTTTTAAAATATCAAGATAGTAAGAATATGTAGGAATAAATTTTTTAGTATTACTAATTAGTAGTTGTTCAATATCAAAAAAAGGAGTATTGTTATCTTTATTAATTTCTTTAGATAACATTTTAATTATTTTTTTATTCTTAATATCAATTTTAGTTTTTACAAAAAGATTTAGTATATTTCTAAGAATGAGAATCTTGTCTAAATATATTTTATATGACTTTTTTTTACGAATATGTTTGCCTTTGTATGGAGATTCAAACTCTAGGAATGATGTTTTTTGCTTATTTAACTTCTTTTCAAGATAGTATGTATATGGATCTATTAATTTATTTTTAATTTTTTTAGTTCTTCCCCAAGAGAATATAAGTGCATCTACTTTCTTAAATTTATAGTCTTTGTAATAAGTAATAGAATTTTTAAGTAGTCTAAAGAAATATATTACTTTATCTATTTTTGATGTTTTTAGATTAAGTTTTTTATCAAAAATTCCAAATTTCTTTGCCAATTCAAAATAGATATCCATTCTGTAAGCAGCCCATGGATTAATACCATTCACTTCTAGATTAAACAAGTCATACTTATCTTCTAAATCCCATATGTATTCACATAATTCTTTAATATCATTTATACTATTTTTAATCATCAAATTAGAATTGCTGTCTTTTTAGTTTTCTTTGTTTTTTTCCCAGTTCCATGCAGATTTTATGGCTTCTTCTATGCTCACTTGAGCTTTCCATCCCAATTTTGATCTTACTAAATCTACATTTGCATATATTTTTTCAATATCTCCATTTCTTCGATTACCTATTATATAATTTACTTTAAGATTATTAGCTTTTTCAAAAACTTTAATTATATCTAATACACTAATTCCAATTCCTGTGCCTACATTAAATGCATGTTTGCCAGAATTAGACAAAATAAAGTCAATTGCTTTAACATGACATTTTGCTAAATCAACTACATGGATATAATCACGAATACAAGTTCCATCATGAGTATTGTAGTCATTTCCAAATACTGTAAATTGCTTGCGTTTTCCTATTGCAGTTTCTGTAATTATTGGAACTAGATTTGACGCTTTATCAGATGAGCAATCGCCAATTAATGCTGATTTATGTGAGCCAATTGGGTTAAAATATCTTAGTGAAACACTATTACAAATATTATTCATAATTATTTTTTCACACACTTGTTTTGTATCTCCATATATAGATTCTGCTTTCTTAAATGGAGCATCTTCGCTAATTGGTAGAAAATCAGGGTTGCCATACACAGTGCATGAGGATGAAAATATAATATTTTTTAACTTATTTTCTTTCATGCATTCTAATACAACTTCTAATGACCCTATATTGTTTTTATAATATTTATCAGGATTCTTTATTGACTCTTCAATACATTTGTATGCAGCAAAATGAATAATTCCTAAAATTTCTCCTTCTTTTTGAAAAACATCTTGCATTGCTGGTAAATCTGTGCAATTGACATTGTACCATTTCATCTCTTTTCCAGTTATTTTTTTTATACCATCTAGGTTTTTTTTCGATGAATTGCAAAGATTATCTATTATTATAGGAGTATATCCTGCCTCAAAAAGTTTGACAACAGTATGAGAGCCAATATATCCAGCACCTCCTGTAACTAGAACTTTTTTCATTTATAATACTTTGTTAATTCCTAGTAGCCATCTCATCTGTAAGAAATCATTATCTGATGCTGGCGCTCTATTTAAAAATAATGGCATGTCAAATCTTATTACTAATGGTTTAACTTTTTCAAGTGGCTTAAAATTATCGAATGTATAAGTAAATCCTATTCCTGCATCAGCTCTAGCTTCAGAAAAGGCTTCCATATAATTTTCTTTTGTGAGATTTTTAGATGTTATAATTCCAGCATCTGCAAATAGATAAGAAGTGATATTGTAATTTTTTCTAAATGAATAGGGTAGGTAGGAGGTAAAATCAATCTCAGTATTTAAAGATGCTCCACTTGTACCGTTATAATCAAAAGATGAGATTGTACCATCGCTATTAAATTCAGGCGCAAGATATCCACTATATCCTCTTAGGTTTAAACCTCCTGCTGCGTGAAAATTATTAGTAGTATATCTATAGTTCATATGCTCTGATGTTAAAAGACCATTAGCTCTTGTGAATTTTGAATTCATCATTTCCTCATTATTTGCACCTGCTAAACCTAATTTGCTTTCTTCTGCCCAGTTACTACCATTGCCAATTTGACAAAATGCTCGAGTAGTTATTTTTAACTTTTCTATATTATTGTTGTTGTTTGCTGTAATTGATAATATGTTATAATCATAAGCACTTCCTATTGAAGAAGACCTTATAGTTAAGTTGATTCTTCCATCACCATATGGATGTTTATATTTATGTTCAAGATCTACATCTATTCGATTATTCATTTTTTTTAAATCCCAATTTTTATTTATAAGATAATCTTTATTTATTCGATAATGAGATATAAAGTCAACTGTAAATTTGTTTTTCCCTTTACTGTCTGATTTTTCAATACTTATTTTATTAGTGTATAGTCCTGCTAAAAATTGAGATTTTATTTTTAATCTAGTATTTAATGTAATTTCATCTAAATTTGTATTGTAATTTAATCTATATGAGTAATTATCATAATCATTAGGTTTTATAATACTATCCTTTTGAATAGTACCTGTATTAAGCCATAGAACTGCGTCAAAAATATGATGATGTCTTAGATAGCCTCCATTTAGGTTTAAACCAATTTTTATACCATCATAATTATTCCACCAAATATCAGGACGATACTTTATCTCGTAATTTCTCCAGTCTGGATACTCTCTTAGTTTATGATCAAAATCAAAAGTAGTATTATATGTTGAACTATTATCTGGCATATATGCATCAGCTAATCTGTTAGAAGGATCAATAATAACTTTCTCTATTCCAGATTCAATATTTATTTTGGTTGAGTATTTAGGGTTAATTAAATCCCACCCATGCCATTTAGGTAAAATTGTTGCATTTGTTTTTTTTACAAACCAATTATTAGGTATATGATAATCATATTTTTTTCCATTTTTTGCAATAACTCTGAAATCAATAGGCATTTGCATTCTTGATTTTCTTTTAAATGTTACAATATTTTTATTAACTTTTACTGCGTAATCAATTCTTTTAGTTGATTCTAACCATTGATCAAAGAACCAGTTTAGATCTACTTTTGTAAACTGAATTATTGTATTTCTAAAGTCTTCATTATAAGGATGTGCCATCTTCCATGTTTCAAAATAATGTTGCATTGCCTCAAGAAATAGTTCATCTCCTAAAACATATTGTAAATTATATAGCATCGCTGCTGTCTTATAATAAACATGTCTATATCCTCCGCCATGCCTTAGAGCACCATTAAATCCATCAGAGTGTGTTGAGATTATAGGATCAGAATACTTTGTAGCATCTTTTATATATGAGTTATATATTTCGCTATCAATTGCCCGAACTGGTTTTTGAAATCTTTTTGCCCATTCATTTTTTGATTTAAATTCCTGCATGTACTCTCCATCAATTTTTATCATTGCCCAAGCTGTTAGAAATTGAGTAAAGCCTTCATCAAGCAATGCTCTATAGGTTTCATTGTTACCTACTTGACCAAAAAACCACATATGTCCGATTTCATGAGCTAATAAATCTCTATATCCAGGATCACTTCCTCCATCAAGAGTTATCATTGGATATTCCATTCCACTTCTAGCATCAGCAACAATAACCTTATGATAAACATACATGCCAAAATCTTCTGAAAATATTTTTAAACACTCAGCACCGAAATCAGCAGCATTTTGCCACTTTATAGCATGTGGCTCTTGTACTAAAGAATAACAAATTTTATCTTTCCATCTTGATTCTCCAATTCTATAAGTAGGATCTGCTGTAAAAGCAAAATCATGTACATTTTCTGCATGAAACTTCCATATTTTTCTTTCTCCTTTTTTATATTCAGTTATAACTGAAGGTTCAGAGTTCCAGGGTTTATCTTTAAAATTCTTAATATCTAATTTTTGTCTTAACTCTTTAGGTAAAACTTCTTTTCTATTTAACAAGAATCCTGTAGCTTCTACAATAAAATCAGAAGAGAAATCTAATTCTACATCAAATGCTCCAAAGTTTCCATAAAACTCTTTTCCTAAATGTTGATCTTTTGTCCATCCAAACTTTGCATCGTATACACAGATTCTTGGATACCAATGTACTCCATTATAATGTTTGTACCCCCAAGAATTGAAGACGGTCATTCTTCTTCTAACATCTCCACTGTCAAAGTAAGTTTTAAATTTAATATCAAATGTTATACTATGTTGTGATTTAAGAATGTTAGGCAAATATACTTTTAGTATAGTATTATCTAATTCTGTTTTTACGTTTTTCCCATTAACGGTTATTTGATTAATAACTGTACCTAATTTTTGAGATTCATAATCTCCATATTTTGGGTTTTTATCATTTGCTAAATGTAGTTTGTCTAGATAAGATTCAGGTTGAAATGCATTTTGATATAAATGAAAATATACTATATCTAAATCATCAGGAGAATTATTGGTGTACACTAATTTTTGTGTAGCAGTTATGATATCTGTTTCTTCATCAATTCTTGCTTGAATATTATAATATACATCCTGTTGCCAATAAGATTTATGCGGTCTTTTGTTCTTCCAGTAATTAGGATTGTCAGTATTTTGATAAGTATTTGGTTTTGCTAAAGGATTATATTTTGTTTGTTGTACAAGTGTCGTATCATTTTTTTTTATTAGTAATGAATCTTGTGCTAAGGTTAGTGTACTCACTAAAATTATAGAAAGTAGTATAGTATTTTTCATGTTTTAATTTTCGTTTGCTAATTTACAATTCCTATTTTATTTTTTCCTTTTCTTTTGCATTTGAAATACTTGCATTAAGTTCAAAACCAGTTAACAGAATTATAGAGTTAAAGTACATCCAAATTAAAATAATCATAAGTGTCCCAATAGATCCATAAATTTTGTTGTATTGTGAAAAATGACTAATATAATAATTAAAGCCTATTGATGTAATAATGATCCCTAAAGATGCTAATATAGAACCTGGTGAAAAAAGTTTCCATTTACTTTTTATTGATGGTCCTAAATGAAATAGTATAGAAATTCCAAAAAATAAAATAAGAATTATTGTTAACCATTTTCCATATAAAATTAAGGCACCAGCGTATTGAGTTATTAATTCATATTCTGTAAGATATTTTACTGCAAATTTTCCGAATATGATTAGACTCATTGCAATAATTAATACTAGTGACAGAAATAAAGTTAATACAAGAGATAATAATCTTTGATTAATGATTGATCTTGATTCTTTAACATGGTATGAAGCATTAAAAGCTTCAATAAGTGAGTTTATTCCATTAGTTGAAAAGTAAAGAGCTAGAACAAACCCAATAGATAGAAGTCCACTTCTTGGATTGTTGATTATATCATCGAGAGTCTCAAATGTAATTTCATTTGTTGATGGTGGTAAAATTACAGCTAGTAGTTCTATCAAAGTCTCTTGTATTCCTGAAATAGGAATATAAGGTATAAGTGTAAAAAAAACAATGATAGATGGGAAAAATGCTAAGAAAAAATTAAAAGCTAATGACGATGCTCTTGTAGTTATAGCACCTTTAATCAGTCCTTTCCAAAAGAAAATAGTTACATCATAAATGCTAAGACCACTAAAACCAATTGGCTTGATCTTCTTGCATAAATTAATTATATTGTGCATTAAAAAGCTTTTAAACTTAAATCAAAGTTATTTGGAGAATGTGTAAGAGCTCCAATAGAAATGAAATTCACACCACAATCGGCATATTCTGAAATGTTTTTTTCAGTAATTCCTCCACTTGATTCAACTTCACACTTTTTTTTAATTATTGAAATAGCTTTTTTAGTTGTTTCATAATCAAAGTTATCAAGTAAGATTCTTTTAACACCATCTTCTTTAATGATTTGCTTTACTTCATTTAGATTTCTAGCTTCAATAATAATGTCTAGTTGCTTGTTATTTTCAGAAAGATATTTTTTTGTTTTGTTAATTGCTTTTGAAATTCCGCCTGCAAAATCAATGTGATTATCTTTAATCATTATCATGTCAAAAAGTCCAAATCTATGATTAAATCCACCTCCAATTTTAACGGCCCATTTTTCTATAATTCGATTTAGAGGTGTCGTTTTTCTAGTATCTAATAATTTACATTTATTATTTTTAATTAAGGAATTAAGTTTATGGGTTTTGGTTGCAATCCCGCTCATTCTTTGCATGCAATTGAGTATTAATCTTTCAGCTTGTAAGATGGAAATAGCATTTCCTTCTACAACAAAAGCTATATCTCCATATTCTACTTGGTCACCATCATTTAAATTTTTAGTAATTTTTAAATTCTTATCAACTTCTTGAAAAATCATTAATGCTAAATCGATTCCTGCAATGATTCCTTGATCTTTCACTAATAAATGTGCTTTACTTTTAGTATTTTTTGGTATACTTCCTAATGAGGAATGGTCACCATCACCAAGATCTTCAAAAAGTGCGTTTTTAATAAAGTTATTAAGCTCTTTCTTTATCATAAAGGTAAAATTCTTAATATTGCCAAAAATACAAAAAATGAATATTGTATTACTTGTCATTGGAAAGACAAATGAAAATTATTTACTTGATGCTCTGTTAAAATATCAGAAACGTTTAAAGCATTATATAAGATTTGAAATATTTGAAATTCCATATATTAGAAATATTAAAAAAAAATCAAGTTTCGAGCTGAAGAAAAAAGAAGGTGAATTAATTTTAAAACATGTCAAATCAACTGATCATTTAGTTCTTTTAGATGAAAAAGGTAAGGATTTTACATCTGTTGAATTTGCAGATAAGTTACAAGCATGGATGTTGAGTGGTAAGAAAAGATTAGTTTTTGTTTGTGGAGGAGCTTATGGATTCTCTGATGAAATTTATAAAAGACAAAATGAAAAATTATCTTTGTCAAAAATGACATTTTCTCACCAGATGGCTCGTATATTTTTTATAGAACAAGTTTATAGGGCCTATACTATTCTAAACAATGAACCTTATCACAATGAATAAATGAAATTAGTTTTTGCTACAAATAATTTAAATAAATTATCTGAAATTAGATCTTTAATACCTCCTCAGATTGAAATTTTAAGTTTAAAAGATATTAATTGTAAAGATGATCTTCCAGAGACGTGTAATACTTTAGAGGGAAATGCTTTGCAAAAAGCGCTTTATGTATTTAATAATTATGGTTTTAATTGTTTTGCTGATGATACAGGTTTAGAAGTTGATATTCTAGGTGGCGAGCCAGGAGTGTATTCTGCAAGGTATGCAGGAGAGGATTGTAATTCAGAAAATAATATTAATAAGCTACTTAAAAAAATGAATGGAAAAAAGGAAAGAGGAGCGTCTTTTAGAACTGTTATTGCGCTTGTTATTCAGGCTGAACACACTCTTTTTGAGGCCCATTGTAGAGGCATTATAACAAAAAGAAAGAGTGGGGTGGAGGGGTTTGGTTATGATCCAGTTTTTATTCCAAATGGCTTTGATAAAACTTTTGCAGAAATGTCAAAACATCAAAAAGGTGCTATTAGTCACAGAGGGCAAGCTGTGAAGAAGTTAGTTGCATTCTTGTCTACAAATTAGTATACAATGATTATATGATATAATTAGATTTTGGTCTTGTTAAAATTCTTGTAGCTATTAAATATTTATTTCTTTTGGAAGAAATTGACTCGCATCACCTCCATTTTTTATAATATCACGAACTATAGTTGAAGAAATATGAGAGGTTTCTGGTGAAGTAATTAAAAATATAGTTTCTATTTCAGAATTTAGGCTTTTATTCATTTGAGCAATGTTTTTCTCAAATTTAAAGTCATTAAAATCTCTTAATCCTCTAAGAATATATTTTGCATTTTCTTTTTTACAAAAATCTACTGTTAAACCTTTATATGATTTTATAAATATTTTTGGGTTATTAAAATAAATATCATTTATCCATTTAATACGTTTTTCAATCGAATAGTGCTGATGCTTCTTATAGTTAATTCCAACAGCAATAATAATTTTGTCAAAAAGAGGTAGTGCTCTTTTAATGATTGCTTTATGACCTTTTGTGAAAGGAGAAAATGACCCCGGAAAGACTGCAATTTTTATCATTTATCAAAAGTAATAATTAAAATGAGAAAAGACTAAAATGACTTGTTCCATATTTTCTAACTTCAACATTTAAATCATTAAATATTGTTGTCTTATCATGTTCTATAATCAAAAGACCATCTTTTTTAACTATTCTTTTTTTGATTATAATATCTTTTAGCTCTTCATAATTTTTATATTTATAAGGGGGGTCAGCAAAAATGAAATTATATTGTTCATTACAATTTTCCACATACTTTAACACTTCGCTTTGCACTGCTGAGATATTAAATTTAAATTCTTTTGAAATATTATTTATAAATCTTACACAATCAAAATTATGATCAATTGCTTTTATCTTATTGCAGCCTCTTGAAGCAAATTCAAGCGAAATATTACCTGAGCCAGAGAATAGATCTAGAGTGGTTTTTTTGGTAAAAAAATATCTACTTTCAATTATACTAAAAATTGCCTCTTTTGCTCTGTCGGTAGTTGGTCTTATTAATAAATTATTTGGCGGATTTATTTTTCTTCCCTTATGAGTCCCCGAAATAATTCTCATGAGTATTGACTAAATAGTGGATAAAATTCATTTTTTCTTAATCTGTCAAATTGAGATGAGAATCTTAAATAATTTGGTGGTGAACCTATCTTAATATATCGAATATAATCATATAGTAAACGATATGTTTTATCTCCCTCACTAATTTTTCCATAAAGCGTTGTATTAACAATTTCAGCATCAATTTTATGTTGTTCAAAAGAAAAAAGTGTAAAGTATATAATATCTTCTTTATTTTCAAAAAAAAATGAATTATTGAAAATGAGATTTTTATTTTTAAAGATTGTAAGATTAAAAATATTATTATTAATATACAAGTAAGCATTTTCTTTCTTGTTTTCAAATTTGCTAAACTGCTCAATAAGTACTTTTTGTTGTGAAGTTTGTTGAGCGTTTGGAAAAAAGGTTAAAGCAATGTCATTAATTACACTTGGAATAGAGTATACAAGATGAGCATTAATTTTAGTTAATGGATCTGATTTTATAATGTCATAAACATCAATAGTTAGTTTGAGTATGTCTTTCAGATTTTCTTTTTTGTAGAATTCATTTGGAACTAACGTGAAAGGAAAGTTTACAAATGATACTGAAGAAGAAGCAAAATTTAATTTTAATATTTTATCATTATTTATAATATCTATAATATCATTTTTAACAATAATATTATTGAAATATTCAACATTATTTGATCTATTGTTGATTAGACAATATGAGAGCTGATTTAGCCCAAATTGTACGCAAAGCTGATAGTGTTCAAAATGCTCAAGATCAAAAGTACTAGATTTTATATTATTCGCTTCTCCAGTTGCCATTTAAAGATGCTTCAGTCATAGACCCTACTTTTAAAAGCTCATCTAAGTTATAGCTTTTATTTTCAGCATCTAATCCTTTAAAAACTGTTCTATAATTAGCAGAAATTTCAAAAACTTGAACTGTTACATTACCTTTTTCTATTTGTCCAGCATTAATATTGTAAGTACTGTTTGAATAGGGTACATTTATTAGATTAGTTAAGTCTAAAATAAAATTATTTTTTCTACTTTCCATATATGTTTCATCAAATATATTTTCTTTTGCTGGTACATATGCAGTGTCTCTTGATATTAATCCTAGTTCTAATGCTAGCTCATCTGATATCTGTACACCATTAATTAAAGAATCAGGGGTTTCTCCAGTAGCTCTTACAATAGGAATTGAATCATATTCTAAAAAATCAATAAGACTTTTAAAATTATTCGCAAATTGACCTTTATTTTGTTTATATTTGATTTGTAATTGTCTTAGATCTTTTAATTTTTGAACATTTTCTGCGATTCTAATCTCTGCTTCTTTATTGAATACCACTTCGCTATTTATACTATTATATATGAGATAAAATAATATTATATTTAATGGAATTAATATAAGAGCAATTTTTTTTGCTTTCATTTTCTAAGTTTTAGATTCGCAAATTTATAATTTTTACTTTTAAAATCATAGATGCATATTTAAAATTGTTTCTTTGTTAAAAATTTAAATAATGAAGAAAATATTGTCACAGATTATTTTTTGGCTGTTGGGATGGAAACCTATAGGCACGTTTAATTATCCAAAAAAATGTGTAATAATTGCAGCACCTCACACTTCTAACTGGGATTTTTTAATTGGAAGATGTTATGGATATATCACAAAACTTAATGTTCACTATCTTATTAAAAGCTCATTTTTTATTCCAGTTCTTGGTGCTTTAATAAGGAAGAATGGAGGTATACCTGTTTATCGTGATTCAGCCAACAATATGGTTAGTCGGATTGTAAAAAGGTTTAATAATTCTGATAGCTTTAGATTAGGTATTTCACCAGAAGGAACAAGATCAAGAGTAGAAAAATGGAAAACAGGATTTTATCATATTGCATACAAAGCTAATGTTCCTATTTTACTGCTAGCAATGGATTTTAAGACTAAAAGGGTTGGTGTTATTGATTCACTGATACCCTCTGGTAATATTGAACAGGATATGATTTTTATACAAAATAAATTTAAAGATAAAATAGGTAAGATACCAGAGAATTACAATCCTAAAATTTTATAATATAATATCTTGAAAAAATGTTTAAAAAACTAAACTTATTTATTTTATACTAGTTTAATTTATTTTTTGAAAAAGTTATTTTTACATTCCAAAAATAATAGAATATGTCTTCACAATCAACACTTACTTTAGCTACGCTTGAACAGGCCCAGGAAATGGGTTTAATGAAAGAAGAATTTGATAAAATTAAGATTATTTTAGGTAGAATTCCTAATTTCACTGAACTAAGTGTTTTTGGTGTAATGTGGTCTGAGCATTGTTCTTACAAGAATTCAATAGTTTGGTTAAAAACTTTACCAAAAGAAGGTCCTCATATGTTAGTTGAAGCAGGAAAAGAGAATGCAGGTCTTGTAGATATAGGAGATGGTTTGGCATGTTGTTTTAAGATAGAATCACATAACCATCCCTCGGCTCTTGAACCTTATCAAGGGGCAGCGACAGGTGTTGGAGGTATTAATAGAGATATTTTTACAATGGGGGCAAGACCAGTAGCTCAACTTAATTCATTAAGATTTGGAGATATTGATTTAGATAAAACAAAATGGTTAGTTAAAGGTGTTACTAAGGGTATTGGTGATTATGGAAATGCATTTGGTGTGCCTATTGTTGGTGGAGAAGTTTTTTTTGATGACTGTTATAATACTAATCCTTTGGTTAATGCTTTTTCTGCAGGCATTATGAAAAAGGATGATATGATATCAGCAACTTCATCAGGAGTAGGTAATCCTGTTTTTATTGTAGGATCTAGAACTGGAAAGGATGGCATTCACGGAGCTTCATTTGCATCAAAGGACATTTCTGAAGATTCAGTAAATGATTTACCTGCTGTACAAGTTGGAGACCCTTTTCAAGAAAAGTTGCTTTTAGAAGCAACTTTAGAATTAGGTGCGACTGACGCTGTTGTTGGAATGCAAGATATGGGTGCTGCTGGAATTACTTGTTCTTCTAACGAAATGTCTGCTGCAGGTGGACATGGTATGGATTTATGGTTAGATAAAGTTCCTACTAGGCAAAAAAATATGAAGGATTGGGAGATATTATTGTCAGAATCACAAGAGAGAATGTTGGTAGTTGTTCAAAAGGGAAAAGAAAATATAGTAGAATCTATTTTTGAAAAATGGGATTTATCATGCGAAGAGATCGGTGTAGTTACTAAGGGTGACAGAGTAAGATATTTTATGCACGGTGAATTAGTAGGAGACGTTCCATGTCATGATTTAGTTCTTGGAGGAGGAGCGCCAGTTTATCATAGAGAGTGGACTGAGCCTGCATATTATCAGCAATGGAAGAAATTTAATATAGAAAGTGTTGATTTGCCTTTGGATTTGGTGAAGGTGGCTAAGTTTTTAACAGCACATGAGAATATTGCATCAAAAAGATGGGTTTACGAACAGTATGATTCTATGGTTGGAACTATAAATATGAGTACTAATTTGCCAACAGATGCTGCCATTGTTAATTTAAAAGAGACAAATAAAGCTCTTACAATGACAGTTGATTGTAATGCAAGAATGGTTAATGCTGATCCCGAGGAAGGTTGTGCAATGGCAGTAGCAGAAGCCGCTAGAAATATTGTTTGTTCAGGAGGAATTCCATCTGCTATTACTAATTGTTTGAATTTTGGAAACCCTTATAATCCCGAAGTATATTGGCAGTTTGTTGGGGCTATAAAAGGAATGAGTAAAGCTTGTGATAAATTTAGTGCTCCAGTTACAGGAGGTAATGTGTCTTTTTATAATCAGTCAGCAATTGATGGTAAAGAGATTCCTGTTTTTCCAACTCCTACCATTGGTATGTTAGGAGTTATAGACGACAAGAAACATATCACTTCTCTAGCATTTCAAGGGAAGTCAGATTTGATTTATATGATAGGTGAGAGTATAAATGATATTTCAAGTTCTGAGTATTTAGCCTCTTATCACAATATCAAAGAGTCGCCAGCACCTAAATTTGATTTGGATATTGAATATAATTTACAAAAAACAATAACAAAGTTAATAAGAGGCAATGTTATTGAATCTGCACATGATGTTTCTAATGGCGGATTGTTTGTGACATTATTGGAAAGTTCATTCACTAATAATTTGGGATTTGAAATTGTTAGTTCATCTGAAGTAAGAGAAGACGCTTTTTTATTTGGAGAAGCACCATCTAGAGTAGTAGTTTCTGTAACTGAAACCGGTGAAGATGCATTTTTAGATCTTCTAAAAGATTGTGAAACACCATTTATGTTGTTAGGTCATGTTACAAAGGGAAGAATTGCTGTTGATGACAAAGAATTTGGAAAAATTGATGAGTATAAAAAAATATATAATAATTCACTAGCGGATAAGCTTAATAAGTGATTTTTCTTAATTTTTAGTCTTAAAATATTAGAAAGTAAGTATTAGTTTTGTGTTGAGTTGTCTAGAAGTAAGATAATTAGGTACAGCATATTGTCTTCCAGTTATGTCAGCTACCCATAGATAAGAAACTGTATTATTGATATCTAAAAGATTAAATACTTCTGCGCTAATCCATATATTGTTAAAAGCATTTAACCATCTGATCTTACTTCTTTTTTTCTCTGCTTTTAAAACTGCAGAAAAGCCAATGTCTACTCTTCGGTAATCAGGTATTCTTAATATATCCTTATATTTTTCTGCTTGTGGAGGTCCAAATGAAAGTCCAGTTCCATACAATAGATTTAAATGTACTTTATAATTTGGATTGCTAGGGATGTAATCTTGAAAAAACATAGAAAAATTCACTCGTTGATCTGTAGGTCTAGGAATATATCCAGCTTCTGATATTGTTCCGTCAGAATTTGTAATAATATCACCAACAATATCTTCTTCAGTTTTCATTACAGATAAACTTGCCCAGCTTTCTACACCACTAACAAACTCTCCATTTATTTTCATGTCGATACCACTAGCATATCCATTTGATAAATCATTTGCTAAGTACTGAATGCGGACATTATCAACTTTATATGGAATGAGATTCTTTAAAGATTTGTAATATATTTCTGTTACCCATTTAAAAGGTCTTCCCCAATTGTAAAATAGATAATCAGCCCCTAAAACATAGTGAATTGATTTTTGAGCTTTTATATCATGATTGAGATTTCCTTCAAGAGTACGTAGTTCTTTATAAAATGGGGATTGATAGTAAATTCCACTTGATACACGGAAAACAATATCTTTTTCCCAAATTGGTGCATAGGCTAATGATAATCTTGGACTCATCAATAATTCTTCATTATAGGTCCAATAACTTCCTCTAGTTCCTCCATTGATTGTTAGATTTCCTATATCTTTAGATATTTGCATATATCCTGAATTTCTATATGATGATAAATTTATTTTTGTTTTTAAAACCTCATTCAAAATGATTTCTTGATTTGGATTACTAATTCCACCAATATTATCATCTGCGTGCGGAAAATTAAAAAAGGCAGAATCAATCAAATTCCATTCTGATATTTTATCTTCGATTTCCTCTTTTTGAATTCTTATTCCCCAATCAAATTTTAATGATTTATTGTTGTAATTTCCTTTATGAGATAAGTTAGATACTAATGCACTTAAGCTATTTCTTGCGTGATTAATATATTTTCCAACTCCTCTATCAAATGCTACATCTCCAAAGTCCTCAGAACCTAAGTTGTTTTCTAGCTGATAAAGCCAATATTCACCTAAGATATCAAAATTTTCTTGCTCAAATGTGCGAAATGCTGAACTAGTAAATTGTAATTGTAAATTTTTATTTGGTTGATAAATACTACTGAGTGCTCCAAAATAGGTTTCGTATTTATCCAATTCTTGTCCTTCGAAATAAATGTTTAGTTTTAATGCTTCGTTCACGGTTCCAAATTCAGTTTCTCTATTTTTTGGAACCATTTTATATTCGTTAGTACTTATATTACCTAAAAAGCTAATTTGCCAATTTGTGTTTAAGTCATAATTTATAAAAGTTTGGATATCAGAAAAGCTAGGTGTATAGTCTGCTTCAGTATCTAAAGAATTTAGTAAGTATTGGCTTGTTTTATGTCTTGTTCCTATTAAATATGATAGCCTTCCATTTTTAGTTACACCTTCAAAATGTGCAGAACCACCTAGCAAACTTAATTGTATACTTGCTTTAATTTCTCTTGGTTTTTTGTAAGTGATATCTAGTACCGATGACATCTTATCTCCATATTTTGCCTCAAATCCTCCGGCTGAGAATAATATACTTCCTACCATATCTGTATTTACAAAACTCAGTCCCTCTTGTTGTCCTGATCTTACTAGAAATGGACGATAAATCTCAATTCCGTTAACATATACTAAGTTTTCATCAAAGTTACCACCACGAACAGAATATTGCGAGCTGAGTTCATTAGCTGAACTAACTCCTGGTAATGTTTTAAGTACAGCTTCTACACCTATTGAGTTTCCTGGAATTATTCTTACATGCTTTGGTTTAATTTTGCTCAAAGATTTTTTTCTGCTTTTTTGGTCAGTTATTATTACATCATCAAGTAAAGTTGATGAAGGTTTTAATTTGATGTTTAGGCTGTATTTTTGTCCTTTTTTTAGCATTGGAATTCGTATTTTTTCTTTCTTAAATCCAATGAAGCTATATACAAGAATTACAGATCTATTTGCAGGGATTTCTATATCGTATTTTCCATTACTATCTGATGTAACTCCTAAGCTTTGATTGAAAATTGAGATGTTTACAGCTGGTAAAGGATTGTTTTCCTCATCCGTAATATGCCCATTAATATTTTGACTAAATCCTGTAAGGGAATAAACTAAGAGTAATATAATCAACAAATTTTTGTACATACATTGCAAAAATAGAATTATGTAGCTTAATTAACTCTAAATTTGAGTAGTTATTATATTTACTCTTTCAAATAAATAAATCTACAGATTTTAGTATATTTGTTAACTAGCTAAAATAATATTGTAAAAAAATGAGAAAGGTTCTTATTTTATGTACAGGAAATTCTTGTCGTTCTCAAATGGCAGAGGGATTGCTTTCATATTTTGCTGCAGATACTAAGGTATATAGTGCAGGTACTAAACCAGAAAAAGTAAATCCTTTTGCAATAAAAGCGATGGAGCAGATAGGTATTGATATTTCAGAAAATGATTCTAATCATGTTGATGAGTATGTTGATTTTGATTTTGATTATGTATTTACAGTATGTGATAATGCCAAAGAGATTTGTCCTGTTTACAATAGGGCAAAGCAAGTGATACATCGAAGCTTTATGGATCCGGCAGATGCTAAAGGAACAGATAGTGAGCAACTAGCAGTTTATGTAGAAGTTAGAGATCAGTTGAGTGAATACTTCAAAGATTTTGCGATGAAGAATATTCTTTAATAGGTAAACATAGCTTTATAATTTGTTGTATTTCCTACATTGTCAATTACCTTTAAAGTAAAGGTGTGCTCCCCTTTACTGATGTTATTGTCAATATCAAAACGTACTAGATTTTTCTTGTGGTCGTAATCTAAAAGTATCCACTTTTCATCAATTTCGCCTCTAAATGATTTTATGCCGCTTTCTTTGTCTTTGATAGTTAATTTGATTGTTGACTGTGCTTTTAATTTTTTTCCGGGAAAAATATTTACTCCTCTAATTTCAGGACTTATTGTATCTGCTATAATACAAAAATTTCCAAATTCTCTAGTTTTTGTGTGAAGAAATCCATTTTTCCATTCACCGCCAATGTACCAATAATTATTTTTCATATCAGTAGTAGCTATATATACCTTGTCTTTTAAAGTATCGGGTACTGTAGATTTTAACGATAATTTGTAATATTTATGTACAGGGGTATTATTGTAATGAATTTGATGTACTTGTCCAAATGTTCCTTCTAGAGTGTCAGTATTTTTGTAATTAAACATAATTGGTTCATATAAAGAGAATGCTTTCATATTGATTTCTATATTGTCATTTTTAAAGATATTTACTCTGTCAAATCTAAAAGGAGTGTTGATAGTATCTTTTGGTAAAGGACATCTCATAAGAAAAGGATTATTTGTTGATTTTACTTTAAAACTTAAGTTTGATGTATTCTGATAAATATCACTTACTTCTATATCAATCTTGTGAGTTAACGTGTCATTAAAATTAATGATTCCATTATTAATTAGTGTATTATAATTGGTAAGTTTATTATGGGGAAGTTTATAGCATCTGTGATATTTATTCTTGCTTTCTTTCTTTTCACAATAATCTATGTGTGCATTTATATACCTAGTAGTATTAAAATCTAACTCATCAGCCTTGAATTCATAAACTATATTACTATCTATGGAGAGTTTTATTGAGTAAACACCATTTTTGTTATATGCATTATTGGATTTGTCATATGTAAATATTCCTAAAGCAAAACTGCCATTAACTATTGGTGTTTCATTAATTATATGAGTATTGTTTTTTTTGATAATAGAATATATTTTATTTTTGTTATATCCATTAATTAATGTAGTATCAAATGCATATATCTTTATTTTTTTCAAAGTAGGAGGGATATTGTCATTAAAGTTAAATGGAAAGTGTAATGGATTGATAGGTTTTTGAGTTTTAGTATTTCTAATTTCAAAATGTAAATGAGCACCATTACTACTACCACTATTACCTGAAAGAGCAATAATTTCTCCTTTTTGAATTTTTAAAGCATTTTTACTTGGAAAGAAATCAATTTCAAATTTTTCTTTTTGGTAATGTTCTTTTTTTACTATTTTATCAATTTTTGGACTAAACTTTTGCAAATGAGCATAAACCGAAGTATGTCCAGTTTGAGGATGTGATATATAGATTACTTTTCCATATCCCCAAGAAGAGACTTTAATTCTAGATATATACCCATCAGCTATAGATCTTACTTTTTGTCCCTCAACTCCTTGAGTTTTTATATCTATTCCTGCATGAAAATGATTGCTTCTTAATTCTCCAAAAGTTCCTGATAATAACATATTAAAGTCAAACGGTGCAGCATAGTTTTGTGAACTAACATTTTGATAAATTAATGATGTAATTAACAAGAAAAGTGTTTTCAATATTTTCATTTAATAAATAAAAATTTACATTAGAAAAAATACAATGCAAATATAACATCAAAAATGTATCATTTTTAGTTTAAAAATATTTAATTTTGTGATAATTATTTTATTGTGAAAACGATTATAAATAGTATTGAAGCGAAGTTACTTAATTTGATAAATAATTTTAACCAAATTCAAAAAGAAAACTCGGATTTACAGAAAAATAATTATGCTTTAAATGAAAGATTGCAAGAGAAAGAAAAACTGATTGCAAACTTACAAGATAAAGTAAAACTCATGAATATTTCAAGATCTGTTGATTCAGATAGTGAAGATGTGAAAGCAACAAGATCAAAGATTAATGAGTATATACGGGAAATAGATAGATGTATTGCATTATTAAATAAATAGATCAAATTGGCAGATAAATTATCAATTAAATTACATATTGCTAACAGAATTTATCCAATGAAGATTGAGCGTAATTCTGAGGAGTATATTAGAAATGCTGTAAAGAAAATTGAAGATAAACTAAATTTTTTTGAAGAAAACTACGCAATTAAGGATAAACAAGATTTGCTTGCGATGTGCCTTATAGAATATGCTTCAAAGTTAGAGACAGTTAGCAACAAAAATATTATTGAAGATGATGGATTAACTGATAAGCTAATGAAAATTGATGCTATACTTGATGCAAACATATAAATAGTTCTTTTAAAATAATATTATCCCGTATTAATATTTTTGTTAAACTCAACACTTAAAGTATTTGGGTTATGACTCAAAATGTTAAAAACAGGCCTCAACCTATCTTAGGTTTTCAATTTTGAGACAGTGGACGTTTGCAATATTTTGGCATCCCTATTCATGTATTTTTGGAGTTTATCACTAATTAATACGGGATTTTTTTAAAAAATGATAAAAATGATAGATTTAATAATAGTAGCAATTGTTGGACTTATTTTTGGTGGAGGTATTGTATTTTTTTTGATACATAATTTTAATGTTAGTAAAGCAAATTTGATTTTAGAAGATGCAAAGAAAGAAGCTGAACAAGTTAAAAAAGAAAAGCTGTTACAGGCAAAGGAAAAATTTATTGAACTTAAGGCTGAACATGAGAAAGAGATACATAAAAAAAATAATGATCTTAATAATGCAAATCAAAGAGTATCACAGAAAGAAAATACATTTAATCAAAAGTTATCAGAAGTTAATAAGAAGGATGCTCGGCTTAATAAGTTGATTTCTGAAGTTGATATGCAGAAGTCTATCTTAGAGAAGAAGCAAGCTGAAACTGAAAAAATTCATAAGAAACAGGTTTTACAGTTAGAACAAGTAGCTAATTTGTCAGCTGCTGAAGCTAAGAAAACTTTAGTTGAATCATTAAAAGATGAAGCAAAAACTGATGCATTAGAGATTATTCAAACTACAATTGATGAGGCAAAACTTACTGCAAAGCAAGAAGCCAAGAAAATCGTTATTCAAACTATTCAAAGAATAGCAACTGAGGAAGCTGTAGAGAATGCAGTTTCAGTTTTTAACATTGATAATGATGCGGTTAAGGGCAGGATTATAGGTAGGGAAGGTAGAAATATTAGAGCAATTGAATTAGCAACTGGTGTTGATATAGTTGTTGATGATACTCCTAATGCAATTGTGCTTTCTTGTTTTGATTCTGTTAGAAGAGAAGTTGCTCGCTTATCATTACACAAATTAGTTACTGATGGCAGGATACATCCTGCAAGAATAGAAGAGGTTGTAAAGAAAACTAGAAATGAGATTAATGATGAGATAGTTCAAGTTGGTAAAAAGACTACTATTGATTTGGGTATTCATGGATTACATCCCGAACTTATTAAAATGATTGGAAGAATGAGATACCGTTCATCATATGGTCAAAATCTTTTACAGCATTCTAGAGAAACAGCTAACATGTGTGCTGTTATGGCTGCTGAACTTGGTTTGAATACTCAGCTTGCTAAAAGAGCTGGCTTACTTCATGATATAGGAAAGGTTTCAGCTGATGATTCTGAAACTCCCCATGCTATTATTGGTATGCAGTTAGCAGAAAAGTATGGTGAAAAAGCTGAAGTCTGTAATGCGATTGGTGCCCATCATGATGAGATAGAGATGAATTCCTTAATTTCACCATTAGTACAAGTTTGTGATGGGGTTTCTGGTGCGAGACCTGGTGCAAGAAGAGCAATGACTGATGAATATATTAAAAGAATTAAAAAATTAGAGGATACTGCAATCTCATATCCTGGTGTACTAAAATCTTATGCTATTCAAGCAGGAAGGGAACTAAGGGTTGTTGTTGAAAGTGAGAAAGTTACAGATGAAGCTGCTTCGAAACTAGCTTTTCAGATTTCTGATAAGATACAGAATGAAATGACTTATCCCGGTCAAGTAAAAGTTACAGTGATTAGAGAAACAAGGGCTATAAGTTTTGCTAAATAGTTTTAAATTAAAAGTAGCTCAAATATTTTTTTAATTACTAAAGAATAATAATATCAAGCTCTACTTTAAGATTTTCTCCCCATTGATTAGTTTCTTCTATATTTTCATAGGGGCCAATATATACTTTAAAAACTTTTTCAGTTCTGTTTGATTTATCTGGTAGATAGAAATAGTTACATTTAAATCCTTTGATTTTGAGATCATTAACTAGAGCTTTAGCTGAATTTTCTTCTTCTAATGAAGCAATAATTGCAATATTATTTCCAATTAAGTTTAAATTATATTTTAATGGTGGATGTTGTAATTTGTTTGTTGTATCTAATGTTGTTTTAGTTGTTTCTAATTTCAAAGAGTTAATATTATAAAAATAAAATATACCATATCCAAGAACTCCAATAATAAAAGTATACTTTAGCCACTTCCATGAAGAGCTTTCTTTGTCTTCTTTTTGATCACTTTGATTATTATCAAATTTATCAGAATTAGTCTGGTTTTTTATTTCTTCATGTTGAGTTGGAGTTACAGCGTTCTCCTCTTTTACTTTTATCTCTGATAATCTTTCTTTTAGAATTCTTAACTTTTCTTCATTGGTATTATTATTCATAACTGTATTGATAGAATTTAATGCAAATATATGATTTTAATTAATGTTGTTTAGGCATAGGTCAAAAATTTCAGACAAACTAATATTAGCAACTTTTAATTGTTTTGGTATTATACTTTCTTCTGATAAACCAGGAATTGTATTTATCTCAAGAATATATGGTTTGTTTTTTTGAATAATAAAATCAATTCTACATATTCCACTTAGGTTAATCTTTTTATATACATCTTCTGCTATCTTTTGAATTTCTAAAGTAAGTTCTTTATTAATTCTTGCAGGTGTTATCTCTTTTGATTTTCCTTCATATTTTGCTTGGTAATCAAAGAAATCATTTTCACTTTTAATTTCTGTAAGAGGAAGTGTTTTAACTTTATTTCCATTAAAATAAACTCCACAACTTACTTCAATTCCATTAAGAAAACTCTCAATAATTACTTTTTTGTCATGTAAGAAAGCTTTGTTAACAGCTTTTGATAATTTTTTTTTTTGTGTAACTTTAGATATTCCATAGCTTGATCCACAACCATTTGGCTTGATAAAACATGGAAAACCTATATAATTGCTGATATCATATTTTAAAAGATCCTTTTCGCTATTAATTAATATTGATTTAGCACATCGGAAACCAAGATTGTGTAGAGTTTTGTTGCATGCAAATTTATCAAATGTTAATGAAGATATTTTAGCATTACATGATGTGTAAGGTAAATTCAACTTATCAAAATAGTCTTGTATTAAACCATCTTCTGCAGGGGAACCATGTAATGCAATAAATATTTTATCAAATTTTACTTTTTTTTTGTTTTTAATATATGAAAAGTCACTCGTGTCTAATGTTTGATCATTAATTGTGTATCTGCCATTTTTTAAATGCACAATAATACCTGCATATTTTCTAGTATCTAGGTGTTTAAGAACAGTTTTTGCGCTCAATAATGAGATATTGTATTCTGCTGAGTCTCCACCTGTTAAAATTGCTATATTTTCCATTGTATTTTAGCAACAAACCTAAACTATTTTTATTATTTATTCAATACTGTAAGAGGATAATTTTTATATTTGTAAAGTTAAGATTGGCTATAGATGTTGGAATTTATTAAAGATAAAAGTTTATATAAGCATCTGATTTTTTCAGTAGTTACTGTTTTCTTTTTGTTTTTTATCTGGCTTAAATGGTTAGATATTTACACTGAACATGATAATTTTATTAAAGTTCCTGATCTTAGTGGTATTAATATTTATAATCTGGATTCTGTATTGCACTCCTATAGTTTAAGATATGAGATCATTGATTCAGTTTCTTATAATTTTAAAAAGAAAGGAGTTGTTGTAAATCAGAACCCTCTACCTGGTACTGATGTAAAAAGGAATAGAAAGATATATCTTACAATTAATGCTCTAAGAGTTCAGAAAGTTAAATTTCCTGATGTCTTTGATTTAACCCTTAGAGAAGCTGTTTCAAAGATTCAGAAGCATGGATTAGTAGTTGGAAAGTTAGAGTATCGTCCTGATATTGCTACAAATAAAGTACTTGCTTTTAAAGTAAATAATATTAATATTGACATAGATCAGGAACTGTATTATGGTACTATTGTTGATTTGGTAGTTGGTCAAGGTCTTAGTAATGAGAAAGTAAGAATTCCTAATCTTATTGGTTTGTCAAGAATTGAAGCTAATATTGTTCTTAAATCGACATCTTTAAATGTAGGATTAGAGTATTTTAATGAAGATGTTATTGATTCAAGTATTGCAGTGATATATAAGCAATATCCCGAATTTAATGATGATAAAGAAATTAATATTGGCTCTTCAATTGACTTGTATTTTAAGTTTTATGATTTAGATTCTTTAAAATGAGATACTATTATTTTTTGTTTTGTTTTTTTTCTATTACTTTTTTGTGTGCTCAGGAAGTTGTTTCTAATTTAGTTTCAAATCCTTTTTTGTTAGGAACTAAATTTATTAGTAGTAAGGAAAAAAATGTTATATCCTTGCCATTTTTTGATGACTTTTCTTATAATTCAACTATAGTAGACTCTAACAAATGGCAACGTAGTAGTGTTTTCTTAAATAGAAATTACCCAATAAATCCACCAACATTAGGTGTAGTCACTTTTGATGGTTTGAATGAATTTGGTCTTGCAAGAGATTTTAATCAGTTTAATGTTACAGATCCCTCTGATACTCTTTTGTCAAAATCAATAGATTTATCGACAGTAAATTCGGTTTACTTTATGTTTTATTATCAGGCAAAAGGAATGGGAGATGCACCAGAAATACAAGATAAGTTTGTGCTAGAATTTCTTAATGATACATTAGGATGGGAACAGGTTTGGTCTGCTGATTATAATATTTCTGAAGATTTTTATAAAGTTGTTAAAGTGATTAATGAATTGAGATTCTTACATGATTCATTTCAATTTAGATTTAGAAATTATGCTACAGTTTCTGGAAATTTTGATCATTGGCATCTTGATTATATAAAAATAGATGAATTGTTGAGTATTTCTGATACATCTGAGTTAAATGATGTCTCTTTTGTTTATAGTTCACCATCATTTTTAAATAGATATTCTGAAATGCCTTGGACGCATTTTTTAAATAATGAAGAATCTGAGTTAAAAGATTCGATTGACATAATACTAAGAAATAATGATGCAAGTATAAATGTTGATTATCAATATAACATTTTTGAAAGTAATAATCAGATTTTTCATTATCCATCAACAGGAACTAGTAGAAATGTATCAGTTTTAGATTATGATTCAATAGGTAATTATTCATTTAAAAACCCTCCTATTGATATTACAAGTGATGCATTTAATTCTTTTCAACCTGATAGTGCTAGTTTTATTATTCAAAATATTATTGGTACAGCTTCTTCTGATAAAAAGTTAAATGACACACTATATCATATTCAGAATTTTCATTCACATTTTGCTTATGATGATGGGACAGCAGAATTAGCATATGGAATTAATATAAGTGGTGCACGTTTAGCCTATCAGTTTAAGTTAAATCGCCCAGATACTTTAAGAGCGATACAGATGTACTTTCCTCAGATGTTAGATACAGTAAATGATTTAGATTTTATATTAACTATTTGGGATGATAAAAATGGCTTGCCAGAAAATATATTGTATTCAGAAATTGTTTCTCCAGTTCATACTTCTAATGGAGTGTATCACACTTATTTTATTGATCCACCTATAAAAATTGTAGGTGTTTTTTATGTTGGATGGCAGCAAATAACTGATGATTTGTTAAACATTGGTTTAGATAAAAATAATGAAGCTAATAATTATATGTTTTATGATGCTGGTAATGGTTGGTCTGTTTCATCATTTTCAGGAAGCTGGATGATTCGTCCTGTGCTAAGTTGGGAAAAGATTGTTTCAGACATTAGTAACGTTAATATAAAACTTAAAGTTTATCCTAATCCAGTTTCTTCAGAAATATTTATTGAAACATCTTCATTTGACAATGTTATATCAATTTATTCTATACAGGGTAAATTAATCCGTAATGTTACTATTAATTCTAATAAAACTAAAATTAATATTGATGATCTTTCAACAGGAGTTTATTTTTTAGAAATATTTGATCAAAAAGATAGAAAATTTCAAAAGATTATTGTAAAATAATGAGTGACAAACAAGAGTTTGAGCATTATAAATTTGTTGCTAATAAGGGGCAAAATCCTTTAAGAGTAGATCTTTTTTTATTAAATTTTGTTGAATTTGCTACTCGCAATAAAATTCAAAATTCAATAAAAGCAGGTAACGTTAGAGTAAATAACAATATTGTAAAAGCAAATCACAAGGTAAAAGCTAACGATGTGGTTACTGTAATTTTAGACTATCCAAAAGAAGAAAAAGAATTAATTCCACAAGATATTCCATTAAATATTGTTTTTGAGGATGATCATTTTTTAATTGTTAATAAAGAAGCCGGAATGGTTGTACACCCTGGTTATGGTCACTCTGACGGAACCTTAGTTAATGCTCTTGCATTTCATTTAAATGATTTACCAAATATGGGAGAAATAGATCGTCCTGGTTTAGTTCATAGAATAGATAAAAACACCTCAGGATTACTTGTAATTGCTAAAACTGAACAAGCAATGATTGATTTAGCTAAGAAATTTGCTGATAGAGATGTAGACAGAAGATATGTTGCACTTGTTTGGGGTAATTTAAAAGATGATAAAGGGACAATAACGGGTAATATTGGAAGAAGTTTAAAAAACAGAAAAATAATGGATGTTTTTCCCAATGGAGAATATGGAAAGCACGCAGTCTCTCATTATACAGTTTTAGAAAGGTTCGGATATACTACTTTAATTGAATGTAAATTAGATACTGGACGGACTCATCAGATTAGAGTACATTTCAAACACATTGGTCATCCACTTTTTAATGATGAAGAGTATGGTGGTAATATGATTTTAAAAGGAACAGTTTTTACAAAATATAAGCAATTTGTTCAAAATTGTTTTAAGCTATGTGATAGACAAGCACTTCACGCCAAATCTTTAAAATTCTCTCATCCTAATACTAATGAAAAAATGTCTTTTGATTCTCCAATCGCAGAAGATTTTAAACTATTAATTGAAAAATGGCGAAAATACGCTATACATAGGTCTGTTTAGTATTCTTTTAAAGTATTATATAGCGTATCTCTTTGTATTGGCTTTCTTCCTACATCTTTAATTAGTTTAATGATTTCTTCTGTGGTCATTGTAGGGTTTTGATCTTCTGCTCCTGCCATTGAATAGATTTTTGTAGTATCATCAATTGTTCCATCAATATCATCTACACCAAAAGATAATAGATTTTGGGTAGTTTTTTTACCAATCATAGGCCAATATGCTTTAAGATGATTGAAATTATCAAGAAAGATTCTACAGAATGCGTATAATCTTAAGTCATCAACGATACATTTTTCTTTAATATGAGACATTTGATTATTACCATTTCTATATTTTAAAGGAATAAATGTATTAAAGCCTCTTGTTTGATCTTGTAGTTTTCTTAATCTTTCTAGGTGATCAATTATATGAATAGGTTTTTCAATATGACCATAAAGAATTGTTGCGTTAGAGGGCATCTCTAATTTATGTGCAGTCTCATGAATTTCTAACCATGTACTACTATCGCATTTGTCTGCGCATATCTTATTTCTAATATCTTCATCAAAAATTTCAGCTCCACCTCCAGGCAGTGAGTTTTGTCCAGCATTTTTAAGCATTTTTAAGCCATCTTTAAATGATACCTTGGCTTTTCTGCACATATATTCAAGTTCAACTGCTGTAAAGGCTTTTATGTGTATTTTAGGGCGGATTTCTTTTATTTCTTTAATAAGTTTAATGAAATAATGTAGTCCCATTTTTGGATGTACTCCTCCAACTAAATGTACTTCTGTAATATCATTTTCTTTATAAGCTTTGAGTTTATTTACCATTTCTTCAATTGTAAATTCCCAAGCTTCTTTTCTTTTACTTAATTTTCTTGAATATGAGCAAAACTTACAATCAAAGACACATATGTTTGTAGGTTCTATATGAATATTCTTGTTAAAAAATGTTTTGTTGCCATTTTTTTTTTCCCTAATTCCATTTGCTAAACATCCTAATAATGAAAGAGGGGCTTGAGTATAAAGCATAATTCCTTCTTTTTTAGAAATTCTCTCTTCATTAATTATTTTTTTAACTATTGGTTGTAGTTTTACATCAATAGTATTTATCTTTAATGAAATATCTAGCATTTATTTTGAAAGAATAATCTTTTTTGTAATTGTTCCTTTTTCTGTTTTAATATGAATAATATAAACCCCATTATCAAGCTTTTTTAAGCTTAGTGCTTCTTGATTTGTAGTTTTTTTAATGACTTTGCCTAAAGGATTACACAGAGTGATAGAAATAACTTTTTCAAAAGAATTGATAAATAAATCTCCTTGTGTTGGATTAGGGTAAATAGTTACATTGTGATTAGTTATAATATCATTTGTAGAAGTTGGAACGCAGTTTACAGTTACATTTGAGTTATTCCATAAATTTTTTCTTCCTCCTTGATTGGTTGTAGCATTTAATACAATTAACATAACATCAACCTGTCCGTTAGAAAACATCCATGTGTTAGAGGCATAAGACATAAAATTTTCATCCATATCCAAAAGATCACCACTAAATCCATAATTTAAATCATTACAGGTGTTATTATTAGTAGATGAATTAACACTTCCAAAATAAACATCATCAGTAGCAGGAGTATCATCAACATTCAATCCAAACCAACTATTGTTATCATTATCACAACATCCTCCACCATTTTCACAAAATGTATGCGATAGTCCTAAATAATGACCTATTTCGTGTGTTGAGGTTCTTCCATCGCTTGAGTTAGCTGCATCAATTGAACCAAAATGTTGATAATCTACAACAAGTCCATCTCTCCATGATTGATTACTAGCCTGCAGACCTGGCAAGTAAGCGTAGCCTAAAGTCTGTCCCCCTCCACTAGAGTTTGATAAATTCACTACCCAGATATTAAGGTATCTTAATGGATCCCAATTATTAATTCCTCCAGAGGATGTTTTTTTCATAGCATCTGCATCTATATTGTCATCAGCATCAAAACTTGTTCTTGATGTAGCTGTTCTAGTAATACCTGTTGTTGGATTTCCATTTGGATCAATGCTAGCAAGACAAAATTTAATACCAGGATTTGCAGCATAATTAATAAAACTATTTCTAGGTGGATTAGGAAATTCAGAGTTTGTTTTACTAAAATCTTCATTTAGGATTCGTAATTGATCTTCAATTTGTTCATTTGATATATTTGTTCCAGATCCAATGTTTGAATGTACAGCTCTATGTACAATATGAATAACAACTGGTATTGTGATTTCTGTTTGATTCTTAAGATTTTTATTTTTGTTTTCTTGATGATAGTTAATGAGATTTTTTCTCATTTCTTCATATTCTGTATCGTTGTTGATAGCCTCTAAAGAAATTCTATTTGTTATACATTTTTTGGCATTAATCTGAGCAAATATTAAATTACTTGATATGAATAGAATAGACAGACTTATTACTTTTATCATATTAATTTTGGATTATTAACTTTTTACTATGCTGATTTTCATTTGTCTTAATTAGTAGATGGTATACACCATCTTTTAAATGACTTAAATCTAATTTATTTTTTTCTATTCTAGAGCTTAAAATTACTTGCCCTAGATTATTTAATACGATTGCGAATATAGATTTATTTTTATTTATATTAGTACTATGCAAATATATTTTTCCGTTTGATGGATTTGGGTAAATATTAAAATTTACATTCAAATTTGTTGAACTAGTTGAACCAATACAGAAGTATGAGGTGTCAGTAAAATTAAACTGCGAAAGATAAGCTAATGGTGTTGAGTTATTGGTGTAGTTAATTGAATAGTATCCATTTCCAAAGTTACAACAGAATCCATCACCATAACTATCATTTATTATAAACTTATAACACCCATAATCAAGACATATTTCTTTTTGATATAAATTATTATTTATTAAACTATCACTATATAAAATGATTTCATTGTTATCAGTCATCAATATCCAAGAAGTTTCTTCTGCATAATTGTCAGTCTGTAATTGAAGATTTATAGAAGAGCCAGATGCTGATGAAAATATTTGTGTGGATTCATCATTAGAATTATTAATATCTGCTGAGTTGTTAGGCAGATAAGTACTTACTGATAAAAAATGATTATTTCCAGAGCTAGCTATTGGTGTTAATGTTATAGTATCTATTTCATTTGGAAATAAAGATCCATTCCAACTGTATTCGTTAACAAATCCTGAATTAATTGAGTATTTTATCTTGACAGAATGAAGGATAGTATTTCCATAATTTTTTAAAATCACTATTGGAGTGATTGGATCTGCGCAATTAGAAGTTAAATTATTTGGCGATATAATACTACTTATTCCTGCATCTGAGTTTGGAATTAGTACTGGATTACATCCATTAGATGAAATTAATTCATTTCTATAATTAGTTATTGCTGACCATACTCTATCTCGCTGTCCTAGTGTAAACATGTTCATACAATTGTCATTAGTATAGTCCATAAAATTCATAAACATATCTCCAGTATTATTACAACTGGGGTGTGGATGAGATTTACAACCAAAGTTTGCTTCTTCTTGAGTAGGAGTGTCATTTACTAGATCATCACCACAATTACTATCACCCCATATATGAAACAAATTAAACCAATGACCTATTTCGTGAGTTGCTGTTCTTCCTAAATGATATGGATTTATAGCTGTTCCATTTGTTCCAAAATGTTCAAAGTCAATTACTACACCATCAGTTTCAACATCTCCTCCATATGGTAACTGCGCCCAACCTAGAACACCTGACTCAAGCATACAAACCCATATATTAAGATATTTCTTAGTGTTCCACGCATTACTTCCTCCTAAGGAGTCAAAAAAAATCTCGTTTCCATAAAGAGGAAAAAATGAATTTGAAGTTTGTTTACGTATAATTCCATCTGTTGGGTTTCCGTAAGGATCCTGTTGTGCTAAACAGAAAGATATTTGCATATCTGATGACATTGGTAGAAAAGAGGTCGGTGTATTGAATGCATCCGTATTGGTTCGTGTAAAATCTTTAGATAAAACATCGATCTGACTTATAATTTGACTATTTGATATATTTTCATTAGCATTTTTATAAACTACATGAACTACTACAGGAATTGTTAGATTTGATTTGGGTGTTTTATTAAAATTGATTGTTAAGTTTTCAAGAATTTGTCTTTTAATTAAATAGCTTGGATTTTCATCAAGGAAATGGATTAATCGATTAGAAGTACCACAAACTCTATGTTGAGCTGAAACTAAATTGGTTAAGCAAATTAGAAATATGATAATTTTTTTCAAGATAAACTATTTTTATACAAAATTACTATTAATTCTTTTGTTCAAGAAAGTTAATATCGGATAATGTTTTCAAAAAAGCTATTAAATCTTCTTTATCTTGGTTAGTTAGTTGGAGGCCAACACCTAGTTTTTTCATTAGAGGATCAACTGTTGATGAATAATTTCCACCAGTATTATAATGTTCAATTACTTCTTCTAGGCTACTAAATCTACCATCATGCATATATGGAGCAGAAAACTCAATATTTCTTAGCGTTGGCGTTTTAAATTTCCCATTATCAGATAGTTTGCCAGTAATTTTTCCTAAACCTAAATCAGAAAATGGTTCAGTATCTAATCCATTATTATGGAAACTATTATCTATAAACATTTGAGTACCATGACAATGAAAACAATCTCCTTTTTCTGAGTTAAATATTGCATATCCATTAAGCTCAGAAGTTGTTAACTGAACTTCTCCACGCAGATATTTATCAAATTTACTATTTACAGATATAAGAGTTCTTTCAAATTGAGAAATTGCCATTACTACATGAATTGAGTCAATATAATCAATATTAAAAGCTTGTTTAAATAGAGTAGGATACTCATTGTGAGAGTTTAAAACGTTTTCAACATTAGTCCATGTATTATTCATTTCCAAAGGGTTATTAATTGGTTCAAATGCTTGTTCTTCTAATGAAAAGGCACTACCATCCCAATTTAAACGATTATTCCATCCTACATTTGTAAGTGAGCTTGCATTTCTATTTCCATTTGTTCCATTTATACCAATACTAAATTGCTGTGCATCGCTAAATGCAAATTGTTGTTGATGACAATCATGGCAAGATAGAGTGCCATCGCCACTAAGAATAGGATCTTTAAATAGCTTTTCTCCCAATGCAACTCCTTCCTGTGTCATTTGATTATTATTTGGAATATTCATATTCGGAAAGCCTGTTGGTATTGTAATTTGATATGGACTAGTTGAAAAATAATAGCAACTCCCATTGTCAGTTATTGCATTAGCATTATAATTAACCGCATTAATATCAGTACAACCAGATATAGGAGAAAGATCTTTTTTGCAAGAAATAACAAGAATTAAGTTAACTACTAAAAGAGTATAAATACTTAAATTCATAAAGATTTTAGTTAGAAGCATCTAATGTGTATACTGAGAATACATCTTCAATTCCATTATCTTTTAAGATTATTTGAGAATTAGCGTCATCCATAATTCCATTCGTTGTAAAGTTTAGTGTGTGTGGGTTTTCATACCAATTTGATATTTCCATATTAATGTATATATCATAAATGTTACTTTTACTGTTTATTGTTATAGGGAATTCCTTACTAAATGAGTAATCAACACCATTTGTTCCACCTGTATGTGTGGCATAGCCATTAAATACAGAATTGAAATCTCCTTCTAATTGCATGTAATGATATCCTCCTCCTAAAAACTCTGGCCAGCTGAATGATGGGTAGAAACTTTCATTTAAGAATAAGTTAGTTATATTTTTATTACTGTCTAAGCCCATGGTAAACGATATAGTAGTATAGTTTTGATCAGTTATTGCTGGGATGCTTAAGGATAGGGTAGAGTCTATGGAGATATCAATAAAATGAACTTCATCTATTAAAATATCAGAACCATTGTTTCTATGAAGAGTGATATTTGAGATTAAGTATCTTAATGTCTGTACACTATAATTTTCTCCTGTGTGATTTGTATATATCATTTGATTAGAAACTAGAGGGTTCCCATCTACAGTTTGTGTGAAATAAATATTAACATCAGCTAATGTGGGGTAATTGCAACTACCATCATCTAAATTAGCTGAAGCATTGTAATTGAGGGCAGCACTATCAGTACATCCAGCTATATCTTCTTTTTTACAGGAAAAAAAGAGAAGAAAGATTGTTAATATTGTAATATACTTGTTCATAATATAAATAACGCAAATTTACGTATTTTATTAATAAAATAATCATCTTTGCTCTTGATGTCAAAAATCATGAAATATATTGATGTGATCCTTCCTTTACCAGTTAAAGGTACTTTTACTTATTTTACTTATGAATCTAATTTATTAATAGGGCAAAGGGTAGTTGTACAATTTGGAATTCGTAAGCTATATTCTGCAGTAATAAAGTCTATTCATAACAACATGCCTGTTACTTATAAACCTAAACCTTTGTTAGCAATTTTGGATGAAGATCCGGTTGTTAATTTTAAGCAGCTTGATTTCTGGGATTGGATTGCGGATTATTATATGTGTAATTTAGGTGATGTAATGAATGCGGCTATGCCAGCATCATTTAAATTAGCAAGTGAATCAAAGATAATGATACATCATGATTTTGATGGTGATATTGATCATCTATCAAAAGAAGAAAATAAGATATTAAGTATATTAATAGATCAGAAACAATTAGATATTAATCAGTTAACCAAAATTTCTAATGATAGAAAGATCTTTTCTTGCATTAATAATCTCATTAGAAAAGAGATTTTACAACTTAAGGAGGAGTTACATGATAAGTATAAAAAGAAAGATATAAAACATGTTAAATTTATTAGATCTGCTATAAATGAAAGCAATAATAAATTCACTGAAAAACAATCTGATGCTATCAAATCTTATTTAGAAATAGACAGTCATCATAGAAATAAGAAATGGATAGTTTCTGAACTTTTAAAGAAAATAGATACTAGTAGATCAATTTTTAATGCTTTAGTGAAAAAAGGGGTGTTTAGTATTGAAAAAGAAAGTGTTAGTAGATTATTTGAATATAATCATCAATTAATTGAAAGTCAAGAATTAGCTGCCTTTCAAAAAAAGGCACTAAATGAGATAAAAGAATCTTTTAAGAAAAAAGACGTGTGTCTTTTACATGGGGTGACATCATCTGGAAAGACTGAGCTTTATATAAAACTCATTGAGCAACAATTAAAATTAGGAAAACAAGTATTGTATCTGCTTCCTGAAATAGCATTAACTAATCAGATTATTAGGCGATTACAAAAACATTTTGGAAATCAAGTTGGAATTACACATTCTCATTTAAATAATGCTGAGAGAGTAGAGATATGGCAAGCTGTTCATGCGAAATCTAATAGTTTAGTGCAGTTTCCCATAATGTTAGGAGCTAGATCTTCTTTGTTTCTTCCTTTTGATAATTTAGGGCTTATAATTATTGATGAGGAACATGATAATTCATATAAACAACATCATCCATCACCTAGATATCATGCTAGAGATGCTGCTATTTATTTAGCTGGTTTACATAGGGCAAAAGTATTATTAGGATCTGCAACACCCTCTTTGGAATCCTATAATAATGCTAAAATGAATAAATACGCATTGGTTGAAATGCATAATAGATTTACAGATATTGCATTACCTAAAATTAAAATTATTGATATAAGAAAGGCTCATCTTAAGAAAGAAATGATTTATCAGTTTTCTCCTGAAATGCTAGATGCTATTAATGAGTCTTTATCAAAAAGTAAGCAAGTCATTCTTTTTCAAAATAGAAGAGGTTATTCACCTGTTTTGACTTGTCAGACTTGTTCGTATACTCCATATTGCAATAATTGTGATGTAAGTTTAACACATTATAAATTGAATGCTCATTTAAAATGTCATTATTGTGGTTATACTGAAAATATTCCTGATATCTGTCCAACTTGTAATACTCCTGAATTTACTCAAAAAGGATATGGAACAGAGCAAATTGAAGAAAGTTTGAAAAAATTATTTCCTAATCATGTAACTAAACGTATGGACTACGACACTACTAGAAAAAAGTATTCATATGACAAGTTAATTACAGATTTTGAAGATAAAAAAATTGATATTTTGGTGGGAACACAGATGATTACAAAAGGCTTGGATTTTGCTAATGTTTCAATGGTTGGTATTTTAAATGCTGATAGCATGTTACATTTTCCTGATTTCAGATCTCATGAAAGGGCTTTCCAGCTAATGCTTCAAGTTGCTGGAAGGGCAGGTCGTAAAGAGAAACAAGGAACTGTTTTGGTACAAACTTTTAATGATGAACATGAGATTCTTAAATTGCTTAAAAAAAATGATTTTAATAGATTTATTAAAAATGAAGCATCGCAAAGAAAATTATTTAAGTATCCACCATATAACAGATTGATTGGAATTACTTTAAAGCATAAAGACAAAAGAAGATTAGATGAAGCAGCATATAAGTTAGCTGTTGTTATGCGTAAGAGTTTTGGTAAAAGAGTATTAGGCCCCGAATATCCAGTCATTTCGAGAATAAGAAATTATTATCAAAAGAAATTATTGTTGAAAATTGAGAAAGAAAGTTCTATCTCAAAAGCTAAAAAAATTATAAGCAAAATCATTGAAAAAATGCATGATTACACGATTTTTAAATCTATTCGTGTTGTAATAGATGTCGATCCTGTGTAGTTTTTTACAGCGAATTTATTTTTATAATTATTACTATTTTAATTAAAAATTACCTATTTGTTTTCTAATATTTGTTTTATAATGTTACAACCTTTAACTATTTCATTTTCAGAAATTGTTAGTGGTGGAGTAATACGAATAGCTGTTTTAGTAAATAAGAAGTAGAATAATACTAATCCTTTTTTCATTGATTCTTCTACTAATTCTTTAGCAAGAATTTCATCTTCTAATTCAATAGCTAACATTAAGCCTTTACCTCTTATTAATTTAATCTTTGGATGTGTTAAATGTTTTCTGAAAAGCCTTTCTTTTTTAGATGCATCTTTAATAAGATTAGAATCAAGTAGATGTTTTAAGCATGCTAGAGAAGCAGCACAATTTACCGGATGTCCCCCAAATGTAGTTATATGTCCTAAACTAGGTTTGAAAGTTAAAAGATTCATTAGTTCCCAAGAAGCAATAAAAGCGCCTATTGGCATTCCAGCGCCCATTCCTTTTGCAATACAAAGAATATCAGGTTTTATATTATATGTTTCAAAGCCAAAAAGACTGCCTAATCTTCCATAACATGTTTGTATTTCGTCAAGGATAATTAATGTTTGTGATTTTTTACATTTTTCTGTTATTCTTTCTAAGAATTCATTTTTTGGAGTAACAAATCCACTTGCACCCTGAACTGGTTCTATTACAATAGCTGCTGTTTTATTGGTAATATTTTTTAGTGAGTTTATATCATTATAAATTATTTCTTTGCAATTAGGAAGTAATGGACGAAATGCTGTTTTATGTTCTTCATTGCCCATAATACTTAAGGCGCCTTGAGTAGAACCATGATACGAATTCTTACAATAAATAATCTCCGATCTTCCAGTTGCTCTTTTAGCAAGCTTCATGGCTCCTTCAATTGCTTCTGTACCTGAGTTTGTAAAATATACAGTATCTAGTTTTTTAGGTAGATTTTCTGCAAGTAATTTTGCTAATTTATATTGAGGTGATTGTATGTATTCGCCATAGACCATAACATGAGTATACTTATCTAGTTGATCTTTTACTGCTTCTGTAATAATAGGGTTAGAATGACCTAATGTGCAAGCAGAAACTCCAGCTGTAAAATCCAGATATTCTTTTCCATCAACATCTATAATGTAGCTTCCTTTGGTAAATTTAACTTCTAAACAAGAAGGATATGGGAATGTTTGCGCTTGATGGCGTTTAAAAATCTCCTTTGCAGTATCCATGTTTATTTTCTGGTAATTACTTTTTCACATGCACTAACAATATTATCAGAAGTTAATCCATATTTTTCCATTAATTCCATTGGTTTTCCACTTTCACCAAAACTGTCATTAACACCGATCATTTCTATAGGAGTTGGGTTTTGAATTGATAATAATTGAGCAATACTATCACCTAGTCCACCGTTAATCATATGTTCCTCAGCAGTCACAACACATCTTGTTTTTATAACTGATTTTAAGATAGTTTGACTGTCTAATGGCTTTATAGTATGAATATTGATTACTTCAGCATCTATTTTTTTTTCTTTTAACTTTTTTGCTGCCTTTAGTGCTTCCCAGACTAAATGTCCTGTAGCAAATATACTTACATCATTACCGCTTTTAAGATTTAACGCTTTACCTATTCTAAACTTTTGATCTTTTGGAGTAAAATTAGGAACTTTAGGTCTTCCGAATCTTAAATAAACTGGACCATCATAATCTGCAATAGCAATAGTTGCTGCTTTTGTTTGGTTGTAATCACAAGTATTTATAACAACCATATGTGGTAACATTTTCATCATGCCTATATCTTCTAAAACTTGATGTGTTGCACCATCTTCTCCTAAAGTTAAACCTGCATGTGATGCACATATCTTAACATTTTTTCCTGAATAAGCAATGGATTGTCTTATTTGATCATAAACTCTAGAAGTAGAAAAGTTAGCAAAAGTTCCAGTAAAAGGTATTTTGCCTCCAATTGTCATTCCAGCAGCAATACCTATCATATTAGCTTCAGCAATACCTACTTGAAAAAATCGATTAGGATTTTCATTTTTAAAATCATTCATATTTAGAGATCCAGTAAGATCGGCACATAGTGCTACTACTTTTGGATTTATTCTTCCTAATTCAGTTAATCCTGCTCCAAATCCTGAGCGTGTATCTTTCATTTCCATATTTAATAGATTTTTATGAGGTTTGATTTTCCTGATTTTATTGTAAATTCCTTTTCTCTAGTGTATATATAACCTTTAGCTCCTAAACTTCTAAAGATAACTTTGTATCTACCAGGAAGTAATGTGAGTTTATAGTTTGTTTTTTTACCTTTAAAATGGTATATCTGTTCTAATTTATCTGCATTGTTTGTATATAAACCGCCATATCCTTTTGATTGAAGCTGGATATTTGCTAATCCAGGCTTTGGTAAAAAGCATTTTGCTGTCTTAATCGATGAAACTTTAACATCATAAAATTTGTATCTTGGTAAGGTTAAAACTTCAATATCATAGTTTCCAATTAGATATTCTTCAACCTCATTAATTTGTTGAACATTTAGTGTTGTGTCAATGCCTGCAGGACGTATAATACATTGGTAGTTTATTTTTGAGTTCATCACAATTTGTAATTTTCCTTGAGGTGTTTCTAAGGGTATTATAGTATGCTTGCCAGGCTCAAGAATAACGCTATCAATACTAACAGGTGGAATGGTATGTGCAACAACTTTATAAGATAAAACTGGATCAATTACCATAGTATCAGGATTTCCATAAGCATTCATAGTATGAACATAATTGTATTTGGCAACTCCAGTAGATTGATTATAAAACGTCAAGTTCACATTGGTTTCAGTTGGATTTTGATTTTCATCTAATAGGTTTACTTGAGCAGTAGTGTTATCAATTACATGAGAGATTACAACATTTAATATATTTGTAAAATCTTGCTCTTTACTTGCGTCAAAGAAACGTCCTATGCAATCAAAATGTTTTTCCCAACTTTTATCAATTTTTCCAACTCCAATTACAAATGGTTTGAGAATGATACCTTTACGTTGATATAAGCGTGAAACTGCACATGGATCCATTTTACATTCTTCTTTTCCGTCTGTGATTAATATGACAATATTTCTCCCCTCTCCAGCGGCTTGTAAGTCTTTAGCACCTTCTTCAAGTGATCGGGCTATTGGACTTGTTCCTTTAGCATTGATTATGGATAATTTCTTTTTTATAATATCAGCGGCATCATTTGATTTTAAGAAATTCATTTCAAGATGAGTGTCATCACAATCTTCTAGATGATGGCTAGTTCTATGTCCATAAACTCTAAGTCCTATTTCAAGGTTCTCAATAGATCTTAAAGAATCAACCATATTACTTAAGAGGTTTTTAGCAATTTTAATTTTACTTCCACTTTCCCAATTATAAGCCATTGAGCCTGAAGCATCAAAAATAAAAAGAATACGATTTACTGATTCTTTTTTGTCTTGCCCCATAGCAGGAAAGTTCGCCAAAAAAAGGAGAGACCATATTAGTGGTAATATAATTCTCTTAGTAATCACCTAATGTTTCAGGATTTTGTAATAATGCTGCAGCTAGTTGCTTGTCATTTGGAGCTGAACCATGCCATTTATGGGTGCCCATCATATAGTCAACGCCATTCCCCATTTCAGTGTGCAGAATAATAGCAACTGGCTTTCCTTGTTTTGTTAGTTCTTTAGCTCTATTTAATGTGTTGATAACTGCATCTATTTTATTACCTTGATATTCTTCTACTACAATCCAATCAAATGCTTTTAGTTTGGCAGTTAGATTTCCTAAAGGTAAAACTTCGTCAATAGGCCCGTCAATTTGTTTTTGATTATAATCAATAGTTGCGATAAGATTATCTATGTTTTTAGCAGATGCATACATTAGAGCTTCCCAAATTTGTCCTTCTTGCAATTCTCCATCTCCAGTTAATGCATAAACAATAGATTCATCGTTGTTTAGCTTTTTAGTATGCGCTGCTCCAATTGCGGTTGAGAGTCCTTGTCCTAAAGATCCTGAAGCCATTCTAACTCCTTCCAGTCCCTCATGTGGTGTAGGGTGTCCTTGTAAACGACTATTTATTTTTCTAAAACTTGCTAATTCAGAAACATCAAAATATCCACTGCGAGATAAAACAGAATAAAAAACAGGAGAAATATGCCCATTAGATAGAAAAAAGATATCTTCATTAATACCATTCATATTAAAATTGGTATTATGATTTAATATTTTAAAATAAAGAGCTACAAAAAATTCAACACAACCTAAAGAGCCACCTGGATGCCCAGAACTATTGGCGTGAACCATTCTTACAATATCCCTTCTTATTTGTATTGATATATCTTCTAATTCCTGAATGTTTGGCATTGCTAATTAGTTTAAAATTATTGACAAATTTAAGAATACAAATACTTTGTTCTCAAAAAGAAAACGAAACATATTTGAATTTATTAACGCATTGTTGACAAAATAATTAAAAAAAAAATCTATTATCTCATTATGTAAAGTTATATCTTTGTGAATCTTTTAAAATAGTTTTATGTCATTAAAATGTGGAATTGTAGGACTGCCAAATGTTGGTAAATCTACTTTGTTTAATTGTTTGTCTAATGCAAAAGCACAATCAGCTAATTTTCCATTTTGTACTATTGAACCTAATATAGGTGTTATTACTGTTCCTGATGATAGGCTAGAGTTTTTGTCAAAGATTGTGAATCCTCAAAAAGTAATACCAACTACAGTAGAAATAGTAGATATAGCAGGTCTTGTTAAAGGAGCTAGTAAAGGAGAGGGACTTGGTAATAAGTTTTTAGCAAATATCAGAGAAACAAATGCAATTATTCATGTTCTAAGATGTTTTGAAGATAATAATATTGTTCATGTTGATGGAACAGTCAATCCAGTAAGAGATAAAGAGACTATTGATATTGAATTACAATTAAAAGATTTGGAGTCACTTGAGAAGTTAAGAGATAAAAATCTCAGAACTGCAAAATCGGGGAATAAATCTGCTCAAAAAATTCTTGAAACTACTAACAAATATATTGTGCATTTGTCATCTGGAAATTCAGCTAGAACTCTTGAAGCTTCTGAAGAGGATTTAGATATAGTATCTGAATTGGATTTACTTACTATGAAACCAGTTTTATATGTTTGTAACGTTGATGAAGCATCTGTAAAAAATGGTAATAAATATGTTGATGATGTTAAAAGAGTAATTAGAGATGAAGAAATTATTGTAATTGCAACAGCTATTGAGGCTGAGATTTCAGAATTAGAAAATTTAGAAGAACAAATTATGTTTTTAGAAGAATTAGGATTGAAAAAACCTGGTGTTCATTATTTGATTCAAGCAACATATAAATTATTGAGATTACAAACATTTTTTACAGCTGGAAAAAAAGAAGTAAGAGCTTGGACGATTACAAAGGGAATTAAAGCACCACAGGCAGCAGCAGTAATTCATACTGATTTTGAAAAAGGATTTATTCGAGCAGAAGTGATTTCTTATGATGATTTTATCAAATTAGGTTCGGAGCAAGCGTGTCGTGATAATGGAAAATTATTTATTGAAGGTAAAGACTATATTGTTAAAGATGGTGATATTGTCCATTTTCGTTTTAATGTTTAATTAATATTTTCTTATATAGTTTTAGTTGAAAAACTTGTTGATAACGAAAAATCATCTAATTAAATTTATTCTTTTAGAGTATTATTTTTGTTTTTCCTTATTGTTAGAAGAAAAACGGTTATAAAAATGGTTAAACCATCATATAATGAAGATAGTATTCGTTCCCTTGATTGGAAAGAGCATATTAGATTAAGGCCTGGAATGTATATTGGTAAAGTTGGAAATGGCTCTTCTACTGATGATGGTATATATATATTGTTAAAAGAGGTTCTAGATAATGCTATTGATGAGTATGTAATGGGTTACGGTAGGACTATTGAAGTTAATGTAAAAAACAATAAAGTTACTGTACGTGATTATGGAAGAGGAATACCACTTGGTAAAGTAATTGATTGTGTTTCCAAGATTAATACAGGAGCAAAATATGATTCTAAAGTTTTTAAAAAATCAGTTGGATTAAATGGTGTCGGAACTAAAGCTGCTAATGCGCTTTCTTCGTTTTTTGAAATAAAATCTGTTAGAGAAGGAAAATATAAGCTGGTTTCTTTTGAACAAGGAACTATTACTAATGAAGAGCCTATAAAAGACAGTTCTGCAAGAAAAGGAACAAAAGTGTCTTTTATTCCAGATGAAGAGATTTTTGGGAAATATAGATTTATTGATGAGTATATAAAAAAAATGATGTGGAATTATTGTTATCTTAATCCAGGTCTAACAATAATTTTTAACGGAGATAAATTCTATTCTGAAAATGGTCTTCTAGATTTATTAGAAGAAAGAATTGATGCTGAAATACTTTATCCAATTATACACTTAAAAGAAACTGATATTGAGATTGCTATTACTCATTGTAAGAATCAATATTCTGAGCAGTATTATTCATTTGTTAATGGACAATATACAGTTCAGGGGGGGACACACCAAAACGCATTCAGAAAATCTTTAGTTAAAACAATAAGAGACTTTTTTGGAAAAAGTTATGATTCTGCAGATATAAGACAAGCTATTAATGCTGCTATTAGTATTAAAATAATAGAGCCGGTTTTTGAATCTCAAACGAAGACTAAATTGGGCTCCACTGAAATGGAACCAAATGGAATTACAGTACTTTCATTTATTCAAGATTTTTTAAATAAACATTTAGATAATTATTTGCACAAAAACCCTCAAATATCTGAAATAATAGAAAAAAACATTAAGATTGCTGAGCATGAACGTAAGGCTATGGCTGGGGTAAAGAAATTAGCTAGAGAAAGGGCTAAAAAAGCTAATTTACATAATAAAAAACTAAGAGATTGTCGAGTTCACTATAATGATCACAACAAGGAAAATAGAGTTGATTCTACACTATTTATTACTGAAGGAGATTCAGCTTCTGGCTCAATCACGAAGACAAGAGATATTCAAACTCAGGCAGTTTTTAGTCTTAGAGGAAAGCCGTTAAATTCATTTGAACTTACTAAAAAAGTAGTATACGAGAACGAGGAGTTTAACTTATTACAAGCTGCATTAAATATTGAGGAAGGTATTGATGATTTGCGATATAATAAGATTGTAATTGCTACAGATGCTGATGTAGATGGAATGCACATAAGGATGCTATTACTTACTTTTTTTCTCCAGTTTTTTCCAGAGTTGGTTAAAGAAGGTCATGTTTATATTTTAGAGACTCCTTTATTTAGAATTAGAAACAAACATAAAACATTTTATTGTTTTAATGAAAAAGAAAGAAAGGATGCTTTATTAGATATTGGTCATTCTGCTGAGATAACAAGGTTTAAAGGTTTAGGCGAGATATCACCTAATGAGTTTAAGCATTTTATTGGTCCTAAAATGAGATTAGATCCAGTAATTTTAGCAAAAGATGATAAGATACAAGAGATACTATCTTATTTTATGGGTAAAAACACCAAAGATCGACAAGATTTTATTATTAATAATCTAAGAGAAGAGAATAATATTATACATGAATAGCCAAAGAATAAATTTTAATAACAAAAAAAGAATGACTATCTTGGTTGGAGGGTTATTTATTTTATTTTTTTTTATTGTTTTAGTACCTTTTTGGTTTGTTAATTATTTGTCACTTTCAGGTGTTGGAAATTTTTTTGCTGAGAACATTATTTATAGTTTGATAAGTTTAGGTTTTTTTTTATATTTTATCATAGTTGGGGAGTATTTTTATCAAATCGAAATAGATAGTTATGTAATAAAAGTTACATCATTTAGGGTTATTATTGATTCTTTCAAAGAAAAGGACTACATAGATATTCCGCATGAAATGTTAATTAATTATGAATTTTTTAATAGGCCTTATTCTTTAAATAAAACATTAATGATGAAAATAAAGACTCATAATAAAAGAACAATTGTAAAGAGGTTTAATCTGACTTTAATTTCAAAAAATGAAGAAAGAAAGATAAGATCTATTTTAAATACCATTATTGAAAAAAGAAAATAAATGAAAGAGACCGGCGATTTTGACAATTTTGATAGCGATCAAAATGAGGTTGTTCATGTCTCAGGCATGTATAAAGATTGGTTTTTAGATTATGCATCATATGTTATTTTAGATCGTGCTGTTCCTCATATTCATGATGGACTAAAGCCAGTTCAAAGAAGAATTTTACATTCTTTAAAAGAAATGGATGATGGTAGATATCATAAGGTAGCTAATGTTATTGGTAATACCATGAAATATCATCCTCATGGTGACACCTCAATTGGTGATGCAATGGTTCAGTTGGGTCAAAAAGAATTATTGCTTGATATGCAAGGAAATTGGGGTAATCTATCTACTGGAGATAGTCCTGCTGCTCCAAGGTATATTGAGGTAAGATTAACTTCATTTGCTTTAGATGTTGTATATAATAAAAAAATTACAAATTGGACATCAAGTTATGATGGAAGAAGCAAAGAACCTCAAACATTACCTATTAAGTTTCCATTACTTTTAAATCATGGTGTTGAAGGTATTGCTGTTGGTTTATCTACTAAAATAATGCCTCATAATTTTAATGAATTAATAGATGCATCTATAAAAGTATTAAAAGGAGTTAAGCCTAGAATATTTCCAGATTTCTTTAGTGGAGGAAGTGCTGATTTTAGTAATTATAATGATGGAAAGAGAGGTGGAAGAATTAGAGTGAGAGCTAAAATTAGTCAAGAAAGTAAGGATACACTAATTATTTCAGAGCTACCGTACTCAACGACTACATCTTCTTTAATTCAATCTATTCTTAAAGCAAATGATAGAGGAAAAATTAAAGTTAAGAAAGTTGAAGACAATACTGCAGAGCATGTAGAAATAGCAATTAAGATTCCACCTGGAATATCACCAGACAAGACAATAGATGCACTATATAGTTTTACTAATTGTGAGATCTCAATATCACCTCTGTCTTGCGTAATTGAAGATAATACTCCAAAGTTTATTGGAGTGTCAGAGATTTTACAAAAATCTACAGAAAATACGCTTGAATTGTTAAGGAAGGAGTTAAAAGTAAGACTTGATGAATATGAAGAAAGATGGCATTTTTCATCTCTAGAAAGGATTTTTATTGAGAATAGAATTTATCATAAAATAGAGGAGTTAGATAATTGGGAAATTATAGTTGAAACTATACACCAAGAACTAAAACCTCATATACAGCATCTTTTAAGAAATGTTACCAATGAAGATGTAAATAAGTTAACTGAAATCAAAATTAAAAAGATTACAAAGTTTGATCTTAATAAGGCAAATGAGGAGCTATTAAAGCTTGAAATGAATATTAAGAAAACAAAAGACCATTTAGCTAATTTGACTGATTATGCTATTGAATATTTTAAGAGTTTAAAGCAAAAATATGGAAAAGGAAGAGGGCGTAAAACAGAAATTAAAATTTTTGAAAGTATTGATGCTACAAAAGTAGTAGTAGCTAGCAAAAAACTATATGTAAACAGAGAAGAAGGTTTCATTGGTACAGCTATGCGAAAAGATGAATTTATTTGCGATTGCTCTGATATAGATGATATAATTATTTTTAAAAGTAATGGTACCATGCAAGTTGTTAAGGTTGGAAACAAGGTCTTTGTTGGCAAGGGAATTATTTATTGTGCTGTTTTTAAAAAGAAAGATGACCGCACAATCTACAATATGATTTATCATGATGGTCAATCTGGTAACACAATGATGAAACGTTTTCCTGTTAGTTCAATTACACGTGGAAAGGATTATAGCATTACGAAATCTGATAAAGGAAGTAAAGTGCTTTATTTTACTGCCAATCCTAATGGTGAAGCTGAGACTGTTACAGTTTATCTTAAAAGATTGGCAAAATTAAAGATACTAAGGATTGATATTGATTTTGCTGAGTTGAGTATCAAAGGAAAGTCTGCTGGAGGTAATATTGTAACCAAACACAAAGTCAATAAAGTTGAATTGAAATCAGTAGGAGTTTCTACCTTATCTGCTAGAGAGATTTGGTTCGATGATACTGTTCAAAGATTAAATGTTGATAAAAGAGGTGATTTTTTAGGCGCTTTTAAACCTACAGATAGAATCCTCACTATAATGCAGTCAGGGGAAATTGAATTAAAATCTTTTGATCTAACTAATCATTTCGATGATGACATGATTAATATTGAAAAAAACAATTTTAACAAACCTATTTCTGTTATATATTTTGATGGCAATAAAAAGGCTTATTATATTAAGCGTTTCTTAGTTAAAAACACAATGTCTCGTTTTAAGTTTATCAGTGATCATAAAGATAGTAGAGTTGAAATTGTAAGTACTGATTGGCGTCCGCAAGCTGAATTAATATTTGTTAAAGAAAAAGGAAAAGAAAGGCGTACTGAGATAATAAATATTGAAAGCTTTATATCTGTTAAAGGGGAGAAGGCACTTGGTAATAAGCTAACATCAAGAAAAGTTAAGGAAATTAATTTGCTAAAACCCTTGCCTTATGATAAATCTATGATTGAAGAACATTTGCAAGAGATTAACAAAGAAAAGAAAGACAAAAATTTAAAGATTCAAAGCGATATTAAATTAGAAATTACTAACGAGCTTAAGGAAGACAATAATATCATTAATGAAGAATCTAATGATGAAAATTCTCAAGGACAAATAACACTTGAGCTATAGCTTCCAAGTATAATCAAATATATTAAATATAATTTATTTTAATATTAAATTAATTTATTGTAAAATCTTGTTTGTAAATTTGCATAAAATAGAGATTATGAGAAATAGAATATTAGTTTTTTTATTAATTCCATTAATTGGACTTGGCCAAAACAGTTATAATATGGACTTACTGGGAACTTATGAGTGGCCATCTGAAGGAAACGATATTTGGGGATGGTTTGACCCTGCTACAGGAGAAGAATACGCACTTGTAGGTTTGAATGATGGTTTTGCTTGTGTTAATGTAACAGTTCCAACAAATCCAATTCAAGAATTTTATATTTCCGATGTGAGTTCTACCTGGAGGGATGTGAAAACATGGGGTAATTATGCATATGTTACTACAGATGATGATCAAATAGCACCAGCAGGATTACTTATTGTTGATTTAAGTGATATGACAGGAGGTACTTATTGGCATCGAACTTCTTTTTCTAACCCTCAAAGTGGCAGTATTGTCGAATTCAATGCTGCTCATAATCTATATATAGATGAAAATGGTATTTGTTATATTTTTGGAGCTTCAAATACTAGTGGAGGTAATCCATCTGATGGAGTTATTTTTTTAGATGTAGCTGCTAATGCAATAAATCCAGTATATTTAGGAGAATGGGATGAAGAATACATTCATGATGGAATGGTAAGAGGAGACACATTATATGCAGGATGTATAAATGCTGGTGATTTATATATTATTGACGTAAGTGATAAAAATAATCCTATTGTTTTAGCTAACTGTCAAACTCCAAATGCTTTTACACATAATGCTTGGGTAAGTGATGATGGAAATTATGTATTTACTACTGATGAAAAAGCAGATTCATATATAGCTTCATATGATATTTCAGATATTTCTAATATTCAAGAGGTTGATAGGGTGCAATCTAATCCAGAATCTAATTCTATTGTTCATAATACTCATGTTGATGGAAACTTTTTAGTTACTTCATGGTATAGAGATGGGACTGTAGTTCATGATATTTCTAATCCGGAAAATTTAGTTCAGGTTGCATATTATGATTCTTATAATGGGGGAGGAAATCTGGGACCAAATAATGGATTTGATGGATGTTGGGGAACGTACCCTTTTTTACCTTCTGGAAATATTATATCATCAGACATTAATAGTGGCGTTAATGGTAACGGAAGATTGTTAGTTTATGAAAGAGGATTTACACAAGCGTGTTATTTAGAGGGGTATGTCACAGATGGTAATTCAGGATTAAGTTTAACTAATGTTCATGTAGAAATTCTAAATACTATTATGCCACAGATTACCTCTACTAATCTAAATGGTTTTTATGATTGTGGTAATGCAGATTCTGGTACTTTCGATGTTGTTTTCTCTAAGTTAGGTTATATCTCTGATACACTTCAAGCTATTTTAACAAATGGTCAGATTGTAATTTTAAATGCTATCTTATATATTGATCCTAATGTGCCAATATTAGGCTGTATGGATCCAATTGCTAGTAATTTTAATCCTAACGCTAATACCTCTCTTGAGTATGGTGGAGAAGTTGATAATACTTTTTCTAGTGGAGGATACTATTATTCATATTTTGGAAGTCAACATATGATTTTTGATGCCTCAACTGATCTGTTAATTAAATCTGCTGTATTCTATGCTGAATATCCAGTAACAGTAACATTTGAGTTGAGAGATAAAAATGGCATTGTTATAGATGATACAACACATTCATTGTTAGCTGGACAGCAACAGTTAGCCTTAAATTTTGAAGTTCCCTCAGGAAATGATTTTCAATTAGGGATTTCTGATGGCAATACTGGACTTTATAGAAATGATTCTGATTCAGATTTCCCTTATAATATTGGTTCAGTAATGAGTATTACTGGAAGTAGTGCAAGTTCTCCTGATTATTATTACTTCTATTACAACATTGAAGTTGAGGTCCCTTGTAAGGAGATGTCAACTAGTGTGTTTGATCTTAAAAAAAATAATAGAAAATTGTTAAAAGTCAAAGATATTTTAGGTAGAGAGGCAAAGAAAAATTCAAATCAAACATTGTTTTATCTTTTTGATGATGGTTCAGTAGAGAAGAAGATAATAATTGATTAGCTCAATTGTTTATTGTTAATCTTAGTACAGAACATGATGAGTTAGCTGCAAATTTATCTTTTCCTGTTCCAAATAACATACTTTTCCAAGTGTCCTTTTTTGGTGTTCCTAGAATCAATAAGTCGTATTCAGCTGTAAGTTTAGATACTGAATCACTGATATCTTCTGACTTTTCAATTCTTAAACTTGATATATCTTTGTAATTGCTTAACAATGAATTTGAATTTTGCATGATATTCTTGATATCATCATTTTGATTATTTTCTTCTAAAACATGTAACAAAGTGAAACTAGCATTGTAGAATTTAGAGAGATTTGCAGTTGTCTGTATAAGCTTTTTGATATCCTTACTGTTTGGACGTACTGCTAGAACTACTTTACGAATATAGCGCACTCCATTATCCTTGAAAAGTGCAAAATTTGAATTTATATTACTTACTATCCAACCTAAAGGATTATTTATTAAAAGTCCATTACTAATTTTTCCGTCCCAAGAAAGCACAAGCCAATCAGATTTTGAATGATCAGAAAGTATTTTCATTGTTTCTGAGACATTATGAGTGACTATAGATTCAAAATCAATTTCTAATTTGTTAAGATCTTGCACAATTGATAATTGTCTCTTCAATGATTTTATTTTTGGTGTCTCATCAAGAACTGCATCTAAAAATGTTTGATCTGGAACTTCTTTTATATTTACAACTTGGAGATCTTTTCTTAGATTAAGCGAAGCTCCAATTTCAACTAAAGATTCAGGTGAGTATTCATTGCCGAAAAGTGGAACAATTACGCCAGCATTAGGGTTAATTTGTCCATCAAGCCAATCTTTATGTCCTTCATCTTCAATGCTGTAATTTATCTCTTGTTGATTATCTTCACCTTTCTTTTTGAAAAATAAGAATTTGGCAGCATTCTTACCATAATTCTTTAGTACTCCTATTCTGGAGGCTTTAACACCATAGAAATAGTATATTATAATTCCAATTAAAGCGATTAGTAATAGAACGAGTATTGGCATCCATCCCAAGAATGTTAAAAGTAGTAAACCACTAAATATTCCAAAAAGTTGAATGTATGGATATAATGGAGATTTATATGTAGGTTTATACCATTGTACAGCTGTTTCTCTAAGAACTATAACGCAAATATTTACGGCAATAAACATGCTTACTTTAAAAGCACTAGCAAGTTTCACAATCTTTTCTACATCTAGAAATATAATAATTAATGCCATAAAAAGACAAGTAAATAGGATGGTGTTTACTGGAGTAAGGTGCTTTTCATGCACTTTTGAAAGAGTACTTGGAAGTAATTTATCCATAGACATTGCAAATGGAAATCTAGACGCTGCTAAAACTCCAGAATTTGCCATAGAAATTAGCGTTACAACTCCAAGACCTGCAATTATATAAGCGAAAATTTGACCTCCCACTGAAAGAGATAATGTATAAAGAGGTCTAATATCGTTATTTAATTCAGTTAAAGGAACATTACCAACTAAAGTATATGCTAGAGCAATATAAATAGATGATATAATTAGTAGAGACAAAATCATTGACAAAGGAAGGTTTCTACTTGGGTTTTTTACTTCGCCAGCTACTGCCGCAATTTTTGTTACACCGGCATATGAAATATAAACAAAAGCTACAGTACTTAAGAATGCTCCTGAACCATTATTTATAAATGGATGTAATAGTTCTTTTTTAACTTCAGGAACACCTATAAATAATAATGAAATTAATCCTAATAGGCTTAAAGAGATCATAATTATTTGCGCTTTTCCTACTTTTTTAACCCCAAAAATGTTTAATAACATTATTAAAAATAAAACAACTAATGATATATATTTAATAAATCCGGCTGGTATATTAACAAGCACAAACAAATATGCACCTAGTCCAATTAATGCAAAAGAACTTTTTAAAATTAATGAAATCCAGAGCCCTAGTCCTGATATTGTGCCCATCATTGGACCAAAAGCTCTCTCAATATAAAGATAAGCTCCACCTGATTTAGGCATAGCTGTTGCTAATTCAGATTTGGATAATACAGCAGGCAGAATACTAATAGCTGCTAGCAAGAATGCTAACCAAACTGAAGAACCGGTTTTAACTGCTGCAATGCCTGGTAGTATAAAGATACCACCTAACATTCCTGCTATGCATATTGCAATAGCAGCAGATAGACTGAGTTTTCTCTCTAGTTTTTTCATTTAGTTAAATGTTCTTTGCAAATTAATAAATTTATTTTAAAATACATGTTAATATAACTTTAAAGGAAGAGTATTTATTACTTTTGCTGTAATTTAAAATATGATTATGAAAAAATTAGTTTTATCTGATTTACATGAGACTATAGGAGGTAAGATGGTTGATTTTGCAGGATATAATATGCCTGTTCAATATATTGATGGTGTTATAGTAGAACATAATACTGTAAGAAATGCTGTAGGAGTTTTTGATGTTTCTCACATGGGAGAAGTTTTTATTAGTGGAGAGTCTTCTTTTGATTTTTTACAATATATAACATCAAATGATGTAAGTATGTTGAAGCCTGGAAAAGTACAATATACTTGTCTCCCTAATGAAAATGGCGGTATAGTAGATGATTTATTACTATATATGTTAGAAGAGAATAGCTATTTATTAGTTGTCAATGCGTCAAATTTGAAAAAAGATTTAGCTTGGATAAACAAACATAATTCATTTGGTTGTACAATTGATAACCAGTCTGATCATTATTCTTTATTAGCTGTTCAAGGGCCTAAATCAGTTAAATTATTACAACAGCTTACCAATGTTAATTTATCTGAAATAAAATATTACAATTTTAAGATTGGTTCAATAGCTGAGATAGAAGATGTGATTTTATCTAGAACTGGTTATACAGGAGAGATAGGCTTTGAACTTTATGTTAAGAATGAAAATGTTTGCAAGCTCTGGAAAGCATTATTTAACACATCAATTGAGATTAAGCCTATTGGTTTGGCTGCTCGAGATACTTTAAGATTAGAGAAAGGATTTTGTCTTTATGGTAATGATATTAATGAAACTACTTCTCCTATTGAAGCTGGTCTTGGTTGGATTACTAAATTTAATAAAGAATTTATTAATCATGATAAACTAAAGGCACAAAAGGAAAGGGGTACAAAAAGAAAATTAGTTGGTTTAGAACTGATAGACAAGGGAATTGCTCGTCATGGCTATTCTATTGTTAATTGTGATGAAAAGGAAATAGGTAGTATTACATCAGGAACAATGTCTCCAACTTTATCAAAAGCTATCGCTATGGGATACGTTTTAAAAGAATTTTCTGATATTGGGAATGAAGTTTTTGTTCAGGTAAGAAATAAGCAAATTAAAGCTATAGTAGTGTCGTTGCCATTTGTGAAATAATGAATATTAAAAAGAAAATACAGGTTTGTTTTTCAACTGATCAATTTGAGAAATATGCTGATGGTATATCAACAGTAGTAATTGTTGATTTATTAAGGGCAACTTCAGTAATATCTACTGCTTTTGAGTGTGGTATTAATGCGGTAATACCTGTAACTACTGCAGAAGAAGCTCTAGCATTTAAGAATATTGATAACCATATTGTTGCAGCTGAAAGAAATACTTTAAGGCTAGAGGGTTTTGATTATGGAAACTCTCCTTTTCATTATATAAATAGTGATGTTAAGGGAAAGGTTTTAGCACTCACCACTACTAATGGTACTAAAGCTATTCATCTTGCAAAAGAGCATAAAGTAATTACGGCTTCATTTGTTAATATTGATTCAGTTACTAATTATTTAATCAAAGAAAATAATGATGTTATTATTTTATGTTCTGGATGGAAAGGGTATTTTAATTTAGAGGATACTATTTTTGCTGGTGCTTTATCTGAACAGTTATTAAGCAATTCTAATTTCCTATCTAATTGTGACGCTCTACAAGCAGCTGTACAGCTTTATTTAAGCGCTAAGAGCGATTTATTTGGATATTTAAAGGATTCAGCTTACAGGAATAGAAATAATTCTGAAGAAGTCATTAAAGACACCCATTTTTGTTTAAATCCGACTATCAAATCTGATATTGTACCTGTTTTTGTTAAGGATAGATTAATTAGATCGTAATAAAAATTCTATTATAAAAAAAGCTCTAGTTTAATACTAGAGCTTTTTTTACATATTTATTAGTTTTATTAGTTAGGAAGCATTACGCAGACACCAATTTTAAATCCTAGATTGATAGTTCTAGGTCCTTTGATTTTATCTTCATCCCAAGGTTGTTGAGAAGAAGTTCCATAGTCGAATACAACCATTGGCTCAAAAGCAATATAGTCACCCCATAGTATTGAGGCTCCGGCTCCAGCTTCAATGCTAAGGCCAAAGCTTGTACTTTCCTTTTCTGAAACTAAATTTCCATCTGAGTCAACCCATCCTGAGTAGTTCTTATCATCAGTTTCTTCTTTGTTACTTCCAGAAGTCATAGCTATTCCAGCATTAATAAAGAAGATGTCATTTGTATAAAAACGCATCCATGGTCCCATTGTTAGAGAGTTTACTGTCGTAGTTTCTGTCCATTTAGTACTACCAGATCCTAGTTCGGTTTCATCTTTAGTATTTGCTAGTGCAAATTTCATTCCTAAAGCGAATTGGTCAGTAAAAAAATATCCAATTGTTGGCTCCATAGTAACCAATGACCAGGGTGTGCCACCTAATTCTGTTGTTGCTCCAAGTATCACAGTTCCTTGACCTTCTACTTGTGCAAAAGATGTATTGAAAGCAAAACAGCTTATCAATAAAATTGTAAATAATTTTTTCATATTTTAAAATAAAATTTGATTAATAATTTGTCAAACATACAATTAAAATTATAAAAGGGGGTATCCTAAATGTGTTTTTATAAACAATAAAAACTTTATAATTCTAGTAATCAATTAAATAAGACTAGTTTATCAATTGTTTAGCATTACTGGCATTACGAGCATTAAAGTGTTTTCTCCCTCAGTTGTTCCATCTAAAGGAAGAATGATCCCAGCTCTATTTGGGGCACTCATTTCTAATGAGATCTTTTCAGCTCCTATATTGTTTAACATGTCAATAACAAATTTAGAATTAAATCCTATTTCCATATCTGTTCCTTCATATTGACAAGATAATCTTTCTTCTGCTTTATTTGCAAAGTCTAAATCTTCAGAGCTAACCTGCAAATCACTACCGGCAATTTTGAGTCTAATCTGATGCGTAGTTTTATTTGCGTAGATAGAAACTCTTTTGATTGAGCTTAAAAGCACACTAGTTTCAATAGTTAGTTTATTTGGATTGTCTTTTGGAATTACAGCATCATAATTTGGATATTTTCCATCAATTAATCTGCAAATTATAGTTGTGTTATCAAGTGAGAATAAAGCATTTGTCTCATTGAATTCAACTTTGACATCTTCATCACCAATATTATTTTTAAGTATATTTAACGGTTTCTTTGGTAAAATAAATGAAGCTGTTTTATCAGAAGAAAGATCTGTCCTGGTGTGTTTAACTAATTTATGAGCATCAGTAGCAACAAAAGTAACTTGTTCAGCTGATAACTCACAAAATACGCCACTCATTACAGGCCTTAATTCATCATTTCCACTAGCAAATATAGTTTTGTTAATTGCATTTGCTAAGATTGTACCATTAAAAATTGTAGAACTAGAATCCGATAGTAATGGTGTCTTTGGAAACTCATCAGCATTTTGTCCTGCTAATTTATAATTACCCATTTCAGAGCTCATTTCAACACCAAAATTTTCAGTATCAATAACAAAAGTTAATGGTTGGTTAGAGAAAGTTTTTAAAGTGTCAGTTAATATTTTTGCTGGAATTGTAATTCTACCATCTGTATCAGATTCAACTGCAATTTTTGACATCATTGTCACTTCTAAATCTGATGCAATAATAATCATGCTATTATTACTTATCTCAAATAAGAAGTTATCCAAAATAGGTAGCGTATTATTAGAACTTATCACACTATTTAATTTTTGAATTTCTTTTAATAATGCAGAGCTATTTACTATAAATTTCATAAGTATGTTTATAAGTTAATTTATTTTCCAAATATAGATCTTCTTCTCGATCTTTTTCTTTTTTATTTTTTCAATTCATTAATATTAATTAACACTTTGTTGAAAACATAATCTTGAATTAGCATCAATTCACCATTATTTATAGTTGCATATTTTCTTTCAACTGTAAAGTTGTCTTTTTTGGATTTATTCTCTGATTTTGAAATTTTATATGTTCGAAGAGTATCTGAGTTAACTATTAATTCTTCTATTTGATTTTCTAAATTATATTTATCTTTTTCTTTTTTGTAGCTTTCACAGTTTAGACTCTCAAAATTATTTAAAAGAGTTAGAACATTATTGTGATTAAATTTAACAGATTTGTTTTGAGAGTTAAACAAAGCAATTGGATTTGTTTTCAAAACATACGAATTTTTTTTATCTAAAAGATCAGTATATTTTAAATAATTAATATCTTTAAAAGAAAGTTGGAAAATGGTGTTTGATCTCCATTTCATTACATCGATAGTGTTTCCTTGAATTCCATATCTTGGAGATAAGAAACCATTAAAAGAAGGAATATGTACTGCAAATGGGTATTGGCTGTCTTTTAGTAGCATATAGCTAGCTAAATGATCAGGTGTGTTAGATCCAATAAAGTATGATTTTAGCAAAGTATCTTCATTAAAAAACTCAACATATACTGATGAGGTAGCAAGTTGTTTAACTATATTTTCAAATGCAGCTTTAGAAACAGGTTTTTTGATTCTAATCTTATTTGCAGTTGATAAAAGAACATTAATAGCATCTTTTCTGGCAGGAAATTTATCATTTACTATCCATGTGTCACCTTTTTTTGTTAAAGTTATTGTATTCCCACTTCTATCTGCTAAGAAAATTTTATTTATTAATGAGATGTTTTCAATATGAAACTTATTGTCTTCACTAATTGATGATGTATTATCTTTTTTAAAAAATATAATAGTTGCGATTAATAAGAAGAATATACTGATATATTTCCAGTACTTTTTAAGCATATTTTTTCTTTCTAAAGTATGAAAACAAAATTGTGTAAATCAGCACCAAAAGTAAAGGAATAATTATATTTACAAATTGTATTAGTAATTTATTTTTTGCTATTTTTTCTTTATCCAACAATCTTAGTTTAAGTTCTTTTGATTTTAGTTTGGTAAGGCCAATGTCATCACATAAATAATGAATTGAATTCATTATAAATTTTTTATTTCCTGGATAGGTATATTTTATAAATCTATCAAATCCTAATGGGAAAATATCCCCGTTTTTTGATACTCTATTTTTTATAATGTCACCATCAGAAACAACTATCAATTGTGTTTTTTTACTTTTTGTTATAAATTCAATATTATTTTTTGGTAAAATACGATTTTTAAAAACTGATTCAAATTCTCCTTCTAAAAGTACTGCAATTGGAAGATTAGATTTATCAAAGGACTCTATAGGAGGAGGATTTTGTATAATTGCTAAGCTAATATTTGCAGGTGTGTGATTTAATCTGCTTTGTTTTGAGCTGCTTAATAAAATAGTTTTTTTAATATCATTTTTAATAGTATCTATTGAGCTTACAAAATCACATTTTATTGCGTCTAAACCTTTTGATATTGGATGATTATTTGTAGAAAACAAAAGAGGATAATATGGCCATGGGAAATATGACTGTTGTGGTATATTGTTACTATAACCAGTTACAATTGGAATTTGAGTTGATCTAATATCCTCTATTAGGTTTGCATTGATTCTTACACCATATTTAAATAGTTGATCATCTAAATTTAAATCATTTTTAAGAGCGATAAAGCTATTTTTCACCTGTAAACTATCCATACTTGCAGTCACACCATCAATAAGCCATAATATTTTTCCTCCATTCATTATATATTGATCTATAATGAACTTTTCTAAGTCATTAAAAGCAAAGGCGGGTTTAGCTATTATTAACACTTTATAATTACATAGCTTTTTAATTTGCTTTGATATATCAGCTTGCATTATACTACTGTCAATTTCAAATTCTTTAATATTGAAACGATCTATATTATAATGATAACTAAGCTTATCATTGTCCTGTAGTACTGATTCAGTAAGATCGTAAACCTCTTCATAACTTAGTTCTCCATTACCTTCTAAAAAAGCGATTTTATGAATTTTAGTTTTTGTTAAATTATGAATTGCTGATATGAACTCAAACTCTAGGTTCTCTACAGATGAATTTATATTCTCACCTGGTTTTTTTCCAACTGAATTTTTTAAAAAATTAACAGCTTGTTGCTTATTTTTATAATAGATTATAGCTCCAGGGAAAATAATTTGACTTGATTTTACTGAACTTGTTCTAATTTCAATATCTGTAGGGGATAGGCCATTTTTTACTAGTTGTTTAAAAAGATCGGCTTTTTCTTTCTCATTATTTGTTTCATTTGGATTAATAAATTCAAATTCAAAATTACTTCCTGAAATTGTCTTAAATGAGTTAAGTAAATTAATTAACTCAGATTGTAAATACTTAAATTCAGTAGGAAAATCACCATCTAGATAAATTTTTATAAAAACTATATCATCTAGCTTTTCTAGTATGTGTTTAGTTTCTTTAGAAATAGAATGTTTTTTGTCATCAGTTAAGTCAATTTTAAAGTCTATTTGAAAAAAAAGAGAATTTATAATTATAATAGCTATGAAGTAATTGAAAAATGTTTTTTTATTAATCATTATTTTTATTTATAATTATAAGCTCTGAAAACTTTAAGAATAAAAAGCTTAATGATAAAAAATATACAATACTTGAAATCAATAATAAACCTTTACTCATTATTTTGTAATGATAAGAGATCCCTATTTTTTGTACTATAAGATTAATTGATTGTAATACTTGAATTTTGCTTAGTAGATCAAAACCAAAATAAAATGTTGAAGATATGCATATTCCAATTATAAAAGCCACGATTTGATTCTTACTTATAGATGAGGCAAACACTCCAATACTTGCAAAAATACTACTTAGCATAATTAAACCAATGTATGAGCCTGAAATACCTGCTAAATCAAGGTTTCCAATGGTCTCTCCAAGAAAATATATTGTAATAATATATAATATTGTAGGAATTATAGATATAAAAACTAAAGATAAGATTGCTAAGAACTTACTTAAAACTATTTGGTAAGCAGTAATAGGTTTTGTCATTAATATCTCTATAGAACCTGTATTGTATTCTTCTGAAAGACTACGCATACTAATTGCAGATATAAAAAAGATAAATAGTAAAGGAGCTAGAGTAAAAAAAGCATCCATAGATGCATAAGCATTTTTAGCTATATTAAATTGGCTGATATCAGACCATAAAAGCAAACCATTAATTAATAAAAATAAACCAATTATTAATGGGCCAATAATTGTGCTAAAAAATACTGCAAGTTCTTTTTTATATAGGCTAATCATTTAAACTCTATTCTTATTATTTCGTGTAAATTTAATCCAAGAAGTTTGTTTGCTTCACCTTTGTTAATTGCTATTTGTAATTGATTGTTTTCTCCAAAAAGTGCTAGTTTTTCAGCAGTACTAACATCATTATATTTTTCAGATATTTTTGTGATCATTTCGTCTTCTCTTCCAAAGAGTATTATAAATTCTCTTCCTTTTCTTATTCTTTCGAATTCTTTTCTGTTGATATTTGTGATGGCATTTCCATAATGATCTACATATATAACAGCACCTCTAATCATATCCTTTTGTAAAACTGCATTAAGTTCTATTTTTTTAACTTCAAAATCATTAAGAGCACTTCCAATAATTTCCATAGTCCCACCTCTGGCTAAATGACAGGCAGCAGGGACAAATATATTCTTTGAAGAAAAAGTCATGCAATTGGTTGATAATGATATATTTAGTTTGACAATTTTTTCAGGTTTTATCTCATTAAGCAAAAGTGAAAAAAGACCATTATCAGCCCCAATAAAATAATGACCATTAGCTTTTACTGCTACGTGTTCCTGGTTAATAGATAGTTCATCATCAATACTAATCAAATGCACGGTTCCAATAGGGAAATCTAAGTAGCAATTACGTAAAATATATGCTGCTTGCTGTATGTTGAAAGGATCAATATTATTAGAAATGTCAATAACTTTTGCCTCTTTTAGTTGTGAATAAATAGTTCCTTTTACAGATGCTAAATAGCTATCGTTGCTGCCAAGATCAGTAGTAAGAGTAATTATTGCCATTTATTATTAACAACCTATTGATTGAGTACCGAAAATATTGTTATTTTGTAATTTCAAAAATAAAATAAATCTATGAAAGGCATAATTTAATGAGTAAAAAAAATGTGACACTTACAAATGTTGAATTAGTAAAACTTTTTGGAACTAATAATCATAAACTTGAGAAGATAAAAAGTATGTTTCCTCAGATTAAAATCATTTCAAGGGGTGACGAATTAAAGTTGTTGGGTGAAATTAGTCAAATTAAATTTTTTGAGCAAAAATTAAAATCTTTTATACAACATATAAATCAATATGGATCGCTTACAGTTAGTCAGATAGAAAGACTAGTTGAAGGAAATGAAGTTGAGATTTTAAAAAGTAAAGATGTTATTATATTATATGGTAAAAATGGTAGAACAATAAAAGCAAAAACTTTAAATCAAAGAAAAATGGTTTCTGCGATTTATAAAAATGATATGCTCTTTGCAATTGGTCCTGCAGGAACAGGTAAAACCTATACAGCTGTTGCTCTTGCTGTTAAAGCTTTAAAAGATAGAGATGTGAAGCGTATAATCTTTACTCGTCCTGCAGTTGAAGCTGGAGAGAATCTTGGTTTTTTACCTGGAGATTTAAAAGAGAAGTTAGATCCTTACATGCAACCTATTTATGATGCACTTTTTGATATGATTCCCATCGAAAAACTTAATGATTATATTGAAAATGGTATAATACAGATTGCTCCCTTAGCTTTTATGAGAGGTAGGACCTTAGATAAAGCGTTTGTAATTTTAGATGAAGCACAAAATGCCACTGAGCAACAAATGAAAATGTTTTTAACTAGAATGGGTATATCTGCTAAGATTATTGTCACTGGAGATGAAACTCAGATTGATTTGCCAAAAAATCAACATTCTGGATTATCACATGCTAAAGATATCTTAAAATCAATTAAAGGCATTAGTTTTGTAAATCTAGATGCTAAAGACATAATAAGAAATAAACTAGTAACAGAAATAATTAAAGCATATAAAAAAAATGAATAATACAATTAAAGAAACAAATTTTAAATTACCTGGACAAACAAAGTTTTATAAAGGAAAAGTCAGAGATGTCTACACTATTAATAACGAAACATTAGTTATGGTTACATCTGATAGAATATCTGCTTTCGATCATGTTTTACCTGAAGGAATTGCTTATAAAGGACAGGTGTTAAATCAAATTGCTGCAAAATTTTTAAATGCCACATCAGATATTGTACCTAATTGGATGGAAGCTAATCCAGATCCAAGTGTAACAATTGGAAAAATGTGTGAACCATTTAAAGTGGAGATGGTAATTAGAGGTTATCTTACTGGACATGCTTGGAGGGAATATAAATCTGGTAAAAGAATGATATGTGGTGTTCCAATGCCTGATGGTATGGTAGAAAATCAAAAATTTGATTCTCCATTATTAACACCAACAACAAAAGCAGATGTAGGTCATGATGAGGATATTAGTAGAGAAGATATTTTGTCACAAGGACTAGTTTGCGAGGAAGATTATGTAAAGTTAGAAGAATACACTAGAGCTCTCTTTCAAAGAGGGACAGAATTAGCTGCTGAAAAGGGTTTGATATTAGTTGATACTAAATATGAATTTGGAAAGGATAAAAATGGTATAATTACACTTATTGATGAGATTCATACACCTGATTCTTCTAGATACTTTTATGTTGAGGGTTATAAAGAAAAGGTTGAAAATGGAGAGTCTCCAAAACAACTTTCGAAAGAGTTTGTTAGACAATGGCTTATTGAGAATGGTTTTCAAGGTAAAGACGGTCAGTCAATTCCTAAAATGACTGATGAATATTGTAATTCAGTATCAGAAAGATATATTGAACTATTTGAATATATTACTGGTGATAAGTTTGTTAAAGAAGATGTGCATAATGTTATAAATAGAGTTGAAAAAAATATTTTAAAATATCTCAGTGCATAGTTTTTCTCATGCTTTTAGTAATTATTTTTTTGACTTTATAGAACTTATTAGTATTTGTGTTGCAATTGTAAGTTTACTGATAGTTACTTTTTATTATTTGTATTATTTTATAAAGTTGTGTTATAATCAAGAAAATAAAGATTTATTTAATCATCCTATTTCGGTTATTATCTGTGCTAAGAATGAGTTAAAGAATTTGCAAAAAAATTTACCTGCAATTTTGTCGCAGAATTATTTTAATTTTGAGGTAGTAGTAGTAAATGATCAATCTACTGATCAAAGTATTTTCTTTTTGGACACATTAGCAAAAAAACATAAAAATTTAGTAATAGTTAATATTGATGATTTTGTAACTCATAGTGAAGGAAAGAAGTTTGCATTAACACTTGGTATTAAAACAGCACAATATGAACATTTATTATTAACTGATGCAGATTGTTTGCCAAAATCAGATACTTGGATAAGGCAAATGAGTTGTAATTTTAATTACGCTGACATTGTTTTAGGGTATGGTTCTTATGAAAGAAAGCATGGTCTTCTTAATAAAATTATTAGATATGATACTTTTAATGTTGCCCAGCAATATTTGTCTTTTGCATTTGCTGGCCAAGCTTATATGGGTGTAGGTAGAAATCTTGCTTATAAAAAGTCACTTTTTTTCGATAATAAAGGATTTGCAAATCATATACATGTTCCATCAGGAGATGATGATTTGTTTATTCAAGAGATAGCTCCAGAAAGCAGTCTTGCTATTGAGATTTGTGATGCTTCGCATACTATATCTAATGTTATTGAAAGTTGGAAAGATTGGATCTACCAAAAAAGGAGGCATCTTTCAACTGCCCCTTTTTATAAACTAAAGTTCAAGCTATTATTGGGTCTATATCCTTCAGCTCAATTGTTATTTTTTTTAAGTGTTATAACTCTTTTTTATTTAGAAACTGATTTCTTTTTTATTTGCATTTTATTAGTTGTTAAATTACTTGTCTCATACTTAGTAAACTATAAAACCATGAAGAAGCTAAATGTTTTTGATTTGTATTGGTTCCATCCAATTTATGAGACTTTACATCTTTTAGTGCAAGGAAATTTTGTATTATTGAATTTATTTAGAAAACCAAAAAAATGGAGTAGATGAGTAAAAAACTAACTGATAAAGCACAAAGAGATTTAAAGTTGATAAATAGAGCTTTAGAGAATGGTGATCCTGCTGCATATAGGTCATTAATGAAGTTATATCGTGACCCTCTTTATTTTATGCTTTACGAAAAGGTAAATGACCAAGAAATAGCTAAAGATTTAACAATAGAATCTTTAGGAAAGGCATTTAAGAAACTTCACTTATATACACCTGAATTTGCTTTTAGCACATGGCTTTTTACTGTAGCTAGAAATCATTGTATTGATTATCTAAGAAAAAATAAATTACCTACAGTATCTATTGATAAAATGATGCTTGATGAACATGGAAAACGAACAAATTTTGATTTGATATCTAAAAGTTTAGATCCAGAGCAGTCAATGGAAAGAAAACAAAGAATAGCTATTTTAAGACAAATTGTTGATCAGTTAAAGCCTAAGTATCGAGTTTTAGTCAAACTGAGATATTTCAAAGAGCTTAGTTATGAAGAAATTTCTGTAAATTTAAAGATTCCTATCGGAACAGTTAAGGCACAATTACATAGAAGTCGTGAACAGCTTTTTAAAATTATGTCTGGATCAAGAAGTTCTTTTTAGATGCAAATCATTCTTAAGTATTTTCCTGAACTATCAGATAGACAAGTTAAACAATTTTCAGAACTACAAGCATTGTATGAGTATTGGAATAGTCAGATAAATGTTATTTCTAGAAAAGATATTTCAGAGATATATAAAAATCATATTCTTCATTCATTAGCAATTGCAAAGATTATTTGTTTTAAAAACGGAACTAAGATATTAGATGTTGGAACCGGAGGAGGCTTTCCAGGTATTCCATTAGCAATTTTATTTCCTGATGTGAATTTTTTATTAGTAGATAGCATCGGTAAAAAGATAAAAGTAGTTAAAGAGATAAGCACTTGTATTGGTTTAAAAAATATTCGATATCAAAAAGAAAGAGTTGAAAATATTAATGAAACTTTTGATTTTGTTGTAAGTCGTGCAGTAACTAATATGACAGAATTTCAAAAATGGGTTAAAGGCAAGTTTAGTAAAATACATAATAATATTTTAAAGAATGGGATTCTATATTTAAAAGGAGGTGATTTGTTAGATGAACTCAAAGGGATTGATCACGAGCAATATGAGATAGCAGATTTTTTTTATGAGGATTTCTTTCATTCAAAAAAAGTTGTTTATATTAGTTATTAATTTAATATAATATCTATTTATTGTATTTTTGTCATAATGAGAAGGATATTAGTTTTATTTTTAGCTTTTATAAAGTTTAATTTAATAGCTCAAACCACTGAGTGGGTAAAATCTTTTGGTGGTGTTGAATCTGATAAAGGAATCTCTATAGGAACTGACTCCTTAGGTTTTATTTATATAAGTGGTTTTTATAATAATGAAGCAACATTTGGAAGTATCACTCTTTCTAATTCAAATATGGGTTGGGGTGGTAATAATAAGGAAAACTTTATTGCTAAATTAGATTCAACAGGTAATGTATTATGGGCTATTCCTGGTGGTAATCAATCAGGTGGCTGTTGTGACGATAGAGCTTTGGGTATGCATGTTACGCCAGGTGGTGATGTATTTATTACAGGAACTTTTTGGAGTTCTTATAGATTAGGCGTTAATGGTGCACCGGGGACTATAAATGTAACTACTGGATTAAATTCACATGATAATTCATTATTAGCAAAGATTGATACTGATGGAAATCCAGTTTGGGCTATTGGTTTTGGAGGAGATAACACATCTGGTGGTTGCCCTTTTCCAATTTATGATGCTGATGATCATTCTTACGATGTTAAGGTTGATGACGATGGTTTTATTTACGTTACAGGATTCTTTTCAGGTTATGATGCAGATTTTGATGGATTTACTATTTCAAATCCTGAATGGGGTAATGATTGCCAACCAATGGGATATATTGGAAAATTAGATTCTCTTGGGAATTGGATTTGGGTGGATAAATTTGACGGTATTAAGGATCAAAGAGGTTCAAGAGATAATCGTCTTTCAATTGATGAATTTTCAAACATTTATGTTGTTGGAGGTTTTCAAAATAGAGGTATAAGCCAAACAGGAACATTTGGACCTTTTCAAATCACTTCTAACGGAGAATGGGATGCTTTTATTTTTAAGATGGATAAAGATGGAAATTGGCTTTGGGTAAAAAATATAGGTAGTAATAAAACAGATAGGGCAAATAGTGTTGCCGTAGATATCGATAATGATGTTTATATTACTGGTGAGTATCGAAATCCTATGATTTTTGTTGGAGCTAATGCTTCTAATGGTACAGATACTTTAAGCCATAAACAGAAACGAGATGTTTTTGTAGCTAAATGTAATGGTAATGGAGATTGGCTATGGGCAAAAAGAGCTAGAACAGAAGGAACAGATAAACCTTATCAAATGTCTGTAGATAATGATAAACAAGTTTTTCTTTGTGGAACAATGAAGGGGACAGCTATTTTTAGCTCTGATTTATCTGTTTCTCCGCAAATAGTAGCAGATACTAGTGCATCTGCATGGATTGCACAGTTAGATGGCTCCACAAATACAGGTGATTGGGTTTGGGCTAAGATGGCTGGTTGTAGTACAGATGATGATGATAGAGCTGGTGATATTTGTCATGATGTTTCTGGTAATGTTTATGCTGTTGGATTTTTTGAGGATTTAGCAAATTTTGATGGAATTGTTCTAGATGCAACAAATAGAAAGAAGGATATTTTTGTTTGGAAAGTAAAACTTTGCTATAATCATTCTAACTCATACGATACTATATTTAGTCCAGATAGTATGGTTTTTAATTCCATAGATACTGGAATTTTTATTAATAGTTCATATACTGTAAATGGTTGTGATACTGCTTTTATAGATTCTATTGTTCATCAAAAATTAGGTGTTCAGATTAACTATAATATTAATAATGCTGGCTCAGCATCTTTTTCTATTAATGGTGTTGTTCATGCTATGCCATATTCTAATAATTATTGGTCTGGAGAGAATATCATAATTAATGCCACAGTTCAGCCTAATTGGCTATTTAATCAGTGGAAAACAAATTTCAATACAATATTACCTAATATTAATGCTAATAGTGCTAATTTTATTGCTAATGTTTCAGATTCTTGTATTTTAAAAACTAGAGTAAAACCTCCTGTACAAGCTTTAATTTCTGGTAATGATACTATTTGCGACAATAAAGAAGCAACTATTGATGTTTATTTTAATGGAACACCTCCATACACTTTTACTTATGCAGTTAATGGTGTTAATCAAGACCCTATAACAACTAACGCTATTTCTTAC
>CEVN01039897.1_pt1 | contig 94340 bp, 81 predicted proteins | sample 427041 | NCBI WGS metagenome assembly CEVN01 (sample SAMEA2623463, study PRJEB7988) | marine metagenome | biome: marine biome (ENVO:00000447); feature: surface water layer (ENVO:00002042); material: "saline water (ENVO:00002010), including plankton (ENVO:xxxxxxxx)" | depth 5 m
CTGATAAACCTGTAATAGATGGAGCTGTACATGTTGATGCACATGAATTCCATTCACATGATCCATCATCTACACACGCATTTAAATCATAATTGCATGCTGATGGGTCTGTACAGCCAGAAATATAAATACATGAGCCGTCATCTACACATGCATTTGGATCATAATTACATGATGAAGGCCCAGTACAACCAGAAATATAACAACATGATCCATCATCAAAATTCACACCAGCATAATAATTAAAGGCAACTGGATCACTACAACCATATACAATAGCAATACAACTACCATCATTACATGTTGCCAAAGAATCATAATTAAATGCAGTAAGATCTGTACAACCATATATACAAGCAATACATGAACTATCATCACATGTAGCAGCTGCATTATAGTTAAATGCAGTAGGATCTGTACAACCATATATACAGAAAATACATGTACCATCATCTACTGTAGCTATTGGATTGTAATTTAATGCTGTAGTGTCTGTACAACCAGAAACAGATATCGTCTGATTTCCTGTTAAAGTTGTAACATGACAACCAGTAGCTATAGCACAAGTACTATCAACCATCCAGTGGATGTAGTATGTGCCAGAAACTGTTGATGTCCAAATTAACGGAGAATAACCTTGGGCTACAAAATTGGTAGAAGATCCTCCTTGATACACAACAATATAACCAGGGGCAGCATTTGGACCTATTATGGCAGCTGTATAGCTTTCACCAGAACCAACTCCTGAAATTGTAGAATACTCAGACAAATAATTACAATTAGATACTGTTACAAGTCCATAAGGATCAGCTGTTGCTGAACCATAAGCAGAAGTGTTAGCGCAGTGATAACTACATGAACCATCATCTACATTTGCATTAACATTATAATTTATTGCTAATGTATCAATACAGCCATTTACTACAGCAATGCACGAGCCATCATCACATAATGCAAATGGATTATAATTAAATGCTAAAGAATCTGTACAACCATCAGGTAAAATACATGAACCATCGTCAACAGTAGCTAAAGTATCATAATTACATGCTGTTGGATCTGTACAGCCGCTAACAATATTAACTGTCCAGCTTACATCTAACAAGTAATCAATAGATTCTGAACAGGACATGCATGAGTATGCAGTTGGAAAAGCAAGCAACCAATATGAACCAGGAGATAATAGTTGTTGTATAATAACAGTATCACAACTCATTCCAAAAGTAGAATCAATTACTATTGGGTTAGAACATCCAGAAGAAGCATCAAATAATATTACATTAAATGGTGCTTCAGATATAGTCTTCAATAAAAAATTAGAACTGTCTGACAAAACAAATTCATACCAATCGGTATCTCTATTGTTATTTTCTGCCCAAAATGTACCATGAATGATGCTAGCATTACTTAAGCTACTATAAATTGGAGAAGGAGCTATAACTGTATAATCTACATTAGCATTTCCATAAGCTCCTCCTGATGTTGTAATCGAATTTACACCAGAAACTAAAGACGATGGTAAAGTATATGAACCTATGAAATCATCATTATTTAAACCCATTTGCTGAAACATCCCATCATCATCATCATATACTGAGAAATCATAACTAAAAGTTTGACCACTTACATATGGTGATGAATACAAGCCATTATTAGTTAGTTCCAATGCTGAAGTTGATTGCCCTGCCAACATTGAGAATGAATTTGGATACCAAGTATCTATATAATAATCTGTATAATGAAAATAAGTACCATTTTGCTGCATATAAATATAAAGATCTGGATAGAATTCTGAAGCCCCTCCTGCAAAACAAGGGGGCCAATTTCCAGCATATCCCCAAGAACAATCATCTGTCAAGCCTTGAATAGTAAAATTAGATATCTTCCATTTATCATCACAACCATGATTAATATCTGAACCACAGTTTTCACCCTCATTAATTACTGTATTTGGAATCACAATCTGACAATTAGCAAAACAAGAACCAATATCACAATTTTCTTCTGAAAAAGAAAATGCACCACCACTAGCAACAACAACCCCATCATAACTAACACTGTAGGATCCTACCCCCCATGCACAACAAATTCCATCTCCATAAGAATCTAACATAGTAAAAGTATAACAATTTGTATCAGGAACACAAAATTTCCAAACAAGCGTTGTATTAGCATAAGAAGAAGATATTGGCTGATTTGTTAATCCTCCACCATACTCATCCATTAAAAACCAAGATGTTTCATTAGGATAATCATCTGTATTAATAGTAATAATTACCTCAATATCATTATTTGGGCAAGAGGATGGAGGAAATAAACATGTACCAATATTATAAGTAGTCTCCGAGCTACCAAAATTAGCTACATTTGAACTAGCAACTATTGCACCTGCATATGTTATATTGTAATTTCCATCTGTTCCACCAGAACAACTACCACATAAACCATCACCATAAGTATCTGAAATTGTAAATTGATAACAATTGGTATCAGGCACGCACAGACTCCATACATAAGTAGTAAGACTATCATCATTAGGGGTGAAAGTGTAAGAAAAGCCTCCTCCATTTTGATCAACTAACTGCCATGAAGTTTCTTCAGGGAAATCATCAGTAGTTATAGTAATAACAATTTCCTGTTCATTAGCAGAACAAATCGAATAAGAACAAGACCCATCATCAATAGTAGCTTGTGGATTATAATTCATTGCTATAGAGCTTGTACATCCGTATATATTTTCTGTAATAGTTGTTGTCTTACATCCAGTTGATGTTGCACAAAGTGCATCTACCGTCCAATGAATATAGTATGTACCACTAGAAGGAGCAGAAAAAGTTAATGGGCTAGCACCAGAAGCAATAAAAGTACCACAAGAAGAACCAGAATATATTGTCACCCAAGCATTTGTAGATGCCACATCTAGAGTATAAGAGGACCCAGCAACAATAGAAGATACCACACTATATTCAGAAAGATAACTACAGGAGGAAATTACTTGAGTAGCACCAGAAGACGGAGCTAAAATTGTAGAAAATGGATATTGTGATGTGTTACAACATTGCGAATAAGATTTTTCTGAAAAACCAATCAAAGTTAAAAACATCAACAAATAAGATAATATTTTGTTACTCATCTTCTTTTCTGATAGAATTTAATGGTTTTTGATTTCCGTATTTTAGAGATTTTGATGGTTTGACAACCTTATATTTATTTTGTCTAATGTAACTATTTTTGTTTGATTTTTTCAAAACAGAAGATGTATTAACTTTTTTACTGTTTAGATTTTGTTTTTTGACACCCGGACCTAATTTAACGCCATTTATTAACTGCCATTTATCAGCTTTTTTTTGAAGAACCTGGGCATATGAATTTCTAGTACAGAATAAAACGGAAACTACAAAAAATAGAAAAATAACATTTCTTTTCATAAATACTTGTTTGGCTTCAAATATACTAAAAAAATAATCTTACAAAATTCATATTGTTCATAAATAGTAGGCGCTTCACTACATATATAATGTCATTAACTTTTAGTATATTTGCAGTTTTAAAGACCAATATATGAAACAATTTATACTTTTCTTATCCTTTGTTTTTATCAGTTTTTTAGGTTTTACTCAACCAACTAATCTTTCTGTTTCAAATATTAATTCAACAGATGTAACCCTTAGCTGGGATAATGGAGGATGTAGTGTAAACTATACCTTACGAATAAAAGTAGCCGGAGCTAGTTCTTGGCAACAGGGAATTAGCATTACTAACTCACCTTCAGGAGCAACTTATACGCTAACAAATCTTTTATCTTCTACAACATATCAATGGAGAGTCAAATGTGGAGGAGGATGGAGTAATACTTCTAGCTTTACAACTACATCATGTAGCGCTCTATCGCAATCAGTATCTGATTTTATTCCTAACCCTCTATTTGGATACGGAAATCAAAACAAAAGCTATACTAATCTTGCTTTAGTAAATACTGGCACATGCGACATTAATATTCGACCTGAATTTATTATCTCTCATCAAGATTCTAATTTACAACAAGGAGATATAACTATAAAATTTGAGAACCCCGGATTTCCTGGAACTTGGCTTCCTCTCTCCTATACAATTCTAGGAGGAGACGTGGTAGGATTTTGGAATTATCCGATAGGAAATGACCCCACAGGTGCTATATGGAATCAAGGAGCTAATGACACAATAGCTGTCAGAGTTCATTTTAACAATTCAGCTAACAACCCAAACTCTTCTCTTGCCCCATTAGGAATTTATACTGCAATATGGTCTACGCAGGAAGTTGACTCGTTAGGAAATATTATTCAAACACTTGCTCAAGATACTATATCCTTATCTTTAACTACTTGTTCAGCATCACCACCATCAAGCACTATAACAGGCACAGATTTGACATGTCATGGAGATAGTACTGGAAGTGCAATTATTTCTTTAGTTTCTAATTTAAATTACTGCACATCATCACCGGGTGACACCAATAACTCAAATATTGAACTTGTTCATCTTGATGGAGAAAATGGCACAAGTATCAATAATAACACAATAAGCATGTGTGATCAGTATGAAGATTATACCGCACAAAGTGTTACTCTTGCTCCTAGTCAATCTTACTCAATTAACATCAGTTTAGGAACTTGCAATACAAATCCAGGAGGTGCTGCTATTGATTCTGGAGGAGTATTTATTGATTGGAATCAAGACGGAAATTTTGATGGCCCTAATGAAAAAATATCAACGTTTGGAGGTCAAATATCACCATCATCTCACAACATCTCATTTACAGTTCCTAGCAATGCTGTTCCAGGAGCAACAAGAATGAGAGTAGTCTCTCAGGCACAAAGTAATAGCTCTGGTTTTCCTAGCTCAGCTGTTTCTGCATGTGCAGTGGGAAGTATCTCTCCACCAAACTATCCGCAGCCATGGTCAGGGGCAACCGAAGATTACACAATAATGATTACTGGTAGTACATTCCTATGGAGTAACGGTGCAACTTCACAACAAATAACAGGTGTACCAGCTGGCATTTACTCATGTACAGTCACAAATAATGGATGTAGTAGTACAGAAACTATTACTCTTGCTGAGCCTTTACCAATAAGTGTTGTAGAAAACACAACTAATGTTCTTTGTAATGGCGATAATAGTGGAACAGGGACAATTACTGCAACTGGTGGTAGTGGATTGCTAAATATTAATTGGAATGGAGTAAATACGAATGCTTTATTAGCTGGAAATTATACATATATTGTAACTGATGATAGTGGATGCGTTTACACTAACAGTATAACTATTACAGAACCTTCAGAAATAAGTGTTTTAGAAAATACAACTGATGTGCTTTGTAATGGAGATAGTAGTGGAACAGCTACAATAAATGCAACTGGAGGAAGTGGAATATTAAATGTCAATTGGAATGGAAATAATCCTAATGCATTACCTTATGGAACACACTACTATACTGTCACTGATACAAATTCATGTACATACAGTGATAGTGTTACTATTAATCAACCAAATAATAGCCTGCAAATTAATACTCAAGGGATTATGGACCAGACATCATGTTCAAATCCAAATGGAAACATTAATATTATTGTAAGTGGAGGAACATCAAGTTACTATTACTTATGGAGTACTGGTGACTCAACACAAGATGTAAATTCTTTAAGTGAAGGAGCTTATTCGATTATAGTAACAGATCAAAATGGTTGCATTGATTCTGCGAGCTTTGCTATTAATTTAGTGACAAATCCTATATTGATAAGCTTTGCAACTAGTGATTATAATGGTGCAACTATATCGTGTAACGGCGAAGTTGATGGTTATATTATTGGTAATGCTTCTGGTGGTGCTGGTCAGTTAAATTATCTGTGGTCAAATGGAGAGACTACCTCACAAATTAATAATCTTGGTGCTGGCACATATTCACTAACTATAACTGATTCTGTAGGCTGTACTGAAATAGATACAATTATATTAATCCAGCCTGACCTATTAACTGCAATACCGCAATTCTCACAAACATCATGTTTTGGTTTGAACTCAAATCTTTCAGTATCTTTAAATATAGCAGGAGGAACAAGTGGATATATTGAAAATTGGTATACAACAAATCCAGACTCAATTTCAATAGGAGAATTTTGCACTTATACAGTAACAGATACAAATAATTGTAGTATAACGGACACCTTTACTGCTAACTTACCTCCTCCTTTAATTATAAACGGATATCAGACAGATGTGCTTTGTCATGGAGATAACTCGGGTGCAGCAGCCTTTGTTGTTAGTGGAGGTTTTCCTCCCTATTCTTACTTATGGAGTAATGGAGATACAAACCCAACAGCAACAAATCTAACAGCAGGAACTTACAACTGTATAATCTCTGATGGTAGTGGTTGTACTTATATAGATTCATTAATTGTTAGTGAGCCTCTAAACCCTATAACAGTTAATGAAACAGTTCTTCAAAGTATTAATTGTTTTGGAGACAATACTGGAATAGCTAGAATAATTGCTAATGGTGGTGTGCCTATTCCCTCTAGTGCAGGCGGACCATATATATATTCCTGGCAAGACGATCCTTTTTTGGGATTACCTATAATTAGTGGTTTATATTCTGGATATGCTGTTTATTCAGTAACCGATGATAATGGATGTGTTTTAACCGACTCTATCTTTATACCTGAAAACGATAGCATCTTTACAACAAATATATTATCAGATTATAATGGTTTAAATATCTCATGTAATGGAGAAAATAATGGATCAATTAATATAAATGTTAATGGAGGTGTAGCTCCATTCGTGATTAACTGGAGTAACGGAAAAGACTCAACATTTATTGATAGTCTTATTGCAGGCACATACCACCTTTCAATAACTGATACTTTTGGATGTACTTTTAATGACACCATTTCATTAATCGAACCTACAGTTATATCCTTAGTAAATCACAGTCAAACCAATGTAAGTTGTAATGGATACCTAGATGGTAGCTTCTCTGTTTTTGTAAACGGAGGTGTACCTGATTACACTGTAAATGGACAGACTAATATTAGCAACATAGATACTATAGTATTTAATAATATTAGTGCTGGCAGTTATATTTTTAATATTATAGATCAAAATGGGTGTGTGCTAGCTGATTCCGTAATTGTTACTGAGCCAGCCATAATGACACCTATCTTATCAATATCAAATTATAATGGCGTTAATATTAGCTGTAAAGGTTTTACAGATGGTTTCATAATGATTGATACCATAATAGGAGGAAATAGTCCATATAATATTTCATGGACTGACCTACAAAATGGAAATTCTATCAATAATGCAAATTCATTAACTGTAGGATTATACAATTTAACTATTATTGATAGTCTTAATTGCTTACCAATTTACACTCAAGATTTCTTAATGACTGAACCAAGTTTTGCTCTTAATTCTTATATTGATTCTTCTTCAAGTAATGTGAGCTGTAATAGTTATTGTGATGGAAAATTAATTTCAACTGCTTTTAATGGAACACCTCCTTATACTTTTAATTGGATTTATCCTAATGGTAATACCATTTCTAATGATACCATAGACAATCTATGTCCTGGTAACTATAATCTAACTATAACAGACAATAATGGCTGTATAAATCAATTAAACTCAGTAATTACTGAGCCTGCTCCATTAAATATAATTTTAGACTCAATATCAAATGCTTCGTATAATGGTGCAAATGACGGGCTTATTCAAACACAAGTAAATGGTGGAAATGGTAACTATTCCTTTTTATGGCTTTCTGGACAAAACACACCAAATATTAACGGATTAGTCGCTGGACAATACCAACTAACAGTTAATGACCAATTAGGTTGTTTTGACACTAAAATATTCACTATTAGTGAACCAGCTCCAATATCGATTAACTTTGATAGTACATTTAGTTCATTATCTACATCATGTTTTGGTGTGTGTGACGGTGCTATTTATATTAATCCTGTTATATCGCCAACAGCCTTTTTCACATGTTATTGGCAAGGGCCTAATGGCTTTACATCAACAAATGAAGACATTACAAATCTATGTCCAGGATTTTATTCATTGTATATTGTTTCTTCACTTGGTGATTCAATGCAATATAATTTTGAAATTATTGAACCACAGCTTCTAACAACGAACATAGCAAGTGACAGTATTATTTGTTTCGGAGGAACCGCTTTGTTAACTACTTATAGCTATGGGGGGACAATGCCTTACAGTTATTTTTGGAGTACCAATAATTCCAATAATCTATCAACCTTCCTTTCAGAAGGTACTCACCATGTAACAGTCACTGATGCAAATGGCTGTATAGCAGAAGATTCAACTATTCTAAATAATCCTGATAGTATGCAGCTTCAAGCAACAATTACTAATATCTCTTGTAATAATTTATCAGATGGTATAATAACAATAACTCATAATCCAGGTGGTGGAACCTCTCCTTATTTATATTCAATAGATAATCTTTTGACTTTTAATTCCAGTGGTATTTTCAACTCGCTGGGATCAGGAAATTACACAATTACAGTTCAGGATAGTAATGGTTGTCAACAATCTATAAGTTCGACATTATTAAATCCCCTTCCTCTAAATTATCAAACAGCACAAAGTACTGATTCTGTGAGTTGCTTTGGAAGTTGTGATGGATTCGTTGATTTTGATTATGGGTTTGTTCAGAACGGAACTCCAACTCAATACTGGTCAGGCGGTGCGATTAATGGAGATTTATGTCCAGGAGTATATTCTTGTACTTTTATAGATGGTAATAGTTGTACAACATCAGTTAATAATATTACTATTGTTGAGCCACCATTATTAGAATTAACATTAACATCGAGTGGGCCAACTTGTTACAACAATGGAAATAATGGTCTTGCAGTTGCAACAGTTACAGGAGGAACTCCATTCTCAAACAGCACATATTCTTATCTGTGGGGCAACGGTAGCACAAGTAATGCTACGTATGGCTTAAGCCCGGGTCCAATTGCTTGCATAGTTACTGATGCAAATGGCTGTGATACAACCGCAAATATTACGGTCAATAGTAATCCAAATCCATTCTTAATTGGAATCACAAATATTGGCGATTCATTACTTATTGTAGACACGGCTATTGGAGGAAATCCAGTTAGCTATCTTTGGAATACAGGTGCTACAGTTTCATCTATCGTTGCTGCAAATAACGGACAATACTGGGTAGTTGCTACTGATATAAATGGATGTACATCTGATACAGCTTTCTTCTTTGTAAACAATCATAATACAGTTGATATTGTAGACGTAGAAAACACAATAAATGTTTTCCCTAACCCTACCAATGGTGTAATCAATATCCTGTCTGAAGAATATATAGAATCAATAGAAATTTTAAATAATATTGGAAATGTGATATTCTTAAAAGAAAGAGATAAAAATGTTCAAAAACAATTTAAAATAGATATATCACAGAATGCTAGAGGCATTTATATGATACGTGTAAAAATCAATAATCAAATTATTAATCATAAAATAATACTTCAATAAAATTTTATACTTTGCAAAAAAAATGAAATCAATTAAAATAATGAAAAATATAATTACACTTTTAATATTACTATCTACAATATCCGGTTATTCACAGAATAAAGATTACAAGCCATTTGATTGGAAGCCAATTTCTGGTGCTGAAAATATTCTTAGCTTTGAAAAAGAAATTAAAAAATCCACAGAGAAACAGGTAGAGCAAGCTAATAAAAATTATAGTGCAGCTATTAATTTAATGACTAATAAAGAATATAGCTCAGCAATCAATGAACTAAAAGCTGCCCAAAAAAAATACAAAAAAGCTAGATTAAGTCAAGATGCATATAACTATCTAAGAGTGAATATGGCTCTATGTTATGCAAATACAGGAAACAAAGAAGATTTAGCTATTGCTGAAAGAAACTTGACCATTCTAACACCAGTTATTTTTAAAGAAAATGATTGGTCTTATAACATCGCTATAGTTTATCATTTGGTTAATAATAACGATGAAGCAGCTACTATTTTAAGCTCACTAATCAGAAATGATGAATTTAATTTTCAAGCTTATGTTACATTAGAAGCTATTTATAAAAATTCAGGAAATCAAAAAGATGCTGATAAAATTAGAAGCAAAATGCAAAAAGCAGAAGCAAAATTATTATCTAAAAAAAATAAAGAAAAAAATGATCCTTCTGCTAAAAAAGAAAAGAAAATATTTAAACCGAAAGGTGTTAAACCTAATGTGCTAAATTTAACAATTGTGGCTAATGATGATCATCTTCAATACAATAAGATAAAAGATATTAGTGAAAGAAGTATGACAAAAGTTCAAGAAGGTATTGCTGAGTATAACTCTGGTGTTAAAGAACTAAAACACAAAAACTATAAAGTTGCTCAAAGCAGGTTAATACAAGCAGAAAAAAAGCTTAAAATGGGTAAGATTAATGATGACGGGCTAAATTTCACTAGAGGTAATCTGGCTATTGCTTGTCTATCAGTTGGTACAAAATCTAGTACTGGACAAGCAAAACGATACTTAAGAAAAATTACAAATAAGATATATACAGAAAATAGCAAGTGGGCATACAATCTTGGAGTTGCTCATTATGAGTTTTCTTCTAAATCAAGAGGGACAACAAAACAAGAATACTTAGATAAAGCAATACGACTTCTTAGAATTGCTATTAAAATCGATAAGTTATTTCTGCCAGCTCACGAAAATCTAATTTATATATACAAAGAAATAGGAGAAGATAAAAAGGCTTTAAAAGCACAAAAAGATTACGAACAACGTAGAAATGAACTAATACAAACATTCAGTAGGCAAGATCAATTAGATAAGGGAATAGGCGATTTGTATATCTTTAGAACAAATCTAGGAACATTTGGTGAATACGATACACCTGCAATAATTTTTGAACAAGAAGAACTAATTACAGTACCTATCAATGATGAAAAAACAGCATATCTAGCTGGTCTCAACTATAACTTAGAAAATGCTATCAACTTTCAAAAGAAAATGAAAAGTTTAGGATTTGAGAATGCCTTTATTGTAGCATATAAAAACGGAGAAGAAATCGAATTTTAATAATCCGGGAAAACTGAGAAAGGAAAAGTTCTCAATCCAAAAGTGTAGAAAAAAGAAGTCTGATTTAATAAATCAGACTTCTTTTTTTGATAATAAACCGATCCGAAAATATAAAATGATTTTAGTTTATATGAAACTTCAGGCTGAAAAGAAAGAATATTAGTACTAAATCCCTGTCCATTAAAATTACCATAAGAATGGCTTCCTCCTGTACTAGCATCAAAATCAGAACTAAAAATATCTTGCCCATAATGCGTTCCTATCGAGTCAAATCCAACAACAGAAAATATACTTTTTAATTTATACTCAAAATTTGCTTTTTTAAAGTGTAATATCTTTATTAATTCTTTAAAATTTGCTCCTAATGGATGAGCTAATGCTTGATTCATATGTGAATAATTCTGCAAAATAGTTCTATGACCATAAGTATATGGCTGTACTTGATTATATTCAATTAAAAAGTTAATATCTTTAAGATTTCCTTTCAATCCCATCTGATAACCATATTTGTTCTGAAAAAATCCTGATTGATAATTTTCATCACTATCCTTTTTTCTTGATATATTGAAATCATCTAATATGAACTGAGAATATAAAGTTATATTCTTAAACTTAATATTAAATGTAGCTCCCATTAAAGCATTTCCTTTATTAGATTGCTTAGAAAATTCTACTGGTCTATAAAATATCACAGGATTTAGATATGCCAGCTCATATCCTTTATTACTACTTTCAGATTTTGATTGCCAAAGTATTGCTTCAAAAATACCTAAATGTACTTTTTCTGTAATTGCAAAATCTAAATAATGAATAGTTGCATGTTTCTTTCTACCAAAATTAGCCCTAGAAGGATTAAGAAATGTAGTATAAAGATTATAATATTTTACTGGTCCAAATTTAGTAGTAAGCCTAAGGTGCGGGTAAGAGTCAGCGATGTCAGATAATAATAATGAATGGTAACCAAGACCAATAAATTGTTTTCCATAACCAAAATCAACATCTAAAAAATTATTTGCAAGATATTTAAAATTAAATTGAACTCTGTTCTCATTTACACCAAAACCAGGATAATAGATACCTAATGAGTCTTGAAAGTTTGTAATTTTTGGATTAAAACTCCCATCAAGATAATCATACAAGCCAATAATAGTTAATCTCTGTCGAATATTAGTCTCAAAGCATAATCCAAAAGAATAGGTAGTATAACTCTCCTTACTACTAAATGATTCTAAAGCAAGAATTCTAGTGCCTAATAAAAAATACTGATTTGTATCAGAAAAATAAGATACTTCATCTGTACTAAGATCAAGAAAGTGATTATTTAAACCAGAATAGGGTATTGATTGTGCAGAAACACAAAAAGATATTAAAAAGAAGAAACAAAGAATTTTAATAGGCTTTATCATCTCCTTTAAAAATATTCCAAATTGTCTGAATTACTATATTAATATCTAGAGATAAGGACCAATTCTCTATATACCAAACATCCAATCTTACTCTGCCTTCCATGTCTTCTAACTCTTTTGTTTCTCCTCTATATCCTCTAACTTGAGCAATTCCTGTGATACCCGGCTTCACTAACTGTCTAACCATATATTTATTTATTAACTTTGAATATTCCGACGTATGTGATAACATATGTGGTCTTGGACCAACAATTGACATATCACCTAAAAGGACATTTATAAATTGAGGAAACTCATCTAAAGAAGTTTTTCTTAAAAAAGCACCTAACTTTGTTACTCTTGCATCCCCTTTTGTTGCCTGTTTGTAATCAGATTCATCACTATTAGTCATAGAGCGAAATTTATAACATATAAAATCATTATTATTTACACCTGATCTTAACTGTTTAAATAGAATAGGCCCCTTTGATGATAATTTAATTAAAATAGCAATAATCGGATACAACCAAACTAAAATAAAAACAATTACAGAGATCGAAAATACTAGATCGAACATTCTTTTTAAGAATCGATTTACAAAATCTGTCAGAGGTTCATCTCTTAAAGTGATTACAGGTACATCATCAAAGAAATCAATATTAACTCTTTTAAACAAAAAGCCTCTGAAATCTGGAACAATTTTAAAACGTATCATATATTTATCACAGAAATCAACTAAATTTTTAATTTTTGTGGTATAAGTTAGTGGTAATGTATAAAAAATTTCATCAATATTCTTCTGCAACACAAACTTCTCTAAAGCTGCTAAATTGCCTGAATTTACACCGTCTTTTAAACTAAATGAAATCTCTGTATCTGAGAAAACACCCATTAGTTTAACACCTAAAACATCATCAGAGTTAAAATAACTATTTAACTGTTTTGCAACCTCTCCACCTCCAATAACGACTACTTTACTATAATTAAAACCTGACTTTCTATAAAGCTTAATTAGTTTAACAGCCAAGTACCTCCAGAAGACAATAAATCCAAACAGTATTAAATAAGTATAAAAAAGATGTTCCCGAGAAAATGCTGAGGCTTTTAAAGAAAAAAGTATTGCAGTTAGTATCAAAATATTAAAAGAAAATGCTTTAAACAAATTATATAAAATTCGATCCAATCTTTTAAGTTGTTTTAGCTGATATAATTGTAACATCAGAGCAACTAAAATCCAAACAGCATTATAAATAATAATCAAAAATCTATACTTATCTGAAAAATCTATTGTCTCAAACTTTAAAACATAAATTAATACAAAAGCAACATTTAGAAATAAAACATCTCCTATAAAATGTATAAACCAAAAATATTTTGAATAGCCCTTCAACTTCTATAAAATTTTAGTAAAAATAATGAAATTTATAATCTTCCATCAATATGATTGACAGGAATAACAGATTTGACATCAAAAATCACTGTCTTATTATTCTTTAATCTTTCAAATTCAATAGATTGAAAATCCTCATGAGAAACAGCCAAAATAATGGCAGAATATTTTTTGGATGAGTAATCTTTTATTAAATCAATATTGAAATCCTTAGTAACTTCTTCTTGGTCTGCAATAGGATCAAAAACATCGACTTTTGCTCCAAAAGAAACAAGCTCATTATACACATCAATTATTTTGGTATTTCTAATATCAGGACAATTTTCTTTAAATGTAATGCCTAAAATTAAAATATCTGAACCTTTGATCTTAATATCCTTTTTTATCATTAGTTTAATTACCTTTGATGCTATAAATTTTGCCATTTTATCGTTTACATCTCGCCCAGATAAAATCACATCTGGTGTATAACCTAGCTTCTCGGATTTATAAACAAGATAATAAGGATCAACACTTATACAATGGCCACCAACTAGACCTGGTGAGAAAGGAAGAAAATTCCATTTAGTTTTTGCCGCCTCCAAAACCTCATACGTATCAATATCCATCTTATCAAAAATGAAAGCTAGCTCATTTACAAATGAGATATTTAAATCACGCTGAGCATTTTCTATAGCCTTTGATGCTTCTGCTACTTTTATACTAGATGCCAAATGAGTGCCAGCCTTTATTATGGATTGGTAAAGTCCATCTACTTTCTTTGCAATATTAACATTAGAACCAGATGTTACTTTCTTGATTGTTGTTAGTGTATTAACTTTATCACTAGGGCTAATTCTTTCAGGTGAATAACCACAAAAGAAGTCCTTATTATATATTAAACCACTTTCTTTTTGTAAAATAGGAACACAGTCCTCTTCCGTACATCCTGGATATACTGTAGACTCATAAATCACAAGATCTCCCTTTTTTAAAACTTTTGCAACCATCTTAGTAGCAGATAATAGATATGATAAATCAGGTTTTTTATATCGATCTATTGGTGTAGGAACTGTTATAATATAGGTACTAGAATCTATAATGTCATTTAAGCTACTACTTAAAAAAAGTCCTCTACTACTATGTAAAAAGTCCTCTCTATTACATATTGTAACTTTATCAAGAAGTGATATGCTTATTTCTCCAGTCTTATCTTCACCATTCAGAAGTTGTTTAACTCTTAATTTATCAATATCAAAACCAACTACTTTATATTGCTTAGCAAATTCAGTAGCTAATGGTAATCCAACATAACCAAGCCCAATAATAGATATCGTATTTTTCATTTAAAATGGCAAAAATAACAAAAACAAGAAAACTTATTTATTTATTAAGATACCAAGAATATATTTTCTCTATTCCTTTTTGAAGCGAAACAGTATGCTTCCACCCTAATTGATGTAATTTAGTAACATCAGTCATCTTTTTCATTGTTCCATCTGGTCTTAAAGTATTAAATTTAAACGAACCTTTATAACCGATATAGGCTTTGATTTTCTCAGCTAAATCCTTAATAGATATATCAATACCTGTTCCTATATTAACATGTGTATTTCTTAACTCTATTGAAGCATTTGAAAAAAAATCACTAAAATCTCGGTTTTTTAATAAAAAAACACAAGCATCTGCCAAGTCTTCTGACCATAAAAATTCACGTCTTGGTACTCCACTACCCCAGATTTCAATTTCTCCATGCTTCACACCATATTCATTTAATTTTAAGAGAATCTCTTTTTCTAATGATTTCCCATCTACATTTTCTATTGGATTCTTGTTTAAATCATATTTTATAGCTTGCCAATTATTATCTTGGAGACATTTTCCCAAATAAATTTTACGAATTAATGCTGGAAAAACATGAGATTTTTCTAAATCAAAATTATCATTTGGACCATATAGATTAGTTGGCATGACGGAAATAAAATTTGTTCCATATTGCAAATTATAGCTTTCACACATTTTCATACCTGCTATTTTTGCTACTGCATATGGTTCATTTGTATACTCTAGTTCTGAAGTTAGTAAACTATCTTCTTTTATTGGCTGAGGAGCAGATTTAGGATAAATGCAAGTACTTCCTAAAAATAGTAATTTTTTAACACCAGATAAATAAGATTGATGAATAACATTATTTTGAATCATTAGATTCTCATAAATAAAATCAGCACGATATTTACTATTAGCTATTATACCGCCAACCTTAGCTGCCGCTAATACTACATAGTCTGGTTTTTCAATTGAAAAAAAATCACATACTGAATTTTGATTCGTTAAATCTAACTCATCATGAGCTTTAAAAACTAAATTATTATAACCTCTATTTGCTAGATTTTTTGTAATTGCAGAACCAACCATTCCTTTATGTCCCGCAATATATATCTTACTTTCTAGATCCATCTTATTCAAAATAATTTTCAATACCATAACCACTATCCTTTAGATATTGATTCTTATTCAATAATTTTAAATCCGATTGCATCATTTCAATAATCAATTGATCTAGTGTATACTCTGGAGACCATCCTAATTTATTATGTGCCTTTGAAGCATCCCCTATTAATAAATCTACTTCTGTTGGTCGAAAATATGTTGGATCAATAGCTACTACTTCTTTACCTTTATCCAGATTATATTTAGGATTTGAACAAGAAAGAATAAAACCTTTCTCATCTTTTCCTTTTCCTTTAAAACCCACATCAATACCTACATATGCAAAAGCCATTTTAACAAAATCACGAACTGAAGTTGATGTGCCAGTAGCAATTACCCAATCTTCAGCTTTATCCGCTTGTAAAATCATCCACATCATACGAACATAATCTTTTGCGTGCCCCCAATCACGTTTTGCATCAAGATTACCTAAATAAAGTTTGTCTTCAAAACCAAGAGCAATTCTTGAAACAGAACGAGTAATTTTACGTGTCACAAAAGTCTCTCCTCTTACAGGTGATTCATGATTAAATAAAATACCATTACAAGCAAAAATATTATACGCTTCTCTATAATTAACAGTAATCCAATATGCATATAGCTTAGCAATAGCATAAGGGCTTCTAGGGTTAAAGGGAGTGTTTTCAGACTGGGGAACCTCTTTTGCTTTTCCATATAATTCAGATGTGGACGCTTGATAAACTTTTGTTTTCTTTGAAAAACCAAGTAATCTGATTGCTTCTAAAATTCTTAGAGTACCTATAGCATCAGTGTTTGCAACATATTCAGGCATTTCAAATGATACGTGAACATGACTCATTGCAGCTAGGTTATAAATCTCATCGGGCTGAACTTCTTGTATAATCTTAGTCAGATTCATAGAATCTGTCATATCTCCATAATGCAAAAAGAAATTTCTATTTTTTTCATGAGGATCTTGGTAAAGATGTTCAATCCTATCAGTATTAAAAGAGGAAGATCTTCTTTTAATACCATGAACTTTGTATCCCTTTCCTAAAAGGAATTCTGCTAAATAAGAGCCATCTTGTCCTGTAACTCCTGTAATTAGTGCTACTTTCTTTTTCATCTAAAATATCTTTCTCCTAACTAAAAAATGTGTTTCTTCCATCCAATCTTTAATTCCTTTTCTAAATCCAAACTTAAAAGTAACCTTATTCATTATTTTTTCTGAATCAATATCATTTGAAACAACTAACTTAGTCATCCTTTTTGGATTAAAATCCTTCTTCTTTAAAAAGAAATATAAAAAGCTAGAAAGAAATAAAATTATACTTTTTGGAAGTAATAATCTAGGGAACTTCATATTTCCAATTTCTGATGCAATAGCTACAATTTTATTAATTGGTAAAGAAGGATTATAAGAAACATTATAGGTTTCACAATTCAATGATTTATCAAGAGAAAGATCATAAATTGCTTTAGACAAATCTTTTACATAAATACAAGCTTTCTTTGTGTCTTTTCTTCCAACATATGCAAAAAAATTATTACTTAATGAATTAATTAGCCTAGTAAAGTTTGCTTTCTCGTACATGCCAAAAACTACTCCTGGCCTCAAAATAATTAATCTTCTTTTTAATGGATCCTCTGCCTGCCATCTTTTATGAATATATTCGGCAGAAAGTTTTGAAATACCATATGGAATATCAGGCATAGGTAAAGTGCTTTCAGACTTCTTATCCTCATAAGTTCCATATACAGCAATGGAGCTAGTAAATACAATTGTATTGATTTTCTTTTCTCTAGCAAAATTACATACGTTCTCTGCTCCTTTTATATTTGTTTCAAAATAATGTTGATCGGGGTGCCCTGGTGTTTTATGCACGGCTGCCAAATTAATAATTATTGTTTCAGAATCACTTTCTATATCAGAAGATATTTTATCTCTAACATCACAATTTATAAAAAAAACATCTTGTAAAATTGGTTCAACAATATCTGTAACGACAAAAGATTTTGCTTGTTTCTGTAATATCTTTGAAAGATGTGTACCTACAAATCCGCTTCCTCCAAATAAAATAAAATCTTTCATAACTAATTCCAATAATTACTATTCATTGACATCTTCTTATTAAGGACTTTACTCATTTTTGAATTATTTTTACCTAAATTATAAGCTAGAAACTTTAACATACTTCTAAGTAAAGAATTACAAAACCAGAACAAACTAAAACGCTTTAAGGTAAACTGTAACTCAGAAAATAAGTATTTAAAACCACTTACTTTAGGAGAGTTAAATTCCCTTAAAAGAAAAGAGTTAGTAGCATGAAAAACACCAATATCAAAATATCTTCTAAACTCATCAAAAAGTGAATAGTTATGAGAATGCCTCACAACTGCATCAGAACAATAACAAGTTTTAAAATCATTTAATATCATTTTAGCTGCTACATACATATCTTCTCCAAAGATAAGAGTTTTCGGAAAACCTCCTATTTTAAATAAAATAGAAATATTGTATGCCGCAAAAGAATTAGACATAAAAGCTGCGTGTAAGCCTAGTTCAGAAATACACGATTTAGTATTAACTCTAGAAACAGGCTGATAATTAAATAATCTTGAATGTTGTGCTATTAAATTAGCATCAACGTGAGGAATCTGTCTTCCACAGACTGCTCCTATTAAATTATCATCAAAAGGTTTAACTATATTTTCTAATGACTTGTTAGACTCTAAAAATGCATCCTGGGTTAAGAAAATGACATACTTTAAAAAATATTTATCAGACAATATCTTACAACCCATTTCTCGTGTTGAACCATGATCAAATTCTTTAACAGGAATTACTATAGCCTCAACGCCTAAACTATTTGCAAATTCAACTGTTTTGTCACTAGATGAAGAATCAATGATTAATAACTTTCCAAGCATTTGACTTGAATCAGATAATAACTTAATTAGGCTAACAAATGTAACGCTTGACATTGCATTGAATGTAGGAATGCATACTCCTGTTTCTTTTAATCTATTCATAATTTATATAGCATTAATGTGTTTTATGTGATCTTTAACTGAGTAAACAATATATAAGCAAAAAATAATTGAGAAACTGTATTCAAATTAAAAAAATTGTTTGAGAAAAGAAGTAGAAGGGTTAAATTAGAAAATATAATCAATATTAAAAAGTATTTTAAGGTATTTGTTTTTGCAATTAAAATCTTATATACAACTCCGAGTATAAAATTAAATATAATACAACCTATAAGGCCAAATGAGGTGTAAATACTAATAAATCCAGTAGCAACGTTAAATGCTTCAGAAACTTGCCATCTATTATCAAAAGCATTAGTATCAACTACAAAAAATAATTCTCTAATTATGCTAGGAAATAAACCTTGTAGAAATGAAAAATCGTAAGTTAATGCCTGATTCATTTCTATAGCATTAACCAAATTTGCAATTGGAGTTGTAATATAAATATAAATCCATCCAAATCCTGTAGGAAGCCAATCAGGATATTTAACATTAAAATTAGATAGTGACAAGAATAACTCTCTTCCTGTACGAATATCTCCAATAACTCCAAAAATTATTAAAAATAGGAACCCAAAAAAAACAAACTTAAATACAACTTTATTATTTTTTCTTAAGAAAAAAACTAAAAGTACTGATTGCAACAAGGCAACAACCATCATTTTTCTTGTGACCATAAGTGCAAAAAACAATAATATACAAGCCATCCAAAATAGTGCTGATTTATTCCTTTTAATATAATAAACAAAAAACCAAGATGTAAAGAGCAAGGATCCGAGACTCATTACTAAGCCATGAAGACTTCCAATTCCAAATTCGAAATGAGAGATATTAGAACCTTGTAGCATACTTAACAAAGGAATATAACCCGAGTAAAAAAATTCAAACAGAGACAAACCAAAAAAAATAATAGTTAAAAATAGAGTCCTTCTTTTTAAGTTATTGAGATTGACATCTAACAATTTAGATGTCTTAATATTAAATGATTGAGTAATAAATAGATGAGCAATAAAAAAACCAAATAAAAAAACAATAGGAACAGAAATTCCCACAAGATATACTTTTGAAGAATCAACTTTTGCCAATAAGTCAGAAAAATGTAAAGAATATAAAAAAGAAACAATACCCCAAACTATAAAATTTAAAGATATAAGAGAAGTAGTATTTAATCTAAAGCTAACATTATTCATCTTAAACTGTATAAATTTTTATAACTATTATTAGGCAAAAATGAAAATATAAAAACCAATAAGTATAATTTTATCTTTAGAGAAAATTTAACATCATTATTACAAATAATCTTCCTGCAATTATAGAAATCATTTAAAATAAGATTAGCATTTACAATTTTAATAATGAAACGTTGCGATAATAAATTATTTTTTAAAATATAACTTTTATACTTTTCAAAGATAATTTCTAAAGCTATGATACGTGACTTATCATTTGTTGTTATTGATTTTCTTAAAGTTAAGGAATCAAACAATGGTTCTTTAATACCAACAAAATCATATTGCTGAGCTAATCGCAAAAACAAATCCCAATCTTGAAATCTAGGCAAATCTTCATCAAAGCCACCAACACTTAAAAAAAGTTCTTTTTTCATTATAGATGATGGTGTATCAATAAAATTTTGAAATATCAAATTCTCAAATATCTGACCATCGAAAATATCTTTTGGTTGTAATAACCATTTTCCTCTTCTCTGCTTTCTATAGCAACAATAAATTATCTTCTCAGGATTATTAATCAACAAAGATATTTGCTTTGATAATTTATTCTTGTACCAAATTGTATCACTGTCAATAAATGCTATATAATCATAATTAGCATTTTGGACCCCTATATTTCTAGAATATGCCCCCCCTTTATTAGTTTTATTTTTTATATATTTAATTTTATTATTGGCTAAGGATAAAATATATTCTTCAGTCCCATCTGATGAATTGTCATCAATAATAATCAATTCAATTTCACCTTCACTATATGTTTGATTAAAAACACTATCTATTATTTTTTGCAAATATTTTATTCTGTTATAGGTTGGTAAGATTACTGATATATTCATAATTATTTATATACTAAACCTTTTGTTTGATGATTATTTCAAAAATACGCTGCCAAAATCTGTCGATTACTAACAATAAAGCAAAATGATAAAGAACCTGAAATAGTAGCATTTTCATGATAAGATTTTTTGATAAATATTAATAGTTTTGTCAGTAATCATAGACCAGTCATAATTATCACTACAAAACTTATAACCGACATCCCGAATATGCTGAAGGTCTTCAGTCTTCATTTTAGACAATATAATAAATAACTTTTTTTCTAAATCCTCACAGTTCCCCTCCTCAAATAAAAAACCACGAACTTTATGCTTAATTAGTTCTGGAAGTCCACCAACATTTGAGGCAAGAACTATTTTATTAGCAGCAAGAGCTTCTAAAGCAACAATTGAAGCACTTTCAAAAAGTGATGGTATTAATACCAAATCTACTGATTTATATAATGATGGCATATCTTCATATGAAACTCTATCAAATAAAATCTTATTATCAAATCTTTCTATACGCCTGATCAATTTATTGTAATAATTTTCATCTTCATACAATCCACTGCCTGCAAAAACAAATATCAAATTACTAAAAAAGGTGTTTTTTTCTAACCGTTTCATTAAATCTAAAACTATGTGAATACCTTTGACCTTTGACCACCTTGCTGAAATAAGTATTTTAATCTTATTTTGTGGAAGATCAAACTTATCACATTTACCCTTATAGCTGTCTATGTCAATTCCATTTGGAATCATCTCTATCAAATTAGGCAAAACTTCTAACGTCTTTCTTCTATATAAATCACTTACAGTTATAATGCAATCTGCCTTAGACAATTTAAATCTAATTAATGGTGAAAATATAGTATTAACCAAACTCCGTTCTGAAAAGAATCTAAAAAAATGACTAGTATGATTAGTCCAAATCCATTTATATTCTTTAGGCACAAGAAATAATGTCGATGTAAATTCATGGGTATGAATTATATCTGTATCTGAAAAATGTTGATTGATTAACTTAAATATATAGCTTCTATACTTAATTTTATTAAACCCTACCAATCTATCCTTAATATGCAGCCTAAAACATTTATTTCCATCAACCTGGACCTCCTCAAGAAATAGATGATTCTTATTAGATTCCTCACAAATATGTAATACAACTGCATCAATCCCTTTCATTAATAAATTTTTATTTAAATGAAAGATATGATTTGATATTCCTCCAATATTCGGCAAATAATCTGTGCAAATTGTTAAGACCTTCATTTCATTTTAAGTTTTATTATAAAAAAAACAGATGTGATAATAATAACCAACTCAGTTATAATAATAGAAAACGCAGCTCCCATTTCATTATAAAATATAATTAAAAAATAACTTAACAGAATATTCAAAATAAAACAAAAAAACAAAATCAATCTATATATTTTAAATTGTTTAAAGATTAATAACATTTGCGTGCAAAATATATTCACAATCCCAAACAGTAAAGGAAAGAAACTAAAAATTTTAAATAGCAATATGACTTTTTCTTCTAATAATACTTTACTATAAATAATAGTAATTATAGGTTCAGGGAAAAAGTATAATATAAATAGCAGAATTAAGGAAAATAGAAAATAAATAAGTGTTGCTTTAAGTGACAATCTAAATGCATGAGCTTTGTCTTTATTATAAATATTTGCTAAGTATGGGTAAAGTGATTGTGAAATGGGTGTTACTAAACTAGAGAACCCTTTAATTAACCTCTGAACTGCTGAAAAATAGCCTACAATTATATTAGATGTAAATAAACCTAATATAAATATCGTTGAAGTAGTAATTAAAGAATAACTAAACATACCAGTAAATACTTTGCTGCTTTCTTCAAAATAATATCTTATTTGCTTAAAATATTGCTTTCTAAAAACAATATCAAATTTTGTTTTTATAATTATTAATGATAGGATCCCAGAAAAAATAAATCCAAATGAAGTAAGTATTGGAACTATATAAAAATCCTCCTTGTGCTTAACAAAAATAAATATCGCTATTGTAAAGATTAATTTTGCTAAAACATTTAAATAAGTAGAATATTTCATTCTTTCCATACCTTGAAAAAACCATACAGGAAAGAGGGTTTGTCCTACTACTACACCAAATGTAAGAAAATAAATATACCAATATTGATGAAATTTTTCAAAGCTGAAAACTAGAGTAGTCATTAACAAAAATGATAAAAACATCAAAAAAAACTTTATTGTCATAACAGAAGAAAAAATTTCTATAACTTTTTCTTTATCATCTCTATAGATACTTATATCTCTTGTAGCTGTTAAATTAAAACCATATTCAGTCAAAATCCCAAAATACGATACTGTAGCTGTTGCAAATGCTAAAAGCCCAAAATACTCAACACCAAGTACTCTTACAAGATATGGAAGAGTAATTAATGGCAAAATATAATTAGCTGCCTGTAAAAAACTTAATGAAAAGAAATTCTCTAGCAGCCTTTTTTTAGCTTCTGAATCTGCTATTTTCTTGAGTTTGTTTAACACATCAGTCAATTAACTCCCCAAACTTAAAATCAAAATCTTTCTCTTGATTTGAAAAAAAATTATATAATTTATTAAATAGTGGCAATTCTTTATCATAATTTTCATCTAATAAATCATGACACATCTCTATTGCATTGAGTCCCTCTAAAATTACAGAGTTTGACTTATAATCTGAATTAAAAAACCCTTTTCCAATTAATAAACCTAATGTCCTATTTCTGCTTAAATCGTTTAATGATGTCAAACAAAAATCTCCAAATCCACATGCTAAAAACAGAGTATCTTCAGACCCTCCTAAAGAACGTAGGATTATCCTAATTTCCAAAAATGCTTTTGTTAAAATCATAAATCTAGTATTCGGAGAATTATATTTAGCATCTATCACGCCTAACACTAAAGCATAAATATTTTTTAATATACTTAACAACTCAACTCCTTTTATATCAGTAGTGCAATCAATATGTAGTGCCGTATCATTTACAATTAGATTTATCATATCATACTGCTCTTTGGAAGTATACCCAAGAGTAAGCAGCGTATGAGCATGTTCCATTAACTCAACAGCAAATGATGGCCCTTTCAAAGTCACAACATTATCTGTATTTAAAGTCTCTTTAATACTATCAACAATTGTCACACCACCTGCAAATAAACCCTTTGAAAGATTAACAAATAAAACATCCTTTTTATAATAAGATTCTAATCTCAATAACGTTTCAATAATAACTGATGATGGTAAGGCAATAAAAATAATATCAGCTTTTTTTATAATATTCTTATCAGCTGAAGCTTCTAACTGCTCGTGTAAATGTTTATTAGAAAAACAAGATTCATTTGTGTGCAAGCTGTTAATCTCATCAACTTTTTCCTTGCTTCTTGAAAATAAAATAACATTATTACGTTTATTAATTGAAAGTTCATTTGCAATAGCTGTTCCAAATGAACCGGCCCCAAGTACAATAATATTCATAACTCAAAGATAAATTCTTTATCACAAAATTGATATTCTGTTGACACTAAATTTCAACAAGAGTTATTTAACAACATTACGATTCTTTGAAAATAATACAAAATAGAAATTAGACTAAAATAGCTTTAATTTTTGTAAATAAAATTATAATCTCACAAAAAGTCAAAAAAATAATTATTTATTATACTGGTTCAACTAAAACTCTACATAAGATTGCATACCGCTAAATCTACACCGTTGGATAGCAACATTATTTAATCCTAAAGTTTCTCTCAACGCGACTGTTTCACCAGGAAAATCAGGATCATTTAACTCATCAAATCCAACAATTGATCCTTTAGTTAAGTATGGTTTTATTAACTCTAAACATTTCTGTGTTGGCTCATAAACATCAAAATCAAAATAAGCAAAAGCTATTATTGTTTCTGGATGATCTTCTAAATATTTTTCTAACATTATAGGTGCATCACCTTTAACTAAGATATTCTTTTTAATATGAGACAAGGGTGATTCGCTTTCATGATAGCTAAGTACTTCTTTTAAATAATCCTCATATTTATCAGTAACAGAAAAAGATCCCTCTTTAATTATTTCATGATCACCATCCTTTATATCAACCTTTGAAAAACCTTTAAAGGTATCAAAGCCAATGATTTTTCTATTATGATTATAAGGCTCATGAATCCCTCTTAAATTATTTAATGTAACTAAATTTTGTCCCCATCTTACGCCAAACTCCATTATAACACCATGAACGTTTACTATCTTTGAATATAGCTCATTTAAAAACAACTGTTTTGTTAAATCTTGTCTTTTAACAAACAAGCCTGAATTAGTTAATTTTTCGTTATCTGGAATGGGGCAATTTTGATATAATTTAAAAAAATTATCTCTTTTCTCAATTTCACTAGTTGATGCTATAGTTTTTAAATTAATTTTCATATCAAATTATATCTTTTTTATATATTATTTCATTAGCTGCAATATTTGTTTTAGCTTCTTTGCCTATAACTAAATTCTTTTCAGTCCATTTAAATCCGTCACCTGGAGAAAGCATATGAATATCACATTCTTGAATTACTTCACCAATACTTATTTTTCTATTTGATGCTATAGAGCGTTCTAATTTTTCTTTGGTAGAAGAAGTATCTTGAACTATGAAAATATCCTCAATTCCAATAGATTCATCTAAAATTCTAATATTACGAACCATTCTATATACACCATCAGGACCTAATGATCCTTTTTGATCTGTTCCTTTCATCCGTCGATCTAAAGTAATATGCTTCTCAATAATTTTAGCCCCCATAGCAATAGCAGCAATTGGAGTAGAAATTCCAATAGTATGATCAGAGTACCCAATAACATAGTCTTTGTAGTGCTTAAGAAGATAGGTTATTGTACTTAAATTAACATTCTTTGGTTGAGTAGGGTACTCAGAAACACAATGTAAAATTGAAATATCTGAATGATATTTTGAAATAACCTTAATTGCATCATCTAGTTCTTCTCTACCAGCCATTCCAGTAGATATGATAATTGGAATCTTCGTTTCAGCCAAAGCTGATAACAAGGGTAAATTTGTTAAATCTCTTGAGGCAACCTTTAATTTATCTGGTGTAAATAAGTTTAACAAACTTAAACATCCAACAGCACAAAGAGTCTCTATAAAATCTAATCCTTTTTCTTTGGCATATTTATAAATCTCAAAATGCTCTTGATCTGTAAGTTCTAAAGCAGATCTATGTTCACCATATGTTCTGCCAAATGAATTATGATTATCATACAAACGACTCATCTGAGATGCAGATAATTCCTGATTCAAATCTCTTTTAGTTAGTTTAACTGCATCCATTCCATTTAAAGTCCCTCCAAAAACTTCATCTTTTATATCTCTTGAAGCTAAGTCAATAATCACTTTAGCAAGTTCCACTGAACCATTATGGTTCTGACCAATCTCCCCAATTATATATGTCTTCATTATTTTTTGTTTTTAATCATTTGTAGATTCATTTTTTCTAACCAAATTCTATTATTAGATACCAATTCAACTAATGATCTTAATGTCCTTTCTTGAAGTACTATGTATTCTTTATAAATCTCTTGCAATAACAAATAATCTTCATGGGTATCTAAAGTCATTCTAATGTTTGGCTTTTGTTCAAAAAAAGACTGTATCTCAAGAAACTTGATATTAAAACTTTCTGGATGATCATATATATAATTTGTGACATGCTCTAAGAATTTTAAGCTATTAGTTTGTTTCTTTATCCTCTTTAAAGCTATCAGTGTAACGGCCTCTGCCCAAAAACCATACTGAGTTGTTATAACAGGAACACCGTTACTTGTTTGAAAAGACATATAGTCTAAGTCTGAATTCGGAAACTTTGATATTAAGACAGAAAGCGCTTCCATACTTAAAAAAGGGTTGTCTGCACAAACTCTAATTATTTTAGTTAAGTTAAACTTATTAGCTACATCAATAAATCTATGTAAAACATTATGTTCAGAACCACGAAAATAATTGATCTTATTTTTTAAGCAAAGTTTAACTATAACATCATCTCTAGTGTTTGTTGTTGTTGCTACAATTATGGGAACATTATTAAACGTATTACGCAATTTCTCTAATAATAACTCCAAAACACCTTTAGATGCATAAAATGGAAGTAACATTTTATTAGGTAATCTATTAGATCCTGTTCTAGCTTGTATGACTATTCCCAACATTTTAAAATTAACACAAAAAATTATTTAATCAAAAATAAACGATTTAAGTTATTTCTGATATATAGCCATCAATATATTTTAACAATAGTGATTTAACTACCTTTTCATCTTGTGTCTCCCTAGCTGATTTAATAACCTCTACACAATGTAACACATCAGCAAATGATAATTTACTTTCTTTTGCTTGCATAATTCTTGGGTGCTCTGACTGAATTACGTCACTTCCAATTAAGAGTTCTTCATAAAGCTTTTCTCCTGGTCGTAATCCAGTAAGCTCAATTCTAATATCTCCATCTGGATTTTCATTATCAATTGGAGTCAATCCACTCAAGTGTATCATTTTATATGCTAAATCAAAAATTTTTATTGGCTCTCCCATATCTAGAACAAATACATCACCTCCTTTAGCCATTGCCCCTGATTGTAATACCAGCTCGACTGCCTCAGGTATTGACATAAAGTATCTTGTAATATTTCTATGTGTTACTGTAACTGGTCCCCCTTTCTTTATCTGACTTCTAAAGAGAGGAACAACAGAACCAGCAGAATCCAATACATTACCAAAACGAACCATTGAAAAACAACATTTACTTGTATCTGAAAATGCTTGCAAAATAAGTTCTGAAAGGCGCTTAGAAGCACCCATGACATTAGTTGGTCGTACAGCTTTATCTGTTGATACTAAAACCATATTCTCTACATTTAACTCATCAGCTAATTTTGCAGTATTATATGTTCCTACAACATTATTATATGTTCCTGAAACTATATTCATTTCAACCATTGGAACATGTTTATAAGCTGCAGCATGATATATAGTCTGAATTTTATGTTTCTCTATTATTTGTTTTAGCTGATGATAATTTGTTACCGTACATAAAGATGGGATAACATCAATATCTAATCCTATACCAACTAATTCCAAATGAATATTATACAAATTATATTCAGAGTTATCGATCAATACTACCTTCTTAGGAGAAAGCTTCATTATTTGTCTAGAAAGTTCAGACCCAATACTTCCTCCTGCACCAGTAATTAAAACATTCTTTCCTAAGATGTTTTGCTCTAATAAAATTTTATTAGCTTCAACTGTATCTCGACCTAGAATATCTGCCACTTCCACATGTTTTATACTATCAATAGATACTACTCCATTTACAATATTATCCATTGATGGTAATATCTTTACTTCAATAGGATATTTAGAGAGTCTCTTAAGAATATGTATTCTTTCCTTCTCAGTAGCTGATGGCACAGCCAACAGCAAAACTTGGGCCCCTTTATTTCTTATTAGGAGATCTATTTTCTCAAATGGAAAAACTTCTAAGTAATTTAAAATTGTTCCTTGTTTTGTTGTATCATCATCAATAAAAGCAACTGGTGCATAAACATTACTTTTTTTAAGACTCTCAACCATCTGTACGCCAGCATTTCCAGCACCATAAATTAATGTTTTTTTTCTAGAATTAACAAAACTATCCCATGAATATAGATAGCCTTTAAGTAGAAATCTTGAGCTTATAAGAAAAACATTTACTATAAACCAAAAAATAGGCAAAACAGATCTTGGTAAGCTTGATTCTCTAAAAAACATCATAAAAAAACCAACAATTAAGCAAGCAATTGTAGTTGATTGAAATGTAGTAGTAATAACTTTTACTCCAATATACTGAAGTACCGCTCTATAAAGACCAAGCTTAATAAACAAAGGAATCATAACAAGAGGAATAGCAATAAACAACCACCATGAAGGATAAATAAATTCTGTTGAAAATAACTCACCAAGCCTTAAAGCAAAGGCTAAAGATAATGCAAGAAGTAATGTCGCAATATCTATAAACAGCATAATAACTTGTTTATAGATTCTTTCAAGATTTTGAAGTCTAAACTTCATATAATTCTTTTATTTTAGAAACAACTCGTTCTAAGTCTTCGTTTTTCATACTTGTTCCTGAAGGCAAACAAAGCCCTCTATTAAATAGATCCTCAGACACACCATTAGTATACGACTTACAATCTTTGAAAATAGGTTGTAAATGCATTGGTTTCCATAGAGGACGACTCTCAATATTATATTTTGCTAAATGTGAACGTAATTTCTCTCTATCTATTGTGCTATTGCTATTCAATAAAATTGTAGTTAGCCAATAATTTGAAAAACTACCCTTGGTTTCATCTAAAAAAGTAATATCCTTAATACTTGATAATGCATTCTTATAAAAATTAAATATTTCTCTTTTTCTAATTACTCGATCATGCAAAAACTTAATTTGACCTAATCCAATTGCAGCGCATACATTACTCATTCTGTAATTATATCCAACCTCTTTATGCTCATAATGAACAACATTTTCTCTTGCTTGGGTTGCTAAAAACCTTGCTTTAATAATCTTTTTCTTATCATTACAAACTAAAGCGCCACCTCCTGAAGTTGTGATAATCTTATTACCATTAAATGAAAAGACTCCATAATCAGTAAATGTACCTAATTGTTGTTGCTTATATCGAGAACCAAGAGCTTCTGCAGCATCCTCAATTATTGGTATCTGAAAACTATTAGCAATAGTGACTATTTCTTCTATTTTAGCTGGCATTCCATACAAATGAACCAATATAATTGCTTTAGGTTTTTTATTTAACTTTATCATTTGTTTAATTGCTTTAATCAAAAGCTCTGGACACATATTCCAACTTTCTTTTTCGCTATCAATAAAAACAGGATGTGCTCCTACATATTTAATTGGATTAGCAGATGCAGAAAATGTAAACGAAGAACAAAGCACATTATCATCTTTTTGAACTCCAGCTATAACTAAAGCCAAATGAATAGCTGCAGTACCACTAGATAAAGCAGCGACATCAAAATCTTTTGACAATTTAGAAAGTTCATTTTCAAAATTACAAATATGAGGTCCCGAAGGGGCGATCCAGTTAAGATCAAAAGCTTCTTGTACAAAAGCTCTTTCTGAACCACCCATATGAGGCGGTGACAACCATATTTTCTTATTTTCTTTCAATATATAGTCCTAAAAATTGTTGCAAATATAATCTTAATATCAAGCCAAATACTTTGATTATTGTAATAGTCCATATTTATCCTTACTTTATCAGGATAAATTACTTTATCATTATAGGCCTTTGGATCCTTTTGCTTAGCTAATATTTCTTCTTCATTAGCATACTTTAAACTTGCGAGACCTGTTATACCTGGTCTTAGTTTTAAAATAACTCTATCGCTACCAACTAGTTTATCAGCATAGCCAGGAACGTCTGGTCTAGGACCTACCAAACTCATTTGTCCTAACAATACATTTATTAAGCCTGGCAATTCATCCAATTTATATCGTCTAAGGAAACGACCTACTCTAGTAATTTGAACATCATCTTTCTTAGTAATTGGACTTCTATAGCTATGAGTCACATACATTGTTCTCAATTTAATCATTTTAAATATTTTTCCTTCTCTACCTACTCTTTCTTGAATAAAAAAAAATGGACCTTTTGAAGTGCTTTTAATTAAAAAAAACAACAAAAAGAATAATGGTAAAAGCATAACCAATCCTAATAAAGAAAAAGAAAAATCCATTACTCTTTTCATAGCACTCTTTTCTTAATTGCATGAAAGATATAGCTCAAGAAACACCAAACACTATATAAAAAAGACAATTTTTCAACTTTGATGTATACTTTCCAAACATCTCTTACTGCTTTTATCTTATTTGCTGTATTAGATGATGCAACATATCTATATTTAGCTAAATTTTTGTCAAGACCATATGCAGAAAACCCTCTTCGCATTATAAGTAGCCAAAGCGCCATGTCATGTGAAGAGCGGATATTTGGCATCTCAAAATTGCCAGTTTTTTGTCTATCAATAATAACTGTTAGACAACCAATAATTGTATTCTTGAGATAAGAATGATAAGTCATCTCTGCTGGAGCTTTTATAATGTTGAGATTATATAAGCCATCTTCAGAAATTACTTGATATGACGTATACGAAAATGCAATATTATTTTTACTCATAAATGAGATTTGAATCTCTAGTTTTTTTGGATCCCATAAATCATCCGAATCTAAAAATGCAACATATCTACCTTTAGCTTTTCGAATTGCAAAATTACGTGCTTCAGCTGCTCCTATATTTTCCTTCAAGAAAAAAACATGCACTCTTTGATCTTTTTTCGATAAATTTTTAATTACCTTGGTTGAATTATCTTTGGAGCCATCATCCACAATTAACATCTCCCAATTCTGATAAGTCTGAGCTATTACTGAGTTAACACACTCTTCAATAAATCTTGATGAGTTATATGATGGTGTTATAATAGAAACCTTATCTTTTATCATTGTTCTAAAAATGACTTTCTAATTTTTTCATGTCTAATTAAAACCATTATTTTATTTGTAATTCTATTATTAAAAATGCTAAAAAAGCTTTTCAAAGGAAATAACAAAGTAAGTATTAGTCGTACCCAAGGAGTATAAATAATATTCATTCTACAATATGCCTTTCTGAATTTAAACTTCCTTTCTAAAAAAAACTGAAAATTAGTATTATGATACAAGCTCCTTGAGCCATTATTAACGTACTTAAAATTTCTTTTGTTAAGATATGTTTGATTTAATGTGTAAATCAATGCTTCACTAGGTCTTAATCTAAGATAAGAAGGGTTAAATTTTATAGACTCATATTCACAAACATCAAAATCTATTTTAACAATAGCATAACCCACCATTTTAGAATTCTTATAAAGCCCCCAAAATTCTATTTTCGTTTCAGATGGTGTAATACTATCCACAAACTCATTCTCTAACAAAACAGATCCTGTATTATAACTTTTAATGGCAGACAAGTAAACTTGATAAGCTTCTTCAAGAAATTTATCTTTGTTAATTGGTATAATATCAAACTCTTTTAAACCTTTTCGAATTTTATTTCTAACTTTTATTGAATAATCCTCAATCTTTAATGGAGTATCATTGATAACATACCAAAAATCTGTTATATAGTTGCAGTCAAAATCAGAACACCATCTAGCAAAATAGGAATTAGTACGCTTAATCAATTCCATAATTTCTTTCTCAGATTCTTCTACCTTAAAGTGAGGAGGATTATTTGGAATTAATGTTCCATTATATTTTTTCCAATTTTTCATTTTCTAACTCAGAAAAATTAATGGACTTGAAAAAAATAAAACAGGAAGTGTAAATACAAATAATAATATCAACCTAAAAATTAATCTCTTACTATACCTATTTATTGAAACTGAATAATTATACAAGTCATATAATAAAAATGGAATAAACATCATTCCTAACCTTTCGGTAATTAACTCATGTCCTAAAAAAATAAAACCAGTTAAAAGAATTGCACTTGGAATTAAAGAAGGAACTATATCACTTATTAAAATCAAATTATTCTTAAATTTAACAACTATAAAAAATAATACCAAAATAAATAAAAGAAAATAAAGTATACTCAAATCAACTTCAGTAATTCCAATTGATTTAAGCGTTAAGAAAAAAGGTAAAATTATAACATAAAATAAAGCCAAAAGAACAGAGACAATCATTTTGTCTGTTTTAGAGAAACTTATTAACCCTTTAGAGAAAAGTAGTGGTAATGCTAAGACACTTAAGTTATGAATAAATATAGAGATTAAAAACAGTAACCAAGCTCTTCTTTGTGCAAAAGAAATGTATGTATAAGAAAATAATATAGTAATTGTAGCTAAAAATTGTCTATAAATGTTTTCATACCCAAAAAAGAAAGGAAAGCTAGTCGCTAGTACTATTGTTAGCCCATTATTTAGTCTAAAATAATTGTTACGATAAGAAATTTTGATTAAAATGTAAATCCATAATAAATCTAGTAATACAAAGGATAACAACTCAGAATTTACAATAAAAAATACTAACCGTATTCCAAGCCAAAAGATAAATTCTCGCAAATAATATATATCATAAGACGTAGATTTCATTTCTAAAGCATAAGTAAGAATATCAATCTCAAATCCATTAAATACAAAAGCATTTAATCTCACAATGATCATAAAAATAATTAGAGAAGGTATGTAAACAAATTTTAAAATATTTCTATTCTCTAATACTAACGTCAGTATTCCTATAATGAATAAAACAATAAATGCTATTAACTCTATCATACTGAATTATTTATTCTAAAATATCTAAAGATTGAATATATAGACAAAAACATGCTAATTATGGATAATGTAAATATCATAACTAACGAATTATCTCTTGCAGTTGAAGGGACAAACTGAAATATAATAAATAGTAATAAAGTTGAGGCAACTAATATGCTTGCCATAGTACGGCTTTCATGCCTAATTATTTTATGATCAATACTAAAAAATGGCTGAAATAAAGCTGATGCAATAAAGATAAAGATAAAGCTAACACTTAAATCTTTGGCATATGCAAAAGTATTAACTGTATCTTCAAAACTAAATGCACCTCTTTGAAAAACAAACTGAATTATTTGCATTCCAAATTTATGAATGATATACACTAAACTTAATCCTAAAATTAATGAAGTAAGAAAAGAAAACACAATTAAACGTATCTCTTTGCTTACAGACAATCTTCTTAAAATTATAGTATTCAAATTCATTATTACTGCTGTTAAAAACACATTTAATATTACTATTGAATAATTAAAAAATGTAATGTTATTATCCCCATCTAAACCTGCTACAAATCTTGAGATAAACATGATTATATTAGCAAAGTTGCCAAGTAGCATAATTGAAAGATTAATATCCTTCATCCCAAAAGAAAATTCCTTACCTTTCGTCTCTTTAAATATAGGTACAAAATAATTATATATTAAGTATGTGAGTCCAATAATACGACTAATTACAACTCCAATAACACCAAAAAATAAAGATAATGGATAAAGTAAAACCGTCGATATAAATAAATCTACAGTTGTCGATATAGAAAATTGCTTGAAATTACCCTTAGCTTGAATAATTATTAAAAAAATAGAACTAAAAAAATTTGATGATATAACAACCCCCAACAATATTGATATAAAAATAAATAATACTATATTATTAGGAGAAATAAAAAAAACTAGAGGGATCTGAATTAATTGACTTACAAAAAATATTTTCCAAGTAATTTCTTTTGAGAAACTAACTACATTACTTAACGAAACCTCTTTCCCTTTGGAATATAAAGCAGAAAATTTAGCAAGGAGGCTAGCTTGTAAAGCAGAACCTTGTGTAAATTGGGAAAACAAATCAGCAGCTGTTTTTAATAATAAGAAATTTGCATAAATCATAGAAGATCCAAAAAAGAATGCAAGAATTATCTCTCTAAAAAAACCAAATCCTTTTTTTATGATGTTCGTAAAAAACATATAAAGAAAATCAAAAAATGATTTTGACTTTATGATGCTAGACTTAAGCATATTTTAATCTTTTACTCCAATCTGCAAATATTTAAACCCTTTATTCTTAATAAATTCTGATTTAAACTGATTTCTTCCATCTATAAATAAGTTTCCTTTCATTTTTAATTTCATCAAGTCAAAATCAGGGCTTCTAAATTCCTTCCATTCAGTAACTAAAATTAAAGCATCAGCATTATCAAGTGTAGAATATTTATCTTTATGATAATTAATTTCTATATCTTTTAAATAGAATTTAGCCTCATGTATTGCTTTTGGATCATATGCATTTACTTCTCCTCCTGCCGCAACAATTGATTTTATTAAATTTATTGATGGAGACTCTCTCATATCATCCGTTTCAGGCTTAAATGACAACCCCCATATAGCAATCTTTTTATCTGATAAATTTCTTCCTAATTGATTAGTCAACTTATAAAACAAGATTTTTTTTTGGGCATTATTTACCTTCTCAACAGATGTAATTAAATTTGGAACATAGCCATTATTATTTGCAATTTTAATAAGAGCTTTTATATCTTTTGGGAAGCAACTTCCTCCATAACCACAGCCAGGATAGATAAACTTATTCCCAATTCTTTGATCACTTCCTATTCCTTTTCGAACTTCATTTACATCAGCCCCTACGCGCTCACAAATATTAGATATTTCATTAATAAAAGATATTTTGGTAGCCAACATAGCATTAGCAGCATACTTAGTCATTTCAGCTGATCTAATATCCATTCCAATAAATCTATCATTTCTAACCGTAAATGGAGAATATAAATGCTTCATTATTTTCATAGATCTTTCACTATTTGCTCCAACAACAACTCTGTCTGGATGCATGAAATCTTTAATTGCTGCGCCTTCTTTTAAAAACTCTGGATTAGAAACAACATCAAAAGTTAGTTTTAAATTTCTTAAATCGAGTTCTTTTTGAATAGTTGCTCTTACCTTATCAGCTGTTCCTATTGGCACAGTAGATTTATCTACTACAATAAGATGGTGGATCATATACATTCCAATAGTCTTAGCAACTTGCAAGACATATTTAAGATCAGCTGATCCATCATCACCCATAGGAGTTCCAACTGCAATAAACACAACCTCAGAGTTTTTTAAACTTTCCTTTGTATTCGTTGTGAATCTTAAAAATCCTTTTTCTAAATTATTTAAAACCAGATCACGTAAGCCTGGCTCATATATTGGGACAACACCTTCCTTTAATTTTGTTATCTTTTTTTCATCTATATCAACACAAACAACACTATTTCCCATTTCTGCGAAACAAACTGATGCCACTAATCCGACATACCCTGATCCTATAACGGTGATATGCATTATTCTTTTGATTTTAAATATACAGCTCTAAAAACTGAAATAATAATTCCTAATAAAAATGATATACCAGCTGCAACTGATCCAATGAGTAAAACTCCTCTTTCTGGATGCTGTGTTTCTGTAAAAGGAGCAACAAATGCTAGTGGTTTTAATGAAACTAAGTCTGTAGAATTCTTAGACCTTAAACGAATCAACTCCATTATCTGATTATTAATATCATATACAGACTTTATAGAACTCACATGAACAGAACTTACATCTACATCTGATTCTGATTCTCTCATGCCTCTTAAACTTGTTACTTCATTATCAATCTCATTAATTTCATTTATTGTGGTTGAAATAAACTGATCATAATAACCTTTAATATAATTATTATTAGAAAAATAATCTATTATTCCTTGCTGAATATTAGAAATAGATTGATTATTTCTTACCGACAAATCAATAATGAACTTAGATGTATTCAATTCCTTTCTTTCTGAATCTTTCATAGTAATTGCTTCAGCTTTAATTGACTTAATTGTTGAAGCATCCTCAAGTGAAATTTTCATTTTTTTTGATAAAATATGAAAGTCCTCCTTTTGCACATCTAAATCCAATAGATTTACTAAATCAATAGCAACCTTCTGATCTAAAACAAATGCTGACTCATCATTTAATCGTTCAAAACAGAATAAACCAGATGTAACAATTGCAGTTGTATTATAAAATACAGGTCTAACTTTTTGAAACAAAATAATACTTAGAGTTCCTATAATCGTCGTTAAAAGTATAATCCTTCTAGAGTAAATAAAAAATAATATAATTTCATAAATAATCTCTCTTAAACTTAACTCTTTTTCCATTTTCAATTATAATTTTAATCTGTTTCTTAGCAAACAATTATGCTTCAAAAATATCAATTTTATATTTACATAATCTCAAGTTTGCAATAACATCATTCAATAACTTTCGAGATTTTATTGAAGATTTTATATTGAATAGCGTTCTAACGAAAAAGAAACAAGATTATTATTAATTTTTAACAAAAGTATATTATGAAAAAAGCCCCATAAGGGGCTATATTTATTTGTAAAATTTTATATTAATATTCCCACAAATCATGCTCAAAATTAAATAATTCTTCTTTGATTTTCTCTGCCTCCAATAACGCATCTAAACCAACCATATACTGATCAATCTGTCTATCCATTACATTTGCTTCTTTAAAAATAGTCGAACTAAACATTCTTTTCCAAAAAATATCATCATATGTTCTCCTTTCTGCATCATTTTTAACTAAATTAAAAACTTCAGCCTTAATTAAAACTTTTCTTGTTTCTGGAAACCAAACCCAAAACAGTGGAGAAAATGTACCAGTTAAATTATTATCTTCATCTCTATCTTCCTTTAATGGAGCCAAACCAATGATACGAACATCCATTACAGATCTCTGTTTATCAAAAAACCATTCCTCTTTTAATCTCCATTTCTTAATTATATTTCTATCAAAAGGGTTATAGACAGTGTCTTGATACTGCGCTAGCTCTGGATCAACTCCTTGTGCAATTAAATCTTGATCAAATTTTGTTGTTACTTCCATACCTGCCCCACTTTTAGATATAATTTCAGCTTCAGAAATTGTTTCTCTAAATTCATCATCTAAACCTTCTTTTGGATCATATGCTGTAATAGTGCCCTCTGCCACTGCACTATAAATTACATCAATCAAACTTCTTCTATCATCAGTTCTAACTGCATCTTCATTACCGTCATTCATTGGGTAATAAAAAGGATGATTTATTTTCTGACGTAAATCAATATCTCTCCAAATTTTTCGAGACCACATAACATCAGCCTCTCTTAAATGAGTATATTCTTGAATTTTCTTATTTGTATTCCTGTCTTTTTTATAAACAGAATTCATATCCTTTATAGAAGGTGGTTGTAAAACATCCTGAGCATATAAAGATGTAAAATTAAATGTTATAAATACAAATAGTAATATAATTTTTTTCATAATCTTTTATTTAAGTTTAAAAACTAAAGCTGTTGGAAGTGGAACAGGGTCACTTTGCCCCGGTGTTAATTTAGCATATATTTGTGTAATAGTTATATCGCTACCTTTTGCAGCATTTGCTATAATTCTTTTCTGCTCTTTTGTAAATCCCATACCATTTTTTTGCATCGCAGTAACAGGCGCTCCATTTATATATCCCGTCATCTTGAAAGAAGTAACTGCATATCTAAGACCATCAAATAAGAAGTCTTTTAACTCAGCACGAACAATTTCTTCTTTTAAAACATTTTTTGATATCAAACCTTTTTTTACAGAACCAATAAGTGGTGTAGGAGGAGGTGTCTTTTTAACTCTAAACTCAACTTTACCCATGCTTTTTTGTTTTCCATCAACATTTGCATATAATGTAATAACGGCTTCTCTTGCATTCTTTTTAGGCATGCATACATACATTCCTTCAGACTTCTTAACAGGCTTAATCTTTCCATTAGTCATTCTAGGGGTAATCTCTCCTGCTGGATAACCAGGAACAGATACCTGTACAGGATTTCCCCCTATTTGTTCTAATCCATAATATAAAATATTCATTTTTGTTGGGGAAACTACTGCTGTTCTAGAGGCAACTAAATATTCTCCATTAAAAGGATAATATTTATTTCCTGTTTCTGTTTTCATGACAATTAAACCTCCCCATTTCTTCTGCCCTTCTGATCGTGTTTTAGTAGTATATAGTCCCTTTCCATTTATAACATTAACGGTCTCATAATCTCCTTTCATCTCATAATTACCATCACCTAAACTATCATATTCTCCTACAAAAATCTGTGGTTCTTGACCTTCTTGCTTTGCTGCAATAAATATAGTTGACCTAAAAGAATCTCCTTTTAAAATAAAGTTAGATTTAGGAATTTCAACGGCTTCTGCGTCTCCAAATTTTAATGACTTAGCATCAATATCCTTTTTTAAATAATCAATAACATTCGCTTCAGTATTTCTAATATCTGACTGCATCTTAGATAAAAGAGTTAAAGCCCCTACAGCTGGCATATCGTAAAAATTATGATATTCCCATGCAATAATTTTACCATCTCTTTGCTTTCGATCATCCAAGTTAAATGTTTCATTAACTGAATTAACCAGCCTTATATTATCTCCCGAAAGAGAAATCAATAGTGACTTGAGTGATTCCATCTCTTTCTTACGTGAAGTAGCAGGAGTATCACCTCCTTTTAAAGCTGCTTTCTTTACATTGTAAAATAATGATCCTGCTTGATCTCTATTATCTTTAGCATTTAAATGTCCAATAGGAGAATTTAAAACCATTTTCTTTTGTTTACTATTTAATTGACTCCAGGGTTTTAGAAATGCTTTTTCTTGAATTAGGTCTCCATCTTCTGAAGTAATTTCTTGTTCTGAACCTAAATAAACTTCTCCATCTGTAGAAAACACTAAATCATATTTCATTTTTTGCAATGAATCAACAAGTTGGTCAGCTTTTAATTTTAAATCATGTGCTTTATCTCTTACCTCTTTATATTTTTCAGGGTTATTCATTGCTGCATTATCAAATTCAGCATAAGTATCGCCATTTTTTAAGTCAAAATTTGTTGTAGTTCTTTCTATACCTTTGTTTACCTCAAAAAACGAATTTAAAACTTCTTTAGAAACATTTAATGCAAGTAGTGCGGTTAGCACTAAGTACATCATATTTATCATCTTTTGTCTTGGCGTTTGTTTACCTGCTGCCATAATTTATTTTATGTTTTTAAAGATTAAAATTATCTATTAGTGTTCATTGCATTAAGCATATTTGCATATACTTTATTCAATTGTTCTAAATTCTCTGCTAAACTACTAACTTGTTGTTGAAATTTTTTTGAATCTTCCACTGAAGATTGTAAATTTTGTAAAAACAAATTAGTTGCTTCCATTTGCTGATTTGAAGCCTGTAACTGTAGTTCATATAGAGAATTTAACGCATTCATATTTTTGACCCCTTCTTGAATTTGAGAATTATATTCTGATATTCCTGAAGCTGCAGTAACTGTCTCATTTAACTGCTTAGCAGATTCTCCAAAAGATCTAAGACCTTCATTCAAACTTTCAACTAATTCATTATCTATTTTTGCTTTTTCTAAAGCTTCATCAAGTTGTTGAGATGGCCTTTTGGATGAAGGATCTTCCATATGAGCAAGTTCAGGATAAACTAATGACCAGTCATGCTCTACATAAGGTTTTTCAAAGGCTGAAAAGAAAAATATTATAGCCTCCATACCTAACCCTGCCATCAACATATAAGATGCTCCAGGAAGGTGTTCAATTTTAAATAATGCTCCTAAAATTACAACTGCAGCACCCCAACCATATAACTTTGGCATCATCAATTTATACCATTTTGCCTCTGTTATTCTTTCTATACTTTTTACCAAGCTCATATTTTTTTTTTTAAATTATTAAATAGTTTATTCAAAATCTTTCTTATCTCTACCAAGGAAATCTATTGCACATCTAAATCCTATATAAGATTTTGCCGTATCTTGATACTCAAAAGTCCTTGTGCTTGTTTGTATAAAATACGCTACATCCTTCCATGATCCTCCTCTAATGGATTTTCTTTTTAAAACCTCGTGATCACCATCCTGTGCATTATAATGATAATCAGAATTCATATCATGAGTATATGAAAAAGAAGAACCGTCATATGCATTTGATGTCCATTCTGCAACATTACCAGCCATATCATAAAGCCCATATCCATTAGGGTTATAAGAAGCTGTTTTAATAGTTTTAAGTCCTCCATCAGCAACATAGTTACCTCTAAGTGGCTTAAAGTTAGCTAAGAAACAACCTTTCAGATTTCTTGTATAAGGCCCTCCCCAAGGATATGGAGACTCTTCTAACCCCCCTCTTGACGCGTATTCCCATTCCGATTCTGTTGGTAATCTAAAATCAGGCAATGTTGGTTGTTTAATTTTTTTCAAAAAAGAATTCATCATTTTTGTTCTCCAATGAGAAAAAGCATTTGCTTGATTCCAATTAACACCTACTACAGGATAATCATCAAAAGCAGGATGCCAAAAATAATTCTTAGTGTAAGGATCATTAAATGAGTATGAATAATCATGAGTCCAAGTCAAAGTATCAGGATAAACTGGTACTTGATATTCAATAAAAAATTCACTTCTATCTTTTTCGCCAGAAGCTCCTTTTTCTCTATTAGCTTTAGCAGAAGCAGATTGAACGTCTAACACTTTATATTTATATATGTATTTTCGAGTATCAAATTCTATTTGACCATCTAACCTTTCTACTTGTGGTAAATACATCTCTTCTGCTAAAATCTCTCTAACTTCCTCATCATCCCATCTTATTTTAGTATTCCAGTCTATTATTGCTGGTTCCAAAAAATTACCGTATTCATCCTCCTCTATCAAGTGTCCCTCAATTCCAGCTTCACCTAAAATAACATGTGCTAAAGAGTCTCTAACCCAGTCGGTAAACTGACGATACTCATTGTTTGTAATTTCTGTTTCGTCCATATAAAATGCTCCAACTGAAACTGTTTTTGATTGAGATACATTTGCAAAAGGAACATCTTGGTCAGAAGGTCCCATAGTGTAACTTCCTTGAGGAATAAATACCATACCATAAGGATCTGTTGGGTTCCATATTTGCCTTTTCTGTACTCCAATAAGCTCTCCATTTCCTGAGCCCCCACAAGCGCTTAACAATGCTACTACAGAAGCTAATAAAATAATTTTTTTCATTTTCTTTTTTTTTTTTCACTTTAAATTAAAAAAGTGATGTTAAAATCTTCTTTTATAAAAATCTAGGGTTTTTATGTTTAGAAACTGGCTTTGAAGTATCTATTTTAAAATTATACCCCAGCATTATTTCTAATGAATTACCCATTGAATTAACCATAGTAATATCATATGCAATACCAAATCTAAGATCTTCAGTAATGTCCATTCCTGCTAACATGATCACACCTTCATCTAATCTATAACTAACTCCACCCCAAAACCTATCATTGTAAATGACATTAGAGTTAATATCTAATTGGGACGTTGCGCCATCAGACTTTAAGTATATAGATGGATTTAATGACAAAATGGGATTTATCTGATAATAGTAACCCGATATCAAAAAATAATGTCTTTTTAAATTAAATTCAGTATTATCGTTCCATGCAATTGTAGGCTCCGTCATGTGGGAAGATGAGATGCCAATATAAACATCCTGAGTATTATAATATATTCCCGCACCTATATCAAGTGCAGAACCATTTACATCTACATCAGGAATAAACGGATCTCCAGCTGTAGAGGGTCTTAAAGCGGCACCATCAAGTCCACTTTGGAAAATTCCAACTGACATACCCATACCTATTTGTCCTAAACCAAGTTCAGTTCTATATGCATAAGAAGCTTGAACACCCAAATTACTAAACTGGGCTATATTATCCTTTACTATATTAAGTCCTACTCCTCCATAGAGTGAAGGCAATTCAGCATCAATACTAAAATTTTGAGTTGAAATAGCAGCACCATCATCACCAAAACCCATCCACTGAGATCTGTGCAAAATAGAAGTAGCTATTAACCCTCTACTTCCTGCAAAACCGGGATTATTAGCCAATTTATTAAACATATTCTGACTAAACTGCGGATCTTGCTGTGCTGAAACAATATCTGAAGAAAACAATGCTAGTATTAATATAATTATTTTTTTCATATCTATGTAATCCGTAAAAAATTTTCGCTAAAATAAACAATTTTTAACACTTTGAATAAAATCTTAGTAAACTTATTGATTAATTTACAACAATAACCTTCCTAAACTACTGTCAATCAAAGCGTTTAACTAAAGAAATTTATTTAAGGTTTTCAACCATCTTTCAGGGATATCTCCTTTGTTTGCTATCTCATAATCTCTGTATGAACAAGCAACATAATAATTCTGAAGCTCTTCAAAGCCCTCCTTGCTAAAAGGAACTCCCATCCACCATCTGTCACTAATTTTACTTTTATAAAAATTTATTTCATTCTTTCCATCCTCAAAAGCTACAGTATATTTTTCACAATTATTTACATTTGGATTTAGCTCATTCTTTCTCATCTTATAACCATCAACAAAATACCATAGCATCTGAGCAAGTAAAAAAGCTGTTTGATTATTTGAATCCAACTTCTGATTATATTCGAATAAACCAACTGCGGTAATTTTATCACTCAAGCCTGCGTAACGCATAATCTTACAAGCTTCCTCACCGTTTAGACCATTAGGGGAAGCATAGACATTGGCTGAAGCATATGCATACTTAATAGCAGAAATATCAAAACTTAAAAAATCAGTATTTCTCATTATTGGCTCAACATCATTAAAATTATTTTTTAAATCCCCTAGACGAACTATATCAAAATTCATTTCTTGCAACATTTCTGAAGCCAAAGAAGAAACAAAGTAAGATTGATATCCTATATTGTTAAAATGAAAAAGAAAATTTGGTTTATGAGAAATCATCTTTCCAAAAAAAGAAAATGAAGCCAAATTATCATCTTCTAATCCTATATCAAACTTATTATCTACTGATGTTAAAGTCATAAACTTTTCTAATGCAACATAAGATTTATAAACAGCATAACTCAAATCGTGACCTCCGCCGATTATCAGTGGAATAACTCCATTTGATATAAGCTCAGAACAAACCCTCTCAATGATCTTAAACGACTCCTTTCGAGTAGGCATTAATTTCAAAACACCCAAATCGCAAATACTAGGTAGATTATCATGATAAAAAGAATAAAATGCCGCTCTTACATTACAATGAGATTCTGCAGCAAAATTATTAGACCCTTCATATTCAGGGACATTAAATATTGCTATCTCAGATTTTTTAAAATCTGGGAAAGAGCCTTCAATATAAGTATCAATATATCTTCCAACTTGAGTCGTTTCCCATCGATCTTTATTACAATAAAGATTATAACTCACTGGATTAAAACAGGAAAAAATTCCGCTCATTATTTCTTTTTAAAACCAGATTTCTTTTCTGATTGATTATTCCATAAATCAACACATTCCTCTCTAGTCAATTTTTTTGGTTCAGTACCTTTTGGAATTTTAATATTTATCTTTTTCTGTTTTAAAGGAGAAACCTGAATAAAAGGGCCAAATCTTCCATTTAGCACTTGAATTAAAGGATCTCCTTCAAAGCTAGAAATTAATCTTTCTTTATCAGCCTGAATTTTAGTTTTTAGTAGCTCTATTGATCGATCTAAACTTATAGTAACAGGATCTGCTTCATCGGTTTTCTTTATTGATGTAAATTTACCATCGTATCTTAAATATGGTCCAAACCTGCCAACTGAAGCTATAATTTCTTTTCCTTTCCATTCACCTACCTTTCTAGGTAGCTTAAACAAGTCTAGAGCATCTTCTAGTGAAATAGTTTGTATCTTTTGTCCCTGAATTAAAGATGCAAATCTTGGTTTAGGGGCATTCTCATCCTCTTGTTTTTCTCCAATCTGAACCATTGGGCCAAAAGGGCCTATTCGAGCAAAAACTTTATCTCCACTTTTAGGATCAATACCCAACTCTCTTTCTCCAGAAACCTTACCAACACTGCCAATAACATCTTTTACTTTAGTATGAAAACCTACGTAAAAAGAAGCTATCATTTGATTCCAAACTTTTTTTCCAGCAGCAATTTCATCAAACTCTGTCTCAACAGAAGCTGTAAAACTATACTCCATAATATCTGAGAAATGAGCAACTAAAAAATCAGTTACTACTATACCAACATCTGTCGGAAAAAGCTTTTTATTTTCGGCGCCAGTAATAGACTTTTTTTCTGTTTTTTTAATTATTCCCTGTTTTAAAGTTATTATTTTGGAAATTCGTTCTACTCCCTCACGATTTTCATTTTCAATGTAACCTCGCTTTTGTATAGTTGTAATAGTAGCTGCATATGTTGAAGGCCTTCCAATTCCTAATTCTTCCATCTTTTTAACTAAACTAGCCTCAGCATATCGTGCTGGTGGACGAGAAAATTGCTCAGAGGCAACAGCTTCAGACATCTCTAAAACCTCACCCTCTTCAAGATTAGGCAACATGCTTTCTTGCTCTTCAATTTCATCATCTTTTCCCTCCAAATACACCTTCATAAATCCTTCAAAAGTTATAACCTCACCTTTAGCTAAAAATTGTTTTGATGAATTAGACATATCTATTTTCACAGTTGTTCTATCAAATTGAGCATCCTCCATTTGAGACGAAATAGTTCTTTTCCAAATTAAATCATATAGCCTTTTTTCTGAAGCATCTCCTTCAATTTTTTTGTAATTCATATATGATGGACGAATCGCCTCATGAGCCTCTTGTGCGCCTTTTGATTTTTTATTGTAAGTTCTTTTTTTTGCAAACTTTTCTCCATATAAATTTTTAATTTCTAATTCAGCAGCAGCCAATGCGTCTTCAGATAAATTTACACTATCTGTTCTCATATAAGTTATTTTACCGGCCTCATATAATTTCTGAGCAATCATCATTGTCTGGTTAACTGAAAAACCTAATTTACGTGATGCTTCTTGCTGTAATGTAGAAGTTGTAAAAGGTGCTGCTGGTGATTTTCTTGCTGGCTTTTTTTGCATAGAAGCTACTGAAAAACTAGCTTCATTACAATGTTCAAGAAACTCATATGCATCATTTACGTTTTTAAATCTTTGTGGCAATTCTGACTTGACTATCCTTCCTTGACTATTAATAAAAAAAGCTGTCACTTTATAATTGGATGAAACTTTAAAATTAGCTATTTCATTTTCTCGCTCTACTATTAAACGCACAGCTACTGATTGAACGCGGCCAGCTGAAAGTCCTTGTTTCACTTTTCTCCAAAGTACAGGAGAAAGCTCAAAACCAACTAATCTATCCAATACTCGCCTTGCCTGCTGTGCATTAACTAAATTTGAATCTAATAATCTTGGTTTTTCTATTGCGTTTGTTATCGCTTTTTTCGTGATTTCATGAAAAACAATTCTTTTAGTTGCTAACGGATCTAATTTTAATGCCTCTGTTAAATGCCATGCAATAGCCTCCCCCTCTCGATCCTCATCAGTTGCAAGCCAAATAGTTTCAGCTTCTTTTGCGATACTTTTCAAATGACTAACAACCTTAGTTTTATCTTCTGATATTACATAATTTGGAGTAAAACCATTCTCAATATCTATTGCCATGCCACCTTTTTTAGGCAAATCTCTAATGTGACCAATACTCGATTCAACCACAAAATCCTTACCTAAAAAACTCTGAATAATTTTCTTCTTCGCTGGTGATTCAACAATTACTAGATTCTTTGCCATAAATTTTATTGTTATAAAAAATTGGTGCAAATTAAAGAAAGTTTTTTTGAATAAAACAAATCAAAAAATGTTGACAGTCAGTATTAATTTTTGTTATATTATATATAATATAAGTTAGATTTATAACTGTCACATTGTCAGTTTTTTTATTATTTTTGTATTTCTATAAAATAAAAATAAATAATTTGCTGGCAAAAAATATTAAAAACAAAAAATAAGCAGAAATTTCACCTTTATCTAAAAAAATGCGCCGAAAAATGTATATTGAAAGTTATGGCTGTCAAATGAACTTTTCAGACAGTGAAATTGTCACCTCTATTCTGTCAAAAGAAGGCTTTGATGCAACTAAAGATATTACTCAAGCAGATTTAGTATTTGTAAATACATGTTCAATTAGAGAAAAAGCTGAGCTTACTGTTAGAAAAAGATTAGAATTCTACAACTCAATAAAGCGAAATAAAAACCCAAAAATGCTAGTAGGTGTTTTAGGCTGTATGGCAGAACGATTAAAAGAAAAATTTCTAGAAGAAGAAAAATTAGTAGATATTGTCGTGGGCCCTGACTCATATAGAGATTTACCAAATCTAATAACAGAGGTTGAAGATGGAAGAAAGGCTGTAAATGTATTTTTATCCTTGGAAGAAACTTATGCTGATATTAGTCCTATTAGATTGAGAGGTAATGGTGTTAGTGCATTTGTATCAATTACTAGAGGCTGTGACAATATGTGTTCTTTTTGTGTAGTTCCATTTACACGCGGCAGAGAAAGAAGTAGAGATCCTGAAAGCATCATTGAAGAATGTAGAAAATTGTTTAAAAATGGATATAAAGAAGTTACATTACTTGGACAAAATGTAGATTCATATCTTTGGTATGGTGGCGGTGCAAAGAAAGACTTTAAAAAAGCCAGTAAAGATGCAAGAGAAAATAGTGTGAGGTTTGCTGATCTACTTGAAAAAGTTGCTAAAATAAATCCTCTTTTAAGAGTAAGATTCTCCACATCTAACCCTCAAGATATGAGTATTGATGTTATTGATATGATAAGTAAGTATAAAAATATCTGTAAATATATTCATTTGCCAGTACAATCAGGCAGTGATAAAATACTAAAATTAATGAAAAGAGGCTATAACAGATCAGAGTATATCAAGCTAATTGACGATATTAAAACAAGAATACCCGACTGTGCTATTTCCATGGATATGATTTCAGGCTTCTGTTCAGAAAGCGAAAATGATCACCTGGAAACATTATCATTAATGGATTATGTCAAATATGATTTTGGGTATATGTTTAAATATTCTGAACGACCAAATACCTCTGCAGCAAGAATGAAAGATGATGTTTCTGACACTACTAAACAAAGAAGACTTTCTGAAATCATTGCAAAACAACAATCTCATTCTTTTTTACATATGAATGATAAAATTGGACAAACTTTAGAAGTTCTCATTGAAGGAGTTTCTAAAAAATCTGACCAACATTTTTTTGGAAGAACAACTTATAATTCAACAGTAGTATTTGAAAAAAAAGATAAGAAAATCGGTGATTATGTAATGGTGAAAATTGAAAATTGTACTTCTGCAACTCTACAAGGAAAAATAATTTAATCATGAATACAAAACAGGTAAAACAAAGATTTGGAATCATAGGAAATAGCCCTAAACTAGAACGTGCCATTGATGTTGCTTTACAAGTTGCTCCAACTGACATTTCTATTTTAGTTGTCGGAGAAAGTGGAACAGGAAAAGAAAGTATTCCTAAAATAATTCATCAAAATAGCAAGCGAAAACACAACCCATACATTGCAGTAAATTGTGGTGCAATTCCTGAAGGGACTATAGATTCAGAACTTTTTGGACATGAAAAGGGATCCTTTACCGGAGCTCATGATAGTAGAAAAGGATATTTTGAAGCTGCAGACGGAGGAACTATTTTTCTAGATGAAGTTGGAGAATTGCCTATTGCATCGCAAGCTAGATTGTTAAGGGTTTTAGAAAATGGTGAAATTATAAAAGTTGGATCTTCAAAATCACAAAAAATTGATGTAAGGATAATTGCAGCAACAAATGTAAACTTACCACAATTCGTGGAAAAAAGTAAGTTCAGAGAAGATTTGTATTACAGACTAAATACAATTAGTATAAATCTTCCTGCACTAAGAGATCGTGGAGAGGATATTAATCTACTTTTCAGAAAGTTTGCATCAGATTTTGCAGAGCAATATAATACTACAGCTATTCAATTAAGTAATGAGGCTTTAAATATCTTAAAATCCTATAATTGGCCCGGAAACATTAGGCAGTTAAGAAATTTTGTTGCACAATTATCTATAATTGAAACAGAACGAGTTATTAGTTCAGAAAGAATACAAGCTCAATTGCCAAATGTTTCTACTAGTGGTATTGTAAAATATAAAGACAAAAATAAAGCAGACTTATCAGAAAGAGAAATACTATATAAAGTTCTCTTTGATATGAAAAGAGATTTATCTGAGCTAAAAAAGATTACTTTTGAACTTATGCAAAAAGATGGAAGGACAGAAATTATGCAAACAATAAACTCAAGATTTTTTAAAGAATCAGAAGAAGATGTAATACCAAATACCAGCTTAGAAACTCAAACTATTGATATAGAAGAATCTTTATCTTTATTTGAGCATGAGAAAAAGCTAATTGAAAAATCATTAATTAAACACAAAGGAAAAAGAAAAAGTGCTGCTGATGAATTGGGCATTTCTGAAAGAACACTTTACAGAAAGCTAAAAGAATTTAGGCTGGAATGAAACAATTAATTAGTATATTATTAATCAGTTTATTTGTCAGCTCTTGTGGAATTTACTCATTTACAGGAGCTTCAATTCCAATAAATGCTAAAACAGTATCTGTAAGTAATTTTATAACTTCAACAACCAATTCACCAGCTATATTAAATCAAACAATTACAGAAGGACTAAAAGATCTTTTTTTGTCACAAACTAATTTAATTTTAACAGATGGAGAAGGAGATCTAAATTTCAGTGGTGAGATAACAAAATATCAGATAAGCCCAATAGCAATTCAAGCTAATGAAACTGCTGAAAAGAATCGTTTAACAATTAAAATAAAAGTAAAATACGAAAACAATTTTGATGAAAAACAAAATTTTGAAACTACTTTTAGTCGATATAGTGATTTTAACAGCTCTGATAATCTAACCGAAATTGAAGATATTCTAATTGAAAAAATTAGTTCAGAAATCATTGAGGATGTGTTTAACAAAGCATTTGTTAACTGGTAATGAAAAAAGGAGAAAAGCTAATAGAATTGATCAATAATCCACAAACTATTTCTAGTTCTGACACCACTTTTTTAGAAAATATTCTTGTGAAATATCCTTTTTTTCAAAGTGGACAGTTGTTACTTGCTAAAGCTCTACTTAATAATAATAGTATTCTCTATAAAAAGCATTTAAAAAAAGCTGCAGCTCATTGCTTAGACAGGAAGAAACTCTTTAATCTAATTAATTTTAAAAAATATAGCAGGAAAATCAAACATGAAAGAGATAATGTTTACAAACAAACATATAAAGAAAAAGAATTAAAAATAGAAGAAAAATTTAATTATGATCAAATTGAAAAGTATTCATTCTCTGAATGGCTTACAGTAATAAATGCTAAAAAAATTAAACGAAAAGAAGATTATAAACAAAAAAGCCTTGACAGATTGCTTGAAAAAGAAATAAAAATCAGCAAACCTAAAAAAGAAATATTCTTTAAAGCAACAGATGCTGCAAAAAAAAGCGTACTTGAAAATTATGAATTAGTTACTCCAACACTAGCAAAAGTTTATCTAGAGCAAGAACATTATGATAAGGCTATTGAAGCATATGAAAAATTAATTTTGAGAAATCCGAAAAAAAGTAGTTTCTTTGCAGCCCAAATTAAGTTAATTAAAAAAAAAATAAATAAATAAAATGTATACTGTCTTTGCCATACTTATAATAATCACTTCAATATTATTAGTTTTAATTGTTTTAGTTCAAAATCCTAAAGGAGGCGGATTATCCTCTTCATTTGGTGGAGGTGGAGGGAATCAAATTATGGGAGCTAAAAAAACAACTGACTTTTTAGAAAAAGCAACTTGGACTTTAGCAATTACTCTAATTGTTTTATCATTAATTTCTAATTTTGCAATTCCAAGACAAAATACTGAAGAAGCTACTGAAATTAAAGCGCAAGAACAAATTGATGATGCGGTAATTCCAAACCTACCAACCTCACCTTTGTCTGATTCTGAATAATTGTTAAGACAAATTTTCATCCTTTTAAAAATGTATCTGACAAAATTTCATTTTTTAGAAAAAAAATTTATTATGGCACGGTTTATGCAACTACATAACAATTGAACTAATGTATTTAATTAAAATTTAAAAATTATGTCAAAAATTAATATTACACCTCTTGCTGACAGAGTAATTATTAAGCAAGCGGACGCAGAAACAAAGACTGAATCAGGAATTATAATTCCTGACACTGCACAAGAAAAACCACAAAAAGGAAGTGTTATAGCCATAGGTAAAGGAACAAAAGAAAACCCAATAACCGTAAAGGTAGGCGATACGGTACTTTACAGCAAATATGGTGGTACAGAATTAAAACATGAACAAGAAGATTATTTAATAATGAAAGAATCTGATATTTTAGCAATCATAAAATAAAAAAAAATGGCAAAGAATATAAAATTTGATATAGAATCGAGAGATCAATTAAAAAAAGGTGTAGATGCACTAGCAAATGCAGTAAAAGTTACCTTAGGTCCTCAAGGAAGAAACGTTGTAATTGGGAAAAGCTTTGGAGGACCTCAAATCACTAAGGATGGGGTAACTGTTGCAAAAGAAATTGAGCTAGAAGACCCAATAGAAAACATGGGAGCGCAAATGGTAAAAGAAGTAGCCTCAAACACAAATGATTTAGCAGGAGATGGTACCACAACAGCAACAGTACTTGCACAAGCTATTATAACAGCTGGATTAAAAAATGTAGCCGCAGGTGCAAATCCAATGGATGTAAAAAGAGGTATTGAAAAAGCTTCTAAAGTTTTAATTAAGGATATTCAATTGCAATCTCAAAAAGTAGGTAGTTCTTATGATAAAATTGAACAAATAGCTAGTATATCTGCTAATAATGATTCAGTTATTGGAGCTCTTATAGCGGAAGCAATGAAAAAAGTAAAAACTGAAGGAGTAATTACAGTTGAAGAAGCAAAAGGAACAGAAACAAATGTTGAGGTTGTAGAAGGAATGCAATTTGATAGAGGGTATTTATCCCCTTATTTTATTACAGATCCAGACAAAATGGAAACAAATATGGAAAATCCCTACATTCTAATTTATGACAAAAAGATTTCTGTAATGAAAGATCTATTGCCAATATTAGAACAAACTGCAAAAGAAGGACGTCCTCTTCTTATTATAGCAGAAGATGTTGATGGAGAAGCTTTGTCAACATTAGTAGTAAATAAAATAAGAGGTGCCTTAAAAGTTTGTGCTGTAAAAGCTCCTGGATTTGGGGATAGAAGAAAAGCTATGTTAGAAGATATTGCAATACTTACAAATGCAACAGTTATCTCGGAAGAAAGAGGATTTAAGCTTGAAGGCACTACATTAGAAATGTTAGGATCTAGTGAAAAAGTGACTATAGACAAGGATAATACTACTATAGTTAATGGTTCAGGAAAAAGCACCACTATTAAGTCTAGAATAAATCAAATAAAAGCTCAAATTGAAAGCACTACTTCTGATTATGACAGAGAAAAGTTGCAAGAAAGATTAGCAAAATTAGCTGGCGGGGTTGCTGTGCTATATGTAGGAGCTCCTACCGAAGTAGAAATGAAAGAGAAAAAAGACAGAGTAGATGATGCATTAGCTGCAACTCGTGCTGCAGTAGAAGAAGGAATTGTTCCTGGAGGCGGAGTTGCAATAGTTAGGGCAACTGAAAAGTTAACCAAACTCAAAGGTGAAAATGATGACGAACAAACCGGTATAAATATTGTTACTAGAGCTGCTGAAGAACCTCTTAGACAAATTGTTGAAAATACAGGCTTAGAAGGGAGCGTTGTTGTAGCAAAAGTTAGAGATGGAAAAGGAGACTTTGGATTTAATGCTAAAACTGAAGTATATGAAAACCTTTATAAAGCCGGAGTAATTGATCCAGCTAAAGTTGTGAGAGTAGCCCTAGAAAATGCTGCTTCAGTTGCCGGGATGTTGCTTACTACTGAATGTGTTATCTCAGAAATCAAAGAAGACACTCCAGCAATGCCACCAGCACCTCCCATGGGAGGAGGAATGCCAGGAATGATGTAATTGTCCTAAATTAATTATATAATTAAAACCCCACTTTTGTGGGGTTTTTTATTTTTTAAATTACCTTTTGTAAATAATATGTAAATTTTAAATGAAGATTATACAAAATCAATTTTTATAAACTAATCAACGTTATCATGTAAGAAAGAATTGTTTTGCTTTAATTCTGTAGTATTATCGTCTCCGTTAGTTAATGTGTATATTGAAGCTTCACTTTCTGAAGAATGTATTTGTTTACTAATATCCACATTGTTACGTTTGTAAGCAGGAACATCTTCTAAAGATGTTAATCCAGAGGGAGTACGTAGCTGGATAGATATATTTCTTAATCTTTCCTCTCTTTCACGTGATTCAATTTTCATAACTTCAGAAGTTGATTTTGTTGAATCAGATTTGTTTAACACTGACTCCTCAGAAGATTTGTTTAACTGATCTGAATCTAAAATCTGCTTTTCTTCAATTTTATCTTCTAATATAATTGAACTTATCATTTCAGAAGATGACTCTTCTTTTTCTTCTGAAGACTTTTCACAAAAATCATTTTCCAAATCAAAAACGATTTTTTTAGAATCATTTTCTGAAACAATTACTTCTTCGTTTGTATTCTCTAAAACACTCTCTTTCAACTCAGAATTAGAATCATTTTCTGAAACAATTTCTTCTTCGTCTGAATTCTCTAGAATATTCTCTTTCATCTCAAAAGATTTTTTGTACTCTATGTCATCATTTAACATTAATGTTTGTTGAATGTTATTAGTAGTATTTGATTCAGAAGATTCTTTCTCTTTTACTGCTTCATTACTAATAATAGCATCAAAATTATCTTCATCTAATTTTACTGTAGTTGGTCCTTTAGGCTTTCTTCTTTCTTCAAAACCAGTTGCAATTACAGTAACACTTATAGCCATTCCTAACTCAGTATCGATGCCAATTCCTTCAATAATATTAACATTTCTGCCAGCTGCTTCTTGAATTTTATTCTTGATCTTAGCAAGCTCTGACATCTTAATTTCTCCTTCTCCATCTCCAGTAACAATTTTCAATAATACTTGCTGAGCTCCAGTAATGTCATTATCATTCAAAAGTGGTGAATCTAATGCCTCAATTACCGCTTCAATTGCTCTGTTCTCTCCCTCCACCTTTGCTTGACCCATTACTGCAGTACCACTATTCTCTAATACTTTTCTAGCATCATTAAGGTCAATATTTACTAATAAATGCTGAGAGATAACCTCAGCGATACCCTTAGTCGCTGTATTTAAAACCTCATTTGCTTTTGCAAAAGCAGCAGTAAAAGTTAAATCTCCATAAACTTCAATCAATCGTTCATTATCAATAACCAAAAGTGTATCAACATACTTCTTTAGTTCTGTAATTCCTTCATCAGCATATTTTCTTCTATATCCTCCCTCAGTTGCAAATGGCACGGTAACAACACCAACTGTTAAAATCTGCTTTTCTTTTGCAATTTCAGCAATTACTGGAGCTGCACCAGTACCTGTTCCTCCTCCCATACCTGCAGTAATAAATAACATCTTAGTATTAGCATCTAATAGCTCCGTTATTCTATCTGCACTTTCTTCAGCAGCTCTTTTACCCACATCTGGATTGGAACCTGCTCCTAAACCTTCAGTTAAATTAATTCCTAACTGAATTTTAATTGGAACAGGAGCAGCTTCTAAAGCCTGAGCATCTGTATTACAGATAACAAAGTCAACTCCTTTAATTCCATTTTCATACATGTAATTCACAGCATTGCTGCCACCACCACCAATACCCATAACCTTTATTTGTGAAGATTGATTCTTTGGCATTTGGAAATCTATTCCTAATTCTAGTGCACTCATAATATTTTATTTAATAATTTTTTAATTTACATTTTCTTCAGTAAACCACCCACTAATCCTATCCATTAATGAAGAGTCATTAGAAATTTCCTTGTCTTTACTATTGTTTAAAAAATCTTCATCAGTTACAAACTCTTCTGGATATTGTTGCATATATTCAAACCCTTTTAAAACTAAACCAACACCTGTTGAATATATTGGACTAACAACTAGATCTCTTGATTCTGAACTAAGATGTTCATTAGGATAACCAATTCTTGTCTCTTTTGCTGTAACATATGCTACTAATTGTTTCAAATTTTTTATTAATGAACCTCCTCCAGTCAATACAATTCCGGTCATTAACTTATTCTCATAGCCAGAAACTTTTATCTCATGATAGACTAAATCGATAATTTCCTTGTATCTGGCACCAATAATTTCTGATAAATTTCTTACAGCTATCTCTTTAGGAGCTCTTCCTCTTAAACCAGGTATAGCGACCATTACATTTTCTTGTTCTTGAGTATACATGACAGAACCAAATTTAATCTTTAATAATTCCGCTTGATTTTCTAAAATCTCTAATCCTGCTTTTATATCCTTTGTAATCACATTGCCTCCAAAAGGAATAACCGCTGTATGCCTAATTATATTGCCTAAAAATATAGCAACATCGGTAGTTCCTCCTCCAATATCGACAAGAGCAACTCCTTCTTGCAATTCATCCTTGTCTAGCGTGGCAACAGCTGAAGCAAACGGTTCAAGAACTAAATCTTTTGCTACTAAACCTGCTCTCTCTACACATTTAATAATATTTCTAACAGCACCTACTTGAGCTGTTATTACATGAAAATTAGCTTCAAGTTTTACTCCTGCCATGCCAATTGGATCTTCAATCCCATCTTCTCCATCTACTGTGTATTCTTGAGGAATTACATGAATAATTTCCTCTCCAGGAATTGTAATTAACTTAAACATATTAGATTTTAATTTATCAATATCAGCTTTACCAATTTCAATTTCAATATTATCTCTAACAATCTCGCCTCTATGCTGCAAACTCTTAATATGTTGCCCAGCGATACCTATAAAAACCTCTTTTATATCAAAAGATGATTTTTGCTTTGCTTCATTTACTGCTTCTAATATTGAAGCAACTGTTTTATCAATATTTGAAACTATTCCCCTTGTAACACCATTAGAAATTGCACGCCCAGTACCTAATACTTCTAACTTATCGTGTTTATTCTTTTTGCCAATAATAACCGATATCTTTGTTGTCCCAATATCAAGACCAACCATAATCGCTCCTTTAGGTAATTTTTTTTCTTCTTCCATTATTTCTTTTTTCTTACACAAACAATTTGATTATTAAAACTAAGATTAATCTCAGAATAAGCCTGCCATCCTTTCACAGGCATTACCGATTTATAAAATTGATATAAATTATCTAGTTTAGTTGAGACATTATAAAAACTTCCAAGATTAATTTTATGATTTCCTACTCTTGGTATTAATAAGATCATATCTTTTTCAAAATGAATTTGCGCAATCTGAGCATTCCAAAATTCTGATTCATTAATTTTCATAATAAAACTATAAATATCAAAATGATTTTCACTAGTAATCTCTCCAGTTGCCACTACTAAATTTGGGGTATAATTATCAGATAACTGCATCTTATCTCCAAACTCATCCAAAAAATAATCATCTGATTTATTCTTAATTCTAACAATAGGTTTCTTTTGCTCAATAATAACATCTATATCTCCCTTTTGATTCGTGAAAACCTCAACCTCCTTAATTGCATAGTGAGATGCTAAAACTTCTTCTAATTTTTCTTTATTAAAATTTATTGCAAGAACACTATCAAAACAAAATGATTTTTCTTCAAGGAAAAGCATCAGAATCTTTTGATTTATGAAATTATCGACAGATTTCTTAATTTGAATTTTATTTAAAGAAATATCCTCATTAGCATAGCTATGATTAGTAAATATCACAAAAAAAAGCAATATAGAAATTACTAAAAACCATTTAAATATAATCAAAACTTGATTCATTAATTAAGCATATGTTTTATTGGTTGAGCCAAGGACCCTATATCTCCAGCGCCAAGTGTTAACAAAATATCTATCTCTTTATTTTTCAAAACTGTTAAAAGCTCTTCTTTTTTACAAAGTTCTTTTCTATTATTATTACATAAATCTAATAACATCTTTGAATCCACACCCTCAATAGGTTTTTCTCTTGCAGGATAAATATCTAATAAAACCAAATCATCAGCTCTTTGTAATGAAATAGCAAACTCAGTTAAAAAATTCTTAGTTCTACTATATAAATGAGGTTGAAAAACCACTATTAATTCTCTATAAGGATATAATTGCTTTGTTGTGTCAATTGTAGCACTAACTTCCTGTGGATGATGTGCGTAATCATCTATAAAAACCATTTTTTCTGTTTCAATATGCTTTTCATATCTTCTTTTTATTCCTTTAAAAGTAACTAATCCTTCTGCAATCTGACTATATGATAAACCTAAATAATTGGCAACCGTTGAAGCCGCAATAGCATTACTTATATTGTGTTCTCCAGGCATTTGCAACTCAATATTAACTTGTTTTTTCTCAAAATCAACATCAGAATTTTCAGCTAAACCCTTTATATCAAAAACCATTTTTCCATTCTTAATTCTAATATTCTCCGCAAAGAATTCAGCGCTAGATTTAGTAGAATATTTAACTTTTTTAGTATTAACATTAAGTTTAAAATTAAGAGATATTGATTTCTCTATAACTAAAAGCTCTTTGACTTGAGATGCAAATTGTATAAAAGCTAACTTTAAATCATTTTCATCTTTATAAACATCTAAATGATCAATATCAACTGAAGTTATTATTGCGATATCAGGGTAAAGCTCCAAAAATGATCTATCAAATTCATCTGCTTCTACAATTAAAATATCATTTTTTTTAGAAAACAAAAAATTAGTATTGTAATTACGACTAATGCCTCCTAAAAATGCAGTACTTGATTTCCCTGCCTTTTTTAAAATATGACCTAACATAGTTGAAGTTGTAGTTTTTCCATGAGTTCCAGCAACCGCAACTGTAAATATATTTTTTGATATCATACCTAAAACCTCAGCTCGCTTTAGAACTTTTAATCCCTTACTTAAAAAGTATAATAATATCTGATTATGGTTTGATATTGCTGGTGTATAAATAACTAAAATATCACTATTAGCACAATACTTTATCAACTCTGGAACATTTGAAACTTTATCATTATAATTAATAACAATACCTTCATTTTCCAATTCGACACATAAATCTGATCTCACTTTGTCATAACCAAAAACAAGCTTGCCTTGATTATTAAAATATCGAGCTAAAGCACTCATGCCAATACCTCCAACACCAATCAAATAAATATGTTTATATACATCTAACTTCATTCTACCAAATCTAATGCAATCTTTGCAATTCTATCAGCTGCATCTTTTATTGCAATTTTTTTTATATTAGTACATAATAAATTTTTTAAATCTTCATCTAGAAGCAATGCTTGAACAGTTTTTACAAGTTTACGACTTAACATAGCATCTTCAACAAGCAATGCGGCCTTCTTATTAACCAATGATTGTGCATTTTTATATTGATGGTTTTCAGCAACATTTGGAGATGGAACTAAAATAACAGGTTTTCCAATACAACATAACTCTGAAATTGCAATAGCTCCTGCTCTAGAAATGATGATATCAGCAGCAGCATATGCCTTATCCATTTCTTTTATAAAAGGATATGTATTAATTCCTTTTACATTTAATGTAGTAACACATTTCAATGCCTTATCCTGAAATGAAGTTCCTGTTTGCCATATGAGATTTACGCCAATTACATTAAACTGCTGAATATTGTCTGCTATTGCATTATTAATTGTTAATGCACCTAAACTTCCTCCAATAACAAGAATAGTTGGTTTAAATTTATTAATTTGAAATAGCTCCTGAGCAACTTTTCTCTTTTTTTCAAAACCTAAAATATCTTTTCTAATAGGATTACCAGTACTTTCAATCTTTGCTGATGGAAAAAACTTCTCCATATGATCATAAGCAACACAAATTTTATCTACAAATCTTCCTAAAATCTTGTTAGAGATGCCAGGATATGAATTCTGTTCTTGTATAAGAGATGGCACACCACTTCTTGCTGCTGAATAAATCAGAGGAGCACTAGCATAACCTCCTGTTCCTATTGCTAAATTTGGTTTAAAATCTTTTATTATTCGTTTTGCTTTTAAAACACTATGTATGACCTTAAATGGAAAAACCAAATTTTTTTTATCAAAACCTCTTTGTAATCCACTTATCCAAAGCCCGATAATTTTGTATCCTTCACTAGGTACTTTATCCATTTCCATTCTGTCCTTGGCCCCAACAAATAAAAAATCAACATAAGAGTATTGTTTTTCTATTGCTTTAGCTATTGCTATTGCTGGGAAAATATGTCCTCCTGTACCGCCTCCACTAATTAAAACTTTAAGCTTTCTCATATTCTCCATGTAATGAATTTCTACTTACGCTTAATATGATGCCCAAAGAAATGAAAGTAAATAGTAAAGATGTGCCTCCCATACTTATTAATGGCAGAGTTTGGCCAGTAACAGGCATAATTCCTACTGAAACGAACATGTTAACTAATGCCTGAAAAACCATAGAAAACATTAAACAAACTACTATTAAACTACCAAAAACACTGTTAATTTTTAAAGAGATCCTAATGGATCGAAAAAATAGGATTAAGTAACATAACAATGCTATAATTCCACCAAATAAACCGTATTCTTCTAAAATAATTGCAAAAATAAAATCAGATTCTGAATAAGGTAAAATGCTCCTTTGAGTACTTTTTCCAGGGCCAGACCCAAATAAGGATCCATTTTGGATTGCAACTAGGGCCTGTTGTTGTTGATAATCCTTATCCATTACCTCAATCTCATTGTTTAAAAAATAGTTATCAATCCTGCTTACCCAAGTAGAAGATCTTGGCAAAATTTCTTGTCCAAACTCTGGAACAAACTTTGCTAAACTGTAAATTAATGCTGCAAGCAAGAATGCTCCAGTAATTATCTTAACAATAAAATTTAATTTAATCTTTGCTAAAAACATTAAAACTACTCCATTTATAAAAACCAATGCTGAAGTTGAAAAATTATTTGGAAGAATTAAAATACAAACTATCAATAAAGGAGTAAAAACATGCCAAATAAATTCGATCATTCCTTCAAGATTATGTCTATTAATACTTATCTGTCGTGCCATATAAAGTATTACAGTCAGTTTTGCTACATCTGAAGGCTGAAACTGTAAACCTGCTATATTTATCCATCTTGAAGCACCATTAATAGATACACCAATTACCAATACCATTAGTAATAAAACTAATGATGTAAAATAACCAATCTGACCTAATTTAGAAAAATATTTAAATGGTATTAAATGTACAATATACATTGCGACTATACCTATAAATAGTTTTAAAATATGACTTGTTAAATCAGTCCAACCAGCCGCAGAATATACAACCATTATTGATAATAATGATAATGCAAAAACTATTGTCCAAATAGTTTTGTCCCCCTTTAATGTGATATTTTTAAATATTAAACTCACTTATAAAGCTCGAACTGCTTTTTTAAATTGAAATCCTCTATCTTCATAATTTTTAAATAAATCAAAACTTGCACAAGCTGGAGACAACAATACTACCTCTCCTTTATTTGCTAAACTATAAGATTGATTAACGGCTTCACTCATTGATGATGCCTGAACTATTGTTTCTACTTTTCCTTGAAAGGACTGAATAAGTTTTTGATTATGCTCTCCCAAACATATAATTGCTCTCACTTTCTCTTCTACTATTTCATAAAGATCAGAATACTCATTTCCTTTATCTACACCACCTGCAATCCAAACTACATCTTTTTGCATACTCTCTAAAGCATACCAACAAGCATTAACATTTGTTGCTTTAGAATCATTTATAAAATCAATTCCATGAACAGTAAGGACTTGCTCTAATCTGTGTTCAATATTCTGAAAATCAAGCATTGACTGCCTGATGATTGTATCTTTCACCTCAAATACTCTGGCAGCCATTGCAGCTGCCATGGAGTTAAACATATTGTGTTTGCCCTGTAAGGCTAATTCTTGAATTGTCATAGTTTGATTATTTATTTTAATTATTAATTCTTTTTTTTTTAAATACCCGCCTTCATTAAATTCATTTATTAATGAAATTGGAAGTTTTTTTGCATTTGATTCTATTAAATTTACATGTTGATCATCAGAATTATAGATCAGAAAATCATTTAAATTCTGATTTTTAGTAATTTTAAATTTTGATTGAACATAATTTTCAAAATTGTAATCATATCTATCCATATGATCTGGACTTATATTTAAGATAATGGCTATATCACTTCTAAATTTTTTAATACCATCCAACTGAAAACTACTCATTTCCAAAACAATATATTCATAGTCTCTTTCTGAAACTGAAAATGCAAATCCAACACCTATGTTACCTGCAACTAAAACATCATAACCAGCATTTTTTAGTATATGCCCTAGTAGTAAAGTAGTAGTAGTTTTACCATTACTTCCTGTGATAGCAACAATCTTTGCTTTCGTATATCTAAAAGCAAACTCTACTTCTGAGATCACAGGAACACCTCTTAAATTTATCTTATTAATTAAATCAATATCATCAGAAATTCCTGGACTCTTAATAACTTCGTCAGCTATCAAAATATTTTTTATGGTGTGTGTACCTTCCTCATAATCAATATTATTATGTAATAGGGTTGTTTTGAATTTATCTTTTATCTTTCCTTTATCTGAAACAAAAACATCAAATCCTTTTTTCTTTGCTAAAACTGCAGCTCCTACTCCACTAACGCCTGCTCCTAAAACTACTATCCTTTTCATCATTACTGTAATTTAAGTGTTACAACAGTTAATACAGCAAGCATAACTCCAACTATCCAAAATCTAGTAACAATCTTACTCTCATGCATCCCTAATTTCTGATAATGATGGTGTAAAGGAGCCATCTTAAATATTCGTTTGCCTGCCCCAAATTTCTTTTTTGTGTATTTAAAATAGGCTACCTGTATAATTACTGACAAATTTTCAACTAAGAAAACTCCGCATAAAACAGGTATTAACAATTCTTTTCTTATTAAAATAGCTACGACAGCAATAATGCCTCCTAAAGCTAATGATCCCGTATCACCCATAAACACCTGAGCCGGATATGAATTATACCACATAAATCCAACACAAGAGCCAACAAATGCTGACATATAAATTACTAATTCTCCACTCTCAGGTATATACATAATGTTCAAATAATCAGCCGCAATAAAATTTCCAGATACATAGGCAAATAGTACTATAGTTATACCAATAATTGCTGAAGTTCCAGTAGCTAGACCATCAAGTCCATCTGTCATGTTTGCTCCATTACTTACAGCAGTAATAATTAAAATAACTATCAAAACAAATATTATCCAGGAGTACTGCTCTGATTTATCTCCCATCCAAGAAGTTAATGAATGATAATCAAACTCATTATTTTTAAAGAATGGAGTAGTGGTTTTAGATGACTTTTGAGCTGTAAAATCCAAATCAACAAATTCAGTATCTGATAATACACTGGACTCATGTTTTACAACAATATCAGGATGAAAAACCATAACCAAACCAACAATAATACCTATACCAATTTGACCTAAAACCTTAAATCTACCTGCTAGTCCCTCTTTATCTTTTTTGAAAACTTTAATATAATCATCAATAAAACCTATAGTGCCTAACCATATTGTTGATACAAGCATTATTTGTATATAAATATTATCTAATCTGGCAAATAACAAAGTTGGAATTATTATAGCTGATAGAATAATCAAACCTCCCATAGTCGGAGTCCCTTTTTTTGTCTCTTCGCCACTAAGACCAAGCCTTCTTATACTCTCTCCAATTTGTTTCATTTGAATCAACTTTATTATTCTACCACCAAAAACAAGTGAGACTAATAATGAAGTAATTACTGCCATAGATGCACGGAATGAGATATATTGAAACAAACCAGATCCAGGAAAATCATACATACTTTGTAAATATTCGAATAAATAGTAGAGCATTATTTTAAAATTATGTTTAAAGACTGTTTTAATTCTTTCATATCATCAAATGGAATTTTTTCACCTTTTATTTCTTGATACTTCTCATGTCCTTTTCCTGCAATCAGTATGATATCATTTTTATTAGCCAGTTTTCCAGCTGTCATTATTGCCTCTCTTCTATCAGTAATTACAAGAACTTTCTTCATTTGTTTGGAATTTAATCCAGCTATCATTTCGTCTATAATCTCTTTCGGGTGTTCTGACCTCGGATTGTCAGATGTAATTATAACTTGTGTACTCAGATTACAAGCTGCCCTTGCCATAAGAGGACGTTTATTTTTATCCCTATCACCACCACAACCAAAAATTGTAATCAATGATTGTTTGTTTGTCCTAATTGCATTAATCGTTGATAATACGTTCTCTAACGCATCATCTGTGTGTGCATAATCTACAATGCCTAAAATATTCTCTTTATTTATAATAGATTGAAATCTTCCTTCTGCCGCATTAAGCATACTTAATGCGGTTAGAAGTTTATAATCTTTGAAACCAAATTGCTTAGCCACAGCATATACTGCTAGTATATTATATGCGTTAAACACTCCAATTAATTTAACCCAAAAATCAATCTTATTAATTTGCAAAAGCATCCCATCAAACTGATTCTCTAAGATTTTACATCGATAGTTTGCAGGTGATCTTAACGAATACGTAAGCTTCTTGGCTTTGGTCGCTTCAAGCATCTTATTTCCATTTTTATCATCTTTATTTGTAAGTGCAAAAGCATCATTATTTAAAGAATCAAAAAAAGATTTCTTAATATCAATATAGTTAGAAAATGACTTATGATAATCTAGATGATCGTGAGAAATATTTGTAAACACACCTCCAGAAAAGCATAAACCTTTTACTCTCCCTTGAGATAAAGCATGAGAACTTACTTCAATAAAACAATATTCACATCCATTTTCAATCATTAAATTTAAAAGATAATTTATTTGTAATGGATCAGGAGTAGTATGTGTAGAAGGGACTGTTTTATCAAGAATCTTATTTTCAATTGTTGAAAGCATACCAACATTAATATTTAATGATGTAAAAAGTTGATGTAATAAGTTAACAATTGTTGTTTTTCCATTCGTACCTGTTATACCAACTAACCTTATTCTTTCAGAAGGGTTATTATAAAAATTTGATGCAATGATTGCTAGAGCAGTATATGAGCTTTCAACCTGTATATATGCTATATTATTTTGCAATAGTTTTGGAAGCTGCTCCACAACAATTGCAATAGCACCATCATTAATACTACTTTCGATATATTTATGACCATCTAAAACTGTACCTTTTATCGCAACAAAAAGTCCTCTTTGCTTAATCTTTCTTGAGTCAAATTGGACATCATCAATATCAATATTAATATTGCCCACTATCTTTAAAATATTCACTTGATATAGAAGGTCTTGTAATCTCATTATGCTAACTCTAACTTAATTACGCTCCCTTTTAAAAAATTTTCCCCTTTCTTTATAGATTGTCTGACTATACCTCCTGACCCAACAACATGTACTTGAAAATATGTTTCTAAAATATACAATGCATCCTTGATATTTAAGCCAGTTAAATCTGGCATAATACCGTTTTGTAAATCCTCTGTAATTTTACTTTCTAATAAATGTGTTTTTGATCTACTGTTCTTGTTTACAAGACCTAACTTATTAAATATCAAATTGTTTTTATTTGGGTCCCCTTTTTTTACTTTAGGAAAACTTTGGGCGACAACTGAATGTGATATAGCATTGTGAATACTAATATCCTTAGCAAATACTTTATCTGCTAATTCTTTAAAAATAGGAGCTGCAACTTTTCCTCCATAAATCTGTCCTTTCTTTGGATTATTAATTACAACTATACAAGAATATTTTGGTTTTTCAGCAGGGAAAAAACCTACAAAGGAAGCTTGATACATTTTGTCTTCCCCCTCTTTTCTTTGAGCATAATTTAGAACAGCCGTACCTGTCTTTCCAGCGATCTTATAATTATCTGAGTAAATATTTTTTGCTGTTCCCTCTTCAACAACTCCAATTAATAATGGCATTACCTTATCAATTGAACTCTCAGAACAAATTGCCGGATTTAACACTTCTGGGTATTTTTTAACTAAATCTCTTCCTTTACTTGAAATTGAAGAGACAAAAATTGGTTTCATCATTTTACCTCTATTTGCAATTGCATTATAAAATGTAAGAATATGTAATGGGGTTAAAGCCATTTCATAACCTGTTGACATCCATGGTAATGTTACACCAGACCAACCTTTTTTATTTGGTTCAGGCATCCTCAATGCGTTTGGATATGGCAATTCAAGTTCTAATGGAGTACTTAAACCCATTTTATATATTCTATCAGTAAACAAAGAAGGGGTCTTCATATAATTATCATTTATAATTTTCGAAATACCTACATTAGATGAAATAACAAATGCTTTTTTAATAGTTACCTTATTGAGATTATGAGGAGAATCTAGCATAATGCGATCGTAATATTTCACTCGCCCCCTTTGAAGGTCAACTGAATCAGTTACTTCAAATTTACCATCCTCTAATCCGGCAATTATAGAAGCTAACTTAAAGGTTGATCCTGGTGCAACATGCTCTCCAATAGCATAATTAAAATTTTCACTTACTCTATTAAGCGTATCTTTTTTTAAATTTGCAATTACTTTTATCTTACCTGTTGCTACTTCCATAAGTACGACACAACCCCATTCAGCGTTCTCATTTATTAAAGTTTGCTCCAAAGATTTTTCAGCAACATCCTGCATATCAATATTGATAGTAGTTACTACATCTTTTCCAGCTTTTGGCATTCTATTATTTTCAGAATCCTGTGGAATCCAAACACCTCTTGATATTTTTCTTTTAAGATGAGAACCATCTAAACCTGATAAATAAGGATCATATGCTCTTTCAATTCCAACTGGGTTCACCTCTCTATCCTCACCAATTGTTCTTTGAGCTAACTCACCAAAAGGAAATTCTCTGTGTGGTCTTTGCTCTGCAATTAATCCTCCTCTATTTTGACCTAACTTAAGGATTGGAAGCCTTTTTAAAGCAATTAACTGATTATGGTTGACCTTTAATTTAAGTCGGATATATCTATTCTTGTCAAGTGTTTTTGAAGTCCGCAAGAAATACTCATATTCAATATCAGTTTTATCTTTAAATAAAGATGAAAGACCTTTTGAAAGAGCAACTACATTTCTTTCAAATAATTCATCATTGATTACACCCATATCCAAGTATACATTATAGAGAGGCATTGACACTGCTAATAATGAGCCGTCATCAGCAAGAATATTCCCTCTAGGAGCTTCTACATTAAAGAACCTTGGTTGACTGCTAGTGTTAATAGAAATATCAAATTGCTGTATCTTCACAATTTTTGCAATAACACTTAAAGAAAGAAGAAGCATAAAAAGATATAATCCAATTACTCTTAAGTGACTTTGCTTCTCTTTTTTTATTTTCATTGCTTTTCTATAATTTGAGGAGCATTTAGTGATGTTTTTAAACCCTGATCTTCTACTAAACCTTCTATAAAAGACCTCCTATATACTCCCATTAATTTAGATTTAGTTGTAATATATGTTAATCTTAAATCAGCGACGTCTTGTTGCAATGAAATAGATTTTTTTAATAGTCTCTCAGCATGAAAAGAGGAACGAATATTTATTAAACCCAAAACTACCAACAGAAGTAAAAAAGGAATTAATCTAACATTATTTTTTTCAATAATGAATTCTCCTTTTAGAATAGAGCTAAGTGTACTTAAATTTTCTTTATTATTAATCATAAATTTTTTCTCCTATCCTTAATTTTGCGCTTCTTGCTCTTGAATTTTCTTTGATTTCATATTGAGATGGAACAATCACTTTACGATTAATTTCCTTTAATGTCTTTAATGGATTTCCAAAGAAATCTTTTTGCAGAATACCTGATAAACTTCCTTTTTTCATTATATTTTTAACTAATCTATCTTCTAATGAATGATAAGATATCACAACTAATCTACCTGCGGGATTCAATAATTCCACAGCACTTAACAACATTTCTTCAAGTGCTGAGATCTCGTCATTAACCTCAATACGTATTGCCTGAAATACTCTTGCTAAAAATTGATTTCTATATCTTTCTGGCGCTAAACCAACAATTACAGATTTCAAATCTGTTGTTGTATTTAATCTAGAATTGTTCCTTGCTATGACAATATTTTTAGCTATTTTTCTTGAATTTCTTAACTCTCCATATCTATAAAGTAAATTTGCTAAATCATCTTCTGAATACTCATTAATTACATCATCTGCAGAGAGTGTTGAATTTTCATACATCCTCATATCAAGTCTTCCTTCATGTCTCGTTGAAAAACCCCTTTCTGGAACATCAAATTGATAGGATGAAACTCCTAAATCCGCAAGAAGTCCATCTATCTTGGTTACCTCCTCCATTTCTAGAAAATTCTTAAGATATCTAAAATTAGAATTTATTAACTTGAAGTTTGGATGTTTTAAATCATTATTAATTGTAATGTGATCTTGATCAAAAGCAAATAATTTCCCCCCGTCCAACTTACTTAAAATTAATCTTGAATGCCCTCCTCCACCAAAAGTAACATCAACATAAGTCCCCTTAGGCTTAATACTTAACCCTTGTATACATTCATTTAATAATACTGGATTATGAAATTTCATCTGATGGTCCCATAGGTCTATCTCTCATTACATCTTCAGCTAAGTTTCCAAAATCCTTTAAAGTCTCTGAAATAGAAAATTCATAATTATCCTTATCCCATATCTCAATCATATTAACAGAAGAAGATAGTACGATCTCTTTCTCTAAACCGGCAAAAGACAGCAAATCTTTTGGTATAAGAAATCTGCCTGAACTATCAACTTCAACAACCTTCAATCCAGCCATATAAGATCTAATGAAATCATTATTCTTTTTTACAAAACGATTTAATTGATTTACCTGTCCAATAACCTTGTTCCACTCTTGCATTGGATGAATCTCTAAACACTGATTAAATACAGACCTCTTGATTACAAAGCTATCATCAATTATTTTGTTCAATTGTTTTTTAAGCGCAGCAGGAAACATTACTCTACCCTTTGCATCAGCCTTACATTCATATGTTCCTATAATATTAATCACAAATTGTATTTAGTTATTTGGCTGCTAATATACAAATAAACCCCACTTTTTACCACTCTTTACCACTTTGTTAATAACTTTAACCACTCTGCTATTTTATAATCTACATAAGCACATGTTATCTGCTAATTGTAATTAATAATTATTTTCGTTTCTTTGTATTTAAAAATTTACTACCAAGTATGATTAAAACTGCTGGAAAGTTTAAATGGCTAGAAGAGGGGACACATGGAAGACCTGTAATCTTACTTCATGGTTTGATGGGGGGAGTTGAAAATTTTGGAGAAATGGTTGATTTCATTTCAACTGAGTGTAAAGTTTATGGACTAGACTTAAAACTATTTGAGGGAAGAGGATTACTGAAAGTATCTGTAAAATCATTAAGTGATTATTTATATGAATTTATGAATCATTTAAAAATTAAAAGTGCAGTATTAATAGGAAACTCTATGGGAGGACATATTGGTTTAATATTTACAAAAGATCATCCTGAAAGAGTAGATGGATTAATACTAACTGGTAGCTCAGGATTATTTGAAGAATCCATGGGGAGTTCATTTCCAAGAAGAGGAGATAAAAACTATATTCGCACAAAAACAGAAGAAGTATTTTACGACCCAAAAGTTGCAACGGATGAGTTAGTTGATAGAGTTTTTGAGATAGCTAATAATAGAATTTCAGTACTTAAACTTTTAGGATATGCAAAATCTGCTATTAGGCATAATATGGCTAATGATATTCCTAAAATAAAGAAACCAACTTGCTTAATTTGGGGTGCAGAAGATAAAGTGACTCCTCCACATGTTGCAAAAGAATTTCATAAATTATTACCAAATTCCGAATTAAACTGGATCCCCTTATGTGGGCATGCTGCCATGTGGGAGCACCCAAAAAGATTTAGTGAAATTGTACTTCAATTTCTAAAAAACAAATTCTAGAAGATTAATGAATATAAAAACTACTGAATTTGTAATTAGTAATTCTAATCACAAAATGTGTCCTGCACAAACGATACCTGAGTATGCATTTATTGGTAGATCAAATGTTGGAAAATCATCACTGATAAACGCTATATGTAATAATAAGAAATTAGCAAAAACATCTGGCAAACCTGGTAAAACAAAATTAATTAATCATTTTCTAATAAATAAAAGCTGGCATTTAGTTGATCTACCAGGTTATGGTTTTGCTAAAGCATCAAAAGTAAAAAGAGCTGAATTTCATGATATGATAATTAGTTACTTATTAAATAGAGAAAATTTGATGTGTCTTTTTGTTTTAGTAGATAGTCGTCATACTCCACAATTAATCGACCAAGAATTTATGCAATGGCTTGCCGAAAATCAAATTCCTTTTGTAATTGTTTTTACTAAAACAGACAAAATCACTAAAAATAGAGCTACAAAAAATATTGAAAAATACAAATTGGAAATGCTAAAAAAATGGGTTGATATTCCTAAAATATTTATTACTTCAGCAAAAAAGAAAACAGGAATAATAGAAGTACTAAAATATATTGGCACACTAAACAATCAGTTTTAAATTATTTATAGCTAACCTTTAATCTTTGTTTCTTCTGCAAAGTAATCGCAATAATCTCTTAAAGCATTTGCAAGTTTTTCATTTGCAGTAGCCTTTTGCAAAGAAGTAGCCATTGACATCATTGTTTGATGATACATTATAAACATATCATTGACAGGCATATCTTTTGTCCATAAATCAATACGCAAAGTTTCTCTATTCTTTGCTGCCCAAGCAGATACCATCAAAGCTTTAATATCTGTTTCTTTTGCAGCGGTATCGCTTGCTTGCATTTCAATGTTCAATGGCAAATAATTTTCATCAAGTTGTACTTCAAAGTGTAAAGTCTTTTTCATTATCTGTTATTTGTTTGGTTTATATTTTGATTCACTTAGAAAATGTTTTGAATCAGTCAAATATATCATTTCCTCAATATCAACATCTTTGTTCTTCATATAATCACGCACTATTTTGTAACCAATAAAATAACCAACTCTTGCTGGAGCTTCCTTTGGCATTCCTTTAGCAAATGGTGCAAAATTTACAAAAGATCTAAATTCTCTTTCTTTCTTTGAAAAAAGAAGGTTTTCGTAAATAAAATATTCCCAAATACTAGATTCATTATCTTGTACCCAAGCCATTTGTTCTCTAGTAAAACGAAATTTATCTTGCAAAGGTATATCTGGCAACATCATATCTAAAAAAAACATCATCTTTCCTTTGTAAATCAAATGAGAAAGCAAATCATGACCAACTAAAGACTTATGAAAGTTCTCATTAAACCATACCTCCATCACATTAGAAACAAGAAACCGTCTTTGTTTTTGAAATCTTAAATATTTAGGATCTCTTAAATATTGATAGTATTTACTATTTTGTCCTAAAAAAAAGTCCAATCCTATTCCAATATTATTATCATAAGTTATTACTCCATACTTAAAGCCCCCAAAAAAAGTAGTTATTTCAGGTATATGATAAGAAGGAAAAGAAGCTTTAAAATTAGAGAAAGCCAATTCTAAATCATGTTGTATATCAGAAAAATCAGAAAACAAAAGCGCTATAGAATCGTTTGCTTCACGTATATCTTTATCCTGAGTAAAATCAAGTAGTCTATTATAATAATTCTGCGTATCTAGTCTATTGGTTTGAATTATCTGAGATGCAAAAAAATCATTAAAAGAACCAAAATCTTTATCCCATTGCATAGACGTTGTACTAACATTTACTGAATCAATTGAAAACAAAGCTTGTTCAAATCTTTTTATTTGTAGGTCTATCTTTTCTACATTATTCGAATAAGAAAAAAGCCAAATAGCTAATAAAAAAAAGGCTGCAAATGCTAGAAGAAAAAAGACTATACGTTTCATATAGCAAAATAATAAGTTTTGACTTACATTTGCAAAAAATTATGAATACAAAATCAATAATATCTTATATATCTAATTGGATAAAACAATATGCTGTATCATGTAATTCGCATGGTTTTGTAATTGGAATATCTGGAGGAATTGATTCAGCTGTAACATCTACTTTAGCTGCTAAAACTACAATGCCAACAATCTGCGTTGAAATGCCAATTTATCAAGAAAAAACACAAGTTAAAAGAGGTGAAAAACACATAAAATGGCTAAAGCAAAAATTTCCAAATGTAACTTCAAAAAATATAGACCTGACTTCAGTTTTTAATGAGTTTTCAAACAAATTTTCTCTCAAAAAAAACGAACTAGCATTAGCTAATTCTAGATCAAGATTAAGAATGACTACTCTTTATTATCTTGCACAAAATAATAATTCTCTTGTAGTAGGAACCGGAAATAAAATTGAAGATTTTGGAATTGGTTTTTTTACAAAATATGGCGATGGAGGAGTAGACATTAGTCCAATAGCTGATTTATTAAAATCTGAAGTATATAATATTGGAAAAGAATTGGGCATAAATGATAATATATTAAATGCTCCTCCAACGGATGGGCTATGGCAAGATAACAGAACAGATGAAGATCAAATTGGTGCTAGCTACATGCAACTAGAATGGGCAATGAACTTTAAAGGAAATGTAAATACATTATCAATTGAACAAAAAAAAGTATTCGAGATATACAACAAACTTAACAAGATAAATCAACACAAAATGACTAAAATACCAGTCTGTATAATTCCTGATCACCTTAAATAAATCTGGCTATTTTACAATAAATGAAGCAATAATCTAATGAAGCTAATATTTCTTATTTCTTTCCTTTTATTTATAGACATCTACTTTTATTTAGGTATAGTTTCAATAATTAATAAACTTGTTAATAATAAAATTATTTTCAAAATAATTTATTGGCTTGCGTGTATAATTGTATACACAGGAATTATTTATCTTGTAATAACCTACAATAAAAAAACACCATCTCTGCGATTTAATGATAATATAATATATACAAGTTTGTTTTTTGTGTTTTTTATAGCCAAACTTATAGGTTCGATTCCATTGCTAATTGATGATATTTTAAGAATATTTAGATATCTCTTTTCTTTTCTGATTAGTTCATCTCACTCATATGAAATAGGTCGTTTAAGTTTTCTTAAAAAATCAGCTCTTATTATTTCAGGAACATTATTTTCTACTTTATTAATCGGAATAAAATGGGGAAGATATAATTTTAAAAAGAATTATGAAGATATATTTATAAATAATTGGCCCTCATCTCTTGAGAATTATAAAATTATACACATATCAGATCTTCATCTTGGAAGTTTTAATAGTATTACAAAACTTGAAGATGTAGTCTCAATAATTAATAATGAACAAGCTAACATAGTAGTATTTACTGGCGACCTAGTGAATAATTATTATCATGAAGCAATTCCTTATCTTAAAACTTTAAAAAAAATAAAAGCTAAAGATGGCAAATTTTCTGTTTTAGGAAATCATGACTATTGTGATTATGTAGGTTTAGAAAGAGATTCAAAAGAATGGAAAGAGAATTTCGTAAATTTATTAAATTTAGAAAAAGAAGCAGGTTTTGACGTTCTCTTAAATGAATCACGAGAAATAATTGTAGGTAATAGCAGATTTAATCTTGTAGGTGTTGAAAATTGGGGTGCTGGTAATTTTAATAAAGATGGAGACATCGATAAAGCTATGAAAAAGGTTGTCCCAAATATTCCAACAATATTACTTTCTCATGATCCATCACATTGGAGTAGAGTAATCCTCAAAAGCCCATATAATATCAATCTTCAATTATCAGGACATACTCATGGTATGCAATTTGGAGTTGAAATTCCAGGATTCAAATGGAGCCCAGCAAAATATAGATATAAAGAATGGGCTGGTCTATATAAAAAAGCTAATAAACAAATTTATGTAAACAGAGGATTAGGCCATCTTGGATATGCAGGTAGAGTAGGTATTATGCCAGATATATCGATATTAAATATTAAAAAAGAAATATAACTTGATAAAATTAGTTACAAACTTTGAGGAAGTAAAAAAAGATTGGGCAAAGACTAAACCTGCTGATTTCCTCAACATTGATTTTTTAAATATATACTACCAACATCATCCCCATATTAAACATTTATTTTTTTTAGACAATAACTTAAGATTGTATGCGCATATTTTCAATTTAACTTTTAATAAAACTAAAAATTACTTGTATACCAATTTTATAAGAGATCTTATTTTAAATTTTATTAACTTTAATGTATTGTACCTCACCAATTCTTACATTACAAATGTACCTGCTTTTACAAGTAACAAATTAATTGATCTTGAAGAATTACTTAAAAAAATTAAAAATAATTATTCTCTTATAGTTATTCCAGATTTTTTATTTAAAAATATGATAGTGAAAAAAAATGACTATATAAAAATAGAAGTTGAGGAAGAAATGGTTCTGAATATTAAAGACAAATGGAATACTTTAGAAGATTACTTTTCTGATCTAAGAAAAAAATATCGAAAAAAAACAATCAATATTATGAAAAGAACTCATGATTTAAGCATTAAAACATTAACCTCTTATGAGCTAGAATTATATTCTAAAGAGATTAAGAACCTGTTTCATCAAGTAGCTATATCATCCAGTTTTAAAGGACCTAAATTTAATACTAATTCTTTTGTTTCATTTGTTAAAAAAGAACTTATGAGTATTGAAGGCTACTTTCTTAAAAAAAGATTGGTTGGTTTTTCATCTTCTATACAAAAAAACAATATTCTATACTCTTACTTTGTAGGATTTGACAAAGAGTTAAACCAATCATATCCTATATACGGAAGAATTTTATTACAAAATATAAAAACCGCAATTCGGTTAGATAAAAAACAACTTATTCTTGGTCGAACAGCTAACGAATACAAAAGTAATTTTGGAGCATTCCCCATTAAGTCTTTCATCTTTTTAAAAATTAAAAATAATTTGCTTCGAACTATTCTCAAGCCTATATATAGCAAAATAAGATTAAAAAAATGGATAAAAAGACGTGCATTTAAAGAAGAAATCAAAAAAAAATAACCAATTATTTATCCATTCTATACTTTACAAATGCAGAAATTAAAAGCATTACAGCAAGAAACACACATACTCTACCAATATAATCACCAAATTGGCTATAAAAAGTTTTTACATTATTTAGTCCCACATTAGCTGTTAAACAAATTGGCTGATCCCATTTAGATTTTTGTAATACTTCACCTTTAAAATCTATAAATCCTGATATTCCTGTATTTGCTGAGCGTACAATAGATTTTCTTTGTTCAACAGCTCTTAATCTAGAATACTGAAAATGCTGTTTATAACCAGCTGTATTTCTCCACCAGCCATCATTAGTAATAATAGCTAATAAATTTATATTGTCTAATCCCATATCACCAAATACACTCTCATAACAAATAAGTGGAGCTAACTCAATTTTATCAATTTGAAATGAATTTAAATAATTATCACTAGCTAGTGATCCGCTTATCCCACCTAAATTCACTATAAACTTAGCTAAAGGATCTAGTATATATGGTAATGGCATCTTCTCAGCACCAGGCACTAATCTAGTTTTATGATAGACTTGTATCTCGCCACTATCAGGAATAAAAATAGCTGAGTTATATGCATCATAAAAAAAATCTTGATTTCTAATCTTTCTTGCTGTACTTGTTATTTTTTGACCGGATTCAAACATTTTATAAGTAGTGGCTCCAACCAAAATATTTAAGTTAGGGAAATCTTTTTGAAGAGCTCTAAAAAGTTTAACACTAAAAGTTGCCTCAATCTTATTTTCCCAAATTGGTTCTAAAAGAGCTGTTTCTGGAGCAAGCAACAACTGGGTTTGCTGTGTAATTTTAGTTTTTGCAAGTGAAACAAAATCAACTAATTGCTGTTTATATTCTTTATTGAATTTTTCAGTATAAGGATCGACATTAGGTTGAACAATCAATACATCTATCTTGTTTTCGCTTTCCTCTTCCAAATTAAAATAAATATAGAAAGAAAGAAAAAGTGGAAAACAAATTATAAATATTACACTGAGTACATTTTTTATTTTATTCTTATGATAATATAGTCTAAACAAAAACAGATTAACAAGAAGAACCCAAAGAGATCCTCCTAAGAAACCAGTAAACTCATACCATTGTATAAATATAGGGAACATTGCAAATACATTTCCAAGTGTAAGCCATGGCCAAGAAAGATGCCAATTCAAATGCATATATTCCATTGATATCCAAAACACAATAAAAGATAAATATCCTACCCTTTCTGAGGTTACCTTTTTTACTTTATGAAATAATAAAAATACAGTTGCAAACAATGTGGAATTCACAAAAAATGCTATAATTGCTCCAATAGCTGTAGCATAATAAACCCAATATGTTGTAATTAGATTAAATAAAAAAAATGTAAAGAACGCATACAAAAATAATTGTTTGTCACCTTCAGCTTCATTCTCTAAAATCAGCAATGGAATAAACGCAATAAAAATAAGAGGGAAAAAACCAATTGATGGCCAAGAAAATGCCATTAATAGGCCAGCTAATAAGGCTAAAAATAATTTATTCATATATTTTACAAATATTATCATATTTTTGTTGATATGTATAAAATAAAAGAAAACATTCCTAACTTCATTACTCTAGCAAACCTAACTTGTGGTCTATTTGCAATTATTTTTGCTTTTCAAGGAAGCCTATCTTATGCATCTCTTTGTATATTTTTAGGTGCTTTTTTTGATTTTTTTGACGGGCTTACTGCTCGTTGTTTAAAATTAAATAGCGAATTTGGGAAACAACTTGACTCTATGGCTGACATGGTAACATTCGGAGTAGCACCTGGATTTATCCTTTTTCATTTTATATTTTACCTTCAAAACAATATAATTTTACGTCATTCAATGCAGGAAAACAGTTTTTTTTTCCCCGCATCTATAGCTCTTTTAACTCCTGTTTTATCAGCATATCGTTTAGCAAATTTTAATATTGATAATAGACAATCTAATTCATTTGTCGGAATGCCAACTCCAGTATTAGCAATCTTTATTGCTGCAATACCACATATTGATTTCGACCAATTCCCTATGTTTGCAGACATTCAGTTTGTAACAATACTTGCAATAATAATGCCATTATTTTTGGTATTAGACATACCTGTTTTTTCTTTAAAATTTGATAAACAAGAAAGCATAAACTCTAAAGTAAACTTGTTACGTATTACATTAATTATAATATCTATAATATTTTTCTTTGTATTTAAATTTGCTGCTTTTCCATTTATTGTAATTTTATACCTAATTTTATCACTAATTAATAATCTTTATAAATTATGAAGTATACAGCAGAAATAGATATAATGCCTCTCAAATCATTATTAGATCCACAAGGTAAGGCCGTAAGTGCAAGTATGGAAAATGTTGGTCTATCTGAAATTAAAAATGTTAGAATTGGAAAACATATTACATTAGAAGTTGAAGCAGAAAACAAAGAAGAAGCTTTATCTAAAGTAGATAAAGCTTGTCAAAAAATGCTTTGCAATCAGATAATGGAATCATATGATTTTACGATAAAAGAAATATAAGTTGGTTATTTTCTAAGCTCGAAGTTTTTTCCAAGATATACTTTTCGTACCTGCTCATCTTTTGCCAGTTCTTCTGCAGTACCTTGTTTTAAAATTCTTCCTTCAAACAAAAGATAAGCTCTATCAGTAATATTTAAGGTTTCGTGCACATTATGATCAGTAATTAAAATCCCAATATTCTTTTCCTTTAATGTGGCAACTATCTGCTGAATATCTTCAACAGCAATTGGATCAACACCTGCAAATGGTTCATCAAGTAATATAAACTTAGGATTAGTAGCTAAAGCTCTAGCAATTTCAGTTCTTCTTCTTTCACCTCCAGAAAGTAAAGCGCCTTTATTTTTTCTAATTGGCTGTAAACCAAATTCTTCTAATAAAGACTCACCTCTTACATGTTGCTCTTCTTTTGATAAACTTGTCATTTCTAAAACAGAAAAGAGATTATCTTCCACACTCATTGATCTAAAAACTGATGCTTCTTGCGCTAAATAACCTACACCCATTTGAGCTCGCTTATACATAGGTAATTTCGTTATCTCTTTATCATCTAAATATATATTACCTTCATAAGGTTTAACTAATCCAACCATCATATAAAAAGATGTAGTCTTGCCAGCTCCATTAGGCCCTAAAAGACCAACTATTTCTCCTTGTTTTACATCAATAGAAACTCCATCAACAACTGCTCTCTTACCATAATATTTTACAATTTTTTCAGCTCTTAAAATCATTTTATATTTTTTTACGCTTATTTATCACTCTTGCAGATATTCCTATACTTAACTCATAAAGTACAATTAAAGGCAATAATACTATTATTTGTGAAGTAACATCTGGAGGAGTAATTATAGCTGCTAGAATAAGTATTAATACTATTGCATGTCTTCGGTAAATACGCATAAAATCAGGAGTTAGCAAACCAATCTTGGTCAAAAAATACACCAATATAGGTAACTCAAAGATTATTCCAGTGGCAAAACTAACAGTTGTAACTGTAGTGATAAAAGATGTTAAACTAATCTGATTGGCAACAGAACTGCTCACTTGATATGAGCCTAAGAAATTTACAGATAATGGAGCAATTATATAGTATCCAAACAAAATACCAAACAGAAATAATACAGAACTAAAAAAAACAATTCCTCGAGCCATTTTACTTTCATTAGCATGCAAACCTGGGCTAACAAAACGCCAGAACTCCCAAAAAACATATGGGAATGCTATTATAAAACCTCCAAAAATAGACGTTCTTATATGAGTAGAAAATTGCCCGCTCATACTTATATTCATCAAGCTAAAAGGAGATTCTTTAAGACAAAGAGCATCTCCTAATGCTAGATACTGAGATATTGCACAAAGAGCTTTATAAGTTGGAAAGTTAGGGGATTGAGGTCCTAAAAGTATACTATCAAAAACAATATCCTTAAAAATAAAAGTAATAATAGCAAAGAAAAATACAGCTATAGCTGATCGTATTAAGTGCCACCTAAGTATTTCCAGGTGATCCAAAAAAGACAATTCTTTATCTGCAGTATTCATTATAGAACACCCTGTTTTAAAATTTCATGCATATGCAAAATTCCAATATATTTACTATTATCCATTACAACAATTTGGTTTATACTATTTTTCTCCATAATTTGCAATGCATCATAAGCTAAACTATCTCCAGCAATTATCTTTGGGTCTGAACTCATAATATCCTTTGCAAATAAAGTTGAAAAAGATTTCCTCTTTTCTAACATTCTTCGTAAATCTCCATCAGTAATAATCCCTAATAATTTATGATTTCTAATTACTGCAGTCGCACCTAGTCTTTTTTGTGAAATTTCAATAATAACATCACTAATTGTTGAATTATACTCAACTTGAGGTTTACAACTATCTGATAAAATATCTGATACCTTTAAAGATAATCTTTTACCAAGTGTTCCTCCTGGATGAAAACGAGCAAAGTCTTTATCAGAAAAATCTTTACATGCTAATAGACTCATTGCTATAGCATCTCCCATTACTAACTGAGCAGTTGTTGAAGATGTTGGAGCTAAATTATTTGGACACGCCTCTTTCTCAACACTGACGTCTAATGTAAAATCTGATTCTTTAGCCAAAAAAGATGTTGTATTTCCAGTTAATGCAACAATCTTGTTTCCCATTTCTTTTATAAAAGGCAAAAGAGCCTTTAACTCAGATGTATTTCCGCTTTTTGAAATACACATCACCACATCACCATCTTGAATATTACCCAAGTCTCCATGTATCGCATCAGCAGCATGCAAGAAAACAGCTGGTTGACCGGTAGAATTAAAAGTTGCAACCAATTTATTCGCAATATTAGCACTCTTTCCTATACCCGCAACTATAAGACGACCTTTGGAATTAAAAATTAGATTAACAACACTTACAAAAACATCATTAATACTACTGTCAAGTTTTTTAATTGCATCAAGTTCAAAGGAAATAGTTTCTTTAGCAATTTTTTTTATATCTACTGAAGATTTCATAAAATAAAATAGTATTTTCGTATGTAAAAGCAAAAATATCACATTTTTATAATTAATGAGCATTTCTACACAAACACTACACAAAAATCTTAAGCAGATCTTTGGTTATAACAGTTTTAGAGGCGAACAAGAAGAAATAATAATTAATCTTCTTAATAAAAACGATTCTATGGTTATTATGCCTACTGGCGGTGGAAAATCAATGTGTTATCAGTTACCTGCACTTATGTCAGAAGGATGTGCTATTATAGTTTCTCCTTTAATTGCGCTGATGAAGAACCAAGTTGATGTACTTAGAGGCTATTATAAAAATGAAAGTATAGCTCATGTATTAAACTCATCATTAACGAAAACGCAAGCCACACAAGTCAAAGAAGATATTACTAATGAGAAAACTAAACTATTATACGTAGCTCCTGAGTCACTAGTAAAAACTGAAAATACAGATTTCTTTCAAGCTGCTAAGATTTCATTTTATGCAATTGATGAAGCTCATTGTATTTCTGAATGGGGACATGACTTTAGACCAGAGTATAGAAAATTAAGACAAATTATAGATACAATTGGAAGAGCGCCTATAATCGCTCTTACAGCTACTGCAACTCCAAAAGTTAGGCAAGACATTATGAAAAACCTTCAAATTAATGAAGGTAGATTATTCCTCGATTCATTCAATAGAAGTAATCTGTTTTATGAAATTCAACCAAAGAAGGATGTTGCTAAGCAAATAATACAGTATATAAAAGATCGACCAAGTGAGTCTGGAGTTGTCTACTGTTTGAGTAGAAAAAAAGTAGAAGAGATTGCAGAAATTCTTCAAATCAATGGAATAAATGCGTTGCCTTATCATGCGGGACTAGATTCCAAGAAGCGAATAGAGCATCAAGAGGCATTCTTAATGGATGATTGCAATGTAATAGTAGCTACAATCGCTTTTGGTATGGGAATTGACAAGCCTGATATTAGATTTGTCATACATCATGACATACCTAAAAGTCTAGAGGGCTACTATCAAGAAACAGGAAGAGCCGGAAGAGATGGTGGTAAGGGAGATCTAATGACTTTTTATGATTACAAAGATATTGAAAAACTAGAAAAATTCCTACAAGGCAAACCAGTTGCTGAGCAAGAAGTTGGACGCTTACTTATTATGGAAACCATTGCTTTTTCAGAAACTTCTATGTGCAGAAGAAAATACCTACTTTATTATTTTGGAGAAGATTTTGATGCTAAAGATTGTAATGAAATGTGTGATAACTGCAAAAACCCAAAAGTAAAAATTGAAGGAAAAGAGTACATTAAATTATTGTTAGAAGCTATTGATGGTTCCAATGAACGATTTAAGCCAAAAGAAATAGCAAAAATAATGATGGGTGAAACTAATTCTCTGATAAAACAAAATATACTTCAAATAGAGAAAGTTTTTGGCACCGGCAAGAAAAAAACATTAAGTTTTTGGCATTCTTTAATTCGTCAAGCATATGTGAAAAAACTAATCACAAAAGAAATTGAAAGTTATGGTGTGCTTAAATTGACAGACAGTGGAAAAGAATTCATTAAGAAACCCTTTAGTTTAATGATAGTAGAAGACCATAATTATGATGTTGCTATATCAGCATCAACTAGAATTCAAAAAGGAGCTGCTGCTGATGAACTATTACTTAATCTTTTAAAAGATACTAGAAAAAAATTAGCAAAAGAAATAGGGCTTCCGCCTGCAATAATTTTTACAGAGCCATCATTAATTGATATGGCAAACCAATATCCAATCTCTATGGAAGAGATGTCAAAAATACAGGGAGTTGGTATTGGAAAAGCCAATAAATATGGTGATAAATTTATTAATGTAATTAGTAAATATGTTGAAGAAAATGATATTGTAAGACCCCAAGATTTTATCGTTAGAACTGTAGCAAACAAATCATCAAATAAAATATATATCATTCAATCATTAGACAAAAAACTAGCATTAAATGATATTGCAAATGGCAAAGCATTATCTGTTGACGATTTACTTAATGAAATGGAAGAGATTGTAGAGGCTGGAACACGTCTAAATCTTGATCATATTATATTAGACATGATGCATCAAGATGAACGAGAAGATATTCATCAATTCTTCAAAGAAACTAAAACATTCTCATTTGATGAAGCAAGAATAGAATTTGAAGAAGAAGTTTTTAATGATAATGAAATTAGACTTTTAAGAATTGATTTTATTTCACAAGTAGCTAACTAAAAAATGAAAACCTTAATATTATCAAGCTCATTATCAAATAATTCACGCTCATTTATTTTATGTAATGAGGTCTTTAAATGCCTTTCTTCTAAAGGATCTAAATGTACTATGATAGACGCGCGAAATGTTTCTCTACGACCTACTCACAACAAACCAACGATGCAAATGGAAGCCTTATCTAAGCAGATAGAAGAAACAGATAATATTATTATTGGAATGGGTGTGCATTGCTATAGTATTAATGATTCATTAAAGATTCTACTAGATAATACTTTCAAAAAAGCAATAGGAAAGTTTTATGGCATATTATGTGCAGCAGGAGGGGAAAAAAGTTATTTATCTACTATGCATCTTACACAGATATGTATGAATGAATGGAGGATGATACAATTACCCAGAATAGTATATGCAACAGAAAAAGACTTTACAAATGAAAAGATCTCTTCAAAAGATCTATTGAAAAGGATAAAAATCTTTACAGATGATTTTTACTCAATAGGAAATAAATTATTGTCCTAGCTTTTAATAGCAAGATAAGCCATTAACCCCATACCAATTTTTAAACAATTCTCATCAATATCAAATCTATTAGTATGCAAACCATGTACAATACCTTTAGATATATTAGCTGATCCTAAACGATAAAAACAAGATGGAACCTTTCGAGAGAAATATGCAAAATCCTCAGCTGTCATTCTTTGTGATAGATTAACTACATTGTTAACTCCCATATATTCTTTAGCATAAATAATCGCTCTATGTGTTAATTCTTCATTATTATACAAAGAAGGATAGCCTTTTAAAATATTAAAATTAACATCAAGAGAATATTCTTTTGCAATACTACTTGCAATCTCTTGCATTTGTGTATGTGCTGAACTTCTAAACTTTTCATTAATTGTTCTGAAAGTCCCTTTTAATTTAACACTATCTGGAATTACATTACAATATCCTTTTGCTTCTACAAAACCTATTGCAAAAACAGAAGGAATACTACGATAAGGCAAAAAATACTCATCTAAAGAAGTAATTAATTTTGCTGCGGCAATAATAGGACTATTATATTTTTCTGGTAAAGCTGCATGTCCACCAGTACCAATAACAGTAATTTGAATCTCATCAGCTGATGCCATATAATTACCAGAAGAGAAGCCAACTTTACCAACTTCTAAATCTGGGAACACATGTTGCCCAAACATGTTCTGAACCTTAGGATTTTCTAATACTCCCTCTTCTATCATTTGTTGCGCGCCACCAGGGTATTTTTCTTCAGCAGGTTGAAAAATAAATTTGATTGTTCCTTTCCATTCTTTCTTTAAGATATCTAATATTCTCAATGTTCCTAATAAACAGGCTGTATGAGCATCATGTCCGCATGCATGCATTACTCCTTTATTTTGAGAACAATATTCAACATTATTTTCTTCAATAATTGGCAAAGCATCAAAATCTGCTCGCAATGCAAGTATTTTTGAATCTGCATTTCTGCCATGTAATAAAACTACTATACCAGTATCAGCAATATTATCTGTAAAAGCAATATTCCATCTTGTAAGTACAGATTTTATATAATTAGAAGTTTCATGTTCTTTAAAAGAAAGCTCTGGATTTTTATGAATATGTCTTCTGATCTCTACGATATCATCAAAAATGTTATCAGCAAGTTTCTTAATCTTATTTATCATCTTGATATAAGTAATTTTATAGCTAATAATAGCATTACAAAACCAAAACACCTTTTAATAATTTGATCAGGCAAACTAATTGCTAATTTAGATCCAAAATATCCACCAATCACAAAAGTAAGTGAGATTAATATTGCATATTCCCATTTAATAAAACCTGCTTTATAATAATTCATAGCAGCTAGAATTCCTATTGGAGGTAACATAGCAAATAATGCTGTCCCTTGCGCCTGATGTTGAGTGAATCCTAATAGCATAATCAATAAAGGAATTATTACAATTCCACCACCGACGCCTACTAAACCACTTACTAATCCTGCTATAAAACCAATAATAATTAAGCCAGTAATAGTTAAAAAACTCATAAAACAAATATAAAAAAGGAATTGTCAATAAAGATAAATAAATGATCTTATTCTTAGATACTAATTAACATACATTTGCATATATAAATTAAATATTAGTAAGACATTAAAAACTATGAAAATTAAATCTTTTATATTTAACCCATTTCAAGAAAACACCTATATTATTTATGATGAAACTAAACAATGTATTATTATTGATCCAGGATGCTACACATTAGAAGAACAAAACATACTAAAAAAGTTTATAACTAATAAAAAATTAAAACCTGTAAAGCTAGTAAATACTCATTGTCATATAGACCACATATTAGGCAACAATTTTGTCAGTAAGGAGTGGAATATAGAGTTATATATTCATAAAGAAGATCTACCTCTTCTTGATAGTGCAACTATTATTAGTGAAACATATGGATTAAAAGATTATCAAAGGTCACCTCATCCTAAATATTTCTTAAATCATGGTGACAAACTGTCTTTTGGGAAAAGTAGTTTTGAAGTCCTTTTTACTCCCGGACATGCTCCCGGACATATTTCTCTATATAATAAACCGAATAATATTCTTGTTGTTGGCGATGTTATATTTAAAAAAAGTATAGGACGCACTGATTTACCTGGTGGTAGTTATGAAACTTTAATAAAAACCATTAAAGATATAATATTCAAATTACCCAACTCGACTCATGTTTTATGTGGGCACGGTCCTTCTACGAACTTAGGATTTGAAAAAGAAAATAATCCTTTTCTAATTTAACATTAAGAAATTTTGTTACTAGCATCTTCAGAATATTGCTTAATCTTTTGTTCATTCTCTTTTTTACAAATAAGTAAAGTTCCTTCATTTTCAACAACTATATAGCCATTCATCCCTTGCATTACAACTGTCTTATTATTAGGAACATTAATTATATTATCTGCAGATTCATAAAGCAAAACATTATTACCTTGTACAGCATTTTTATTCTTATCTAAATCAAGATGCATATATAAAGAGCCCCATGTACCTAAATCACTCCAACCAAAATCAGCAGGATATACATATACATTGTCAGATTTCTCCATAATTGCATAATCTATAGATATATTCTTACAGCCAGGAAATACTCTATCAATAAATTCTGTTTCTTTAGTAGTACAATAAAATTCTTTTCCTTTTTCAAAAACATCATACATATCACGTAGTAGCTTACGATAAGCTAATGTTATTGATTTAGCACTCCAAAGAAACATGCCAGAATTCCACAAAAAATCACCGCTATCTAAAAAATTAAGTGCTAACGCTTGATCAGGCTTCTCAGTAAATGTCTTTACCTTTCTTATTTTTTGCTGACTTTCTAGTTTTTGATCAGTATATTGAATATATCCATAGCCAGTATCAGGACGTGAAGGAGTTATTCCAATAGTTAATAAAATGTCATGGTTAGCTACGACATTAAAACAATCTTTAATAATTTTTACAAATTCATTCTCTTTAAGTATTATATGATCCGATGCAGCAATAATCATATTTGCGTTTTTATTCATATTATGAATCTTAAAAGCTGCATATGCAATACAAGGAGCAGTATTTCTCATCACTGGTTCACATAAAATATTATCCTCAATCACATTTTTTAATTGTTTTAAACAAAGATCTTTATATTCTCTATTAGTTACAATAAATATATTTTCAGTCAAACATAATCCTTGTAATCTTTTAAATGTTTGCTGAATTAACGTCTCTCCTGTTCCTAATATATCAAGAAATTGTTTTGGTAATTTTTGTTTACTCATTGGCCAAAAACGAGAACCTATACCTCCAGCCATTATTACAGCATAATTATTCTTATTCATCTTTATCTGTTTTCGAAAAAATTAATTGCTAAAATACAATAATTAATATGATAGTTTATGAATACTTAATTACTTGAGCAAAAGGATGAAACAAATACTGTTTATTTGTTTTTATTTCAATACACTTGTATCTTTTTCTAATCTTATCTGCTTTTATAAAAGTCTTTCCTTGAGTTGTTTTAAATCTGTCTCCAATAGCTATATCTGAAATAGTAAATGATTTTAACTTATCATATTTTCTTAATACTTTAACAAGTTCTAAATCTGAATAAGTAGATGCTTTAGGTTTTATTATGTAACGACTTAATACTTTTAATATATCATCAGGAAAATAATCTGGAGTTAAAAAATTTAGCATTAACGATTTAAATGTTAACTGCCAAATTTCATCATGAGGTCTATGTGTATTCTTATATTTTTTAAAGACAAAAGCATGTGCTATTTCATGTGTTAAAGTGATTAAAAATGAATATTTATTCAAATTATTATTAATTGAAATACTCATCTGATTTCTATTAACTTTAAAATCTCCCAATTTAGTACTTCTTGGTTTTGAAATTTTGATCTTAACATTCAATTTGTTAATCCAAAATTGCAATAGAGGCCTACTCTTTTCAGGAACGTATGAATAAAATGAATTCATCAAATAAGGTATTAAGTCACTATAAAACTAGATGGCATTATTTATCTATTTTAATTTTGAATACTACAAATATTTACCTCAAAAATGAATAACAATAAAAACTAGATGACAAAACTAAGTATAATTTTTTGGATTATCTTCATGTTTTTTTTTCTGCAATTTCTTTAAAAAATCTACAGCTTTCGGTAAAATATTCTAGTAAAAAAATGTGTTAATCTTAGAATCCTATAGCAAAAGATATGTAGGCAACGAATAAAGCAACTACAAATCCAACTAAAGAAACAATCATTGCGTCTTTTTTATTCTCAGCAAGTAATGGAAAAATTCCATCTCCACTGGTTGCTATGGCTGCTGCAATTAATGCTGCCATAGGGAAATTAGGTATTGTAATAAAAGCTACTGCAACAGCAATCATTCCACCGCAACCAGGCATTAATCCTATTATAGCAGCAAGAAATATAACAACATATACAGAAGATTGCATCCATTTATTAAATATTTTTACACCAATAAGTATATCAATAATATAATTAGAAACTAATAACCCAATAAACACAAATGTAACCACCATAGCAATATCTAAAATTGCATGTAATAATGTTGATTTTATAGTATTGTAAGAGGAATAGCAATCATGATATTTAAAAACAAATAAATTTACAAAGTAAAAAACTACACAAAAAATTGTAAAGGCTACAGAAATCCAATAAGTTAAACTTGATATAGTATCAATACCTCCGCCCCATAAAGCCATAATAGCTCCAGGTGCTAAAAAAATAACCATTGGAATCATAATATAAAAAGCTAATTTTTCAATTAAAAATTCTGATAACTTATTTTGTTTAAAATGCTGACTAATATCTTTCTTATGCTTTTGTTCATCATTTACATTACTAGATCTAAATCCAAAAAGATCAAATAAGTAGCCAAAAATAACTCCTGCCACAAATCCAAATATGGTGATTGTTAAATATGCTTTTAAATTTGCTACAACATCAGCCTCATTAGAAGCCCCAAGCAAAACAAAGGATCCTTCTCCTAAGGTACTAATAAAAGTAGCTAAAAGACCACCAAAAGATACTTTTTTGTTTTGGTACAATGATGCAACTACAATTGTAGCGCCACATCCTGGAATTGTTCCTAAAAAAGACCCAATAATTGGGTGTGACCACTTAGGACCTATGCTAGTTTTTGCCTTATTGTACTTTTTTTTAGCTACAAAACTAATTAAAGCGAAACCAAGTATTGACAATGAGACATAAGCTCCTATTGAACCTGCAGCATCAAAATTATCTAAAATAAATGACCAAAGATCAAATTTCATATATCAAACAAAATATTTATTTAAAGCTAAATTATTATCATAAAACCTTTAATCTGAAATATAAAATCAGACAAAATTTGCACTTGCAAATATATTTATTTAGATTAAATCTAAAGTAAAATAACAGCTGAATTATCTGATTTTTTTTCTGAGAAATTAGGGCAATCATTACACCCTTTTTTCTTTAGAACTACACAAGAATTAAGCAGTAATATTAGAAAAACCAATAAAAGATGATACCTTTGTATACGCATATTAAATGCAAATTTAAATAAATATATTTTTATTAGATGCTAAAACTATTAAAACACGTTGGAGTTTATGTCATAATGATTAAAAAAACTATTAGTGTTCCAGAAAAATGGGGTCCATTTAAGAAGCAGCTACTACTTGAGCTAAGTAAAGTTGGTTTAAACTCAATTGGAATTGTTCTATTTATTTCTTTTTTTGTAGGAGGTGTTGTAAGCATACAAACAGCATTAAACTTACAAAGCCCTTTATTACCAAAATACCTAGTTGGTTTAGCAAGTAGAGATTCTTTAATTTTGGAATTTTCTCCTACAATGATATCGTTAATTCTAGCTGGTAAAGTTGGTTCTAGTATTGCATCAGAAATTGGAAGTATGCGTGTAAGCGAGCAAATTGATGCTTTAGAAATAATGGGAGTAAATTCAGCATCTTTTTTAATATTGCCCAAGATAATAGCATGTCTTTTCTTTTTCCCATTTTTAGTAATTTTAAGTATGGGAATCGGAATGTTAGGAGCATGGATTGGAGCATTATCAGTTAATATAACTACAGTAGATTTTCTTTATGGACTAAAATATGAATTCATATCATTTTATATAACATACGCTATTATTAAAACTTTATTCTTTGCATTTATAGTATCTTCAATATCAGCTTATTTCGGTTATTACGCTCAAGGAGGGGCAATTTCTGTAGGGAAATCAAGTACTGAAGCAGTGGTATATAGTAGTGTTTTCATTCTTGTATTCAACTTTATATTAACAAAACTTATTCTGACATGATAGAAATTAAAGGCATTGAAAAATCTTTTGACGACAATCATGTTCTTAAAAATGTCAGTTTTACTTTTGAAAAAGGAAAAACAAATCTCATTATTGGTGAAAGTGGATCAGGGAAAACAACACTTTTAAAAATTTTGGTGGGACTGCATAAAAAAGATCGAGGCACAATACTGTTTAATGGAGAAGACATAAATAAAATGAGCAATAAAGAAATAAGAAGATTTCGACAAGAAATCGGAATGCTTTTTCAAGGAGCTGCTCTATATGATTATTTGACAGTAGAGGAAAATATTATGTTTCCTCTAAATATGTTTACCAACAAAACACATAGAGAAAAATTGCAAAGAGTTAACTCTTGTTTAAAAAGAGTTAACTTAGAAGGCAAAAATGATCTAATGCCGTCAGAGCTAAGTGGTGGAATGAAAAAAAGAGTAGCAATTGCGAGAGCAATTGTTATGGAGCCAAAATATCTTTTCTGTGATGAACCAAACTCAGGTCTTGACCCAAAAACTGCTATTTTAATAGACAATTTAATACAGGAAATTACTGTAGAATATAATATCACTACTATTGTCAACACTCATGATATGAACTCGGTTATTCAAATTGGAGATAATATTGCCTTCATTCATAGAGGAGAAATGTGGTGGAAAGGGAATAAAGAAAATCTATTCAGATCTAATAATAAAGAACTATCAAATTTTGTATTTGCATCGAAACTTTTTAAAAGACTAAAGCAGTCGTCATGAAAAATGTAAAAGCAAAAAAACACCTTGGTCAACACTTTTTAAATGATTTAAGGATTGCTTTTGATATTACTAATTTACTTGATAAAAACACAAAAGATGTAATTGAAATTGGACCTGGTATGGGGGTTCTTACACAATTTCTTATCAAGAATAATTACAATACTCAAGTTGTAGAGATAGATGAAGAATGTGTGACTTATCTAAAATTAAATTTCCCAAATCTTAATATACATCAATCTGACTTCCTAAAATTAAATCTCAAAGAAAGGTATCCATTTAATTTCTCATTAATTGGTAATTTTCCATATAATGTATCATCTCAAATACTATTTAAAGTATTTGAAAACAGGAACCAAATATCAGAAGTAATAGGCATGTTTCAAAAAGAAGTAGCTGAAAGAATCGTATGTAAAAAAGGAAAAAAAAGAGGAATATTATCAGTTTTAATGCAAACATTTTATGATATAGAATATTGTTTTACAGTACACGAAAATGTGTTTACACCTCCCCCAAAAGTAAAATCAGGAGTTATAAGACTTATAAGAAATAAAAGAAAAAAACTTTCTGTAGATGAGATTAAATTTAAGAAGATTGTTAAATTAGTATTTAATCAAAGAAGAAAAAAAATAAAAAATTCTATTAAGCCTTGGAAATTAAAAAATGACAAAAAAATTGAAGATTTGTTAACTTTACGAGCAGAACAATTATCAGTTGATGATTTTATACAATTAACACATTATGTCAGATAAAATACAAATAAATAATATTTATCTTGAAAAGCTAAAACTTTATATTAAAAAGAAAGATTCATCTAAATTAGCTAAGATAATTTCAACTCTGCATGCAGCAGATATTGCTGAGATAATTGAATACTTATCAGATGAACAAGCAAAATATTTTTACCAACTAATTAAAAATGAACAGGATTCTGCAGCTGTATTAATAGAGCTTGAAGATAATACAAGAGAAAATCTAATGAAAGGCTTATCAGCAAAAAAAATTGCTGAAGAAGTTATTGAAAATCTTGCTACAGATGATGCAGCAGACATTATTGGAGAGTTGTCAGAAGTCAAAAAAGAACAAGTCCTATCTCACATTGAAGATTTTCAGCATGCAAGTGGAATTAGTGACTTGTTAAGTTACGCTGAAAATACAGCAGGAAGTCTTATGGAAAAAGAACTAATCAAAGTTAATAAAGATTGGAATACATTACAATGTCTTAAAGAAATGCGAAAGCAGGCTAATAATATTAAAAATGTTTATACTATATATGTTGTTGATGATAAAGAAAAACTTCTTGGGCTAATGTCTCTCAGGAGATTACTACTAACTAAAAAAACAACCGCTATTAAGGATATAATGTTTACTGATATTATTTCTGTAACAACAAATCAAAAAAATGAAGAAGCTGCAAATTTAATGCAGAAGTATGATTTAGTAGTGCTTCCTGTGACAAATAATTCAGGAAAGCTTCTTGGCAGAATAACATTTGATGATATAATGGATGTTACCAAAGAAGAAGCAGAAAAAGACTATCAAATGGCAAGTGGCATATCAGAAGATGTTGAAAGTAAGGATAGTGTTTGGGAACTTACAAGAGCCAGACTTCCATGGTTATTGATTGGTATGCTGGGAGGTCTTTTTGGAGCTAAATTAATAGGGGGGTTTAATTTAAAAACATCGTTTGAATTAGCATTATTCATTCCACTTATTGCTGCTATGGGAGGAAACGTTGGCATACAATCCGCGGCTATAGTAGTTCAAGGATTAGCAAATAATTCCTTAAAATTGGAAAATGTAGCACAAAAATTATTAAAAGAATTAGTTGTAGCTTTAGTAAATGGTATTATTTGTTCTGTCATAATATTTATAGCAGCATTTACATTAGGATACAGTACAAATCTTAGTACAGCTGTAAGTATATCTTTGTTAACCGTGACTATTTTCGCAGCATTATTTGGAACATTTATTCCACTTACATTAAAAAAAAATAACATTGATCCTGCACTGGCTACAGGACCATTTATTACTACAATAAATGATGTTTTGGGACTTTTTATATATTTCTGGATCGGACAAGCTATACTTTAAATGAATATCCTTTTTATAGATACTGTGCATCCTCTTTTGAGAAAACAACTTGAAAAACTTCATTGTAAGTGCGACACAGCTTATCAAAAAAACAAATCTGAAATAGAAACTATTATACATAAATATGAAGGCATTATTATTAGAAGTAAATTTAATATTGATAAAAAATTTATAGATAAAGCTCATAATTTAAAATTTATAGCAAGAGCAGGAAGTGGTTTAGAAAACATTGATAAAGATTATGCTTTTAGCAAGAACATTAAATGCTATAATGCAGCAGAAGGAAATAAACAAGCTGTAGCAGAACATGCTCTTGGGATGTTACTTGCTTTGTTAAATAATTTAACACATTGTGATACTGAAGTAAGACATGGAAAATGGAATAGAGAAAGTAATAGAGGGATAGAGCTAAATGGCAAAACAATTGGAATTATTGGCTATGGAAATAATGGTTCTGCTTTTGCACAGCTTCTAAAAGGATTTGGAGTAAATATTTTAGCATATGATAAATATCTTGACAACTATCCATACAAGAGTAGTATGAAAACTATCTTTAAAGAAGCTGACATTCTTAGTTTACATATTCCTCTAACAAAAGAAACTTTCAATTTAGTTGATTATTATTACATAAAAAGTTTCCAAAAGAAATTTTATTTGATAAATACTGCTCGCGGGAAATGCGTAAATACAAAAGAACTAGTCTGCGCTTTAAAAAATGGTAAGATTAAAGGTGCTTGTTTAGATGTTTTAGAATATGAGAATAAATCCTTTGAAAAGCTGAATAAAAACGGATTAACAAAAGAGATGGAATATTTAATTAATTCTAAAAATACTATATTATCATCTCATGTAGCAGGATGGACTGTAGAAAGTAACATTAAAATTTCTAGCATCTTGTTTAAAAAAATCACTTCTGATTTTCTAAGATAAGAATTGATATTTCCTCTCGCATCTCTTTTATACGTTTCATGGCATCATTAAGAGAATCTGTTATTGATTCTTTTGTGTCAATAAAGGTATGGCCAATAGAATTAAACATTTTTTGATAATAATTAATCCCTTCATGCATATTATTAGCAAAAGTAGTTAATTTTTTTGCAGATGCTTTATTCCAATTTTTTTTGTGTTCCTCTATCTTTTCTGCAAAATACTTAATATACATCACTAACTCATTTATGAACATATTAGGTCGATCAGTACGTACAACTTCTTTTACATCATTATAAATATGGTTTACCATTTCAGATAAAGAAAGTTGCTTAGAAAAATAAGCCATATTAGGTCCCGGACAAATCGACACCCCTTTACTTTCCCTTGTATCAACTTGATAATTGATCACTGCAGTGGCAGCTAAACCCATACATAAACAAGTTTTTTCTGTAATATCATTAGAAATTCCTCGCTCTTCAATCTTATTTTTTTGGTACAATCTAGAGGCTGTACATACACCCTCTGTTCCATATTCATTACTTAATGCTAAAAATTTTCTAGGGCATGAACTTCCTGGCTTCCCTTCTTCAATTTTCTGAAACCTTTCAATATCCTTAGATGAATTTTTTAAACTATTAAAAGGAACACCAAGTGGTGATATATTACTTAAATACAAATCATCCTCTGTAGCTTCTTGTAGCTGCTTCAATGTATTCTTATCTACTGTTGTCGCTTCAGGAACTAACAAAAATGGAGTCCCCCATCCAACAGTATCTAGATTATAATGATTAAGTAAAAAGTTATGTTCCTCAGCAGTAGCGATACCACCTTGTGCTGTGATTTTTATATCTAATTTTTCATTTGGGACAATTCTACCATTAGCTTTTAATGCTGATTTTAAAATAATAAAAGTATCCTCAATTAATTCCTGTCTTCGATCTCTAAATTCTGCTAAAATTGGACCCATTAAATAACCATCAGTAGCAAATGCATGTCCTCCACAATTTAATCCTGATTCGATACGATACTCTGAAATCCAAAGACCTTTCTTTGCCAAGAATTTCCCTTGAATAATTGCTGATCTATAATCAGAAACTTTAAGTATTATTTTCTTTTTGATAAAACCTTTCTCATCAGGGAAAAAATCATCAAACTTTGCAATGTATCCATATAACCTTGGGTTCATTCCAGCTGAAAAAATAACTGAAGATACTAAGTTAGAATTAGCATAACCTCTTAATCCAGCATGAGCATCGTTATATTCAGAAGGTAATTTTTCTTTTTTAAAATAATTAGTTTTATCAACTTTTGTCATTATATTTACATCAATACTTCCTCTTGACAAATTTTTTTTTAACCATATTGACAAATCCTCAAAACTAAAAGAATTTGCAATGAATTGATTAAATTCTTGCTTTATATCACTATTGTCAGGTAGCATTTTAAAATATTTCTTTACTTCCTCAAATTTTTCTTTTGTTACTAAAGTAAATTCCTCAAATTTTTCTTTAGAAATTTTATTTACTAAATTAAGATAAGAAGTAATTCTGTCTGCGCGATAATCTTTTGTATTATTCTTAATCTCTTCATAGGACAAATTATGTAATCTACTATAGTATTCTCTTAATCGCTCTAACAAAACATCATCAGCCAAAGCAATAACAGTATTAATACCATAATGAGCTACCTTTAAAGCAGAATCTGCTGTAAAAGCTGTACCCATAACAGGTATATGAAAAGTATGTGGTGACTGCATATAATTTTAAAATTCTGGCAAATATACTTAAATATCTATTACAACTAATTGAAGTGTATTTCTAGATCTCTGTTCCAATAAAATCTCTTTACCATTGAAAAAGTCATTAACTACATCTTTAGTATAATTCCTTACTGTATAAAGAGTTAAATTCTTATTATAATAAACCTCAAAATCCTTCTGTAAATCACTAATCAATTGCGGTATTTTATATTTATCATCATC